>Ga0073934_10007036_pt1 | contig 15939 bp, 9 predicted proteins | sample LarsenN4metaG_FD_76834 | JGI IMG/M metagenome (GOLD analysis project Ga0073934, IMG submission 76834) | Hot spring sediment bacterial and archeal communities from British Columbia, Canada, to study Microbial Dark Matter (Phase II) - Larsen... ...
AGTCTTCGACTCCTTGGGGTCCACAACGATTCGTGAAATGCGCTCGGAATCCGGCAACCCCATCAGTTGCCAGTTCTCACCACCGTCCGTGGTCTTGTAGACGCCGTTGCCAACTGAGACACTGTTGCGAACCCACGGCTCGCCCGTGCCCACCCAGACCGTCTCAGGCTGATTGGGGTCGACCGTTACCGCCCCGATCGATTGGTTGTAACGGTCGAACACCGGCTTAAATGACGCGCCACCGTTAGTGGTCTTCCACAGTCCGCCGCCGGCCGAACCCACGTACACGACGCGCGAGTCCTTCGGATTCCCCGAAATCGCCGCGATACGCCCGCTCATCGTGGCCGGTCCAAGCGCGCGCGCCTCGATGGCGCCGAAGGTGGCTGAGTCGATCTTCACCTGCGCTGTCATGATGACTGGCAGCGCACACACGAGCAAAGCAGCAGCGAGTCTCACAGAGGCCCCCAGAATTCAGACAGCCGGTTTTCTTTACTGTTTCACCGGAGCCGGCGGAGCAGGCTTGGCGAAGATCGAATCGTCCACTGGCTGGTTGAGTTCGACTTTCTCGATCGTCATCTGCACTGCGGTCTTGCCTTGCACCTTCTGTTCCACGGAATGGGCGAACATCACTCCGTCGATCTTCTTGTAATTCCCGACTACGGATTCGACTTCCATCTCCATTCCTCCCTGGTTGACCTTTGCGACGGACTTGAGCGGCAGGAACGAAGCGCCGTCCAGCCAGTGGGTTTCTGTGCGGCCGTTCTTGCGGGTGACCTTCAGCTTATACGCCGGCGTACCTTCAACGTCCTCTTTGCCAAGCAGTTCCACCGTATGCCCAGCTTTCTTCAGACCGGCGAACGAGCCGAGTGAGTTCTCCATATCGGCAGTCTGTTCCATCTCTTCCAGTTCTTTGGCCGGGATGTCCTGCGCCTCCCCGCTGCCAGTCATCGGGTTGGTCATCCAGCCGTTCTTGCCGTCATAGCCGCGCAAAAAACTGCGGCCCTGGATCTTCATCTCCAGCCACGTCTTGTTGGGACGTTTCATCTTCACCACAACCGGCGCTTCCAACTGGCCGCCGCCCATGATCATCTTGCCCGACTGCGTCAGTGTCTGTATCTTATCCAGTGCCGCCGAACCGCCCAAGGCTTCCAGATTCTTCTGTAGCAACTGGTCCAAACTCATCTCCTGCGCAGCCAGCGGCGAGGCGGCCAGCGCCGCACCAAGGGCTAAATTGAGGAGGAATCGACGGGTAAACATATAAGTAAGGAACGTCCTTTCTTCCTCGATTGTAAACGGCGAAGCTCGGCCAAAGTTCCAAAATCGGGACAGGCGGAGGATTGAAAGGACCAATGGACGAAAAAACTCAGAACCGCACATTCCAGCCGACAAAGATGTTTCTCCCAGGCATGTCCACACCGGAGCCATGAACACGATAGTTGGCGTCGAACGCGTTCATCACGCCGAACACTACTGTGGACCACTCCGTAAGTGAGTAGCCCGCCTTGACATGAGCCGCAAACCAACCAGGCGTCGAACCAACAAGGGGGACCCGGGAGTTGTCATTCGCCACCACAACGCCATGAATCGTCGTCCCGAGAGGCAGCACCCGGTCCTGGATCTGGCGCAACGTCTCTCCAGTTGGCGTGAACACCGCTCCACCCGCAGTGACAGCGACAAACGGCGAATTCAGCGCGCTGTTGAAGAAGCTGGCAATATCGCTGCGGCGGCGGGACGCTCCGATGCGCTCGTCATCGAGATCGCCAGTGGGCAGGCGGTCCTGGCGTCCCGCGGCCTGGCCCGACAGTTCCAACCACAGCCGGCCTGTCGCGCGGAAGCGCAGCGCCAGATATCCATGCTGAGGCGGAAGGCGCCGCGCCGCCCGGTTCGGGTACAGCGTGCGCCCGTTCAGGTAGGTATAAGAACTTTCGACACGCCAGCGCGAGTTCAGGTCGGCCGTGACGCTGGTCTCCAGACCGTAATACAGCGCTTTTCCATCGTTGACGAATGTCTTCAGCGCGCGCGGATCGGCTGCGTAGGCTACCATCACGACACCTTGGGCAGCCTGAGTTGCTGTTTGCGGCAGCGCCGCCACCGGGTAGCCGTCCACCGCATCGGGCGCCCCGTCCTTCGCAAAAAGCAGCGTCCGGCGCTGAATCGGATTTCCAAAATCAGCCCAAAACCCCTGCGCCCGCGCATAAAGCTTGTGCGTGCGCACGCGTAGCCCGGCCTCATAGTTCATCAACGTCTCGGGCCGCACCGCCGTCAGTCTTCGTCCAAGCGACACAGCGGTTTCACTCGACGAATCGGAAAGCAGTGCGCCAGCAGCAACGGCGCTGGCGGAGGGCACTTCGTAACCTTGGCCGCTCAAGCCAACCGTGCCGAGGTCGGAAGTATTGGGCGCGCGGAATCCACGGCTGACCAAACCAAACGCAGACAGCGGACCCGCAATCCGGTATGCCGCGCTCGCGTTGAACGTCAGATCGTCGAAACGCTGCGAAGAATCGGCTACCCCCAGCAACTTGCCGTTCCCGTCCACATTGCGGCGAGCGAATGTCTCAAACCGGGCCACCGTGAACCGTCCACCCGCTGACAAGCGCAACCGCCCCTGGAAGAGTTCGCTGCTGTTCTGTGCAAAGACTCCGTAGAGGCCGTACTTTGAGCCGTTCGGAACCAACCCGCGCAGAACCTTCTCAGCCCCGGTCACGGCAACCGAGTTCGAAAAGGAAGTCACGAAATCCCCGAAGTAATCGGCCCCGAATAGCTGCGCATGGCTCCGTCCGACGTGCGTGGCGCCCTGCACAATGACGCCAAGCGTATCAGAGCGAACCTCGTCGCGCGTCAGCGGATCGGGGAACGCCATCCCGCGGCGCACATTGGTATCGTCCAACTGGTTCCATGACGCAGTTGCGCTGAAAGTATCGGCGGCGCCGAGCCCGCTGCGTTCATAACGCAGGTACGCAAACTGCGATGTCTGCGGATCAAAGAGCGATAGTTGCCTTCCCAAGCCTCCCCAGGTGTCCCGGTAAGCCCGCACGTTGACAAGATCGCTGCGCTGATAGCGCGCCGTTATGCTCTGCGCTGCTGTCGGGCGCCAGGCGGCCTTGAACTCACCCGCATATTGGCCGAACCCGGTATCCTGCAAGCGTCCGCCCGTCAGTTCGCGGATCTGCGCCAGCGGCAGCCCGAAGTAGCGGCGGAAGACGTGATGCGAATCCAGCCCGCCGCCCGCCCGCAGATCGTTCCGGCGCCGCAACGCCGCGCCGCCAAGAAGCCACAGCTTAGGCGATGAATACGCGATGCGGCCGGCGCCGCCGGCGCTCATGTCAGCCGTGCCGAATTGCGTGTTGATCTCGCCGCGGATGCGCGCTTCCGGATCAAACCGCGCAGGTGTTGAGGTCAGCGCCAGTGTCCCGCCGAGACTATCGCTGCCATAAGCGGCGCTGGTTGGCCCGAGCACCGCCTCTACCGAGTGGATCTGCGACGGATCGACAAATCCGAGATACTGATTCGGTCCGGAGCGGAAAATAGAACTGTTGTAGCGGATGCCGTCCATCAGGATCAGCGTCTGGTAGCCGGTCAACCCCCGCAGAAACGGCGACGCGGCTCCGTACCCTGTCGTCTGCACCATCACCCCGGCCTGGTTCTGTAACGCTGCGGCAATCGTAGGCAACGGTTGCTCCTGCAGCCGCTGACGCTCAACGACATTTACGATTCGAACGGAGTCGCCGGAATCCTCCACCGCCGAGCGCGTGGCGCTTACCGTCAGCGAGGTAACCGGCGCAGATAGCGCTAGCCGGACCAGCAGGGGGGAATCGGTGGGAATGGTGACACTCATCTCCACAGGTTCGAAGCCTCCGGCTTCCACATAAAGGCGGAACTGCCCATGTGGCAGGGAGACAAACTCGTAACTACCCTGCTGATCAGTGACTGCGGCCGCCATCCGCGTTCCGCTGGCGTTGATCACGGTAACCGTCGCGCCTGCGGCCGCCGCCCCGGCCGGATCAAGAATCGTTCCGCGCAGTGACGCTCCCGCCGCAACAACGCTACAGCAGCACAGCAGGCCCAAAAGTGCCGCTACGGGATGTCCTCGCCGCGCCATACCGTTGCACCCTTAACATCCACATACATCGCAGTGACCTTGCCCGAGTGGTCCTTGATTTTCACCAGCGCAACCCCATCGCGAAAGTCCTGCGCATCGCTGAACTGCAGTGGAATCACGGCCTTCCCGTCTGCGTCCAGGAAGCCGAACTTACCTTGGTCCATTGCAACCGCCCGTCCGCACGACATGGGCCGGATCAGCGTGTAACGAGGAGGGACAACCTCTTTCCCCTGCCGGTCGATCATGCCGAAGCGCGTGAGACCGTCTTTCGTGAATGCCGCAATTACTGCCCGCCCATCGACAAAGCGCTCCGCTTCGGCGAACTTCGCCGGCGCCACCCACTTACCTTGGAGGTCAACGAAGCCCCAAAGGTCGCCCTGCTTCACGGGAAACAGCCCTTCGGAGTGCTCTCCGGCGGCGGTGAAGGCGGGCTGAACTACAACCTTCCCGCCCGCGTCGATATACCCCCATTTAGAACCGATTCGAACCGCGGCATAGCCGTTGGAAAACGGAAACGCCTCGTCGAACTGCGCCTCGAATGCCGGTGTTCCATCGGGCCGCAGGAATGACCACTTGCCTTCGCGCCGCAGCGTGATCAGTCCATTCGAACAGCCATAGCTGCGGTCGCCCTTGGCGATGACTCGGGAACCCCCATTACGATCGAAGATCAGCAGCTCGTTGGCGCGAAACATCCAGGCATGTTCGCCGCACATCTGAGGCGGTAATCCGAGCTCCATCACCGCCGGAAATCGGATCTGGCCGTTGGAATCGAGAAAGCCCCACTTACTGCCGCTGCGTACGGCCCAATACTCACCGCTTGCCCTGCTGAAATCGAACTGCGGCGGAACGACCAGCTTTCCGCTGGCATCGATAAACCCGATCTTTCCGCCTTGGCTCACGGGAAACACGGCCGGCCACGCGCTCTCAGCCGCCAAGATAGCTACAGCGAAAAAGCTAAACACACCTCTCACGGAAACCTCCACGGGTATAGGTTTTGATCGGAAGAAAGCGCCCGGCCCGCGGACGCAGACCGGGCGCCATCATGTTGACGAATTACCCTGCTGCCAGCCTGCGCTAACGCCTGCGGACCGCTTTAACCGTAAGGAGCGCCGCTAAACCGGCTGCCAGCAACGTGATCGTGGCCGGCTCAGGGATCTCCGCGGTTCCGCCGAGTTTGACCCGGATCTCGCCCGGCGCAAGGGTTAGCGGTTCGATCGCCTCTCCATACTCGTCGCCGATCGCGTAGACCGCCAGCGAAATGGGGCTAACGCCGGCAGCTACACCTTTGAACGTTACACTGAAGAGATTCGTCGTTGGACCTGGCTGAAGTGCCAGCAGGCTCGTCACATCGAGCAGCGACACCTCCCAGGCGTTGATCTCCGACGCGCCGTAAACCCAGCCGAAATCCGCTTCTACTCCCGGGACTCCGAGTTGAGGGAAGAGATCGGAACCCAAGGGTGTGACTACAGTTGGATCCCAGCCCAGAACAATGTCGAAGTCCCCGACAGTATGGTCTATAGAGACGATCACCGACGCAAGACCGCCGATCTCAATCGTCTGTGAAACGGGAGTCACGCTCAGCGTAGCCGCCGAGGCGGTCAGTGCAAACAGCACCAAAATCGAAGCAAACAGTAGTTTTCTCATTTGATCTGGCCTCCGAACTGGATTACAAAGCGCAATTTGGCTTGGTGCACTTCAAGGCGCACTGCCGCGAATCGTTCACGTTGATAATCAGGTTTGCGTCCGCGTCCCGGGCATCGCACGCATCCGTAATGGTCGTATTCCGTGCGGCGTTGATCAACGAAATGTCGATGCTATTCACGGCGCCATCGCCATTTACGTCGCACTTGCCCGACGCGCTGATATCGGTCAGCACCGGCGTTGTTCCCGGCACCGTGGTCGACAGCGTCGCCCGCACCTCGATGAACTGTCCCGCCACGCAGGCGCGCGCGTTATTGCTCAGGTTCGTGAAAGTAGCCGCGCCCAATCCGGCAAGAGTGGCTGCGCCGCGCGCCGCGACCACAATGGACGTGTTCGTGGGCACAGAGCCGCCTTCCGTGTTCCACTGCACTTTTTGCAGATAGTTTCCAGCCAGACCGCTGTTGAGGACAAAGGTGAAAGTCCCCGTAGGCGCCGTAGAAGTAAAGCGCTGGATACCAGTGGCGTCGGTATAAGTGTACGGTCTGTTTCCTGAAGGAAACACGCCCAGCGCCGCGCAGTCGGTTCCGCGGAACTTGGACAGATTGTCAGTGTTGAGATGGACCGCCCAGACGTTGCCATCGGAATCGACCACCACGCCGCGGGGGGCTTCGGTGCCGGGTTGCTGCGCTCCCGCACAGAGGAACGTGCCGTCCGGAGCGTACTTGCGGATGCCGCTGCTGGTGGTGTTCCCCACAAAGATGTTTCCGCTTCCGTCTGTTGCGACACCCAGGCTTGAGAAGCCCAGGTACGGCGTAGACCAGGTGTTCGTCACAGAGTTGTACTTCGTATACCCGTAGCCGCTATAGTTGGCCTGGTACACCGACAAAGCCCCAGTGTTGTCCGGTCCGATGGCGATTCCATAGTCGGCGCCCGGATGTCCATATACGCCAACCGTGGTGTTCGTCAGCGTATTGAACTTGAGCAGATTGCTCCCCAAGGAAGCGCCCCACAGAATTCCCGTGGAATCGACGATGCTTCCGTACGGGCTGTTGCCGGGGGTGGGGAATGGCCCACCCAGCAGCGAGCCGGTTACGCTGCTGAAACGGTAATAGACCGACTGGTAGTAGATCCCGAGGTAAAGGTCGCCTCCCGGTGCAATGGACAGCGACCGGCCCAGTCCGCCGGCAGTCGCGGGCGGCGCCTGAACGATCCACGCTACCCGCTCATCCAACAGTTCGGAATTGTCCAGGATGCCGTTGCCATTCGTGTCGGGCAGAGCGATCATCTCGGAATACTCAATTACGCCGTTGCCATTCGTATCGGTGGATGTATCTTCCACTCCGTTGCCGTTCCGGTCTATGTAACCGGTAGCCAGGATCTTCATGATCGACGGCGGTTTGCTGTCGAAATGCCGATTGGCAACGTATACGTTGCCATCCGAGTCCACCGCGGTTCGGGACGGCGCGGCTCCGGCGTAGGCATTGCTACAGTGGTTGCTGGTGCAACTGGTGGCATAGCTGATCCAGGTCTTATACCGTGCCAGTTGCTTGTTGGTCTGCGTGTTAATCTTGACGACTGTGTCTTCGCCCGCGTTGGCGATCCACATGATCGGGAACGTAGTCGCAACGGACGGCAACTGCAATTGGTCCGCGGGCGTGTTGGTTAAATTGAACACCGTTCCGGTTGCAAAGTCTGCATTAGTCGTGAACTTCTTACTCGTCGCGGTGATTTGAGCGGAACATATCCCTGTCATGGCCAATACCCCCAAGACCATGGCTGCCGGGACCCGCAGCGTGATTCCCATAGTTCCTCCTGAACGTTGCACCACGGGCGCAAACGTCCGGCTATAAGTTTGTACAGAACTGGTTGTGTCCGCTAGGTTCATTTAGATCGAAAAAGTAATAGCAGCGCCGTAATTACGCAATCGCACTAGCAACGCTCCACTACCTGGGCCCCAGGCGCAGGCGCTCACAGTGTCTCCGCGGGCGAACTGCTTCAGCGTCGCAGCAAAGGTGGAACGGCTCGCCAGCACCCAGGCTGCTCGGAAACAGGCGAGAGCGTGCTCCCCCGTGAAACCAGCGCGGTTCGCATCGACTAATACGACGATTCAGTAGACGAAGATCATTCTTCTTAGCCCGCTTTTCCGTACTGGAAAGTGGACAGATAACGTAAGTTTCTCGGGCGGAGTATACTCTCCACCATGGCGAGTAGCAGAAAGCAAAAAGCAACGCCCGAGTGCCCGGTTGCGCTCAAAACGGCCTGGGCAAAGCGAAAGCTGGTGCTCTTTCTGGGAGCTGGAGTATCTCAGCCCTATGGTCTGCCAAGTTGGAACGAACTCGTCCTCAACGTATTGCTGGATGAATCGTCGCACGCCTTCGACGTGTTCTGGCCGCACTATCGCGTCGCGCTTGCATCCTGGCTCACCGAGACGTTCGGATTTTCGGGAGTCGTTATGGCCAGGCTCGCCCGGCAGTATGCGCGCGAGCGCAATTATGACAACCGCCAGTTTCAGGAGTACCTGCGTTCGTTGCTATACCGGCCAAACCAAAAGATCAAGCCGGCTGCCGCTACCACGTTGACAGGAGTTGTCGACCTGCTGAAGGCAAGCGAAGGCGACGCCAAGGGCTGGCACATTCCGGCTGTGGTCACGTTCAACTACGACGACCTGCTCGAGCAGCAGCTCAAGAGAGCCGGGATTGCATGCGAATCCGTCTATTCCAACGTCCGCCGCACTGAGGATAAGCTCTACGTCCTGCATGTCCATGGGTTCCTGCCGCAACGGGGATCGATTTCCGAACGCGAGATCGTATTCACGGAGGATGAATACCACCGTCTTTCTTTCGCAGCGTTCCACTGGGCGCAGGTGGACATGATTAACCTGCTGCGCAATTACACAGTGCTCTTTCTTGGCCTGTCCATGACTGACCCCAACCTGCGCCGGTTACTCGACGCAAGCCGCGCCCAGGAAACCGAAGCGCAGCATTTTGTCATCCGGAAATCCTACTCTCTGACTCCGGCCGAACGCGAACGCGCGCGGCAGACGATCAAGGAAAAAGCGCGCGCCCAGGAAGAGAGGTTCGGGCTGGCCGGAGTCGAGAAGACGGAATACCTGCTCGATCAGGCAATCGACCAGATGCTCCGCGTGGCGGCGGACTACGACGCCGATGTCCTGCGCGACATGGGCGTCGAAACAGTGTGGGTCGAAGATTTCGCGCACATTCCTGCGCTTCTCGCGTCGATTCCGCAAAAGCGGCCCGGCAAGCGCCGCGCCGCGCGGCAAGCCTGAGCCGTCGAATGCCTCAGGGAACCGCGCTTAATTCGCCGCGCATCCTCAACAAGATGGCTAAAAATTCAGTTTCAACGCGAACTGCATCAACCGCGGCGTATTCACCGTCCGCGTGATCTGCCCAAAGTTGGAACTCGTCACCGTCATCACCGGGTTAGCGAAGTTGGCCTTGTTCAGCACGTTGAACACTTCCCAGCGCAGCTCGAAGTTCATGCCCTCGCGGACCCGGAATCGCTTCATCATGCTGGCGTCCATCAGGAAACGGCCTGGGCCGAACATCACCGTTTGTCCCAACTGCCCAAGGCTGCCCGGCTGCGGCAACAAGAATAATCCACGCACCGCATTCGAATCGGTACACGAACCGCCGGCGAACGCCGAAAGGCACGGGTCGAAATAGAAGATGCCGTCGCCGATATTGCGGATTCCCGTCATGCCCCGAATCTCCCCCGCGGTTATATTGGATGCGAGGTCGACCGTATTGTCGTCCGAAATGTCACCGCGGTGAAACGTCCCAATGCCGGATACCGGCCCAAGCGGACGCCCGCTGCGCCAGCTCATCAGGCCCCCCAACTGCCATCCGCCCAAAATAGCGCGCCCGATTCCCCGCTCGCGCAGCCAGGTACGGCCCCGTCCGAAGGGCAGTTCGTACATCCAGTTCATGTTGATCACATGGCGTGGCGCGATTTCCTGCTTGTTGTAACGCGGGAACACCACCGAACTCGGCCGTGTGTCGTTCAGATACGCGTTAGCGTCGCCGTCATAATCCGAAAGCGAGCGCCCGAACGTGTAATTGCCCTGCACGGAGAGCCCGCGCGTGAAGCGCCGGCGCATTTCCAACTCGAGCCCGTGATACGTCGAGAAGCCGTCGTTTACCAACGTGCGGGCGCTGGCCACGAACGGATTCGCCATAAAGAAGTTAGCCGGAATGCGCCCCGCCAGAACCTGGCCCCAGAACGACCCGCCCCGCACAACGGCCTGATTGGCCGCCGGACGGGAAGTCTCCACTTGCGTCAGGCGGTGCACAAACTGGCCCGTGGCATTCTGGTCCAGCGGAGTGATCAGCCCGGCGCGTGTGCGCAACGCAGCCGCATCGCCTGAGATCAAGGCCGCCATTAACGGATTCGCAACAATGCATGGCGCGCCCGAGGCATCGTCAAAGCGGCCTCCCAGACCGGACGCACGGTTGCAATCGAGATTCGCCTTGGCCTTAATGAATGCATCCAGAAAGGTCTGGCCGGTAACAGAGTCGCGTGCCCGAACATTGATCTCGTTGAAATCGGCAATTCGACGCAACCCCACGCCACGGTTACCCACATATCGCGCCTCGAACGCCCAATTGCCGATTTCGCGCGAAATACCGAAGGTCCACTCGTTGTAATACGGAGTTCCAAGGTTCCGGTCGAAGCCGCGGAAATCAATCGTGCCCGAATCGAGGATGCTGCGCGTCGACGGAATCTGGAACGCAGGCGGCGCCGGAATCGACGGCCCGGTGGTGCTCAACTGCCGCAGCAACAGCGGATTGTTCACGCAGCCACCCGACGTGTTGAAGCACGACTGGGTCACCTGCAACCCTTCGTTGTTCGCCAGGTTGTCATCCACCACGGAATAGGAATCCTGCATGTAGCTGATGCGGAAACCGGCGCGAATCGATGTCTTGCCGTCCTTGAACGGATCCCAAGCCACGCTGACCACCGGAGCAAAGTTGTTCCAATCCGTGTTCCACAACGGGAAGTTGTTCGATGCGGTGGCAGGAACGTACTTGGTCGCGCAGTCGGTGATAAACGAGGTTACGTTGGCCGTGGTCACAGTCATGGGAAGCCGTCCCAGCGACCCACAAGGCGTGCCGTTGAACGTTCCTGGATTGAAGAACCCGCCGGGTCCAGAGATCCCGTAGGCGGACAGCGACCCATCTGGCGGAGCAAGAGCCAAGCCCTTGGTCTCGTACGGAACGCCGGCCCATTCCCAGCGCAGACCCAAGTTGAAGACAAGGTTCGGGCGGAAGCGCCAGCTATCGTTGATAAACCAATCGAACTCGCGGTTCTTATAGGTGCGATCTTCCGGATAACCGGGCACGAAGCCCGAACTGATCGAACTCACGTTGTAACGCAGGAACGTTTCGCCGATGGCGCCGACCAGGTTGTTCATCAAATCGCGCGCCAGTTCGATATCGTTGGAGTTGATGGAACTGCCCCCGGAAATTCGCGTCAGATCGGTAGTCGAAAAACCCGGCGGGTTGTCGTCGTCATCCATCGTGATGGTGCCGTACGGGTTTACGCCGAAATAACTGATGTTATGCACAAAGCGTTCCCGCCATTCGATTCCCGCTTTCAGGTTGTGGTTGCCCCTGATGTAGGTGGTCACGTTGCGAAGGTGCAGCGTGCGATTATCGCGCCAGTTGCTGTTGGCGTCGAAATCGTACGGATCCGTGATCGTGTTGATGTCCAGCGTGAACGGCGTGCCGAATGGCTGCGTCACGTAAAACGCGTTCTGGCCGGCCAGCAGGCCAAAGCGCGCTTCGTTCAGCAAGGTCGGAGTAAACGTTGAAGTTAAGGCGGCGCTCCAGCCGCGCGAGTGCGTCACGCGGGAGCCGCGTGGCCCAAGATCCGGAAACTGCGGTTCCCGGTCGTTGATGTAATCGCCGTCGATCAAACGGTCGACATAGTTGAACGTGGCATAGAACTGGTGCTTGTCATTGATGCGGTGATCCAGCCGGATCGAGGGCAGATGTTCTTTCGTGAAGGTCTTCGCGTTAAACCGGAACCCGCCCGTGTTCAGACCGTCGCCCAGGTCGAAGTTGTTCGGCAGCGGCATCACTGCGAACACGCGATCTCGCATAAACGGGTCTAGCGAGGGTGGCGTGGCTGCGTCAAAACGGCTGTCCACACACGGACGGCCAAGAATCCCGCCCTCCGTTCCGCCGCAGGCTAACAGGTTCACACTGCGGATCAGGTTCGGATTCGCTGCCACGTTCTCCGGCGTGTTGCGCAGTCCGTTCAGGTAGCGGAATATGCCGGCCCGCGCCGTCGCCGTGTAGACGCTTCGATTGACGGGCGTGCCGCGCACTTCGCGCGTTTGTTGATAGCCCACGTAGAAGAACGTTTTGTCCTTCAGAACCGGTCCGCCCAGACGCCCTCCGAACTGATTGCGGTTCAGCGGCGGCGTTTCCACCGCGGGCTTGGCGCTGTTGTTGAAGAACTCGTTGGCGCTGAAGTAATCGTTGCGATTGAACCAGAAGATGGATCCGCGGAACTTGTTTGTTCCTGAACGAGTCACTCCGGAAATCTGCACGCCGCCGCGGCTATACTCCGCCGAAGCGTTGCCGGTCACCACGCGGAACTCCTGCACATTCTCCGCCGCCATCGGCAGCAAAGGCTGATCGACCATTGTGGAGGATGCCCGGTTCAGATTGTCCTGCGTGTCGATGCCGTCCAGCATCGTGTTTACCGAACGGTGGCGCTGACCCCGCACCAGCAACTTGTCGCCCTGCCCGTCGGGGCTGCGTTCAAAGTAGACCCCCGATTGTTGCAGCGCCAATTCCACGGCATTGCGCCCATCCAGAGGCAGTTCGAGAACGCGCCGGTTGTCCACGACTCCGCCGAGTTCAGCATCCACGGTATTCACGTTGGCCTGCGCCGCTTCGGCCGTCACCGTGACCGTCTCCTGAAGGCCGCCAATTTCGAGCGCGATGACCAGTGTGGCGGTGCCGCCGACTTCCACATTCACGCCGGTAACCACCGACTTGCGGAACCCGGTGAATTCGGTCGTCACGGTGTACTGGCCCAGCCGCACGTTGGGGATGGCGAAGGAGCCTTTCTCGCCAGTCTTCACCTTGTAAACCGTGTTCGTTTCCACGTGGACCGCGGTCACTTCCGCATTCGGAATCAACGCACCTTGAGCGTCGGATACAGTACCCTCAATCACTCCCGTTAACTGTTGGGCCGGCAGCCACACACCGGTACTTAAGACCAGTGCAATCAGGATGCTATGGGAACGAATCAAGTGCATGGTCGGACCTCTCCCACGAGTCGTGTTCATAATGCGCTTCTTACCACCTTCGCTCCCCGCCGCGAACTGCGTCAAGGCTAGGAAACTTTTTTCCCCTGGCGCCGTATTACAGACGACACCGTTTGTAGTTGGAGCGAATTGCTATGAAGTCGTCATTGATCACACCGCTGTTGATCCTGGCTGCGGCAGCTCTGCTTGCCGCTGCACCTCCCGAGGGTGGGTTTGAGCGCACATTACCCGTGTCTGGCGCAATCGAGCTCGACCTTAACACCGACGCCGGCGGTATTCACGTGAACGCGGTCGCCGGCAACGCGGTAAAAGTGCGCGCGATTCTCAAAGGCAGCCGCTGGCCCCTGCGCAACGAGGCCGAGATTGAACGCAAGATTCGCGAACTCGAACGGAACCCGCCGATCGAGCAGACCGGCAGCCGGATCCGCGTTGGCTATGTTCAGGACAAGGAGCTCCTGCGCGGCGTCTCGATGCGGCTGGAAATCGAAACACCAGCCGACGCACGCCTGAAAGCCACAGCCGACTCGGGCGGCATCCGTATCACGGGCATCCGGGGACCGCTCGATGTGCAGACGGACTCCGGCGGCATTCATGTGACCGCAGCCGGCTCGGAAGTGCGTGCGCAAGCCGATTCCGGCGGCATCCATATTCAGGACGTCCAGGGCGCCGTGCACGCGCGGGCCGATTCGGGCGGCATTGAGGCCCTAAACATAGCCGGCGCCATTGACGTACAAACTGACTCCGGTGGAATCAATGTCTCACAGACCGTTGCGGCGCCAATCACCGCGCGGGCGGACTCCGGCGGCGCGCGAGTGAAACTCGCCCAGGCTGGCGGTTATGACGTGACACTCGAATCCGGCAGCGGCCGCATCAGCATCCCGGAAATGACTGTCCGCGGAACGATTTCCCGGCATCGGGCCGAAGGCAAAGTCCGCGGCGGCGGCCCGCTCGTAGACGTGAAAGTCGATTCCGGCAACGTCGCCGTGGAGTGAGTTCCCCGGCCACCCGGCCCGGTTCCTGAAACTACCCGCAGACCACAGCCGCATCGATTGATAAAATCAGAAACGCTGTGGAGGCAGTGAAAATGTTTCGAACCCGTGCGTTCCTCTTTCTTGCCACTCTGGCTGCCGCAACGGCGATGGCGCAATCCACCAAGAAGCGCGTCGCCGTAATGGACTTCGAGTACGGAACCGTCCAGGGGAGCGTTCAGGCCATCTTTGGCACAAATCAGGACGTTGGAAAAGGCATCGCAGACTTGCTCGTCAACAACCTGGTGAACGCTGGCGCCTTCTCGGTCATTGAAAGGAAAGCTCTGGCCAAGATCATGGCCGAGCAGAATTTCTCCAACAGCGACCGCGCCGACCCGGCGTCTGCCGCCAAAATCGGCAAGCTGCTCGGAGTGCAGGCCATCATCGTCGGTAGCATCACCCAATTCGGCCGCGACGATCAAACGACCAGTGTCGGCGGCAGCGTCCTCGGTGGCGCGGCCAGCCGCTACGGACACGGTGGAATCGGACGCCGCAACGCCCGCGCGATCGTCGGGCTCACGGCGCGCCTGGTCAGCACCGACACGGGCGAGATCCTTGCCGTCGCCACCGCAAAAGGCGAATCCAAGCGCTCCGGCGCCACTCTCCTCGGAGGCGGGGGATCGGGCGGCGCCGCCGCGGGCGGATTGCTCGACATGACCAGCAAGAACTTCGGCGACACAATCCTCGGAGAAGCCGTGAATGAAGCGGTCACCGGGATCGGCCAGCGCATGAACGCCGAGTCCGCCAAAATCACGGAGCCCAAAATCGTCATCGATGGACTGGTGGCCGACGTCAGCGGCAACACCATCATCATCAACCTCGGTTCCAAGGCAGGATTGAAGGTCGGCGACAAGCTCCGCATCCTGCGTACCGGCCGCACCATCACCGATCCCGCCACCGGCCAGGTGATCCGGCGCGTCGAAGACGAACTCGGCCAGTTGGTGCTTACCAGCGTGGATGAGACCTCTGCCGAGGGGACGTTCACCGGTAAAACTGCGCCCAATCGCGGCGACCGCGTCAAACAGTAGCTCCGTTCGAGAGCTGCAAGTCCGGGACCGCGACTCACCGGCTCCGGAAAGAGAGGAGCTGCAACATGCAATACCAGCCAGGACAACGCGTCGGCGATTACGAGATCCTGCGCGAACTGGGCGCCGGAGGGATGGGCCGCGTCTACCAGGTTCGCAACATCATTTCGCAGCGCGTCGAGGCGATGAAGGTGCTTCTCCCAAGCCTGACGCAACACCCGGATGTCGCCGATCGATTCCTCCGTGAGATCCGCGTGCTGGCGAGCCTTGACCACCCCAACATCGCCGAGTTGCGCACGGCACAGTTAGTCGGCTCGGAAATCCTCATGATCATGGAGTTCATTGAAGGCAAGCCGCTCGACAAGGTGCTCGACCCCGGCCCGATGCCTTGGGAACTCCTCATCGAATACACTTCGCAGGTGCTGAAAGCGCTGCAATACGCGCACGAAAAGAACATCGTCCATCGCGACGTGAAGCCCGCCAACATCATGGTGACGAACGCGGGCGTGGTCAAGCTGATGGACTTCGGCATCGCGCGCCTCTCGGCCGACCGCTCGCTAACCGCGGTGGGTAGTACGCTCGGGTCGTTGTTCTATATGTCTCCGGAGCAGATTCAGGGCGCAGAGGACCTGGATGGACGCTCCGATATTTATGCCCTGGGTGTCTGCCTCTACGAACTCTCGACCAAAACCAGGCCCTTCAACGCCACGAGCGATTACTCGCTGATGGCCGCGCACTTGAACGAAACGCCACGCGCCCCGCTCGAACTCAACCCGGCGATGCCGCCCATGCTGAACCAGGTGATCCTCACCGCCATGGCTAAGGATCGCGCCCACCGCTTCCAAT
>Ga0073934_10007037_pt1 | contig 15937 bp, 14 predicted proteins | sample LarsenN4metaG_FD_76834 | JGI IMG/M metagenome (GOLD analysis project Ga0073934, IMG submission 76834) | Hot spring sediment bacterial and archeal communities from British Columbia, Canada, to study Microbial Dark Matter (Phase II) - Larsen... ...
CCATGCGGCCACGTCAGTTTGCTCGAGTGGTTCGGCCCTCCCCAGCGGGTTGCCCTTCACAGGAGGCGAGCAAACGACACGCCTCCCGGGCATGCACGGTTCATGCCTGAGCCGCGGTTTGGAGCAAGTTTTTTCATAACCTCTTGTGAGCGCTAGAGATAGGGACAATTAGCTGGCATGGCGGCCGATCCAGGTCGGGTAAGGACACGCAGATGGGCTCCCGGTCCGTGGGGCAATATTACCCACATCGCCGCTTCTGGACGTTGGTCCGGTGGTCCGGCCCGCGACGGCGACAGGGTTGTTCTAGTCTAGAGCGCACCACGGTTTGGGAATTCGCGCACCTCGATTTGGGACAAAAAAAGACGAACCCTCCACGGGAGGCCCGGAGCCGGGCCTTTCGACACATAGAACCCGAGATGTTTGCGACGGCCGTTTGAAGGGCCGTCAAACGGGCCTCGAGGCCCGTCTAAAACTGGGCTGGCGGGCTGAAGCCGAAGCTCAGCCTGCCGCCAGAAAAGCTGGTTGCTCTCACGTTCAGCGGCACCTCCGGGCTGGTGTTCAGGTACACCGTCACCACGTCCGGGGCGGCCGTCGATTCGTTGCCCATCGCGTCCAACAGCTTGAAGGCAAACCGGTGCGCCCCGGCGTACCGCGGCGGCGTCTCGGCGACGAGCTGCCAGGAGCCGTCCCCGCGCTCATGCTGCCCGCCAGGAGCCAGGCCGTGCCCGCCCTCGGCACGCACGGCGCCGCGCGGCGTGACGCCTCGCGGGTCCAATCCGTGGCCCGTGGCGGCAGGCTCGCCGGGCATGACCCGGCCCCGGCGGATCGGCGTCGCGTAGTCAATCGCCCCTCCGGCCCCATCGTCGGCGTAGAGCCGCCAGCGTGCCCCCAGGGGCACGTCCGCATCGACCAGGAAGGACACGTCGGCTCGCTGCATGCAGGCCCCCCCCAGGGGCGGGCGGCCGGGAAGTGTGGGCCGGCCGCCCGCCCGCATCCACCGGCGCGGTTAGCTGGCCGCCGTCCTGAGCACGGCGATCGGGTTCCTGCCGCTCTCGCTGCCCCCGATCACGTGCGCGTCGAACCGAGTCAGGGCCAGGAACGCCGTCAGCCGCTGGGAGAACTTGAAATCACGGCTGACCGCGACCTGGATGTCCATCCGGTCGCCTACCAGCAGGCCGGTCCTGAAGTTGCCGAAGGCCAGGAACTTCTTCGAGACCGCCGAGTCGCCGGCCGCCGGGAATTGGCTGGTCAGCACGAACGGGTAGCCGTTGAGCGTCGGCGGCTGAGAGAGATTCGGTGGATGCCAGATCGGCCCGGCGGCCGTACCGGTGATGTCCTTAATGATCTTCAGGACCGACCGGCTGAGCACGTACCGCAGGCTGTCCGAGCCATCATCCACCACCGCCGCTTCGAGCGCGGTCAAGTGTTTGAACCCCAGGTTGGTGAACCCCGTCTCCCCGCTGGCCATCGTCTCCACGGTGACATCCGGGCTTTCGAGGATGCCCACGATACCGCCGTCGCTGGGTGCGCCCGTCCCCTTGGCCAGGACTTTCTCCCGGAGCAAGACCAGGGCGCGGATCAGTTGCGAGGCGATCCAGTTGCCCAGGCCGGGCGACGCGGCATCATCCAGAAGCTGATTCGGCACCAGCAGATAGCAGCCGGCCTCCTCCGCTTCCCAGACAACAGCGCCGAAGTCGATATCCGCCTCCGCCGGCTCCACGCCCTCGGCCACGAACGCGGCGGTGGGCAGCGTGGACAAACGCGGCACCGTCAGCTTGCGGGTGGGCATGGGAAACCGGCCGGCGATGCCGTAGAGCTGGCCGGTCTGCTCCAAAACGGCCAGGATGTCTTGGCGTACGCTTTCATCGACCGTGAAGCCCCCGCTGATGTCGATCTCGCTGCCCAGGGTGCTGGTCAGGATCAGCCGCCGATACTGCCCGTTGTAGAGGGTCTGCATGCTCTTGCAGAACTCCACCGCCGCGCCGTCGTCGCCGAACACGCGGCGCGGCACCTCGCCGACGGCGGAGGCCCCGACCGGCTCCGCGTAGGCCCGTCCGCCGCGGAGCTGCGACAGCCTGGCGATCCGCTCGTCCTGGAGGTTTCGCAGCCGCACCTCTTCATTGAGGCGATGATCGAAACCCTGAATGACCTTCATCACCTCCTCGACCGGGTTTCCTGTTGACGGCGCCGATGAGCGCCGGGCGGAGTCAATGCGGCCACCGAAGTGGCCCGTGTGGTAACTCATAACCAGTCCTTTCGTTCAGCCCCGGCAACGGCCCGGGGCGACATCCTTGTCTTCACTCCGGGCCGCTCGGCCCGGCAACCGTTTCATCCGACACGCCCGAGCGAACCGGCCATCCGGCGGGTGTCCGTTCCCGCCGGCGGCCGGACCGTCGGAGTGTCACCTTCTACCCACCATCGCGGGCCGGGCCGGTAGGCGGACGTCCCCAACAAGCCCGGCACGACAGAGGGCCGATCGCGCGTCGCCAGGCCCGCACAGCCGACGGTTGCACGCTGATGCGCCGGCGGCAACGCGACGCCGGCGCCTTTGCACGTGCCAGTCCAGTTACGGGCCGCAACCACCGGGCCGTGCACGGCCCAGCGAAACGTTGACTACGATTTTTCTCCACCACCCCGCTCCCATACCGGCCGGCCGCCAAACTGCCGCACGCAGTCTTTTATGAACGCCTCCACGTCGGCGTCACTGACCGGCCGGCGCCGACACTCCACGTAGAACGCGCGGATGGCGGCAAGCACCGCACTCCGCCAATCGTCAGGAGCCGCGTTCACCAGGTCCAGCAGGCGGGTGATCAGTACGTCGGCCGCCTCCAACTGTAGCAAGAACACCTGCAACGCCGCGTTCTGCCGCTCGGCCAGCTTGGAGGTCAAGTCATGAAGCTCGTTAACTGTCATCGAGGCCATCCTCAGTTCGTGCCTACCATGTTATTCCGCACGTCGAAGTTCTCCCGCCGCGCGTCGGCGGAGTTGAAGTTGTAATTGGTGCCCCCGACGATAAAGGTCGCCGCCTGGCGTTCGGAGAAGCCGCGCTGTTGCAGAAACTCGGAGGCCCGCTCAGCAAGCACAGCCCGGCCGGCGGCGGATTCCTGCAAGCGGACGCCCGGCCCGGCCCGCAGGCCCAGCTCTTCTAACTCGCCTTCGCTGGCGCCGGCGGACTGCAACTGCTCGCGGAGCAGCATGACTTCCTCACGGGCGATAGCCCGCTCGCGGCCGCCCCAGATATTGATCGGGCCGCGCCCCTGCCGCTCCAGGTTGAGAATCCGCTCCTCCGCCTGCTTTCGGATTTCCTGTCCCAACGTCACTTCGCGAGCCATCGCGCGCTGGCGCTCCCGGCGCTCGGCTTCGGCCGACGCGGCCATCGCGGTCGTCTGTTCGGCCAGCGACTCGCCCAGGGCGATGACATCCGCCGCGCTGGCGGCGCCAATGGCTGCCTCCGCCGGGGCGGCCCCGGCGATCACTTCCGGCCTGAAGACCGTGGCCATCGCCTGAACCGCTTGCGAACCGCCCAGGCGAGCGACCAGGCCGAGCCGCTCTTGGGGCGTTGCGGAAGCAAACAGCTTCTCCACCGCCTCCAGCCGGCCGCCGATGTCCTGGCCCTCAAAATCCCGCCCAACGATGTCCAGCAGCTCTTTGCTCGGGCTGGTCAGTTCGCGCAGAATCCCGGCCTGGCGCGTGCCGGCCACCGCACTGCTCTCCGACACGGCGCGCAGCATCGTGAATAGCCTTAACGATTGTTCGCGGCTCAGGCCGGCGGCGACGCTGGGCACCACACCCGAGACGGCCCCCTGGAAGAACGCCCCCGGCGCGCCCTCGATGGACTTCCGCTGCGCCGCCAACACCTGAGCGACCGCGAGCTGGGCTGATGGCAGGTCCCGCGCGCCCGTCTGGGCCGCCAGGCTCAGGAGCGCCGCCGCCTCGCCGCCGCCCACGCCCGTCGCCCCGATCGCCGGGGCCAGGGCGATGCCCAGCTCCGCCGCGGCCTGCGGCTCCATCTCGGGAAAAACACTGATTGCGGTGGACACAAACGCCTGCCCAGCGGCGAGCTGGTCGGCCGGCAGGCCGAGGGCCTCCGTCGCCCGGCCGCCGAGCGCCTGGGCTTGTTCGATCCCCGCCTGGCCGGGGACGCCCAGGGTGAAGGCCAGGGCGCGACTCGTGAGCTGTTCGCCGAAGCTCTGCTGCGCCAGGCCGGCGAGCAAGACTTGTGTTTGGGTAAGCCTCTCGTTGAAAGCACCTATAAGTGAAATGGCCGTTTGGAGCGTGACGAACCCGGCCCCAAGTCCGATGAGTTGGTCACCCAGGCCCCTGGCGGCGGCGCCCATTCCGGCCAGGCCGCCGGCCGCCCGCCCGGCGGCCTCGCCCGAGCGCTGTGTTTGGTCCGCGACGCCGCCCGCCGCGAGGGCGACCTCATCGAGGGTCTTGCGGGTCTCCGCCGCGCCCTCGGCGCTCAGTCGGATTTTGATGTCCTCTGGCATCTCTGGGCCTCCGTGCCCTACTGGTCGTCCGTGTTTAGTTCGTCTTATTGGACATCGACTCGATTCCTGCTCAGTTTGCCAAGCAGCTCGGGCCGGCGCACGGCGACGTTGACCGTCTGCTCGATCCGGTCGGTGAGGGTGCCCAGATAACGGTCAACCGCGTCGATGATGTCAACCGCCTTCAGCCCCGGCGCGCCGATCTCGCGGCGGTAGACGTTGTGGGAGTTCTCGCTCTTGGGTTGTCGCAGGAATACACTGATTTCGACACGGTCGAAGTAGGGTCCGTCCCACGGGTTCGCCTCTTCGTAAAACTTGCCGAGGGCCTTCTCGATTTCGCCTGACCACGTATGGTACCACGCCCCAATGGGCCGCTTGGGCGTGCAACCCCTCGGCCCAGGGCCAAAGCGTGCGTACGGGTCGCCGGCCTGGTCTTTGTCGGCCTGCGCCGCCGGGGCCACCTTGTTTTGTATCTGCTTAACTTGCTTCGCTTTCGCCATCATGGCACCTCACTTATTCACGCCGTCGCCGCCACGGGCGCCCGTGCCGCCGGCAGCGTGGGCATCACGTCGCTGGACGTGGCCAGCAGTTCCTCGGCCGCCCGCAGGTCCGCGGCACCGATGGCCACCTGCGAGTTGGCATCTAAATCTCGCGCCTTGACCGCCACGCGGCGGGCGTATCGGACGAGGGTCAAACAACGCCGCACGGAACCGAAGCCCAGGGCGTTAATCTGCCGGTCGATCTCCCGCTCGGCGTCGGGCAGCAGTCGCACGAGCCTGTTGTTAAATAGCCTGCGAATGTGATCCATCGTATACAGCCGGTCGCCGCCGGCGTACATGTTCTTCCCCTCGGCCAGGTTCACGCACAGAGTGATGCGGCTGCTGAACTGGCCGAAGTCCGGTTTGCAATCCGCGGTTACCAGGTCCCGCAGCTCGACCGTGCCGACCAGAAGCAGGCCCACGCCGCTCTTGTCCACGATATCCCGCAGGAACCGGCGCGCCCGCATCATGAGGCGGTGGGCCTCGTCGACCACCAATATCCAATGAGTGCCTCGGAGGTGATCGAGAATTCGTTCGTCTATGGTCAAACTCACGTGGCCGGCACGGGGTCGGTACCCTTTCAGCTCGATGGCCCTCGCCAGCTTGGCGCGGAACGCCTGGAAGGTGGTGTCGCCCTCGGTTATCGTGACCAGCACAACATGGGGCAGGGTGTCGCGCAGATGTTCGCAGCAAGCGGTCTTGCCGATCCCGCTCGGTCCGTAGAGCAGCGCGATTCCCGGCTCGACGGCGATCAATTCGGCGGCTTTAATAAACTGTTCCACCACGTGGCACCGAACTAGCTCGCCCCGCGGCGCGGAGCGTTTGGCCGCCTCGCGCCGGCGGGCCTCCGTCTCGGCCCAGATGTTCAGCTTGCGGAGCACGGCGTCGGTGTCGCCGGCGTAGGAGCCGGCCAGGACGGCGCTGACCACCGGCCCGGATAGGCCTATCTGCTTGGCGACCGCCGACTGCGGGCAGCCCCACTCCTCCACGAGTTTTTTGATATACGCGGGCAGGTCGCGCCGCTGTTCAGCGCTGAGCGGCCCTCTCTCTGGGAGTCTCCACGCCACGAGAAGCCTCCTTGCCTCCGTGTCTTTGTAATTATCCAGGTTAGGCGCCTTCCTCGGCTGGTTCGTGTCGCGCATCTTCACAACACCCGATCTAGCGGATTTCCCGTCCGCTGCTCCTGCGCCGACTCCGCCGGCGCCTCGACTATGGCCGCGAGGGTGGCCCATTTATCAGGCTTCGGTTCGTGCCGATGGCGATGCTTTTCCATCGCCGTTTCAGCGGCCTTGAACTGGCCTTCGAACCCCGTCCGCAGCGGCCGGATCACGCGCGGGCGGTGGTCGGCGGTCCCCGTCGCCGCCAGCGGCTCGCGGTTGGCCGCCTCGGCCGCCTGGGCCATCGCGACCAGATCGGGCAGCCGGCGATGATTCTCGCGGGCGGCCGTCGCAAACCGGCGGTAGTACCGTTGCGTCCGCTTCAGGGCGGCGATGGCCTCGCGCACTTGCTCGTTCGTGGCGTTCGGCGGAATCTTCTCGTTCGCGGGGGCCACGCACACGAACCGCCTGTCCCCTCCGGGCAACGGCTCCCAGATGCTCACCGCCGACCAGTCGTGCGCATCGACAGCCACGAGTACGTCCCGGCCGACAAGCGGCCGCAGGGGCAGGCAGTCGCGGCCGAATCGGATGGTCTTGCCGGCGACGGTGAGTGCCACGCCGTTGGCCCCGACCCGATACGTGCCGCGCACCGACATGAGCGTGTCCAGGGCCTCGGCCGTGGCCACCGGCCGGTGATCGGGCGGCGCCGCCGCCCAGACCGCCAGCGGGCTTTGGCCGTCCAGCGCGTCGTGCGGCGCGCGGTTGTAAGCGTCACCTATCCAGCGGCCGAGGGCCTCGCGGGATTCTTCCAGCGTCGGAACGTCGCCCAGGTCGCGGCGCTGGCGGGCGGTGAGCGTTTTGTCCTTGCGGTTCCACTCGGCCGCGCGTTCGATGTCGGCGAGGATCTCGGGCCGATCCAGGTTGGCTTTCCCGCAATACGTGCGCTGGAGCCGCGCGAACTCTTCGATGAGGCGGCGGAAGAAGCGTTCCACCGCCTTCGCGCGTGCGTTGAAGGGTAGCGCGAACACCACCCGCGTCCCCAGCTCGGGCAGCAGCCCCCTCCACTCGGGTCGCGTACTATCGACCTTGTGTTGCTCGAGGAAGACGGTCTCGGCGACCTGGTCCTCCGTCAGCCGGTCGCCCATCAGGCGGCGAAGCCGGCGACTCGTCTTGCCCACGAGCAGTGTGGCGCCATATTCCCTCCCGTTATCGACCTTCAAGGTGTGCGGAACACAGGCGTCCAGCAACGCCCGCCGGAGTGCCGCGAGGATGGCATCCTCGTGTGGCTGGCGGATCAGTTCCCAACCCACGATGAGGCGGCTCCCCACGTCCATGACGCAGACCAACCACGGCCGGAACACGTGCGGCCCTTCGCGCACCAAGTACCCACACTCGTGAGAATCGGCCACGAACATGTCGCCGGGCCGCAGGCCGTCGTAGCTTTGCTCGATCCAAGGACTAAACCTGTGCCCCCACGCCCGCGAGCCTTGCCGGGCGAGCGCTTCGCCGGCAATGTCCTTTCGCGCGGCCCACCACTTTTGCGTGGCTCGCGCGCTCTCCGGCCAGGCCCACTTGCGCTGCTTGGCGCTGCCGTGCGTCAACCGATGGGCGAGGGCAACACTGAGGCCATTCGGACAGAGTGCGAGTGCCTCAAAAAGCTCTGTGGCTTCGGCGGCCCGCAACGCCCGATCGCGCCACTTCGGTAGCAGCCCGACCAACCGGTGGTCGCGAAATGTCTTCCGCCACCCGTAAAGTCTCGAAAAGCTCGTGGCGTGCTCTTTGGCGACCGCCTCAGCGGCCGCTTCGCTGCCCATCGTGGGCGTCAGGTGCTCCCACTGCCGAAGAGCCGCCAGACGATTCAGCGCTTTCTGTTGATGCTTAACCTTCGCCCGTTGGAACGCCGCCCGTTCATCGGCCGTGCAAAGAGCGAGACCGGCGTCGTTCGCTGTGGGGGTTGGGTGCGATGTGTGGTTCCCATTCCACATACTGTTGCCTCACGTCACGACGTGTTGCCCCCCGGCCCGGGAAGGCGAGGAGCGGGGGCGGCCCCGCTCCCCCGCCGCCCGGCGGGAACCACAAACAACGCGACATCACCGGCGCCGGCTTCCGCCGGCCCGGCCGAATTGTCAACACAAAGGCGCAGCCGCCTCGCGCGGCGGCGAAGGGCAGCACGCAGGATGTTGTTGAGGAAAAATTGCTTGCTCGGGCGAGTGCCATGACCGTGGCCCTGAATCAGGGCTTCGGCCAGGTCGTGGACGTCCGCGTCGACGAGCACGCTGCTCGGGGCCATGGTTCTTCTACGCTTCGCCATTCGTAGAGTCTACGCATGCGTTCGTAGCGCGTCAAGTGAAAAAAACGGGCCGCGCGGCGAGGGAGTGATTGACTCGCCGGCACCCCGCCGGGAAGATCGAAGACGTGGCTCTCAAGAAGCGTAACGCCTTCGTAGATGATGGTGTCTGGGATGCGTTCATTGGGGCAATTCCCCCAGGGGTGGCGAAGGCGGCGGCATGGGCGGCGGCCATGTACGCCTTCGCCCTGGTAAGCCCCGCTGACCGGCTTCGGCTCCTGGGGTTCGTCTCGGAGTGGGAAAAGGCCCCTCCAAAGCACCGTGAGGCCGTTTTTCGACGCCATATCGCGGAACTGGCCAAGCGGTACGAGTCGGAATCGGATCGCCGGCAACGCTTCGATCGGTACTTGAAGAAAGGCCCCGACTGGGAGCAGGCCAGGCACCTGAAGACGATCGCGGAGCTGCTCGAAAAGCTCGTGAAGTCCGCTCAGAATGAAGGGGCTGAAACCCTACGTCCAAAACCTGCTGAACCGCCCTGAGCCGCCCGAAACCAAAATGCGCACCAGGTTTAGGAACCGAAAAACCGCGTTTTCGATGCCGCCAGCGTGGGTGCTTTCGCCTCGAATCCCAGAGTTCCTAAACATCGTTCGCGAACGACTTTTCGGAATCACAGGCCCCGACGTGTCATAAGTCCTTGCTGGACAACGACTTGACGCTCGCGACGGGTTTCGCCCGATTTTCCGAAGTTTTGGTGCGCGATAGAGTTGTTCCGGGACCGGGCACCGAGCGGCTACGATGCGGGGATGGACCGGACCCGGACCATGACCCTCACCCAATCGGATGGATATAGGAGCTTGGCTCGCTTGTGGCTGCCGCCCAAACCCGCGGGAGCCGTCCTCTATCTGCACGGGATTCAGTCCCACGGCGGCTGGTTCGAGGGGTCCGCGGCCCGCCTGGCCGACGCGGGGCTGGCCGTCCTCATGCCCGACCGTCGCGGCAGCGGGATGAACCGCGATGATCGCGGGCACACCCGTTCGGCCAGGCGGCTCGTGCAGGACGTGGGAGAGGCCGCGCACTGGCTGCGGCAGACCAGCGGCGCAGAGCACGTGCACCTGGTGGGCGTAAGTTGGGGAGGCAAGCTGGCCCTGGCCTCCTATCCGGCGCTCAGCCCAGCCGTCGCCAGCCTGTCCCTGGTTACCCCCGGGCTGTTCCCGCTGGTCGATTTCAACCTCCGGCAGAAGGCAAGCGTCGCCTGGTCCGCGATGTTCGACCGGCGGCGGACCTTTGTCATCCCTCTGGGCGACCCCGCCCTGTTTACCACGCAGCCACAACGCCAGCGGTTCATCAGGGACGACGAGCGAAACCTCCGAAGCGCCACCCCCGCCTTCTTCTGGGCCTCGGCACGCATGGATCGCGCCAAACACCGGCTGCACGGCCTACCGCCGGTGCCGCTGGCCGTATTTCTGGCGGAAGACGACCACATCATCGACAACGCCGCGACCCGCGCCTGGATGCGCGGGCTGGAGAACTGGCCGGTCCGTCGACTCTTCGAGTACGCCGGCGCCGCCCACACGCTGGAGTTCGAGCCGGTCAGCGGCCAATACGTCGAAGACCTGACCTCCTGGATCGTCGAACAGAACCGCCGCTTTGAGGAGGGACTCACAGCAACCGGTCTCCAACCCGCTCCAGATCGTCAAACTGCATGTCCGGGCGATAATCCGCGGAACGACGCTCCCCGCGCCGATTGATCCAGGCGCACGCAATGCCCAACCGCTGACAAGGAGCGATGTCGTGAAAGAGGCTCTGAGCCACGTGCAGCACGCGGTTCGGCGGGCAGCCCACGCGGGCCAGCATAGCCCGGAAGTGACCGGGCGCTGGTTTGTACGAGCGTACGTCCTCGGCCGTTACGATCAGATCGAAGCTGACCGGCAGCCAGCGCAGCGTGGCCGCCAGCAGGGAGTGATCGACGTTGGACAGAATGCCCAGCCGATAGCGTGCGGTCAGCCGCCGCAGCGCCGGGACCGTGTCCGGAAACGGTTGCCAGCCCGGCAGCGAGTCCAGCAGGCAGCGGCGGAGGCGCGGCGAATCATGCAGTCCCGATTCGGCGCCTACGGCCACGGCCGTTTCCTGCAAAACCTGAGCGTACGAACGGAAGGGTCCGGCTTGGACGGCGGCCTCATTTCTCAGGTACGCCTGGAACATGGCCTCCGGATCGAGCCTCGAAGGAAGCGCGCCGACGAGCCGCTCGAGGGCCGAGCGGATGCCGCTCTCCCAGTCAATGAGGGTCCCATAGCAGTCAAACGTCAGCAGGCGGAAGTCTTGGGCACACATCGTCTCAACCTCCCTCGCCTACGGTGGCGGCGCCGGCCTGCGATGGAAAACCCGGATACTGGCTCGCCCGCCGATTTTGTACACCTGCTCATAGCAACTCAGGATATGGCGGGCAAGCGGCAGGGCGTAGTCGATGCCGAAACCTTTGTACCCCTCCTCGCGCACGTCGCGGGGGACGAAGACCACGTACTCGGGATCGGCGGCCGCGAACCGTCGGACCATGCCCTCGTCGTCGTAGGAACCCACGAAGTCCACCGGCAGGAAGGTGTAGATTCCTAACGGATTCGTCAGGCCTGCGAAGAACGTGAGCCCGGCCCCTTCGGGAACGACCACCACCTCGCTCTCCCGCGGCAGCGTGCGAAGGTACTCGACGGCCTCAGCCAGCACGGCGCCGTACGGGCCGCCCAGGATGGTCATCGTGCCCCGCGGCGTGGAGATCACCCGCGTGATTTGCCGGTAAACCTGCCATGAGCGGTAGGCGTGAACAGCAAGGATGGCCACCAGCAGGATGGAGGCGAAACCTCGCACGTTCGGCCTGACTTGCGGGCGGCCGAAGGAGACGGCCACCGGCAGGCACCCAAGACAGATCACGACGAACGCCGCCAGCCCGGGGACGAGCTGATAGAAGCCGTACAACTCCGCGGAGGCCCGCAGCGGCATCCGCGCCAGCGACGCCAGGGCGAAGACGAACAGCACGACATGACCGGACAGCTCGGGGCGAAGCGCCCGCCTGCGGCCGTACAGAATCAACATTGCCGCCAGCGCGGTGGCCAACAGCAGCGGCAACGCCCTGAAGGTCAGCTCCGTGTCGAGCCAGTAGGCCACGGCCCCGCTCACCAGCAGAACCGACAGCGCCAGGGCGGCAAGCAACGGAGCCGCCCCCGCGGCTGCGGGCATCGCACGCCGATAGGTGTGCAGTGCCCAGCCTGCGCCTGCTGACACGCCGGCCGCCAGGAGCAGACCGCCGAGCGAACGCCCCAGTTCCTTCAGCGACCGCTGGACGTCGGCCAGGCCCGCGCGTTCGAGGCTGTATTTCGTAACCCCGGCATGGGTGCTGGTGAACAGGTAATCATGGATCAGCGCCGGGCCCAACCTCCAGTAGAAATAGCCATAGATGCCCACCAGCGGAACGAGCATGAGCGCGTAGGCGGCCAGGTGCGCCAACCCACGTCGCCCGGCCTGATGCAGCGCCATGCCCAGGAAGGCCACATGGGCCAGCCCGGCGGCAAAGAGAATCTCCGGTTTGGTCAAGGCCGTCAGAGCCAGCAACAGGCAGGAGAGCAGGAAGTCGCCACTCCGCCACTTGCGCGTGTGCCGAACCAGAAAGTAGACGCTGCTGACCGCGGCCAGCGTCCCGTAGGTGGCCGAACAGGTGTACGGAAAGATGAAGTTGAACGACCCGTTCAGGTGATAGCGGGCGAAGGCCAGCACGTAGATGAAGGCGATCGCGCTCAGGGCGGCTCCCGGTCGGCTGAGGAACAAACGTGTCAGGCGGTAGACGACCCAGGCGGTCAGGGCTGCCGTGGTCAGACCCGCCCCCACGATCACCTGGGAGCTGACCTCAAACAGGGCGTACAGGCCGGCGTTGATCCACGGCTCCAGCGGCCCGAAATAGTGCCGGACCTCGCCGTACAGCGCCTTGCCGGCCACAAGCTGTTTGGGGATGTCCAGCACCGCCCCGCAGTCGATGATCAGTTCGCCCCACTTCAGCCAGGTGGTGGCGGCGCAGTGCACGAAGGCGCCCGCGATCATGGCCGAAAGGGCTGCTGATCGCAGCCTCTGCTTCCCGGAGCGCCGGGCGGTGGTCAGGAGCGGCGCGTTACGGGACGAGGCGGGTGGGCTCGCGCTGCGATGGGCGGTTCTTGATTTCACCCGATCACTACCAGCACGCGACAGTGTACGCTCCCCGGCCTGCGCCCATCAAACCGTGTCCGCCGCGAGGCCGGCCATATAATCAGCGCCTTGCCCGCCCTGCCGGAGGCAGTGCCGCGTCTGAGGCGGCGGCCGGTCAGGCGGGGCGAGGCGGCTGCGGCCCGGCCGAACAGTTGGAGTCGTCCGTATGCGCTTCAGACCCATGACCCTGCCGGAAGCGGCGCGGTACGTTCATCTGCAGGCCGAGGACCTCGCCCGGCTGGCGGGCCGCGGCGACATCCCCGCGCACAAGGTGGGCGGCGTGTGGCGCTTCTACAGGCCGGAACTGAACGACTGGCTCGAACAGCGCATGGCCAGCCTGTCCGGCCATGAGCTGGTCAAGGTCGAGCGACACCTCTCCCAGGAGACCAGCGCCGCCGCCGAGCCGCTGGTCAGCGACCTGCTCTCGCCCTACAGCGTGGACCTGGCCTGCACGGCGCGGAGCAAGCCCTCCGTGCTGCGTCGCCTGGTCGAGTTGGCGGAAGCCTCGGGGCTGGTGCTCAATCCCGTGGCCCTGCTGGAGGCTGTGGCCGAGCGGGAGCAGATGTGCTCGACGGCCTTGGGACCGGGCGTCGCCTTCCCCCATCCCCGACGCGAGATGTCCGAAGCCTTGACCGATTCGCTGGTCGCCTTCGCCCGCACGCCGAGCGGCATCCCCTTCGGGGCTCCCGACGGGTCGCTCACCGACCTGTTCTTCCTGATCTGCTCGTGCGAAGATCACGTCCACCTGAGAGTGCTCGCCCGCCTGGCCAGGTTGGCCCGCGACGAACCGTTTCTGGAAGACCTCCGACAGCACCGGGACGTGGCCGACTGCCTTCACGCGCTCCGCTCGCGCGAACAGGCCTTGTTCGGCCTGGACTCAGGCGGACGTTGAACCGCGCCGCCCGCTTCCTGCCCGCGACCGAACCCCTTTTTGTCCATTACCAGGTACAACGGACGGCCCTTGGTCTCTTCGTAGACGCGGTACAGGTACTCGCCGAGCACGCCGATGCTGATGAGTTGCACGCCGCCGAGGAAGAGCACGGCCGTCAGCACGGATGCCCACCCGGGCGGGAGCGTGTCGGTAAAGAGCCGTTGCCAGACCGCCCAGGCGGCGTAAGCCAGAGCCAGGAAGGCGGTGATGAATCCCAGATAGGCGCTCAACCTCAGCGGCAGCGCGGAGAACGAGGTGATGGCCCCGACCGCAAGCCGCAAGAGCCGGGTCGTGTTATAGGCGGGCTTGCCCCGCCTCCGCGGGTCTTCGTCGTATTCGATCACCGCGTGTTGGAAGCCCATCCAGGCCACCAGCCCGCGAACGAACGGAGCACGTTCGGGGAAGCCGCTCAGGGCCTCCACCACCCGCCGGTCCAGCAGTCGGAAGTCGCCGCCGCCCGGTTGGAGCTGAACCCGGCCGATCCGGTTGATGAGCCAGTAGAATCCGCGGGAGGCGGCGCGTTTGAACCATCCGGTTTGACCGGAAGTTCTCCGTCGCCCGCAGACCACGTCATGCCCGCTCCGCCAGGCCTCCAGAAACCGGGGGATCGTCTCCGGCGGATGCTGCAGGTCCCCGTCCATGGTGATGATGGCCTCGCCCGCGGCGTGATCGATACCCGCCCGCAGGCAGATCTGGTGGCCGAAGTTGCGCGACAGCCGCAGCAGCCGCGTGTGCGGGCACTCCTGGATGATCTCCGCCACCGCCTCGGCCGTGCCGTCCGTGCTGCCATCCTCCACGAAGATCAGTTCAAAGTCGTAGTCGGGCAGTCCGGCGAACACGGCGCCGACCCGCCGGTGAAGCTCCCGCACGTTTTCCCGCTCATTGAAAACGGTCACCACCAGCGAGACAGGCTTCTTCACGCCCTGCCCCGCCGCGGAGTCGTGCGCCGCAACTTCGGTCAGCGTTCCGCCCATCTCTCTATCCGCCGCTCTCCGCCGGACACCCGAGGCGGCGCTGGAAGTCGGCCAACACGTCGGCAATCGAAGTGGCCAGTTCCCGCCGCGGCCTCCACCCGGTCAGCTCTTCCAGTTTCGCGTAGCTGCCGCAACTGTACTCCACGTCGCCGATCTGGTGTCGCTCGCTCACGGATCGCAGGTGGACTGCCCTGCCGCTCACCGAAGCCGCCAGATCGATCAGCTCGCGCACGGTCACCGCTCGACCGCTGCATACGTTGTACACCTCCCCCGCCCGGCCGAGCCGGGCCAGCGCCCAGTACGCGGCGACGGCGTCGCCAACGTCCACGAAGTCTCGTGAACTGTTCAGATTTCCCAGCTCGACTCGGCCCCCGCCCTCCGGGCTGACAAGTTGTGCGCACAACGTGCCCACCACCGAATGCTCGGTCATCCCCGGCCCCAGAAGGTTGAACGGCCGGGCCACCACCACGGACAGGCCGTACTCCCGAGCATAGCGCACGCATAGCGACGTGGCGGCCAGCTTCGCCCGCCCGTAGGCCGTCGTCGGCGCGCAGGGGTGCTGCTCGTCGATCAAGCGCTCATCGGCCGGCCCGTACTCCGCGGCCGACCCAACGGCCAAGACACGCGGACGAAGCTCGGGGCACGACCGCACGGCGGCAAGCAGCGCTTCGGTGGTGAGGACGTTGTTGTCCCATAGCTCGGCGTGGCCCGCCGGCGGCAGGCTACCCGCCAGATGGACGATCACCTCCGGTCGGCAAGCGAGCAGCGCTTGACGGACGACCTCCGACTGCCGGAGGTCCGCGACCACCTGTTCGTCCACCGTGCAGTCGCTCTCCGCCCGCCGGGCCAGCCCAACCAGTTTGGGACGCCGCGGCAGACGGAGCAGATAATCCACCATGTGCCGGCCGGTAAAGCCCGTGTGCCCGGTCACCAGGACCGGCTCGCCCCTGGGAAAGCCGTTCATGATCTGGTCCACGCGGAGTCGTCAGTCGTCGGGCAGCAGCAGCGACCGATCCCGCTCGAAGTCCTCCTGCGCCCGGGCGTAGTCGTCCACCCGCCCGATGTCCAGCCAGTAGCAATCTGTTCGGAAGCAGGCCACCCTGCCCCCCTCGGCTCGCAGCCGCAGCAGCAGATCGGGGATGTCCAGTCGCTCGCCCGGCCGAATGAGCCGCGTCACCGACCGCTGGAACGCGTAGACGCCCATGCTCACCTCGAAGCGATGGACCGGTTTCTCCTGATAGCCGGCGAGCGTGCCGTCGGCGGCCACGTCCAGCACCCCGAAGTCGATCTGCACCTCCCGGCGGCAGACGGCGATGGTGGCGTCGGCGCCGCCCCGACGGTGGGCCTCCAGGAACGCGGTGAAGTCCAGCGTGGTCAGCAGGTCGCCGTTCATCACCA
>Ga0073934_10007038_pt1 | contig 15928 bp, 12 predicted proteins | sample LarsenN4metaG_FD_76834 | JGI IMG/M metagenome (GOLD analysis project Ga0073934, IMG submission 76834) | Hot spring sediment bacterial and archeal communities from British Columbia, Canada, to study Microbial Dark Matter (Phase II) - Larsen... ...
CGCGCCGTATATCCGGCGGCGTCACCACCGGCGTCGGTGGAATTGGCGTCGGCGCGTTGGCGTACTTGGTGCCGGCGGGCTGTTGCTGCAATTGCTGCGGCGCCGGCGGTGGCGACTGCCGGGGCCACTTCGAAATCGCAATCACTGCGAGTGCGAAGAGCAAGAAGGGCAGGGTGATCCGCATCCAGTTCCGACGGCGCGGCTCTTCCACGGAGCGCGGCGTAGCCACCGTGCGCGGAGGCGCAGCCACGGTGGGTTGCGCAGGACGAGTTGGCGGCGCGGCTGCGGCATGGAGACCAGAGGGAGAGGCGACCGCGGTTTTCTCCTTCGGCGAAATTACGGCGAGGGTCTCCGCGGCGTGCACATCGGGCGGCGCAGCCTGGGCGGCAGGGAGTGGCGCCTCGCTGCTCAGCGCGGTGCGGTTGGCGTCGCGGGCCAGGCGCTCGCGGTGCAGCGAATCGAGGGCGCGGCCTTCGCGGATGGCGCGCAGGTCGCGCGCGAGCGCTTCGCCGGTCTGATAGCGCGCGGCAGGGTCCTTTTCCATGCACTTCAAGATCACGTTTTCGAGGTCGCGAGGAATTCCGGGGTTGAGCTTGCGCGGGGGCACCGGGTCGGTGTGCACAATCTTGTAGCTGACCGCCATCAGCGTCTCGCCGGTGAAAGGCTTATCGCCGGTGGCCAGCCAGTAGAGCATCACGCCCAGAGCAAAGAGGTCTGCGCGGCCGTCAATGGGCGCGCCGGTGAACTGCTCCGGGGCCATGAAGGCGGGCGTGCCCAGCAGTTGTCCGGTGGAGGTGACCTGAACAGCGGCCAGCTTGGCCACGCCGAAGTCGGTGATCTTGGGGCGGCCGTCGCTGGCGACGAGGATGTTGGCCGGCTTGATATCGCGGTGGATGACGCCGTTCTGGTGCGCGTAGTCCAGCGCCTCGGCGAGTTGCAGGCCAAAGTCGGTCACCTGCGCGGGCTGGAAGCGCTCCCCGGTTTCCAGCATTCGCTCCAGGGTCTGCCCGGCGATGAACTCCATGACCAGGAACGGAGTGCCTTCCTGCTCAGCCACATCGTACACGGTGACGATGGCGGGATGAGCGAGGCGGCCTGCAGCGCGAGCCTCGCGGAAGAAGCGCTCGCGGTAGTTGGCTGCGTCCGGCCCGACCAGCGCGGTGGCGAGGATCGTTTTTACCGCCACCACGCGGTCCATCATGGGGTCGCGAGCCTTATAGACTGCGCCCATGGCGCCCTGGCCGAGTTCCTCGATGACTTCGTAGCGTCCGAATTTCTGCATCTCTTTTCACCGCGTGTTAATTTACCATATCGAACCCGCGCGGCCGCGCCGCTGTTACGCCGGTGGGCGTGATCAGTAATGAGCGACACAGCACAGGCGAGCAAGACCTACAGCCCGGCGGATCTCAAGCACCCGGGGGTCGCGCCCATGGCGCGCATGCTGCGACGCTTCGCGCTCGCGCTGGGCCTCGAAGGGACGCCCTTTGCGGTCAACGGCATTCTGAAGCGCCGCTTCTGGGTGCGCAGAAACAAGCTGTGGGAATATGCCCGTGGTTTGCACAGCGTACTCGGGTCGCGCTTCTCCGCGCCGGCGGAAAAGGGCGCGCCGCCACGCGTGCTCGATTTCGGCGGCGCCGCTACGCTGCCCATCTTCTCCCTCGCCGCGCGCGGCTGCGAAGTGCTCTGCCTGGACATTGACAGCGCTCTCTGCGCCTGGACCAATGAAGTAGCGAAGCGCCGCGGCTGGAAGCTGCACGCCTCGACGCACAATCTGGTGACCACTCCCGCGCCGCCCGCGTGGGGACTCTTTGACGCCGTCATTTCCTTCAGCGTGCTGGAGCACATTTCGAAAGCGGATCAGCCGTTGGTGCTGGCGCGACTCGCCGAATTGCTGAAACCCGGCGGCGTCTGCGCGCTGACGTTTGATTTCGGCAGCGATGCACCGGTGCAGGATGCGCTGCGGGATGTGGCGGAAGTCGAACGGCTGGTCGCGGCGACGCGTCTCGATTACCTCGACGGCAAGCCGCTCACCGACACCGGCGAGCGCTTCGGGATGGACAGGCGCCACCCGGATCGGAAGTTCACCTTTGCATCGGTGTTCTTGAGGAAGCCTGAGAAGATGCCGGCCTGAAGGCCGGCGCTCCACGGCCTAATCGGATTTCCGCGGCGTGCCCCACCTGACGGTGAGCTTCCGCCCGCGCAGGCCGAGCCCTGTGCCCTTGCCGAACTCGATGACCAGCGGATGCGCCGTGCCGGCCTCAAACCGCGTGCCGATTTCCTGCTTCTGATCGAAATCGGGCCTGGTGGAAATTACATGCACAGTGATCATGTGCAGGCCGGGAGGGATGGCGCGGGAGAGATGCAGGGGCTTTTTGTCGCGCATCACTTCCTTGAACAGGGGCTTGCCGTCCACACTGATAGCGAGCGTGGCTTCGTCGAAGTTGTTCCTGCACTCCACCTGCAGCGTGGACTTCGCCAATGGCACCGAGGACTTCTTCTTCGCGGCTTTCGTTGCAGCCGGCTTCGACTCCACGGGCTGCGCGACAGGAGCAGTTTCTGTTTTGGCCAGCTCCGGGGGCGGTGAGGGCGCAGTGGCCTGCGCGCTCGCAGATAGATCAGCAGGCGCGGGCTGTTCCTCGGTTGGCGACTGCGCTTGCGCCGCGGGTCGCGCGGCGGGCTGCGTATACGCGCGCGGCCAAAACTGGTACGCAGCGGCAAGGAGTGCGATCAGCAGCAAGGTCAGAAGGCCGGCGAGCCGTATGCTCGTTGTGGCGGGGGCTTTTGACGAAGGCAGTTCCTGCGTTTCCGGTACGGCCACGGGGGCCGCTTGCGCCCCGGGCGGAGTGCTCTCACCGGTCCGCGAGCCTACGCGCGTTGTAGGGTCGGCGAACAAGGGAAGCGGCGACTGCGAAGGGCGCTGTCCCGGCGGGAGTCCCGCGGCCACCATAGGCAGCGGATTCGGTTCGAGCACGGTCATGTCCGCCGGCGGCGCGGGCGTGGTGTGCAGCGGCTTTCCGGTCTTGACCAGCTCGAGGTCGTTGGCCAGGTCGCGCGCCGTAGGGTAACGGTCCTCAGGGTTCTTGGCCAGGCAGCGGGAGAGAACGACGTCGAGGTCTTCGGGCAGTTCAGGTCTCAGATACTTGGCCGGCAGCGGGGCGCCGAAGACCACCTTGAAGGTGACCTGCGTGAGGGATTCGCCCGGGAAGGGTTTCTCGCCGGTGAACATCCAGTAGAGCACGCCGCCGAGCGAAAAAATGTCGCTGCGGGAGTCCACGCCGGACATGCTCACCTGTTCGGGCGACATGAACGCCGGGGTGCCCATGATGTAACCGGTCTGCGTCTGGCTGGTCCCGGCCAGCTTGGCGATTCCGAAGTCCACGATCTTGGCGCGCAATCGCCGGGCGGCAGGGCCCTCGGCGTCGCCGGCGGTTTCTTCTTCGGCGATGAGAATGTTGGAAGGTTTGATGTCGCGGTGGATGACGCAGCGGCGGTGGGCATATTCGAGCGCTTCGGCCACCTGGATGCCGATGTCGAGTTTTTGTTCGACCGACAAGCCTCCCTCGGCAAGCTTCACGGCGCCGGGCTGGGCGGTCCTCGGAGGAGCCAGCAGGCGGTGCAGCGGCGTGCCGTGCACGTACTCCATCACCAGGAAGGGTTGACCTTTCTCGTCCTCGGCAATGTCGTGGATGGTCACGATGCCTACATGGGTCATCTGCCCGGCGGTCTGCGCTTCGCGATAGAAGCGCTCCTTGTAGTGTTCGAGGTCCTCTTTGGAGAGGTTGGCGGTGAGGATCACCTTAATGGCCACAATACGGCCGATTTGCGGGTCGCGGGCCTTGTAGACGGCGCCCATAGCCCCGCGGCCCAACTCTTCCAGAATTTCGTAGCGGCCGATGTGTTCCATGCGGTGACGCTCGCGACCCCTCCTCAGCAACAGGCGCTCAGGTGGGAGCGGCCTCAGCTCTTCGGAGTGATGTTCACCCGCAAAATCGTGGAGCCGATGCGGAGCTCGGTCCCGTCTTCCAGCACGGCAGCGCGGGTCCGCTCGTTTTCGTAGTAGGTGCCGTTGGTGGACTCCAGGTCGCGCAGCCAGACCATCCCCTCGCGCACTTCCAGCGCGCAGTGCCAGCGCGAGACTTCCGCGTCGTCCACCTCGAAGTCCGCTCCGCCGCCCTGCCGGCCCACCACCAGGCGCGGCTTGGCGAGCGTGTGCGTCTTGCCGTGCGAGAGCCCGGCCACAACCGCCAGCGCGATGGTCTTGTCCGCGGGCAGCTTTAGTCCCGGCGGCTCTTTGAGCAGTTCGGCAATCACTTCCGGCGCGTTGCTGGCTCTGGCAAAGGAAGGGAGCGGCGTGGTCGAGCGCGTCCGCTCCGGGCGCGTGGCGGCGTTGACCACGGTGGGCTGGCCGCACTTCGAACAGCGGAACTGCACCTTCGCGTGACCGGCGATCTGCTTGTCGTTCAGAAGATGTTTCGCGCCGCAATGCACGCACAACGCTTCCATAATCTGCCTACTCTACCACAAAGTTTCCGCGCTCCCGCCGCAGCGACGCGCCGGTGGTTGCCAGAAATACACTTGGTCAGATCATGAACGGGAAGAGTTTTGACGGTTCTCGGAACGCGCAGACGCGCGTAAAGCGGGAACGGCCGGCCGACTGGGTTATTTGGGGCGGCGTTTCAGCTTGGGGCGTTCCTCTTCGGGGATGCTGAGACCTGCGGGCACCGTGCCTGATGCAACTCCGTCTGCATCGCGCACCGCGGGGTGGATGCGGTAGTAGTTTTGCTGCGTGGCGTACAACTCCGGGCCGGGCAGCTCCACGGCCTGCTCCAACACCACCACGAACGGCATGCCGGGCTCGAGATAAACGTCCTGCCCGCGCCGCGACATCATGATAATCAGTGCGGCCAGTGCGCCCGCGCCGGCGCCGATGGCCATGCCTTTGCCGCCACTCACCTTGCCCCCGACCATCGTGCCCAGGATGGTGTACTGCGCCAACTCGAGCATGTTCGTGCCGCCCTGGTTATCGGCGCGCACGCGGCCATCCTTGTCCATGTTCGGCGCTTCCAGCCGCGCGACCAACGGGGTGGGGGCAAGGGCGGGAATCCCGATGCGGTCGATCTTCACGCGGATTTCGCCGCCCGCACCGAACCCCCCGGGCTTCTTGGCCTGCGTCACCGTGCCGGTGATGGGCGTCTCCGGCGGAATTTCCAGTCCGGCATCTACGCTCATGGGCTTGGCCGTGCGAAACGTCACTGCCTGTCCCTGCCTGGCAATGCGCGTGCTCAACGGAGTGTCCAGCACCACGTCAATGGCCGTGCCCGCGGCCAGCGTAATCCTGTCCGGCACGTCCGCCGGCGGAGCGGGCGCAGTGGCGGGTTGCGGCGGCGGCGTTGGTGGAGTGATTTCGACAGGCGGCGGAGGGGGAAGGCGGGGGTTGATCTGTCCTTGCGGTTGTGCGGCCTGCTGTTGTGCTCCTCCCGGCATCGTGCCCAACAGCAGGCCGGAGGCGAGCGTCCAGGCAACCACGCTCGCCGGCCAGGCCCCGCTTCTCCGCCGCATCAGAAACCTCGCTTTCCAGTTAGGTGCAGCGGAGCGGGGAAGGTTGCCTCAGTGCACAAAGCCGACGGTGGGCATGGGCCCGCCAGCCGGAGCCTCGGGGATGGGCCCGAACTGCTGCTCGTAGCGGTTGATGTTCTCCTCCAGCGCGCGCAGGAGTCGCTTGGCATGCCCCGGGCTCAGGATGATGCTGGCCAGGAGTTTCCCCTGCGGGACGTTGGGGAACAGATAGATGAAGTTCATCGTGAACTCTTCGGAGTTGTGGTTGATCATGGCCAGGTTGGAATACTGGCCCTGCAACTCCTTCTCTTCCGCTTTGATCTGCACGTGGTGCTGAGGTGGCTGTTCTTCCATTTCTTCCTCCGCCTTTTCCGCCCGACACTATAACAGACTGCCCAGCGACAAGGCGGACAGGTTTGCGCCGGTCCGGCTGCGCGGGTGCAGGCCAGGAAATCCGGCGCACTTCACCCTTGACATCTTCCGTGCTTAATAGTAGTTTAGAGTCGAGGTTAATTGCGGTTAACCATGGGCGACGCCGCCGACAGCATCGCCAGCCCCCCGCAAGCCCTGCCCGCGCAGCCGGAGCCTTCGGCCGCCGCGGATCGCGCCCCTGCGCGCACGCGCGAAGGCTGGCGCCGCGCCGACGGTTTGGCTTCGCTCCCCGAAGCCTTTCGCACCATCCCCATCGTGCACTCCGCGCCGTGGTGGCGCAAGATGCTGGCCTTTGCCGGCCCCGGCTACCTCGTGGCCGTGGGCTACATGGACCCCGGCAACTGGGCCACATCGCTCGGCGGCGGCTCCAAGTTCGGCTACACGCTGCTGAGCGTCATCCTGCTCAGCAACCTGATGGCCATGTTCCTTCAGGCGCTCTCTGCCAAGCTGGGCATCGTCACCGGGCGCGACCTGGCCCAGGCTTGCCGCGACCATTTCTCCAAGCGCGTCTCCGTCGGCCTCTGGGTCCTCTGCGAGATCGCCATCGCGGCCTGCGACCTGGCCGAAGTCCTCGGCTCGGCCATCGCCCTGCAATTGCTTTTCGGCATCCCGCTGCTGTGGGGCGTGCTCATTACTGCCGGCGACGTGCTGATCATCCTCGCGCTGCAGAGCCGCGGCTTCCGCCTGGTCGAAGCGCTGGTCATCACACTGATCGCCACCATCTCCGCCTGTTTTGCCTACGAGATCTTTTTTGCGCGGCCGTTGTGGATCGAAGCAGCGGGCGGCTTCATCCCCACACTGGAAATCCTCCGCCGCCGCGAGATGCTGTACATCGCCATCGGCATCCTGGGCGCCACGGTGATGCCGCACAATCTCTACCTGCACTCCAGCATCGTGCAGACCCGCGCCTTTGGCCGCAACTCGGAAGACAAGCATGATGCTGTGAAGTACGCCACGATTGATTCCACGATTGCGCTTTTCTTTGCCCTGTTCATCAACGCCGCCATCCTGGTCCTGGGCGCCGCAGCCTTCCACCGCCGGGGCATGAGCGACGTCGCGGAAATCGGTCAGGCCTATCAGCTCCTCACGCCGGTTCTCGGCGCAACCTTTGCCAGCGTGCTCTTCGCCATCGCACTGCTCTGTTCCGGCCAGAACTCCACGCTCACCGGCACGCTGGCCGGGCAGATCGTCATGGAAGGCTTTTTGAACTTCCGCCTGCCGCCCTGGCTGCGCCGGCTGATTACGCGCCTGATCGCCATCGTGCCCGCGGCCGTCGTCATCGGCGTGATGGGCGAACATCAGGCCACCAACCTGCTCATCTTGAGCCAGGTGATCCTGAGCATGCAGTTGCCCTTCGCCGTGATTCCGCTGGTGCTGTTCACCAGCAACAAACAGAAGATGGGCGAATTCGTGAACCGCCCCTGGGCCGTCGCGCTGGCCTGGTTCATGGCCTTCGGCATCATCGCTCTGAACCTCGAACTCCTCCGCCAGACCTTCGTCGCCTGGCGCTCGTAGGACAGGCTTTCCAGCCTGTCCTAGCGCAGGCTTCTAGCCGGCTCTTCCTTAGTGCCGCAGGCTTTCAGCCTGTGTCCTTGAATCTCTCTACGTTTACTGCTATAGAACGCGCTGTAGGCACTGGCCATGACAGAACTGACTTGGGACGGGAAGTACAAGGATGGCAAGAAGCAGGGGCCGGTGCGGATTGCGCTGCCGTTTCAGACCATCGAGACGGTGAACGAAAGCGCGCAGGAGCGCCAGCGCAGCCTGGAGCTTTTCTCGGCTGGCCGCGAACCCAAATGGCGTAACCGGCTCATCTGGGGCGACAAGAAATACGTCCTACCATCACTCCTTCCCGAATTCGCTGGAATGGTCAACCTGATTTACATCGACCCCCCCTTCGACACCGGAGCCGATTTCTCCTTCAGGGCCTCTGTTCCTAGAGTGCAAGAGACAGACAGACAGACAGAGCAAGTAGAATTCCTCAAAGAGCCTTCTATTCTTGAGCAGAAGGCTTACCGCGATACCTAGGCTCGGGGTCTTGACTCGTACCTCGAGTGGTTCTACGGGACAGTTCTTGTATTTCATGAGCTCCTTACAGAGCATGGAAGTCTCTATGTCCACTTAGACGAAAACGTCGGACACTATGCGAAGGCAGTCTTAGACGAGGTGTTCGGTCAGGATAGCTTTCAGCGCGAGATAGTTTGGAGAATAGGGTGGATATCGGGTTATAAGTCAGCCGCAAAGAATTGGATAAGGAACCACGATTTAATCCTTTTCTACACCAAAGACAATGCTCAATTCACATTCAACAAGCAATACGTGCCTTACCCGCTTAATTACCACCGGCGAGGACAAGAGGGCCCGCCAGAGGAGGGGGGAGGTAAGGGGTATCCCATAGAGGACGTTTGGAACGCGAACCCCTTCGAGTTCGCGCTTCGTGGCGAAGAAAGTTTGGATTCAATTCAAATCAAGAGCTTCTCCACCGAGAAAACTGGATTCCCCACTCAGAAGAACGAGAGTCTCTTGAAGCGAATCGTAAAGGCATCTTCGAATGAAGGCGATCTCGTTCTCGATTGCTTTGTGGGCAGTGGCACTACTGCCGCAGTCGCAGAGAAGCTAAACCGGCGCTGGATTGCCTGCGACCTGAGCCGGTTCGCAATACACACAACCCGGAAGCGTCTGCTGGGAATTCCGAATGTGAAACCTTTCATCGTGCAGAATCTTGGCAAATACGAACGACAGGCGTGGCAGGTCGCTGAGTTTCCCACAAACGGCAAAGATCGGCTGGAAGAGCAGCGCGAGCGCGAGGCCGCCTACCGGCAGTTCATCTTGGACCTGTACCATGCGAAGCCCATCACTGGACACACGTGGCTCCACGGAGCGAAGGGCGGACGGATGGTCCATGTGGGGGCCGTAGACGCACCGGTGACGCTGGCCGACGTGAAGGCCATTGCGCGCGAGACCTGGAAAGCCATCGGCACGGGCAAGGAAACGCCCAGCAAGGCCGCAGTGGATATCCTCGGCTGGGAGTTTGCCTTTGAGGTGAACGAGCTGGCCAAGCAAGTGGCCGCCGAATCCCGCGTGGACGTAGCCTTCAAGAAGATTCCCCGTGAGGTCCTGGACAAGAAAGCCGTGGAACAGGGCGACGTGAAGTTTTTCGAGCTCGGCGCTCTGTCTGTGGACGTAAAGCAGAAAAGCCGGGAAGTGACCTTGAAACTGACCGACTTTGTCATCCCCACCGACGACATCCCGGAAGAAGCGCGCAAGGCCATCAAGCACTGGAGCCAGCTTGTGGACTACTGGGCCGTGGACTGGGACTACAAGGACGATACGTTCCACAACCAGTGGCAAAGCTACCGCACACGCAAGAATCCCAAGATCGAACTCGAAACGAAGTACGCCTATTCAGGACCGGGCACGTATGTGGTAGTCGTCAAGGTGATCGACATCCTGGGAAACGACACGACCAAAACCTTGCAAGTGACGGTCAAGTAGCCTATGCCCAGACGCAAGAAACAAGCCGACTCACCGGGGCAAACCGAACTATTGGACGTTGCGGCGCGCCTGCGAACGGGGCCGTGCGTCCCCGCGCTGCGGGAGGCGGTCAAGGCATGGAAGGCGGGCGGCTACAAAGGCATCACGGACACAACGCGCATCCTCCTCAACTACTGGTTCCACACCGACCACCGGCTGCAAACGGGCTTGCGGTTCAAGTACCACGAGTCGCAACAGGAAGCTGTTGAAACGCTGATCTTCGTTTGGGAATTTGAAAAAGTCCGTACGCGCAAGGCTTTGCTGGAACGCTACGCGCAAAATGCGCACGACCTGCGCCTCCCCCCTTACGACGACTTCGCGCGGTACTGCATCAAGATGGCCACCGGCAGTGGCAAGACGAAAGTGATGTCCCTGGCCATCGCCTGGCAGTTTTTGAACGCCGTCAGGGAAGCTGATGAGATCGCCAAGGACTACGCCAAGACGTTTCTTGTCCTGGCCCCCAACGTCATCGTCTTCGAGCGTCTGAAGTTAGACTTCGCCGGGGGCCGCATCTTCCGCAGTGATCCTGTGATGCCCAAAGAGCTGGAGATCTTCTGGGACTTCGACTGCGTGATGCGGGGTGAAGCCGAGAAGGCACACGCCGAGGGGACTCTGTTCCTGACGAATATTCAGCAGTTCTATGAGAGGCCGGACGGCTCGAACGAGGAAGAACCGGACGCCATGACCCAGGTTCTCGGGCCGAAGCCCCCGACGAAGAAACTGGAGCTAACGGACTTTGGCGAGCGAATCGGTCTCCGGGCCGGCAAACTGGTGGTTGTCAACGACGAGGCGCACCACACTCACGACGAGGAAAACGAGTGGAACAAGGTAATCCGACGCCTGCACGGCAAGACGCCGATGACCGCACAACTTGATTTCACGGCCACGCCGCGCTTCCAGAAAGGCGCCATCTTCCCCTGGACGATCTGCGACTACCCGCTCAAGCAGGCCATCGTGGACAGCATCGTCAAGCGGCCCATGAAAGGCGTGGCCAAAATCCACGAGGCGAAGTCGGACGTGGCCAGCGTGCGCTATCGCGGCTACCTGACCGCTGCCGTGGAGCGCTGGCGAGAGTATCGTGACCAGCTCAAGACAGTCCGAAAGAAGCCCATACTTTTCGTCATGATGAACTCCACGGACGAAGCAGACGAAGTGGCGGACTGGCTGCGCACCAAGTACCCGGAGGACTTTGGAAACGAAAAGACGCAGGTGATCCATACGGACAAGAGCGGCGAGGTCAGCAAGAAAGACTTGGACATCGCCCGCAAGGCCGTGCGAGAGGTGGACTTGGAGCACAGCCCGATCAATGCCATTGTCAGCGTGCTGATGCTGCGCGAGGGCTGGGACGTGCAAAACGTCACAGTGGTCGTGGGCCTGCGACCCTACACGGCAAAGGCCAATATCCTGCCCGAGCAGACCATCGGACGCGGCCTGCGGCTGATGTTCCGTGGCTTGCCCACCAGCTACACCGAACGTGTGGACATCATCGGCAACAAGGCCTTCCTGGACTTCGTGGACGACCTGGAGAAACTGGAAGACCTGAAGCTCGACACCTTCGAGCTTGGCAAAGACAAGCTGCGGATTGTGACCATCCTGCCGCTCGAAGAGCGCAAAGAGTTCGACATCGGGCTGCCAGTCCTCACACCTTCACTGGTGCGGAAGAAGAGTCTAGCCGAGGAGATCGCGGGCCTGGACGTGATGGCGCTTCAGAGCATCGTCCTGCCCATGACGGAAGATGACCCCGTCGCCAAGACGTTCCGCTATGAGGGCTACGACATCATCACGCTGAAGAAGGAATTCGAGCGGGAGTACACGATTCCCGAGCCGCAAACCGCGCAAGAGGTGATCGGCTACTACGCACGCCGAATCGCCGACGCCGTCAAGCTGCCTGCGCAGTTTGCAGCGCTTGCGCCAAAGGTGCGGGAGTTCTTCGAGCTGAAGGCATTCGGCCATCCCGCAGATCTGAACGACCCTGCCTACGTTAAGGCCATGAGCACGGCGGTTGCGCACTATGTATGCGTGGACATCTTCTCCAAGGCGCTGCGCGATGTCAGTGTTGAGGAACAGGAGCCACAACTTCTTGAGCCCGGGCGGATGCTTTCCACCTGCCAGCCGTTCCCGTGGTCCCGGCCAGTTTGGGAAGGAAATCACTCCATCTTCAATCTCGTGCCTTGCGATAACGACTTCGAGCGAGAGTTCGCTAAGTTCTTGGACAGCGCCCCGGATGTCAAGGCCTTCTCGAAACTGCCGCAGGCCTTCGGCTTCTCGATTGAATATACCGACGCGGCCAAGAACCTGAAGAGCTACTATCCGGATTTCGTGGCACTCGACTCAAACGGAGGCCACTGGCTCCTTGAAACAAAGGGCCAAGAAACCATCGACGTCCTCCGGAAGGACGCCGCCGCGATCCGTTGGTGCGAAAACGCCTCGAACTTGACAGAAGACAAATGGAAATACATCAAAGTGCCGCAAAAAGATTTCCAAGTCCTCCGTCCAAGCCGACTCGCCGATCTCGCAGCCCTCCAACCATCCCTCATTGATTAAGCCCCCTGGGCCTTGACAAATTCATTTCTACAAGCTAACATTGCCAGGTCATGCGCGCACGATGGGCTATACCGAGACAAGGGATCAGGTCCGCTTTCTGGACTCCGGTGGAGGCCATGACACTCCCGAAACCGGAGCAACAGCTGCCTGGTTGCAGGGAAGAGATCGCACTCCACCGGAATCTGCGTCACTCTATCCTCTGCTGTTTCATGTGCTTGCGCACTCTTCTGCACTCTTTGCACACTCTTTTTACGGTCCATCTCCTTTCGATTCATTGCGTTATGCACTCTTGCGCAAAAAACAGGGGGGGAGGGGGTGGGGTCTTCAGATAGTTAAGGGTGGAAAGGGGTCGCGGGACGAAGAGAGCGGCTTCCCCGCTTCACTTCTACCCTTCCACTTTTCAGCACCTCAACCCGTTTGAAATGAACACCTACGAAAAATCGTCCCGTAACCCCTTTGCTGGCAACAGTTGCGTTTTCATTAGACTTAAAGTCTCCTGCAATGAACACTTACAAGAAACACCGGGGGTGGGTGTAAGAGCTTGGATAGAGTTCCAGAGAAACGGGCTCGATGTATCGTGCCCCTACGAGCCAACAGGAGGTGCGTTGCCGCGAGGCGGCGCTTCCTGCGATAATCTTTCGGCGTTCAGGAAACCATCCGGGAAGGGAATCGAAGAATGAGCAGGCGACGCTCTGCACGAACGGCTTTTCTATTGCTCTCACTGAGTCTGACTCTGGTAGTCTCGGCCATTGCGCACGGCAAGAAAGATTGGCCGGTGCCGGAAGAAGCGAAGAAGATGAAGAACCCGGTGCCGCCCAGCGACGCGGTGCTGGCCGCGGCCAAGGCCATCTTCGACGAGCAGTGCGCCAACTGCCACGGCGACAAGGGCAAGGGCGACGGCCCTGATGCGCCGATGTACTCCGTCAAGCCCGCCGACCTCTCCGACGCGCACATGATGAGCGAAATGACCGACGGCGAAATCTTCTACAAGATCACCGAGGGCCGCAAGCCCATGCCTACGTTCAAGAAGACGCTCAGCGAAGAGCAGCGCTGGCAGCTCGTGCACTATGTGCGCAGCTTTGCGCCGAAGCCCACCGCTTTGCCAGCCGCCAAGAAGGCTGCCCCGGCGAAGAAGACAAGTGCTGCGACAAAGAAAGGCGCGCCGAAATAAGAAAGGGCGGGCACGCAGGGCCGCCCCTACGCTCAAAAACTCGAACCCTGGCCCCCAGCCCCCGTCCCCTATTTCACCTGGGCCAGGGCGGCGGCCACTTCCTTGATGTCCGGCTGCTGGGGGATGTCGTACTGCTTGAACCAGGCCACGTTGCCGGCCTTGTTGATGATGGCAATGGCACGGCCGGTGATGCCCTTGTCGGCCAGATACATTCCGAACTTCTCCGCCACGGCGCCGCGCGGATGGAAGTCCGCCAGCAACGGGTATTTGATGCCCAGCTTTTCGGCAAAGGCCTTGTGCGACCAGGCGCTGTCCACGGAAAGGCCGAGCACCTGGGCGTCGAGCTGCTCGAAATGCTTCATGTCGTTGACCATGCAGGCGTGCTCGTTGGTGCACACCGGGCTCCAGTCCAGCGGGTAAAACATCAGCACCACGTTGCGCTTGCCGCGGAAATCACTGAGCTTGACCTCCTGCTGGTTCTGATCTTTCAGCGTGAACTCCGGCGCCGCCTGTCCCACAGCAATGCCCATAACTCCTCCTTGTCACTTGTGTATTGGAATGATTCCATCCGCCGCGCGGCTGGCCGGCCGGAATCCATGATAGCCGAACGCTTCACCGCAGACAAACGAGGTGGGACAGGCTGGTGCCTGTGCTACATGCAATCATCCGAAGGAAGGAGACAGGCTTCCTTGTCCCGCAGTTGCGGGATCGGGACAAGTGGAAGCCTGTCCTACGCGGCGCGCTCGAAGATGCCCGCCGCGCCCATGCCGCCGCCCACGCACATGGTGACCATGCCGTAGCGTGCCTTGCGCCGCTGCATTTCGCGAAGGAGAGTTGCCGTCAATTTTGCGCCGGTGCAGCCGAGCGGATGGCCCAGAGCCACCGCGCCGCCGTTCACGTTCACTTTGGCGAGGTCGAGCCCGGCCAGCTTAATCACCGAAAGGGCCTGCGAGGCGAAGGCCTCGTTCAGCTCGATCACGCTGATCTGGTCGAGCGTGAGCCCGGCCAGCTTCAGCGCCTTGGGGATGGCATACACCGGTCCCACACCCATTTCTTCCGGCGGGCAACCGGCCGTGGCAAAGGCGACGAAGCGCGCCAGCGGCTTCGCGCCGATGGCCCTGGCCCGCTCCGCGCTCATCACCACGCTGGCCGCTGCACCGTCGCTCATCTGCGAACTGTTGCCCGCGGTGATGGTGCCCTTGGCGTGGAAGGCGGGCTTCAACTTGGCCAGCGCTTCGAGCGAGGTGTCCGCCCGCGGGCCTTCGTCGGTGTCGAACGTGTACGACGTGGTCTTCGGCTTGCCGTTTTCCGCGGCGGTGATCTTCACTTCCACGGGAACGACTTCGTCCCTGAATTTCCCCGCAGCAATCGCCGCCAGCGCGTTCTGGTGGCTGCGAAAGGAAAACTGGTCGGCCTCTTCGCGCGTGATGCCGTATTTCTTGGCCAGGTTCTCGGCGGTCAGCCCCATGCCGAGGTAGCTGTCCGGGTAGTGGTCCATGAGCCAGGGGTTGGGAGAAATTTTGTAGCCGCCCATGGGGATCATGGTCATGGATTCGGTGCCACCGGCAACAATGACCTCCGCGTGGCCCAACATGATGCGCTCGGCGGCCATGGCAATGGCCTGCAGCCCCGAGGAGCAGAAGCGGTTGATGGTCATAGCCGACGATTCCACCGGCAAGCCCGCGCGCAGCGCGGCAATGCGCGCCACGTTCATGCCCTGCTCGCCTTCGGGCATGGCGCAGCCGAGTATGACGTCTTCAATTTCTTTCGGGTCCAGCCCCGCCACGCGCGCCACGGCATCTTTAATGGCGACTGCCGCCAGCTCGTCCGGGCGCACCGTCCGCAGCGCCCCCTTGTATGCCTTGCCCACCGCCGTCCGCACCGAACTCACCAGCACCGCTTCGCGCATGGTTCACCTTCCGAATGATGGCTAGATGAGCGCCAGCCTTCAGGCCGACATTGGTGACACTCCCTGAGGGCGGCCGCTACACTCCGGCTATTGGATGACACGCGCGGCAAAAAAGCAACAGGCGCGGCGCCGTAGGGCAGGCTTCAGCCTGTCCAGCATTTGTTTTCAAACGGGGGATGAGCGGGACGAGCTCCATCGGGCCGGAGTGGCGGCCTCGAGACAAGTTCAACCTGTCCTACACTGCACAAAAACAATTCAGGGGTCGCTGCGCGGCGACCCCCGTGAAAAGCAGAATCGTTCGTCGAAGACTGATTGCGGCTAGAGCTTGAAGCGCCGGCGCACCAGTCCAGCCAGGCCGAGCAGCCCCGTACCCAGCATGACCAGCGTGCCCGGCTCCGGCACCACCGCTGATGCCGAGATAATGCCGGTAGAATCGAATCGAATCCCATTCTGGTTTTGTCGCACAGCCCCCCTTCCAAACAGCGCGCCGACGTGAATCAGATCCCCTGGCACGTATCCACTCGAATTGACAGTCCAAACCCAGGTATACGTGCCGCCGCTACCATTGGTGAAAACAGGTGCAAGCGGCGAGGCCCCGATGGTTCCGAGGAAGGCCGTATCTTCGGAGCAGCCAAAATTACCGCTATTGGTGCCACATCCGCCGCTTGCGTTCAGGCTGGAGGTGTTGGTGGCCCAGCCAGCAGTGCTGCCGCCGTTAAACGACGTCAGAACGGAAGAGTTATTCCCGATGGTTCCGAACCCAAAGTTCACGCCGGCAATCC
>Ga0073934_10007039_pt1 | contig 15927 bp, 12 predicted proteins | sample LarsenN4metaG_FD_76834 | JGI IMG/M metagenome (GOLD analysis project Ga0073934, IMG submission 76834) | Hot spring sediment bacterial and archeal communities from British Columbia, Canada, to study Microbial Dark Matter (Phase II) - Larsen... ...
CTCGTTGGAGTATGAGTGAATTTGAACGTAACCGACTCCTGCAAGCAACTTCAGAAATAAAAACAGCGCGTAGCGTTTCTGACTGGTCACTCCCAGAGCCTAAAAAGAGTGAAAGCGAAATTAGAATCAGTCCAATTACTTTGCCAACAAGTTCGGTTCCTACTAGTCAACTAAAGTTAGAACTGTTGGAACAGTTAACCCAAGAGTTACGCACACCTTTAACATCTGTACTGGGTATGGCTAGTGTTTTGGGACGTGAAATTTATGGGCCTTTGACTACCAAGCAGAGAGAATACTTAGACATTATCCAACACAGTGGTAGATACCTGCTTTCTCTAGTAAATGAAATTTCTGAACTGGGAGCAATGGATGAAACTGAGACAGCTTTGAATCTATCGCCTGTAGATATTGAAATGCTGTGTCAACAAGCAATTAATACTCTTGCAGAGGCTGCTAATCGCCGCGAGCAAGATATTCGCCTATCTCTTGAACCTGGACGCAATCGCATTTGGCTTTTGGATAAAGACAAGGTGCGACAGATGCTCTATCACCTGATTTTCAGTGTGATTCAACTTTCTGCTACAGGTAGTGTTGTGCGAATTCATGTTTCTCACAAGGAAAATACGCTTAACATTACGGTGTGGGTTTCCCATCCTTGGTTGGGAGATGGAATCACCGAGGTTGATCCTTATTTTCGCTTGAGTGTAGTACCGTTGCTAGAACTAACAGACGAGAAAACCACTGATTTTAATACTCTTTTAGAAGATCAAGAAGACGCAAGCGGTCTACCATTAGGCTTGGACAAGTCCCAAACTGTGAAAGTTTCGACATCAAGTATCCTCAATACCACTAAGTGTTCTGGTTCTCTCTCGCGGGAAAGTTTGGGTTTACTGCTCAGTTGTCATTTAGCAGAACTGCACGGCGGATATATTTCAATTCAAGGATCACCAGAGGCAGGATTCCGCTATATCCTGAGTTTGCCACTAAATCAAGGAAAAGCAGAAGCTTTGAGCGATGTTTCCTCAACAACTCCTTCTTTTCCATAGGAAACCAATTCAAAATCCAAAATCTAAAATCGGATGTCTGTCTTCAATTAGCATGGACTATGGACTGGAAATTTTTCTATTTTTGAAAAATACCGAACTATCATTAAATCCAAGTTCTACGCTCTGTGCTAGTTGCTTACAGCATCTTATGAATCTAATCTGGCAAAAATTCACATTATCCTATTTCCCACTCAAGGAATATCTGGACTCCAGCTACCTGCATGGTTCTCTAGTAGGGGTGCTGCGCTCTTGGCGGCAAAGTAGTATTTTAATGCAGTGGGGAGATATCATAGCGGCTACTTTAGTCAGCTTGGTGTTAGTGTTAGCACCTTTTACCGCGGCGAATACAACCCTGCTTGGGGTTCTGTTAGCTGCTTGTGCAGGATTTTGGCTACTGTTAACTTTGTCTGATGAGGTAAGCTCTTCAAATAATTTATTTGCTACTCCAATTCACTTGCTGGTGTTGCTGTATTGGGGAGTCTGTGTAGTTGCTACGGCTTTATCACCAGAAAAAAAGGCAGCTTTAGAAGGATTGATAAATTTTACACTTTATTTAGTATTTTTTGCCCTCTGTGCCAGGATACTCAAATCGCCCCGGATTCGAGCTTTTTTACTGGTTTTATATTTACATGTGTCCTTAGTTGTCAGTATCTATGGTGTGCGACAGAAGTTTTTTGGTGCGGCACAATTGGCAACTTGGGTTGACCCTGAATCTCCGTTGTCTAAAAATACCAGGGTCTATAGTTATTTGGGTAATCCAAATTTACTGGCTGGATATTTGTTACCAGCTGTGATTTTGAGTTTTGTGGCGGTGTTTGCTTGGCGGGGATGGCTGCGTAAAGGTTTGGCTATCACTATGTTGGTTGTCAATCTTGCCTGTTTTCGTTTTGCTGACAGTCGTGGTGGCTTTATTGGTTTGGCGATCGCACTTGTTGCTATTGTGTTGCTATTACGGTATTGGTACGCTGATTACTTACCCCGGTTTTGGCGTATTTGGTTAGTACCCATACTGTTGGGGTGTTTTGTGGCTTTTTTTGCAATCATGTTTGGGGTTTCAGAAACTTTTCGCCTACGCATTACCAGTATTTTTGCAGGCCGTAATGATAGTAGTAATAACTTCCGCATAAATGTTTGGACTGCGGTGTTCAGAATGATCCAAGACTATCCGATTTTTGGTATCGGCCCTGGACACGATGTTTTTAATAATATTTATCCGCTCTACCAGCTACCTCGGTATAATGCTTTGAGCGCTTACTCGGTTCTGTTGGAAGTGACTGTGGAAACAGGAATTGTTGGTTTGGTTAGTTTTGTTTGGCTATTAGTCGTAATATTTAATACAGGTTGGTTACAACTGCAAAGATTCCGACAATTAAATAGCGTAGACGGTTTGTGGTTGATTGGAGCGATCGCTGCTTTAGTAGGTATGCTAGGTCATGGTTTTGTAGACACTGTATGGTATCGCCCAGTAGTCAATAGTATCTGGTGGCTATTGGTTGCTTTAGTTGCTAGCTACTGGACTCCTGTGGTGTCAGACCACAACCGACAAGGAAATTCACTTCATCCAGAACTTGGAATAAATTAAAGTTTGTAAAAAAAGCCTTGAGTAGAATATCCCTCAAGGCTTTTCATTTTTTATCATTTTCCTAAAAGTCTAGTTTGTCTCACAGTTTTTAGTTTCGTTGTGATTGGATGGTGGATGTAGAATTATTCTCTATAGGTGCTACTACCAACAGCGTTTGGATCGCGATAACGAGTTGGTTCATCGTTACGTTTCCTGCCAGCTAGACCTGCTAAACCTAATAAACCGAGTAGTCCTAACCAACCCCAATCAAAACCCCTATCATAATAAACTCCGGTATTTGGTGGATTCGGATTATTAATTGTGGGGTCTGTCGTGGTTTGTGCTTGTGCTGGTATAGTCAAGGGGAGAATTGTCATTCCCAAAGTGAGGACACTAGCGCCAACCATTTTGGTAAGGTTATTTTTCATCATGATGCTTTCCTGATCTGTTGCAAATTTATTCACCACTCTACCGACTTGCGATCGCAACAAAATCAATCCACAGCTGTAAACTAAAAACTTTATATACTCTTGCTTAAGATATATAAAACCCAAGCTTCTCAGAAAAGCTAGGATAGGACTAACATCCAGTTGGGCATATTATATTGGTTTAATGGCCTTTTATAAATAACTAGGCAACTTCAAGGATTTTTTAGTTATTATTTAGACGCAAGTAAAATTTTCAATGAGCGATAAGAGCGACGGTTATAAGGTTATTTGTGACAATCGGCAAGCCCGGTATTTGTACGAAATTCTTGAAACCTACGAAGCTGGTATTCAGCTGACGGGGACTGAGGTAAAATCGATTCGTGCAGGTAGGGTAAATCTCCAAGATGGCTATGCTTTGATCCGCAATGGAGAAGCATGGCTGATAAACGTGCATATTTCCCCTTACACTGCCAGTGGACAGTATTTTAATCATGAACCACGTCGTACACGCAAATTACTGCTGCATCGCCAAGAAATTCGCAAGCTAGTTGGTAAGGTGGAGCAGCAGGGATTAACTTTGGTTCCTTTAAAGATGTATCTCAAACGTGGTTGGGTAAAAGTTAGTATAGCCCTTGTCAAAGGTAAAAAGCTGCATGACAAACGAGAGGATATTAAAAAACGTCAAGACCAGCGCGAGATGCAACGGGCAATGAAAAATTATTAAAAAGTCAAGGGTCAAGGGTCAAGTGTCAATTGACCATTGACCAATGACTACCAATTATATTTTTCTTGCTCTGAATCTTGAAATAATCCCAGTATCGGGCCAAGAATCGCTCCAACCACAAAACCACCAGCATGGGCCCAGTAAGCAATACCTCCATTTTCCATGCCAATGTTTGTTGGAGCTTCCAGACTAGCAAGACCGTAGAAAGCTTGTTCAAGAAACCAGAATCCTAGAAAAAAGTATGCTGGTACACGGAAGGTAGGGAAGAAAAATCCCAAGGGGACAACACCAAGAACTTCAGCTTGGGGAAAACGGATGATGTATGCTCCCAACACACCAGCGATCGCACCACTTGCTCCTAATGAGGGAATAGCAGAATTTTGTGAAAAGTACCACTGAGCTAATGTTGCGAGAACACCACTAGCTAAATAGAAAAATAAATACTTAACATGGCCTAATTTGTCTTCGACATTGTTACCAAAAATCCACAAAAATAACATGTTGCCACCAAGGTGTAGCAAACCACCATGCAAAAATTGAGCAGTAAATAAAGTTACCCACTCTGGCACTGGCTGATTTACAGAAATACCTGCAAAACTAGCTGTGAGTTCTCGCGGGACTACTGCAAATAAGTGAAAGAACCCATCTAAATATTGGGGAGGGAGACTAGATTCATAAAGAAATGCTAGAACGTTAACGGCAATCAGCCCATAAGTCACATAGGGCGTGATTTTTGTTGGATTATTATCTCTAATTGGAACCACGGACTTTTTTCTTGATTTTTCAAAACTAAACTACACAATACATAATTTGTTTAGTATTTTCTTCTTTCCTCTGGATAGATTTAGCAAGTTGATCCGAAGATTTTTGGAAAACAGGTAAATGTCATCAATGTCTTATAAACAACAGATACTTGTGTGCTAAATTCAGATTTACAAGTATGTTTATTTGTCTTAATTTACCTATTGTTTTTTATTCAATTTTTTGATTTGAACTATATTTTATGTAGGTACACCTCTAAAAAATACTTGATGTCTTACTTCCATAATAAATATTTTGTGAAAATTTGTAAACAAAATTACATCTAATGACATATATTATGAAGTGTCTGATTTTTCTAGAGTTACTTTATTTAAACATAGCTCTCACTGAGGGTAGATAAACTTTGTAATTCAACATTTTGGGGAGTGATTAGTTATTACTCCTGTCATAGTATGAAACATAAGAGTACTATTATTATTTGTATTCAGCGATAGTGATCATAAAAGCAAATTTATTAGTAAAAAATGCTAGGGGTGTACAGTCCATGCCCTTGACGATCCTTGTAGTGGATGACGATCCGGGCACTCGTCTGTCTATCAGCGATTATCTTGAACTGTCTGGCTACTCGGTAATTGTTGCTGATGACGGTCAAGAGGCTTTAGCAAAGGTACAAGAGTATCATCCTGATTTGATGGTTACTGATATTGTCATGCCACGAATGAATGGTTATGAACTGGTACGCCAAGTCCGCCAAAAATCTGAATTTCGTTTGCTGCCAGTAATTTTGTTGACAGCACGAACAAAAACGCAAGAAAGAATTCTTGGTTATCAATCTGGATGTGATTTGTATTTACCCAAGCCTTTTGAATTAGAAGAATTAGGAGCAGCTATTCGTAATTTGTTGGCGCGATCGCAAATTATTCAATCTGCATACCGTCTTTCTCATCTAGAAAATACCAACACTTTGGATGGTAACGGCTCACAGTTAAATGACATTCAAAAATCTCAATGGCTCTTAGAGCTGACTCCCAGAGAACGAGAAGTTCTGGAACTTTTGACTCATGGACTTTCTAATGCTGACATGGGTCAAAAGTTGCACCTAAGTCCTCGGACAGTGGAAAAGTACGTCAGCAGTTTATTGAGAAAAACAGGCGCTAGCAACAGAGCTGAATTAGTGCGCTTTGCAATAAAACATGGTCTAGTGGAATGATGAGTAAAGGTTGAGGGGGTGGGGAGATGGGGGAGTATGAGGAGTGTGTAGACGCAACAGCGGCTTCCCATAAGGGTGGAGTAAACAACCAATAACTAACCACTAATAATTGACAATTGACAATTGACTAACAACCAATTACTATGATAGCTTGCAAAGTTGATGCAAATTGGTAAACAATTATCATTATCAAATTTATTATTTTTGTTGCGATTGTTGCGATCGCTCTAAGAACCAAAAGCTAGTTGAGACTCTATTCGATCAATCGCTGCTCGCCAAACTTCATATCCATATTCGCTGAGATGTAAACCATCTGTAGTTAAATCTTCTCGCAAGTTTCCTTCAAAGTCTGCAAACCAATTGTAGAGATTAAGATAATTTACCCCTTCTTTTTGGGCAAGCAAAGCAAGTTGATGATTGAGAGTACGAATGCGGTTATTAGAAATATTAGACAAGCGGCTGGGCAAGATAGATTGAACAATAATCATACTCTCTGGATGATTTTGTCGTAAGCGTCGGATAATCAAGCGATGATTGCTTAAAATCACTTCATCACTTCTACCTTTGCGTAAGTCGTTAATCCCAACCATGACATAAATAACACTTGGTTTCGTTTTGGCAAAAGCCGATAATCTTTTTAAAACCCCACTAGAAGTATCTCCAGAAATTCCCTGATTCAACCATAATTGTTCACGCTTGAGCATTTCTTTCGGAAACCACATACTCAAAGAATCGCCAACTAGGATGCTCAAACGATTTTTACCTTGACCTTTAGCCATTGCTTTGGCTTCCATAGCCAACAAACTTTTCCAATCTTCATAAGTTAATTGATGGTTATTGCCATCCCACAATGTCTTTAATTGTTCATCGGCTATACGTGTATAAATTTGACCAGCTTTGAGAGCAGCTAACCTATGATAATAAAGTTCATTTCCAGACGTAGGCTTCCAAATAGGTTTATAGCTTGGTGTTAAAAATGATTCTGTTGCTACAGGCAAACTTTGTTCGCTAAATTCTGGTGAAGAAGTTTCCAGCGTGGGGATTAATGTTTCTGTTACTACTGGCTGTAAGTTTTCCTTGTTCTTTCCATGTACTTGATGATCATCAGTATGAAAAATAGGTTGTTGTGGTAAAGTCGATGCTGGTAAAACTAATCCTGTTAACAAGCCTGCTGCCAACAGATAAACATCCCTCATATCCTAATTTCTCCCAATAGTTGCTCTTTTTCCCAAAAGCAGCGTTTTTTGGCTGGTATCAGGAAAATTCTTCATTAGCTAAATTATCACCTTTTACAGTATTTACACTGAATAAGTGTAATTAGCTAGCTTGTGAGATTAGTTTTACAATATCTTTAATGTATTTAGCTAGTGTCGTTCATGTCTAATTAATTACTATTCTTACAAAAATAGTAGGGTTTTTACTATATTGGCAATTATCATCACAATATGTTTTGAGTGCTGAATTGTTTTCTGCAATCAATTACTAACCACTGTACGGTTTCAGCATCTGTAGAAAAAATTTTCGGTTTAATGGCAAGATAGGTGTTTAAATGCTAATTTCCTAACGCTCCCTACACCTCAAACCGATAACGACTGCCGATAATATAATCTTCACTCATTTCAAACGAAATCCACCGCCTTTGCAAAGTCTCAGCAACGAAACCTGTTGTATTGGAACCTGCAAATGGATCTAAAACTAAATCGCCTTCATCAGTTAAAAATTTGATAAAAAACTCCGCGAAACCCTGGGGAAAACGTGCAGGATGGGGTTGTATTCCCGCTGCTTTACAGCGACGCAGGTATCCACTGTTGGATTCGGTATTGGCAATTTCTAGCAAGTTAGGTGGTATTGCACCTTGATTATCTTTTTGGAAACGATCAGAAATATCATGTCCACTGGGACGCATTTTAGCTTTATAGCCATTTTTAAGTAACTGCTTCATACTCTGGCTATATGGCTTTAAAACTTTTCTGTTATCAGCTTTCGGGTGAGGTGTTTTCGATAACCACCAAACTACATTTACTGAATCTTTAACGCGAATGCGCCTAATTGTCACCCATTCAGCAGGAGTAGGCAGTCGTGCTGGATTATAGTGATAAAATTCTTGGGCAAGGAAAAAGCCGACTTCTTTGCACAGCCTGATTAATAATTCATATTGGTAGATACTGCGTACTGGATTTCCAGGCAGGTAAGTACCGCCTAAATCCAGTACAAATGAGCCATCATCTACAAGTACCCGTTTAAATTCGTAGGCGAAAGGTAAAAACCATTCAATATATTTTTCGGCGCTTTCGTTGCCGTATTTTTTTTTGCGGGTGAGCGCGAATGGAGGTGAAGTAATAATTAGATTAATACTGTTATCTTCAATAAATTTTATTAGTTCCTGGCTATCGCCTAAATATGCAGCACCGTGATTTTGGGTGTAATAGGGTGTAAAGTTTATTGCTTTTTCTGAGGATATTTCTTCTTGTGTCAAGAGAATTTGTACTTATAATTTATTTTCATATAAAATTCTTATATGAACTACCTACGCACTCCGCTTACGCTACGTGCGAGGTTTCTGACGCTTCAACTTCACTGCACTGGGGCACTTCCCGCAAGGATGGTTAAAAGGAAAATAGGGTAGAAATAAAACTCTACCATTTTTTGTAAGGAAGAAATTTACCAGACATGATAACTTTAACGCGATCGCCTTTGGGGTCTTCTTCTTTTTCGATATCTAAAGTAAAATCAATTGCGCTCATGATTCCATCGCCAAACTTTTCGTGAATCACCGCTTTCATCGGCATTCCATACACTTGCATAATTTCGTAAAAACGGTAAATCAGAGGATCTGTTGGTACAACAGGGCCTAATCCTTTAACAGGATATTCTGTTAATTCTTTCACATAACTTTCATCAAGTCCTAATGCTTCAACTAATTGTTTTGCCTCTTCCTCAGAAGCACTAGCTTGACGATAGATTGCAGCCGCAATCCATACTTCATCACGTCCCAAAATCTTTTCTAAATCTGTAAAGCTTAGTCCTTTATCTTTTTTCGCTGCCAACAGTTTTTGAGTTATTTCGGGAATAGACACTTTCAGACTCCTTGTACTAAGCCAACTGCTGGTCTAAGATTATATCTTGCGATCGCTTTTTAAGGTATCTTCTATAGCTCAGTGGACACTTGTTGGTCTACGTCTTTGTTTTCCTTCTGCATCTAGAAGATAGTCGCGGACATTTTCGTTTGTAGGAAGGCTTAAAACTGATGTTAATGGTGCGTGTCCAAAAAGAATTTTACGATTGTTCTCAATATCTTCTGGACAACTAACATTGCGAGATGAATTGTAGGGAAACTCAACAAAATCAACACTACGTTTACTTGTTGCATGTTTCATATTGAATTCCTCATTTTTTGAGGTTAGATCACCTTGGCAAGACCGCCAGCTACTAACTGGGGTAGGGTGGAATCACAAATTCAACAATAATAACCCAAAAGCTTGAGAATTGATTGGGAACTTCAAAAAAGATTTTCCCTAAATACTTACACAAAAAATCCCCTGCCGAAAGGTAGGGGATTTTTTAATTACCTACAAAACTAGCAACCGGGTTAACCGAACTTACCAGCCGTCGAGGCAATGAGGAATGCTGCGTAGGTTAGGACGTAGCCCACAGAGAAGTGAACTAAACCAACCAAACGAGCTTGAACGATAGATAGAGCAACGGGCTTGTCTTTCCAGCGAACTAGGTTCGCAATTGGAGTCCGTTCGTGTGCCCAAACAAGAGTTTCAATCAACTCTTGCCAGTAACCTCTCCAGGAGATGAGGAACATGAAGCCGGTGGCCCAAACTAGGTGTCCGAAGAGGAACATCCAAGCCCAAACAGACAGGTTGTTCATGCCGTAGGGGTTGTATCCGTTGATCAACTGAGCGGAGTTAGCCCAGAGATAATCACGGAACCAGCCCATGAGGTATGTGGAAGATTCGTTGAACTGAGCAACGTTACCTTGCCAAATACCTAGATGCTTCCAGTGCCAGTAGAAAGTTACCCAACCTACTGTGTTCAATGCCCAGAAGGTAGCGAGGTAAAAGGCGTCCCAAGCAGAGATGTCGCAAGTACCGCCACGACCAGGACCGTCGCAAGGGAAGGCGTAGCCGAAGTCCTTTTTATCGGGCATCAGCTTAGAACCACGAGCATCCAAAGCACCTTTAACTAGTACCAAGGTGGTGGTGTGGATAGCTAGGGCGAAGGCATGGTGTACTAAAAAGTCACCAGGGCCAATAGTTAAGAAGAGGGAGTTAGTGCCAGAGTTGATTGCATCCAGCCAACCAGACAACCAAACGTTGCCGTAGTTGGGATAAGCTGTGTAAGCAACGCTATCTGGGTTGGACAACAGAACGTTGAGTCCGTACAGCACTTTACCGTGAGAAGCTTGGATGAACTGAGCAAACACTGGCTCAATCAAAATTTGCTTTTCAGGTGTGCCAAAAGCAACTACTACGTCGTTGTGAACATACAGACCCAAGGTGTGGAAGCCCAAGAATAGGGATACCCAGCTTAGGTGAGAGATGATCGCTTCTTTGTGCTTCAGCACGCGCTCAAGTACGTTGCCCTTGTTTTGTTCGGGGTCGTAGTCACGTACCCAGAAGATGGCACCGTGAGCGAAAGCACCGAGCATCAAGAATATAGCAATGTACTGGTGGTGAGTGTACAACGCTGCCTGAGTTGTGTAGTCCTTAGCAATAAATGCGTAAGGAGGCAGGGAGTACATGTGCTGCGCTACCAGGGAGGTGATTACACCCAAACAAGCTAGGTGCCAACCCAACTGGAAGTGCAAAGAGTTGTTATAGGTTTCATAAATGCCTTGGTGAGGCATGTTAAAGGGGCCTTCAACGGGCTTACCGAAGAAGGTTTTGGCATCCATCATTTCTTTGATGCTGTGACCGATGCCAAAGTTAGTGCGGTACATGTGACCAGCAACGATGAACAGAACTGCGATCGCTAGGTGGTGGTGAGCCATATCAGTCAACCACAGCGATTCAGTCTGGGGATGGAAACCACCCAAGAATGTGAGAATCGCAGTACCAGCACCTTGGGAAGTACCAAATACGTGGCTAGCAGTGTCTGGGTTTTCTGCGTAAACACCCCAGTTACCAGTAAAGAAGGGCTGTAAGCCAGCTGGGTGAGGTAAGGTGCTGAGGAAGTTATCCCAGCCTACATGTTGTCCGCGAGATTCAGGGATCGCAACGTGGACTAAGTGACCAGTCCAAGCCAGTGAACTTACACCAAACAGACCTGCCAAGTGGTGGTTCAGACGAGACTCAGCCATCTTGAACCAAGCCAGGCTTGGGCGGAATTTGGGTTGTAAGTGCAGCCAACCTGCAAACAGGAACAAGGATGCCAACACCAGGAGGAAAATAGAACCCATGTAAAGATCACCATTTGTCCGCATACCGATGGTGTACCACCAGTGGTAAACACCAGAGTAGGCAATATTTACTGGGTTGCTAGCACCACCTTGAGTAAAAGCTTCTATTGCGGGTTTACCAAAGTGAGGGTCCCAAATCGCGTGAGCAATAGGACGGATATGAAGGGGATCTTTAATCCACTGTTCAAAGTTACCTTGCCAGGCTACATGGAAGAGAAGGCTGGAAGCCCACAGGAAAATGATTGCCAGGTGACCGAAGTGAGTAGCGAAAATCTTTTGGTAAAGATTTTCTTCAGTCATGCCATCATGGCTTTCAAAATCATTTCCCATAGCCATCGCATACCAGATCCGACGTGTAGTCGGGTCTTGTGCGAGATCCTGGCTAAATTTTGGAAATTTTGTTGCCATAGGTTTCGATAAGTCCTCTGACTTTTAGCCATCACGTATCAGCTTTGTTAGTTGTTAGTTGTTAGTTGTTAGTTGCCTGTTGTTAGTTGTTAGTTGCAACCAACCATCAACCACCAACAAACCCTAACTACTAACTACTAACTCCTCTGGCTGATTACTAGCCTATTGAAAGGATGTGTGCGTGGAAGAATGCCCAGGTTGTGGCAATTCCTCCTAAGAGGTAGTGAGCTACACCTACAGCCCGACCTTGAATAATACTCAGAGCACGGGGCTGTATTGCAGGTGCTACCTTCAATTTATTATGTGCCCAAACAATGGACTCAATCAGTTCTTGCCAATAGCCACGACCACTGAACAGGAACATTAGGCTGAATGCCCAAATGAAGTGTGCGCCCAAGAACATCAATCCATAAGCTGACAGTGCGCTGCCATAGGAATTAATGACTTGTGTAGCTTGTGCCCATAAGAAATCACGCAACCAGCCATTAATGGTGATGGCACTCTGGGCAAAGTTACCACCAGTGACATGAGACACGTTACCAGCTGCGTCTACTGTTCCCCAGACGTCAGATTGCATCTTCCAGCTGAAGTGGAAAATAGCGATCGAGATGGTGTTGTACATCCAGAACAGTCCCAGGAATACGTGATCCCAACCAGATACTTGGCAGGTACCGCCACGACCAGGACCATCACAGGGGAAGCGGAAGCCCAGGTTTGCTTTGTCTGGAATTAGACGAGAACTACGAGCAAACAGGAATCCTTTGAGAAGAATTAGGGTGGTGACATGAATTTGGAATGCGTGAATATGGTGGATCATGAAGTCCGCCGTACCCAACGCGATCGGCATCATTGCCACTTTGCCACCTACAGCGAGGATACCACCGCCGAAGGCATAGCTGACAGGTTCAAGTGCATTAGGTGCGGTTGCACCAGGAGCTAGGGTGTGTAGGTTTTGCACCCACTGAGCAAACACCGGCTGCAACTGAATTGCTGTGTCAGAGAACATGTCTTGGGGACGGCCCAAGGCACGCATTGTGTCGTTGTGAACGTATAGTCCAAAGCTATGGAAGCCGAGGAAGATACATACCCAGTTCAGGTGAGAGATGATTGCATCTCGGTGGCGAATTACGCGATCCAAAACGTTGTTTTGGTTCACTACTGGGTCGTAATCGCGCACCATAAAGATGGCAGCGTGGGCTGCACCACCAACAATTAAGAAGCCGCCAATCCACATGTGATGAGTGAAAATACACAGTTGGGTGGCGTAGTCTGTTGCCAAGTACGGATACGGAGGCATCGCGTACATGTGGTGTGCCACGATAATGGTCAATGAACCCAGCATGGCAAGGTTAGTGCCTAACTGCGCGTGCCAGGATGTGGTCATATTTTCATAGAGACCCTTGTGACCATCACCAGTGAAGGGACCTTTGTGGTTTTCGAGGATCTCTTTAATGCTGTGACCTATACCCCAGTTGGTACGGTATTGGTGACCAGCAATGATGAACAATACCGCGATCGCCAAGTGGTGATGAGCAATGTCTGTCATCCACAAGCCGCCTGTAACTGGGTTAAGACCTCCCTTGAAGGTGAGGAAGTCTGAATATACACCCCAGTTCAGGGTGAAAAATGGTGCTAGACCCTTGGCAAAGCTGGGATAAAGGTTGATCAAATTCGCTGAGTTCAAGATGAACTCGTGCGGCAAGGGGATATCCTTGACAGCGACTCCTGCATCTAACAGCTTGTTTGTTGGCGCGGATACGTGGATGATGTGACCAGCCCAGCCCAAAGAACCACAACCTAGCAGTACTTGCAAGTGGTGATTCAGCATGGACTCAACATTCTGGAACCATTCCAACTTGGGAGCACGCTTGTGGTAGTGGAACCAACCAGCAAACAAGAGTAAGCCTGCTAGTACTAGACCACCGATCGCAGTGCAGTACAGTTGGAACGAGTTGGTGATCCCCCAACCACGCCAAACTTGGAACAAGCCAGAAGTAATCTGAATACCGTGGAAGCCGCCACCGACATCCCCATTCAAAATATCTTGACCAACGATTGGCCAAACGACTTGAGCACTAGGTCTAACGTTGAGAGGGTCGCTTAACCAAGCTTCGTAATTGGAAAAACGAGCGCCGTGGAAAATCATCCCGCTCAGCCACAGAGTCACTACGGCTAAGTGACCGAAGTGTGCTGCAAATATCTTGCGGGAAATGTCTTCTAAATCGCTTGTATGTGTATCAAAATCGTGGGCGAGTGCGTGCAGGTTCCAAATCCACGTAGTGGTTTTGGGTCCTTTGGCTAGAGTTCTGTCGAAGTGTCCTGGCTTAGCCCACCGCTCAAATGAAGTAGGAACCGGGTCGTTATCGACTATCACTCTTGCCTTTTTTTCCTCTCGCTCCGGAGGACTTATTGTCATTCGACCTCCTCTCTTAAAAAGGACTGAGGAATTATGGATACCACAGGACGTCTTCTCTGGCTTTGGTAAAGCTTAGTCGCTTTCTCCATTAATTTTTGGAGCTGCGATGAAGACCTTGTGTGGAGAGTGGTTTCTGTTGAATTATAAAGTCTTCTCTCGCACATTGTTGGAGACATTTTAACAATAATTCAAAATCCTTGGAGTAACTGCATAATCTGCTTTTTGAGTGCAAAGCACTTGTCAAAAAGTCAATAGTTTCTCCATATATTTTACAAAGGTAAACAATTCGCAAAGTTTATAGTTCAATTTCAAGTAACCTACTCTATCTTTTAGTTACAACCTTATTGCCAGATCGAGGTATTTCTGTTACATGGGCTACTAAAATATGGTTAAATTACTATTAAGAAAAATAGTTATTTTTATTACATAAGATTAATTTATGCTTTCATCAGTAAATTAAAATTCAGATTTTCTGCTAGAGGTAAGGGAGATTTCACCAAAGCGACGGGGATGCGATACGCCTCGTGGGTGTAGAGAAAAGTCGCCCCGTCGTGGTAATGGGTAATGGGTAATCGGTAATGGGAAAACCAATTACCAATTACCAATTACCAATTACCAATTACCAATTACCAAACTCCTCGCCCACAAGGGGACGAGGAATTTCACTTTTGGTTATGTTTTTGAGTGGGTACTTTGAGCCAAAATAATCTTTCAGTTGTTAATGAGTTAAGTCAAAAACATGAACTCGCGACGGACGACAGCTGTAACTCTCCTAAAGTCGCTAATCGCTTTAGTACTGATATTAAGTCTGACGAGTTGTGGTGAAAAAGCTGTTAGTCAAGAACCATCTGCTAGCTTCCAGCAAAACCCTGAAATTTCTACAAAGCAATTCTCAGAAGTTGCCCCACCAATTACCGTCCAAGAACTACGGCAAACTACTGACTTATACAGACCACAAGTATCAATACTTTCCCCCAAGTCCGAGGAAATCCTTCAAGATAACACAGTCACAGTCCGTTTTCAGGTCAAGGATCTTCCTATTTACAAAGACTCGAAATTAAACTTAGGCCCCCATCTCCAGGTAATTCTGGACAATCAACCAGGTATAGAAGTTTATGACCTAAATCAACCCTTAGTTTTATCTGACTTACCTCCAGGTACTCATACTCTCCGTGTTTTTGCTTCTCGTCCTTGGCACGAAAGCTATAAGAATGAAGGTGCTTACGCCCAAACAACATTTCATGTTTTCACTAAGAGCGATAGTAATAAGCCTGATCCAGCATTGCCCTTGTTAACCTACAACCGTCCTGATGGTAACTATGGGGCAGAACCGATTTTACTGGACTTTTATTTAACCAATGCGCCGTTACATCTGCTAGCTAAAGACAATCCTGATAATCCATTTGCAGATTGGCGCATTCGCTGCACAATTAATGGTGAAAGCTTTGTGCTTGACCGCTGGCAAGCAATTTACCTGAAAGGTTTTAAACCAGGTAAAAACTGGGTAAAACTGGAATTTCTCGACAACCAGGGCAGTCCCGTCAAAAATGAATTTAACAGTACGGTTCGGCTGATAACCTATGAACCCAAGGGGAAAGACACCCTTTCTAGAATAGTTAGAGGAGAACTATCAGCAGATCAAGTTCGCTCAATTGTAGATCCTAATTACACAACTAAGCCACCAACTGTTGAACCCACACCCATCCCCACCGCAACACCGATTGTCGAACCAACACCAGAAATACAGCCCAAGGAAGAAAAACCACCTGTTCTTGAAATAGAACCCACACCCATCCCCACCGCAACACCGATTGTCGAACCTACTAGTCCACCCGATTGATTTTGACAGGTTGTGGTTGTTCAGATCCCCGACTTTTCAAAAAGTCGGGGATCTATGACCTCTGTTGACATACCTCCTCGTCCTAAAGGAGCGAGGATTCCTTGACGCTTCACAGAAACTTGCTA
>Ga0073934_10007040_pt1 | contig 15927 bp, 19 predicted proteins | sample LarsenN4metaG_FD_76834 | JGI IMG/M metagenome (GOLD analysis project Ga0073934, IMG submission 76834) | Hot spring sediment bacterial and archeal communities from British Columbia, Canada, to study Microbial Dark Matter (Phase II) - Larsen... ...
GGCAGCCACCGGCGTCACCGGCATCTGCGGATCGGGGATCATCGAGGTGATCGCCGAGATGCGGCTTGCCGGCATCGTCGATGCGGGCGGGCTGATCGGCTCGGCCGAACAGACCGGCACCGCGCGCTGCCGCCCCGAGGGGCGCACCAACGCCTATCTCCTCCACGACGGCTCGGCCCGGGGCGGGCCGGTCATCACCGTGACCCAGGGCGACATCCGCGCCATCCAGCTTGCCAAGTCCGCGCTCTATGCCGGGGCGCGGCTGCTGATGGACGAGATGGGCGCCGACCGCGTGGACCGCGTCGTCCTCGCCGGGGCCTTCGGCGCCCATATCAGCCCGAAGCACGCGATGGTCCTCGGCATGATCCCCGACGTACCGCTCGACAAGGTCTTCAGCGCCGGCAACGCCGCCGGCACCGGCGCGCGCATCGCGCTTCTCAACGTCGCCTCGCGCGCCGCCATCGAGGCCGGGGTGAAGCGCATCCACAAGGTCGCGACCGCGATCGAGCCGCGCTTCCAGGAACATTTCGTCGCGGCCAACGCGATCCCGCACGCAACCGACCCCTTCCCGAACCTGAACGCGGTGGTTAGCCTTCCCGATGTCGCCTTCAACACCCGGTCGAATCCGGACGGCGATGCAGGGGGGCGGCGACGCCGGCGGGGATGACCGAGGATCCGGTCGCAGATCTGATCGGGCGCGTCGCTTCGGGCGACCGCGCCGCCTTCCGCGACCTCTATGCCGCCGCGGCGGCGAAACTCTTCGGCGTGACCCTGCGTATCCTCAATGACCGTTCCGAGGCGGAGGATGCCTTGCAGGAGGTGATGACCCGTGTCTGGCTGAACGCCCGCCGCTTCGATGCCGGCCGGGCGCGCGGCATGACGTGGCTCATCGCGATCGCCCGCAACCACGCCATCGACCGGCTGCGCGCCCGCCCGGCGCCCGCCGAGGGTGAGGAGGCGCTGGCCGCCATCCCCGACCGCGCGCCGGGGGCCGAGGCGCAGGCGGTGGCCGGCAGCGAGGCGCGGCGCATCGCCGACTGTTTCGGCACGCTCGAACCGGCCCGCGCGGCGGCGGTGCGCGGGGCCTATCTCGACGGACTGTCCTACGAGGATCTCGCCCGCCGCCACGACATCCCGCTCAACACGATGCGGTCATGGCTGCGGCGCGGCCTGCAACGGCTGCGGGAGTGCCTCGAATCATGACTGACGGGCGCGACATGACCGGACCCGGAATGGACGACCGCGAGGGGCTCGCCGCCGAATACGTGCTCGGCACGCTGCCGCTGGCCGACCGCGCGCGGGCGGAACGGCTGATCGCCTCCGATCCCGCCTTCGCCGCGCTGGTCGCGGCGTGGACGGAACGGCTCGCGCCGCTCAACGACGCCTATGCCGAGGTTCCGCCGCCGCCGGGGGTGCTGGAGCGGACCGAGGCGCGCCTCTTTCCCGCCCCGCCGCGCCGCCCCGCCGCGGCGGTCTCGCCGCTGCGCTTCTGGCTCGGGCTTCTCGCCGGCGGCGCGCTTGCCGCCGCGGTCGGCCTCGCGCTGCTGCCGCCCGTGGCCCCGCCGGCGGCGGTCGTCGCCGAGCTCAGGGCCGAGAACCAGCCCCTCGTCGTCCGCGCGCGCTTCGACCCGGCGGCGGGCCGGCTGACCGTCGCCCGCGCCGCCGGCCCGGCGCCGGCCGCCGGGCGCGACTACCAGCTCTGGCTAATCCCCGCCGGGCAGGCGCCGCAGCCGATGGGCCTGATCCGCGACGGCGAGCTTGCGATCGACCTCGCCGCCCTGCCCGCCGGCACCACGCTCGCGGTCTCGGACGAACCGCTCGGCGGCTCGCCGACCGGCCAGCCGACCGGCGCCGTCCTCGTCGCCGCGGTGATCGGCGGCTGACCGCCGCGCGCCGCCGGCCCCGCCGCCGCCCCGCGCGCGCCCCTCAGCGCAGGTGGCGCGCGATGTGGTCCTTCAGATGCACCCGGCGCCGGCGCAGGTGCTCCTCCTCTTCCTCGCTCATCAGCTCGAGGCGCTGTTCGGCCCGGTGGATCAGGCGGTTCACCGCATCGTAATCCGTGACAAGCCGCGCGAAATGCGCATCGGCGGCCTTCAGCGCGTGGATGCGCTCCGCCTTGCCGGGAAACTCCGCCGCCAGGTCGTGGGGAATGTGGGTCATCGCTCGCTCTCCCGTCCTCGCCCCGCCGACAGGACCGCAGGCGGCGGCGGCCGGCCTTGATGCCGGTCAAACCGGGGGCGGAAAAAATCGCGGCCACCCGGTGCAACTTCCGCTGCGCGCCGCCCGTAGCTCCGTGCACGAGGCCGGGGAAGGGTCCCCGGCCCGCCCACTCAGACGGAGAGACAGTCATGAAACTCGCCACCAGCACGCTCGCGCTCGCCCTTTCGCTCGGCGCCATCGCCCCGGCCTTCGCCGGCAACCCGATGGTCGGCGGCGCGCCGATGTACGAGACGAAGACCATCGTCGAGAACGCGGTGAACTCGGCCGACCACACCACGCTCGTCGCCGCCGTCCAGGCCGCGGGCCTTGTCGAGACGCTCCAGGGCGAAGGCCCCTTCACCGTCTTCGCGCCGACGAACGACGCCTTCGCGAAGCTGCCCGCGGGCACGGTCGAGAACCTGCTCAAGCCCGAGAACAAGGATCAGCTCACGAAGATCCTGACCTGCCACGTCGTGGCCGCGAACGCGCTGTCGGACGCGATCATGAAGATGGTCGATGACGACAAGGGCGCCCACCCGGTCAAGACCGTCGGCGGCTGCGAGTTCACCGCCATGTACGAAGGCGACCGGATCATGATCAAGGACGGCCAGGGCAACGTGGCCAACGTCACGATCGCCGATGTCCGGCAGTCGAACGGCGTCATCCACGTCATCGACACGGTCCTGCTGCCGGCGATGTGACCCAGGCGTCCGGCAGGCGCCCCGGGCCCCCAACCCGGCCGGCGCCTGCCCGTCCGCGCGGCGCCGGGCCTCTGTCCGGTTCCTGTTCCCGATGCCCCGGGGCCGCGCGCCGGGGCCGCCCGCCCGCAGTCCCCGTCCGGGGCCGGGAGGGCGGCCCCGGACCCTTCCCCGCTCAGGCCCGCGCCGCCTTCTCCTCCAGCGCCAGCCACTCCTCCTCGGCGGCGGCCAGCGCGGCCTGCCGCCCGGCCAGCGCCGCGGCGGCCTTGCGTGCCTTCTCGGGCGCCGCGACATAGACCTCCGCCTCCGACAGGAAGGCCGAAAGCGCCGCGATCTCGGCCTCGATGCGCGCGATCTCCGCGGGCAGGGCCTCGAGCCGGTGCCTCTCGGTGAAGCTCAGGCCGGCGCGCGGCGCCCGCGTCCCGGACCTGCTTCCGCCGCCCCCGCCCGCCGCCCGTCCCGCCGCCCGGTCCGCCGGCTCGCGCGGCCGCTCCGCCCTCCGCTCCGCCCCGCCCGCCGCGCCGCCGTCGCCGCCGTCGCCACGGTCCGACCAGCCGCCGGGATGGATGGTGATCCGCCCGCCCTCGCCGAAGACGAGCGTCGTCGTCGCGATCCGGTCGATGAAGTCGCGGTCGTGGCTGACCATCAGCACCGTGCCCTCGTATTCGCCGAGCACGTCCTGCAGGAGGTCCAGCGTCTCGACATCGAGATCGTTGGTCGGCTCGTCGAGGACGAGGAGGTTCGAGGGCCGCGCCATGATCCGCGCCAGCAGGAGCCGCGCGCGCTCGCCCCCCGACAGCGACCCCACCGGCGCCCGCGCCTGCGCCTCGTCGAACAGGAAATCCTTCAAATAGGCCACGACATGCCGCGGCTGGCCGCGCACCATCACATGGTCCGACCGCCCCGACACCGCCATGCCGGGGTCCTTCACCAGCCCGTCCCAGAGCGTCGTCGCCGGGTCGAGCGCCGCCCGCGTCTGGTCGAGCACGGCGATGTCGAGCCGCGTGCCGTGGCGCAGCGTCCCGCTGTCGGGCGCGATCTCGCCGGTCAGCACCTTCAGCAGCGTCGTCTTGCCGATGCCGTTCGGGCCGGCCAGGGCCACCCGGTCCCCCCGCAGCACCGTCAGGTCGAACGGGTGGAAGATGAGCTTCTCGCCGTAACGCTTTGAAATCCCTTTTGCCTCTATCACCAGCCTGCCAGAGGTCCGGGCCCCGTCCAGCGCCAGGGCGGCCGTCCCCTGCCGGCGCACCTGCGCCGCCCGCTCCGCCCGCAGCGCCGCCAGCGCCCGCAGCCGGCCCTGATTGCGCCGGCGCCGGGCGCTGATCCCCTCCACCGCCCACTTCGCCTCGGCGAGGATGCGGCGGTCCAGCTTGTGCCGGGCCGCGTCCTCCTCCGCCCAGACGCTGTCGCGCCAGTCCTCGAAGGCGTCGAAGCCGCGGTCGAGCCGGCGCACGGTGCCGCGGTCGATCCACAGCACCGAATCCGCCAGCGCGCGCAGGAAGGCGCGGTCGTGGGAGACCATCACGATCGCGGCGGAACTGTCCTTCAGCGCCGCCTCCAGCCACTCGATCGCCGCGATGTCGAGGTGGTTCGTCGGCTCGTCCAGCAGCATCAGGCCGGGCGCCCCGGCCATCAGCCGCGCCAGCGCCGCGCGCCGCCGCTCCCCGCCCGAAGCGGTGGCGACCGGCGTCGCGGGATCGAAGCGCAGGCCCTCCGCCGCCGCCGCGACGCGGTAGTCCTCGCCCGGCGCCAGCCCCGCCGCCGCGAAGGCGCCCAGCGTGGGATAGGCGCCGAGGTCGGGCTCCTGCTCCATGTGTCCGATCCGCAGCCCGGCCGGCACGGTCCGCGTGCCCGTGTCGGGCTCGACGGTCCCGGCCAGAAGCTTCATCAGCGTGGATTTGCCCGACCCGTTGCGCCCGACCAGCGCCACCCGCTCGCCGGCGTGCAGGACCAGATCGAGACTGTCGAACAGCGGCGCGCCCCCGAAGCTCAGGGTTGCACGGTTGAGCTGGATCACGGGTGCGCGGGCCATCCTGCGCGCCTAGCCGGGCACCGGCCCGCCGTCAACCTGCCCCGCCGCCGTGCCCCGCAGCGGCAAGGCTTCGGCCGCCAGCGCCCGCAGCACGCGCGCCCGCGCCGCCGGAACCTCGCCGACCTCGAGGCCGACGAAGACATGGACGGTGCCGAGGTCGCGGTCGGCGACGACATGGTCGCCGACCCGCGCGCCGAGCGCCAGATACGTCCGCAACAGCGGCGGCAGCCCCGCCGCCGTGCCCGGCCCTTCGGGCAGCGGCGCGGCCGCGATCGCCAGCCGCTCCCGCGCCTTCGCTCCCGGCGCCCAGGCCCGGCCCGCGGCCGGGGCCGCGCCGTGCCGCCTCAGCGCCCCCGCCAGCGGCGCCGGATCGCTGCCCGGCACCGAGACGCAGCCGAAGACCAGCGCCGCGCCGCAGCCCGTCACCACCGCGGTGCCGGCCGCCAGCACCAGCCGCGCGACCTCGGCGACCGGGGCGCCGGGGGCGATCGCGAGCCGCCCCATCTCGACCGAGGCGATGCCCGCCCCGGCAAGCGCCGACAGGTCGTAGAACCCCGCCGCATAGGCGTCGAGCACCGCCGCCCCGGCGGGAAAGTGGCGCATCCGCCAGCAGGCGGCCAGCCCGCCGCCCGCCCCGTCTTCGATCAGGAAATGACGGCAGGCCGGATCGTGCCGGTCGGCATCCGCACCGCCGCCGCGGAAGACCTGCGCGCGCAGCGCCAGCGCCCGTCCGAGGTCCGCCGCCGTCGCGGCCTCACGCACCCGAAGCCCGCCCGCCCGGTCCGCCTCGTCCATGCCGCCGCCGGCGCCTCCCGCGCCCGTCCGCCCCGCCCGTGTGCCCCGCCCGTCTGCCCCACTGTCGCGCTCCGCCCGTCCCGGCCGGTTCGGGCCGGGTTGGACGGCGCGCGCCGCGGGCCTATCCTCTTAACAGGGCGGGCCTGCCGTGCGATCCGCCCGCCTGCGAAGGATGGCCGATGTGACGGAAAAGATTCACAAGACCGATGCGGAATGGCGGGCGCAGCTCTCCGACCTCGCCTATCAGGTGACGCGCCGCCACGCGACCGAACGCGCCTTCACCCACGACGACTTCCCCGCCGGGCCGGCGACCTTCCACTGCGTCTGCTGCGGCGCGGCCCTGTTCGACAGCGCCCAGAAGTTCGACTCCGGCACCGGCTGGCCCAGCTTCTGGGCGCCGGCCAGCCCGGAGGCGGTCGCCGAAAGCGAGGACCGCAGCTGGTTCATGCGCCGCACCGAGGTCCACTGCGCGCGCTGCGAGGCCCATCTCGGCCATGTCTTTCCCGACGGGCCGCGGCCGACCGGCCTGCGCTACTGCATCAACGGCGTGGCGCTCGTCCGCCGCCCGCGGGAGGGCTGAGCGCCCGGCCCCGGCCCCGGCCCCCGCCCCCGGCCGGGCGGCTACTGGGTGAACTGCTCGGCGGTGAAGTTGCCGATGTTGCCGAAGAGCTGGCGCAGGAACCCGACGCCCTTGATGTTGCTGTCCGTCACCCGGCGCTGCAACACCACGACCTGCCCGTCCTCGAGTCCGAAGCGCTCGATGTTCTCGACCACGCCCTCCTCGTCGAACGAGATCGCCACCACCTCGCGGTCGATCTCCTTCGGCGCCTGGCCGCCGCGCTGCACGAAGCGGCTCTGCACGTAGTACCAGCCCGATCCCGCCAGAAGCCCCGTCGAGGAGGGCCGCCCGACAAGGTCGGCGACCTCGGCGCTCGTCGTCTCGCCGACGACGATCTCGGCAAGGTCCTCCTCGCTCGGGACATAGCCGTGGTCGCGGTACTGCGGCGCGCAGGCGGCAAGCAGGAGGACAAGCGACAGCGCCGCACCGGCCACTTGCGCACGCACCCGCTTCATTCCACCCTCTTGCCTGAACGGACCTGGCCGCCGTGCCGGCTTACATCATGCCGGCCCGCCCCTTCAAGCGGCGTTCACGCGGCGCGGGGCCGGCGGGGGCATGGCGCAGGGCGCAGGGCACAGGGCGCGGTCCGTGGCCGGGAAGCGGAAGGACGGGCCGGGATGAAGCGACCGCAGACGCAGGACAGACTGATCCCCGGCCGGCTGCCGCGGCGGCCCCTGCCGTTCCGGCTCGCGCCCGGGCCCGAGGCCACTGCCGCCCTCGCCGGCCGGCTCGGCCTCACCGGCCTGACCGGGCTGAGCTTCGCGGGCACGCTCCAGCCCGCCGGCCGCGACGACTGGCGCCTCGAGGGCCGGCTCGAGGCCGTCGTCACCCAGCCCTGCGTGGTGACGCTCGATCCCGTCGTCACCGCCATCGCCGAGCCGGTGACGCGCCGCTACGTCGCCGGCCTCGCCGCGCCCGCCGAGGCCGAGACGGAGATGCCGCCCGACGACAGCGTCGAACCGCTCCCGCGCGAGATCGACCTCGCCGCCGTCATGGCCGAGGCGCTCGACCTCGCCCTGCCGCTCTATCCGCGCTCGCCCGCCGCCATGGCCGCCGCCGCAGCCGGCGCCGAGGCCGGCGACGCCGCGCCCGCACCCGGCCCCGATGCCGCGCCCGGCGGCGACACGCGCCGCCCCTTCGCCGGGCTCGCCGACCTGCTTTCGCGGCCCGGACGAAAAGACGGCTAGGCGCCCGCGCCGGCCGCGATTGGGGCTTGCGCGGGCGGCGAAACTCAGTATTTTCCCGCCCTCGCACAGAAGGGGGCGTGCCTTCGCCGCAACCGCGGCCGATCCGTCCGCCCGCCTGGAAATCCGGGGTTCCGGCCCCGCCTGCCAGAGGTTGAGACATGGCTGTTCCCCAGAACCGCACCACGCGGTCCAAGCGCGACATGCGCCGCGCCCATGATGCGCTGGTCGCGGCGAACCCCAACGAGTGCCCGAACTGCGGAGAGCTGAAGCGCCCGCACCACGTCTGCGGCGCCTGCGGCCATTACGACGGCCGCGAGGTGGTCGCGCAGGCCGCCGCCGAGATCGACGACGAAGCGGCCTGAGGCCGCTTCGCGCCGGCGCGCGATGATGGCGCAGATCGACCCCGATTCGGACGGACGCTCAACGGGGCCCTCGGGTCCCGTTGTCATTTCGGTCGATGCGATGGGGGGCGACAAGGGCCCCGGGGTGGTGATCGCGGGCCTCGCCGGCGTCGCCGAGGCCGATCCCGGCGTCTCCTTCATCGTCCACGGCCCCTCCGACGTCCTGTCGCGGCTGATCGAACGCCGCCCCGGCCTCGCCGGCCGGGTGACGCTGCGCCACGCCGATGCGGTCGTGCTGATGACCGACAAGCCCAGCCACGTCATGCGCAACGGCCAGGCGACCTCGATGTGGGCGGCGATCGACGCGGTCCGCGACGGCGCGGCGAAGGCCGCCGTCTCCTGCGGCAACACCGGCGCGCTGATGGCCGTGTCGATGCTGCGCCTGCGCAAGCTGCCCGGCGTCAACCGCCCCGCCATCGCCTGCCTCTGGCCCTCGCGCGGGCCGCACGGGTTCAACGTCATGCTCGATGTCGGCGCCGACATCCGGGCCGAAGCGCCCGACCTGCTGCAATACGCGCTGATGGGAAGCTCCTACGCCCGCAACGGGCTCGGCATCCCGCGTCCGAAGGTCGGCCTGCTCAATGTCGGGACCGAAGAGCACAAGGGCCGCGCCGGCCTGCGCGAGGCGCATGACCTGATCGCCGCCGCCGCGGCCGAGGGCGGCTTCGACTTCGTCGGCTTCATCGAGGGCGGCGACCTGCCCTCGGCGGGGGTCAACGTCATCGTCACCGACGGCTTCACCGGCAACATCGCGCTCAAGACCGGCGAGGGCACGGCGCGGCTGGTCGGCGAGTTCCTGCGCGAGGCCTTCGACGCCGGCCTGATGTCGCGCTTCGCGGCGCTGCTCGCGATGAACTCGCTCAAGCGGCTGCAACGCCGCATCGACCCGCGCCGGGTCAACGGCGGGGTGTTCCTCGGGCTCAACGGCACGGTCATCAAGTCGCACGGCGCGGCGGACGAGACCGGCGTCACCGCGGCGGTGTCGCTGGCCGCGCAGCTCGCGCGGGCGGACTTCACGGCGCGCGTCGCGGCGCGGGTTGCGCAGGCCCAGGCGGCGGGGCAGGATGCCGCCGAGGCAGGGGACAGGGGCGGAGCAACCGAATGACGATCCGGGCCGTGGTGCGGGGCGTCGGGCATTACCTGCCCGAACGCGTGGTGCCGAATGCGGAATTCGAGGCGCGCCTCGACACGACCGACGAATGGATCCGCACCCGGACCGGGATCGAGCGGCGCCACTTCGCGGCCGAGGGCGAGACGACCTCGGACCTCGGCAGCCACGCCGCGCGCGCCGCGCTTGCCGATGCCGGCCTTGCCGCGGACGATCTCGACGCGCTCATCGTCGCGACCTCGACCCCCGACCTCACCTTCCCCTCCGTCGCCACGATGATCCAGCGCGACATCGGCATGACCGGCGGCTTCGCCTATGACATCCAGGCCGTCTGCGCGGGCTTCGTCTTCGCGCTCGCCAATGCCAACGCGCTCGTCGTCTCGGGCCAGGCGCGCCGGGTCATGGTGATCGGCGCCGAGACCTTCAGCCGCATCCTCGACTGGTCGGACCGTTCGACCTGCGTGCTGTTCGGGGACGGCGCGGGGGCGGTCGTGCTCGAGGCCGCCGCCGGCACCGGCGGGTCCGGCGACCGCGGCATCCTCGCCACCGACCTCCACTCCGACGGCCGCTTCCGCGAGCTTCTCTATGTCGATGGCGGCGTCTCGACGACCGGGACCGCCGGCTTCCTGCGGATGCAGGGCAACGCGGTGTTCCGCCAGGCGGTGGTGAAGCTCGCCGAGACGGCCCATGCCAGCCTCGCGATGGCCGGACTGGACGGCGGCGACGTGGACTGGATCGTGCCGCACCAGGCCAACCTGCGCATCATCGAGGCGACGGCCGAGCGGATGCAGGTGCCGATGGAGCGGGTGATCCTGACCGTGCAGGACCACGGCAACACCTCGGCCGCCTCGATCCCGCTTGCGCTCTCGGTCGGCCGCCAGCGCGGCCAGATCAGGGAGGGCGACCTGATCGTCACCGAGGCGATCGGCGGGGGCCTTGCCTGGGGATCGGCGGTCATCCGCCTGTAGCGCCCGGCGGCGATCTGAACCGCCGCCTGAACCGCGCCCTTCAACCCTTTGATATTGACATGAGTTTTCAGAACCCCCATCGTGGTGGGGTGCTGCCGCATGTTCCGGGGGGAACCGATGAGTGAAAAGACACTGACCCGCATGGACCTGAGCGAGGCCGTCTTTCAGGCCGTCGGGCTGTCCAGGAACGAATCCGCGACCCTGGTGGAATCGGTCCTCCAGCATCTTTCCGATGCCCTCGTCCGCGGCGAAACCGTCAAGATCTCGTCCTTCGGGACCTTCTCGGTGCGCTCGAAGGCGGCCCGCATCGGCCGCAATCCCAAGACCGGCCGCGAGGTTCCGATCAACCCGCGCCGCGTGCTGACCTTCCGGCCGTCGCACCTGATGAAGGAACGGGTGGCGGCCGGAAACCGCAAGTGAGCGAAAGGGCGATGACGAAGTCGGCCGAAGCCTTCCGGACGATCAGCGAGGTCGCCGAGGCGCTCGGCACCCCGGCCCATGTGCTGCGCTTCTGGGAAAGCCGCTTCAGCCAGATCAGGCCGGTCAAGCGCGCCGGCGGGCGGCGCTATTACCGGCCCGAGGACGTCGCGCTCATCGCCGGCATCCGCCAGCTCCTGCACGAGGACGGGCTGACGATCCGGGGCGTGCAGAAGATCCTGCGCGAAAAGGGCGTCAAGCACGTCGCCGCGCTGTCGGGCCTGACGGCCGGCGCGGCCGCCGCCGCTGCCGCCGCTGCCGCGCCCGCGTCCGGGTCGGCCGACGCCGCAACCGACGCCATGGCCGGCGCCGCGGGCACCGGCTCCGGCGACGCGGTGGCCCCCGCCCCGGTTGCGCCCGCCCCAGTTCCGCCTGCCGCGGACCGGCCCCGCGTCTCGCCCTTCAGTCCCGACGCGCCGCCGCTTCCCTTCCCGGCACCGGAACCCGCCGCCCGCCCGGCTTCCCCGGTCGCGGCAGCCTCCGGTGCGGCCGCCGCGCCCGCGTCAGGGTCGCCCGGCGCAGCCCCGGCGCAGGCGCCGCAGGGCGCCGCGGGCGCCACCCGCGAGGTCCATCCCGCCGCCACGCTCCTGCGCGCGATGGACGCCCTGCGCGCGGGCGAAAAGCGCGACGAGCTCCTCCTCATCTACCGCCGGCTCGAAGCGCTCCGGAACCGTGTCGAACGCAGCCGCTGAGGGCGCCATCCGGCCGGCAATTGCGGCTTGCCCCTGCCCTCGCCTTCGTCCTATACGGGCGCCCGTGTCGGGCCGTAGCGCAGCCTGGTTAGCGCGTCCGTCTGGGGGGCGGGAGGTCGAGAGTTCGAATCTCTCCGGCCCGACCATCGCGAAACGCCCGTCCCCGCAGGGGGGCGGGCGTTGCCATGCCGGGGGCCGGGAGGGGCGGGGATGACCGAAGGCGAGAGGATCGCGGAGGGGGCGCAGGGCGTCCTGCCCGACAGCCAGATCCGCGCGCTGATCGCCGCCGGCGCGGTCGCCGCCGATCCGCCGCCCGAAGCGGCGCAGATCCAGCCCGCCAGCCTCGACCTCCGCCTCGGCCCGGTCGCCTACCGGGTGCGCGCCTCGTTCCTGCCGGGCCGCGGCCATGCGGTGGCCGACCGCATCGCCGCGCTCGAGATGCACCGCTTCGGCCTCGACGCGGGGGCCGTGCTCGAGAAGGGCTGCGTCTATCTCGTGCCGCTCGCCGAATCGCTCGCCCTGCCGCCGGGCCTTCAGGCGGTCGCCAACGCGAAAAGCTCGACCGGCCGGCTCGACCTTCTCACCCGCACCGTCGTCGATGGCGGCACCGAGTTCGATCGCATCCCCGAAGGCTACCGCGGCCCGCTCTATGCCGAGATCTGCCCGCGCTCCTTCTCGGTCCTCGTGCGCACCGGGATGCGTCTCAACCAGATCCGCTTCCGCCGCGGCGGCGGCCCGCTCGACGATGCCGCGCTCGCCGCGCTGCACGCGCGCACGCCGCTCGTCTCGGGCGAGCCCGTCATCGCCGGCGGCCTCGGCTTCTCGGTGGACCTGCGCCCCGCCGCCGGCGCGCCGGAGGGCGACCTCGTCGGCTGGCGCGCCAAGCCCCATGCCGGGGTGATCGACCTCGACCGCATCGGCGCCTACGACACCGCCGAGTTCTGGGAACCGGTGCGCAGCACGACCGGCCGCATCATCCTCGACCCCGGCGCCTTCTACATCCTCGTCTCGCGCGAGGCCGTCACCATCCCGCCCAGCCATGCCGCCGAGATGGCCCCCTACCTCGCCATGGTGGGCGAGTTCCGCGTCCACTACGCCGGCTTCTTCGATCCCGGCTTCGGCTGGGCGCCGGCCGGCGGCCGGGGCAGCCGCGGCGTGCTCGAGGTGCGCTGCCACGAGGCGCCCTTCGTGCTCGAACACGGCCAGGTCGTCGGGCGTCTCGTCTACGAACCGATGGCCGCCCCGCCCGAACGGCTCTACGGCGCCGGCATCGCCTCGAACTACCAGGGCCAGGGGCTCAAGCTCGGCAAGCACTTCCGCGCCTGAGCCGCCGGGCCCGCGCGTCAGCGCGCCGGCCCCGCCGGCCCCGCCGGCCCCGCCTGCCGCACCGGGCGCAGCCGGTCGTAGACCAGGTGAAAGAGGTAGGAATAGCCCATGTAGAACAGGGTGAAGCCGAGATCGAGAAGGATCGCGTGCCACAGGCCCAGCCCGGTCACGCCGATGATGACGGGCAGCGTCACCAGGACCGATCCGGCCTCCAGCCCCGCGGCATGGACGACGCGCAGGCCGTGCGGGCGGTCGCTCGCCACCCGCCCGGTGGCGCGCGCCTCGATCCAGTCGAACACCGTGTTGTAGGCCGGGGTCCAGATCATCACCGCGACCGACATCAGGAGGACCAGGACGAACCCCTCCGATCCCGGCGCCCCGAAGAGGAGCGAATAGAGCGGCGTGGCGACGAGAAGGCCGCCGGCCTCGTAGCTGAGCGTCTGGACGACCCTCTCGCGGAACGGACGCAGGACCACGGGCGAACCCCTGACACAGGCACTTCACGCAAGCACGCCCCGACGGCAGGCGAGGCTGACGTCGGGGAAACCGCGCGCAGGATGCCCCGCTCGGCCGTCCCGCGCAGGTCAGGGAATCCCTACCCGGCGGCCTCCGCCCCGTCCGCCGCCGCCTCGCGCGCGATCCAGGCGCGGAAGGCCGCCAGCGGCGGCCAGCCGGCGCGCGCCAGCGGCCAGACGAGGTGATAGCTGCCCTGCCCGGTCGCCGCCGGCGGCGCCAGCGCGACGAGCCGCCCGTCCGCCACCGCCTCGCCGGCGAGGAATTCGGGCAGGAGCGCAAGGCCGAGGCCATGGATCGCCGCCTGCATCATGGTCGCGAACTGGTCGAAGACCATGCCGGGCCGGGGCTCGCCCGCGATCCCGTGATGGCGGAAGAACCCCCGCCAGCCGCCCGGCCGCGTGTCGAGCGCCAGAAGCGGCGCGCGCGGCACGTCGGCCGGCCCGGCGAGGCCGAGCCCGCGCGCCAGCGCCGGCGCCGCGCAGGCGATCAGCCTTTCGCCGAACAGCTCCAGATGCCCCGCCTCCGGCCAGTCGGGGCGGCCGAAATGGATCGCCGCGTCGAAGCCCTCGGCGAGGATGTCGAAGGGCCGCAGCCGGGTGGACAGGTTGACGGTCACGCCCGGATTGGCGCTCAGGAACCGCGCCAGCCGCGGCGCCAGCCAGTGGGTGCCGAAGGTGGGCAGGATGGCGAGGTTCAGCACCCCCGATCCCGGCGCCGAGGCCAGCGCCACCGTCGCGCGGCCGAGGATGTCGGTGGCGCGCGCGACCTCGGCGGCATAGGCGCGCGCGGCCTCGGTCGGGATCAGGCGCTTGCGCTCGCGCCGGAACAGGGGCGTGCCGAGCCTGTCCTCCAGCGCCCGCACCAGGCGGCTGACCGTGCCCTGCGTCAGCGACAGTTCGCGCGCCGCCGCCGCCGCGCTGCCGGTCCGGCAGACGGCCTCGAAGGCGACGAGGAGGCTCATCGAAGGGAGGAAGCGGCGCGGAAACGCCATATGCACTCCATGCATGTTCTGCGGCCAGAATAGCGCTTTCCACCCCGCAATGACAGGCATATCATGCGGCAACCCTTGAAAGGACCCCCGCGATGAAGGACCAGCCCGCGCTGAAGCCGAAGGATGCCCCCGACCTGTCGCGTTTCGACTGGGAGGACCCGTTCCGCCTGAACGACCAGCTCAGCGAGGAGGAGCGGATGCTGCGCGACGCCGCCCGCGCCTATGCGCAGGAAAGGCTGCAGCCGCGCGTCACCGCGGCCTACCGCGACGAGGCGGCGGACCCCGCGATCTTCCGCGAGATGGGCGGGATGGGGCTTCTCGGCGTGACGATCCCCGAGGAATACGGCGGGCTCGGCGCCTCCTACGTCGCCTACGGCCTCGTCGCGCGCGAGGTCGAGCGGGTCGATTCCGGCTACCGCAGCATGATGAGCGTGCAGTCCTCGCTCGTCATGTATCCGATCTACGCCTACGGGACCGAGGCGCAGCGGCGGAAATACCTGCCGAAGCTCGCCGCGGGCGAATGGATCGGCTGCTTCGGCCTGACCGAGCCCGATGCCGGCTCGGACCCGGGCGGCATGAAGACGACGGCGCGCAGGACCGCGGACGGCTACGTGCTGAACGGCACGAAGATGTGGATCTCGAACGCTCCCATCGCCGATGTCTTCGTGGTCTGGGCGAAGTCCGAGGCGCATGGCGGGAGGATCCGGGGCTTCGTGCTGGAAAAGGGCATGAAGGGACTTTCGGCGCCGAAGATCGCGGGCAAGCTCAGCCTGCGGGCCAGCGTCACCGGCGAGATCGTGATGAAGGACGTCGAGGTCGGCGAGGACGCGCTCCTGCCCTTCGCCGAGGGGCTGAAGGGCCCCTTCGGCTGTCTGAACCGGGCGCGCTACGGGATCAGCTGGGGGGTCATGGGCGCGGCCGAGGCCTGCCTCCACGCCGCCCGCCAGTACGGCCTCGACCGCAGGCAGTTCGGCCGGCCGCTCGCGGCGACGCAGCTCTACCAGCGCAAGCTCGCCGACATGATGACCGACATCGCCCTCGGTCTTCAGGCCAGCCTGCGGGTCGGCCGGCTTCTCGACGAGGCCGCCGCCGCGCCCGAGATGATCTCGATCGTCAAGCGCAACAACTGCGGCAAGGCGCTCGAGGCGGCGCGGATGGCGCGCGACATGCATGGCGGCAACGGCATCCAGGAGGATTTCCACGTCATGCGCCACATGCTGAACCTCGAGACGGTGAACACCTACGAAGGCACCCACGACGTCCACGCGCTGATCCTCGGGCGCGCGATCACCGGCATCCAGGCCTTCTCCTGACCGTGCCGGGGCGCGTTAACCTTTCTGAAAGGGCGGGGGCCTAGGCTCGGCGGCAATCAGGATCGGAGGCAAGGCATGTCCGCACCCAGTCCCGCGCACCGCAGCGCCGCGCCGCAGGGCGCAGGCCGGCCCTCCGCCCTGTCGCACTGGCGCGCGCAGGAGGCCGCGGAAGGCCCCGCCACCGTCGTCGCCGAGGCCGAATGGCAGGCCCTGCCCTCCGGCTGGTGGCTGCTGCCGGCGGCCGCCTTCGGCGCGCTCTGCTGGGTCTGGGCAGCCCTCACCGCCTTCTGAGGCCGGCCGGCCCGGTCCCGCCCGGCCCCGCATCGGGGGATGATCCTCTCATCCTGCCGGGTCCGCCCCCGCCCCGTCGCGCTCGCCCGTCCCTTCGCGCCGTCTCCCCTGCGCGTCCACGCCCTCAGCCCTTCGCGGCCTTCCGGCCCTCACCCCCTGGCGCCCCCACGCCTTCGCCCCGCCGCCCCTTTGCACCCCCGCACCGTCTCGCCCTCGCCCCGCCGCCCCGTCGCGCCCGCCCGTCCCTTCGCGCCGTCGCGCTGCTTTCCCGCCCCCGACCCTTGGCGCCCTTCCGGCCCTGACCCTCTGGCGCC
>Ga0073934_10007041_pt1 | contig 15924 bp, 2 predicted proteins | sample LarsenN4metaG_FD_76834 | JGI IMG/M metagenome (GOLD analysis project Ga0073934, IMG submission 76834) | Hot spring sediment bacterial and archeal communities from British Columbia, Canada, to study Microbial Dark Matter (Phase II) - Larsen... ...
GTGTATTGTGGCTTCTCTGAACAATCGGACCTCAATGCAGCAAAGACTTTAGAGCTACTCGGTGTGGCCGGGGTACCCGCAAAGCGGGTCGTTTATGGTCTGAAGTTCACTACCAAGCTTTAAGCTTGTCAACCTGACCCGTTCAGATTGTTACAGCTTTTAGCAGCCATTAACACCGGACGAACTGGAGCGGTTAGGAGAAGCGTTGTTGGACTTTACCGATGCCGAAGACGTAGCAAACTGGCTGGCGCGCAATGTCAATAGACAATGAGAATGGGCAAAGGATTATTCTTGCGAGCTTTCTTAGCAGTGTCCACCCGCCTGACGCAACAGATTAGTTCGAGCGATAAGGCAACTTCAAAAAAACAGTAAAAAATCTCCTTTTCGTATGTGTTTAGCGTCGGTAGAAGCAGCGGCGTAGCCGCTAAAGGATATAAGTAACAGGCCCCGGAGAGTCGGAGACTCTCCGCACACAGGTAGCGGCCACAGCCGCACTTCTTACAATCACGCTAAATACGTACTCCTTTTCTTTTGTAAAGAACTTGCGTACAGACGACACGCTCGTCGCTATTTGAGTGTTTTTTGGAGTGCGATGACACGCTCGCCGCTTTCTTTGGAGTGCGGCGACACGCTCGTCGCTTGGGTGCTTATTGATGGCCTTTTTCGTCTGGTTATTATGTAAATGAGAAAGACTCTTTTCTTCCCCTTGACGCTTTCCATTGCTCTTCTTCTGGCCGGGAGGATCGATTGGAGGCAGGAAACAGGCGCAGCTTCGACGCGCTTGACTCCTGCCTCTGCCGCTCCGGCAGTGGCCGGACTGGTGATCAACGAGTTTCTCGCCGACCCTCCCGGCAGCGCTGCTACCGACCTCAGCGGCGATGCCAATGGAGACGGCAAGAGACATTCCGATGAGGATGAATTCGTCGAAATTGTCAATGCCGGCGAAACAGCGCTCGATGTGAGCGGCTATGTGATCAGGGATAGCGCGCAGGCGCGCTTCACCTTTCCTTCGGGAACCGTCATTCCCCCTGGGGAGGCTACGGTGATCTTCGGCGGCGGCAATCCAACAGGCCCCTTCGGAAAGGCCGCGGCAAATGGCCTCGTCTTCAAAGCCGCAACCGGGCTCTCATTGAACAACGCCGGAGATACTATCACCTTGCAAAATGCTTCAGGCGTGACAATCGCCTCTCACAGCTACGGATCAGAAGGCGGACAAGATCAATCACTAAGCCGGAACCCTGACATTACCGGCAATTTCACCAAACATAAAGATATTCCCGATAGCGGCGGAAAAGCCTTCTCTCCGGGAAGGCGCACCGGCGGCGCTAATTTTTCCGATCCGTTGATCTCTTCAATCACACCGACTACCGTGATTGTAGGAGACGGAGAGTTCACTCTGCAAGTAGACGGAGCAAACTTCAAAAACGGCGCAAAGATCATCATCGGCAGCAGTCAGTTGAGCGCAACTTTCATCAGCTCTGCTCGTCTGACTGCGCAAGCGCCAACAAGCCTCACGCAAGCTATTGGAACCCGAACGGTAAAAGTGGAGAATCCCGATGGCGCCCAATCAAACTCCGTTACCTTGACCGTCGCAGCGCCGCTGATCATAAATGAGTTTCTCGCCGACCCTCCCGGCAGCGCTGCTACCGACCTCATCGGCGATGCCAATGGAGACGGCGCGCGCAGCGCATCGGACGACGAGTTTATAGAGATAATAAATATCAGCAGTTCCCCTCTCGATGTCAGCAACTATTCGATTAAAGATTCGGATCAAGTGCGCCACACATTCGCTCTCGGCGCTGTCATCCCGGCGGGCGAAGCAGCGGTGATCTTCGGCGGTGGGGCCCCGACCGGGCAATTTGGCAATGCTGCTGCCAATGGGTTGGTCTTCACTGCCAGCGGGGGCTCGCTATCGCTGTCAAATAGCGGCGACACTATCTCGCTGCTCGATCCGGCGGGAGGCGAAATTGCCAGGGTCAGCTATACAAGCAGCGCGGGCAGCGCAGATCAGTCGCTCAATCGAAACCCCGACATCACCGGCAGCAGCTTCGTCAATCACAGCGCGATCGGCGACAGCGCAGGGGCCCTCTTCTCGCCGGGCAAGCGCACCGGCGGCAGCGCCTTCACCCCTGCGCCAAGAATAGATTCGCTAAACCCATCAAGCGTCGATGCCGGCAGCGCCGGTTTTATTCTTACAATCAACGGAGCGGATTTTGACAGTGGCGCCAAAGTCTTCTTCAGCGGAGCGCAATTGAATGTAACATTCAACAGCCCTTCTCAACTTCAGGCAGAGACGGCTGCCAGCCTCATCGCTTCGGCAGGGACGAGAAATGTGCAGGTCATAAATGGAAAGGGCAACAGGTCGAATATCGTCTCTTTCAGTGTTGCAGCGGCTGCGCCGCGTATTGACGCCATCTCGCCCAGCTTCGTCGTAGCAGGAGGAAGCAGCTTCACGCTTACGGTCTTTGGATCATCTTTTCAGAACGGCGCAAGCGTGCGCATCAATGGCGCGGCTGTGACGACCAGCTTCGACAGTGCGACCAAGCTCACCGCGCAGGTTGCGGCTTCGTTTATAGCCGCTGTCGCCAATCTTAGCCTGCAAGTAGTAAATCCTGACGGTCGCTCCTCGAACAGCGTCACTTTGCCGGTCGAGCCGCCCGCGCCCATCATCTCCTCTATTAGCCCTTCGCAGATAACAGTTGGAAGCGGCTCCTTCAGCCTCAGAGTCAGCGGCGCAAACTTCGAAAATGGCGCGAGCGTGCGAGTGGACTCAGTAGCAGTTCCTACTACGTTCATCTCTTCCCAGGAACTTATTGCAGCCGTCGGTTCATCCACTACCAATTCTGTCGGCTCGCACAGCGTCGAAGTCAGGAACCCATCGGGAAAGTTCTCCAATGCAGTATCCCTGTCAGTTATACTTCCCGCCCCAGCGATTGTTTCGCTCTCGCCCAACAGGGTGGAGATCGGCAGCGCTCCGGTCGCTCTCACTGTTGATGGACTCAACTTCCGGCCAGGCGCAGTGGTGAAAATCAACGGCGTGGACCTACCTACAACCTTTATCAGCGCGGAGAGGCTCACCGTTCTTGTGCCAGCAATATTTCTGGCTGCGCCGGGTAACTTGAATGTGATTGTAGTCAACGCCGATGGGCAAGCGTCTAACATTATGTTCTTGCCGATCGTCTTGCCGCCTCCGTTGATCTTGAAGATCACTCCCGATGTCGTTGTCGCCGGTAGCGCGAGTTTTACTCTGACAATTGAGGGTGCTAACTTTCAACCAGGCGCAACATTGGCGCTTGCAAATTCAAATCTTCCTGCAACTTTTGTTAGCTCGACAAAGTTGACCGTGACTATCAGCAGCGATCTTATAAAGGAGCAGGGGCCGAGAAGCCTTCAATTGATCAACTCCGATGGAAGAAGATCGAACTTGCTGGCGCTGATTGTAGAAGATGGGGGGAGCAGACTGCTCGTCATAAACGAGTTTCTGCCCGATCCGCCCGACGGATTGGCAGGCGATGCTAACGGCGACGGCTCAAGAAGCCCTTCGCAGGACGAGTTCATCGAGATAGTCAACAGGAGCGATAGGGCCGTCGATATTAGCGGCTTTCAGTTGAGCGATTCAGAGGCAACCAGGCATATCTTTGCTGAAGGCACAATGGTTCCGGCAGGCGAGGCGGTGGTGATCTTCGGCGGAGGAACGCCTTCAGGCAGATTCGGCAATGCGATGCAGAATGGCCTGCTGCCAACCGCTTCTACCGGGGCCCTCTCTCTGAGCAACACGGGAGATATAATCACTCTCGTTGACAGAACGGGAAAGCGAGTTGATCGAGTCAGGTATGACACTGTTCAAGGCAGCGCAGGCCAATCAATCAACCGCAGCCCTGACGTTGCTGGCGCGGCCTTTTTACCGCATTCAAAGCTCGATGATTCCAAAGGGGCGCTGTTCTCTCCTGGGACAAGCTCAAACGGCTCGGCATTCACGCGGGCGCCCAGGATCGATTCTGTCTCTCCCGCTACCATCATCAGAAGAGGCGCAAGTTTCACCATCACGGTGACCGGCGCAGATTTCGACGCGGGCGCCAGCGTGAGATTGAACACTGTGGCCGTGAGTACCACCTTCATCAGCTCGACGCAATTGAAAGCTGAGTTCTCTTCCGGTCTTCTTGAGAAGACGGATCAGTTGCCGGTGCAGGTAGTCAATGCCGGGGGCAATCGCTCTAATCTGTTTTCAGTGAGATTGATCAATCCCGCGCCGAAATTGACATCACTCTCCCCTGACAGAGTGATGCCGGGCAGCGCGGGTTTTCAGTTAACCCTCATTGGAGAGGATTTCCTCCCCGGCGCCGTAGCGCAAATTGACGGCGTAGCCGTTGCCACTACCTTCGATTCATCTACCAGGCTGTTCGCTCAGGCGCCGGCCAGCAAGCTTGTGGGAGAAACGATCTTGAGCGTTCGCGTCCGCAGCGCCGATGGACAGTTCTCGAACGATTTAAAATTGTTAGTAGTATTCCCGGTTCCAAATATCACAGCGATTGAGCCAACCATTGTAGTTGCCGACAGTGGAGATTTCACCTTAACAGTCGAAGGCTCCGATTTCAGAAGCGGCGCTCAGGTTCTGGTAGATGGAATTAGCGTAGAGACTGTCTTTCAGAGCAAGAGCAGGCTATCAGCTTTGCTGACGAACTCTTTGATTGCAAATGCGAGAACGCGGGCGGTGCAAGCGCAAAATCCTGATGGGAAGAGGTCTAATATAGCAACGCTCACGATTGAAGATGCGGGCAATCGAGCGCTTGTTATCAACGAATTTCTTGCCGACCCGCCCGACGGTCCGATGGGAGATGCCAATGGCGATGGCGTCAGAAGCAGCAGTCAGGACGAGTTTGTAGAGATAGTCAATACAAGCTCTCAAGCTGTTGACATCAGCGGCTACACTCTGAGCGATTCGGATCAAGTTCGCCATGTCTTTTCTCAGGGGACCATCGTTCCCGCCGGAGAGGCGGTGGTGATCTTCGGCGGTGGGGCCCCAAAGGGAAGCTTTGGCAATGCCAGGAATAACGGCCTCGTCTTCACCGCGTCGTCAGGGGGCCTTTCGCTGGGCAATTCGGGAGATATAATCACGCTCAACGACGCGGCGGACAATCGCATTGATAGAGTGCGCTACGGAAGCGAGCTGGGCAGCGCACAGGTATCTATCAATCGTAAGAACGACGTGATAGGAAAGGGTTTTCAGGAGCATTCAAAGGTCCCCGACAGCAACGACAGGCTCTTCTCGCCCGGCTTGCGCGTCAACGGCCAGACATTCACTTTCGCCCCGCGAATCGATAGCCTTGCGCCTGCCGTCCTGATCAGGAAAGGCGAGAGTTTTACTCTGCTATTGACTGGCGCCGGTTTTGAATCGGGCGCAACGGTCATAATAGGAAGGGCCCCTATAATCCCGCAGTTCATATCCACTCAGCAATTGCGGGTCAGCCTCTCCGCTGCTCTAATACCAGCGGTCGGAGAGTTCAATATCCATGTGATCAATCCGGGCGGCAATCGTTCCAATATCGTGGCCCTCAAAGTCGTCTATCCGCCTCCGAAGATTACAAGCTTGAGCCCAGGCGTTGTCATAGTAGGAAGCGGAAGGTTGCCGTTGACCGTTGACGGCGAAGATTTCCTCGATGGAGCAGAGGTTCAAATAGATGGCGCCAGTGTAGCGACGAGGTTCGTCTCTTCTACTCAGCTTGTTGCGCAGGTGCCTGCCGGTAAAACGAGCGCGCCGGCAGTTCTACAGGTGAGAGTAGTCAACAGGGACGGACAGGAATCCAATGCAGCGACTTTGAGTGTAATCTACAGGGCCCCATCAATCGCTTCGATCTCGCCCGAGACGGTAGTTGCAAACAGCGGCGATTTCCTCTTGAAGGTCAACGGCGCGGATTTCAGGCCGGATTCGGCAGTTCTGGTCGGTCAGACAGAAGTGAAAACTCAGTTTGAGAGCAGCGGGAGACTATCGGCTTTAGTTGAGAATGCGGCAATCCTCTCTGCCGGCGCTCTGGTTATTCAAGTGAGAAACGCGGATGGGCAGAGGTCCAATGGGGTTGCGCTAACTGTGGAAGATTCCGGGAGCGGCGCGCTTGTCATCAACGAATTTCTCGCCGAACCTCCAATCGGTCTAACGGGCGATGCTAATGGCGATGGCGCGAGGAGCCCATCGCAGGATCAGTTTGTAGAGATCGTCAACACAACCGATGCTCTTATCAATATCGGCGGCTACAAGCTTAGCGATGGCGATGGCGTCAAGCACGTGTTCCCGCAAGCGACGATAGTTCCGGCGGGCGAGGCAGTTATAGTCTTCGGCGGAGGCCGGCCGAAGGGGGCCTTCGGCAACGCTGCCAATAACGATCTGGTGTTTGTCGCTTCCACCGGCAGCCTAGCGCTCGACCGGGAAGACATAATCACGCTGGTAGACGCCGGCGGAAATCGCATTGACCGGGTGCGGTATTCGGCCCGGTTGGGGGGCACGTCTCAAGCTGCTGTGCGCAATCCGGATGTGCTGGGGCGCTCGTTTGCGCTTCATTCAGAGCTTCCAGGCGGGGGGCCCTTCTCGCCCGGCGCTCGCGCCGATGGGCAGCCTTTCACAGTAGCGCCAAAAGTTATCGAAGCGCAGCCACAGACGCTGGTGCGAGGCAGCGCAAGATTTCTTCTGACAATTATCGGAGCGAACTTTGAGGCAGGCGCAGTCATCGCGGCCAATCAGACAACTGTAATGCCGCTGTCAATCGGCGATTCTGAGATTCGCGCAGAGCTTCCCAGAAGCCTAGTAGAATCGTCGGAGACGGTTCGGGTGCAGGTGGTGAATCCTCGCGGCAATCGCTCGAACTCGGCGCTGCTGAAAGTGATGAATCCGCCGCCGAGAATCACCAGGTTGTCGCCCGGAGTAGTCATCGTCGGAAGCGGAGACATCGAGCTGGTCATAGAAGGGGGGGGCTTCTCAACCGGCGCGCGGGTTTTGCTCGATGGCGCGGAGCTGGCAGCCGGATTTGACAGCGCCTCGCGCCTTGTGACTCAAGTTCCTGCGAGCAAGCTTGCGACTGTCGGCATACGCTCTGTGCAGGTTATCAACTCCGACGGACAATCGTCGAATGAAGCAAAGCTTCTGGTGATATTCCCTGCTCCCGCTCTCACCGGCATCAATCCTGACGTAGTAGTAGCCAGCAGCGGCGACATCACAATGCAGCTCAATGGCTCGAATTTCAGAGATGGAGCCAGAGCAGTCTTCGACGAGATAAGACTGCAAACTGTTTTTGGGGGCCCCGGACGGCTGTCGGTGGAGTTGAAGAGCGATCTTCTCGTCCCAGGCGCGCACCTGATTCTGGTTGAAAATACAGATGGACAACGCTCCCGCGCGCTGACGCTCACTGTAGAAGAACGAGGCGCGCGCTCGCTTGTCATCAACGAATTTCTTGCTTCTCCGCCCGATAGTCTGGTGGGAGATGCCAATGGCGATGGCATAAGAAGCAGCTCTCAGGATGAGTTCATCGAGATAGTCAATGCCACAGGAGCGCCCATCGACATAAGCGGCTACTCAATCAGCGACGACGACAGAATCAGACATACTTTCGCGCCGGGCGCGATAGTTCCGGCAGGCGAAGCGGTGGTGATCTTCGGCGGAGGGGCCCCGAAGGGAAGATTCGGGAACGCGCGGCAGAACCAGCTTGTCTTTACCGCTTCAACAGGCAGCCTGTCTTTGAACGATGACGGCGATGTGATAACTCTCATCGACCGGAGCGGCAATCGAATAGATCGGGTTCGCTATGACAGCCGCGTCGGAGGCGCACGGCAATCGGTTGCGCGAGCGCCCGATATACTGGGCCAGAAACTCCTTGAGCACAGCAAGATCGCAGATGCATCCGGGGCCCTGTTTTCGCCGGGGCTCAGATCGAACGGCAGCGCGTTCCAGATCGCTCCGCGAATCAGTTCAATCAGCCCGCAACCGGCAGAAGCGAATATGGACTTTGAGATTGAGGTCCAAGGCGAATTCTTTGAGCAAGGAGCGCGGCTGTTGATAAACAGAACTTTGATTAACGCTGTAGTTGAAAACGCTTCACGATTGCGGGCAGCGGTTCGAGGAGCGATTATCGCAGAGGTGGGAAGCTATCAGGTGGTGGTGATCAATCCGGGCGGCAATCGCTCCGAAGCCGCAATGCTGATTGTGGTTGACACATCTCCGAAGGCGACTTCTCTTGCTCCCGCCAGAATCGCTGCTGGGAGCGGAGAGTTCGAGTTGACGGTCACCGGCCTGAACTTCGTGAGCGGAGCAAAGCTTGTAATCGGCGATCAGCAGATCGAAGCCAGGCTGTTAAGTTCAACTCAACTGAGCGCGCGCATTCCCGGTCGCCTCATCAGGGAGCCGGGGACGCTTCCGGTGAGCGTTCGCACTCCGGACGGGCGCGCCAGTTCGCCGCTTGTTTTGACGATAGAAGACCCCGGCCTGGTGATCTTCCAGTTGAAGCCGGAATCGGTGATGGTCGGCAGCGATTCATTGACTGTCAGAATAAACGGCGGCGGATTCAGCAAGGATTCGATTCTGCTCATCGAAGGGGCCCCTGTGGCGGCCGATTTCGCCAGCTTCTCTCAAGCGACTGTTGAGGTGCCGAGCCGTTTCCTTGCGCGGGTTGGCGCGCGCTCGATTCAGGTCAAGAATCCTGATGGCAAACTATCGGGCGAAGCGCTGCTGAAGGTAGTTGGACGAAACGGCGGCCTGGTAGTGATCAATGAGTTTTTGGCCGATCCGCCTGACGGAGCTGCTGGCGACGCTAATAATGACGACGTGAGGAGCAGCGAGGCCGATGAATTTGTCGAGATCGTCAACGGGACCGATACGCCGATTGATATAAGCGGTTACAGCGTGAGCGACTCTGAGCGCGTGCGCCACACTTTCCCGGCAAATACTCTGCTCCCGGCGGGAGAAGCGGTAATTGTCTTCGGCGGAGGCAGACCCAGGGGGCCCTTCGGCAACGCTTCAAATAACGGCCTCGTCTTCACTGCTTCATCGGGCAGTTTGTCGCTATCGAATAGCGGCGATCAAATTGCGCTGACGGACGCGGATGGGCTGCGAGTTGATAAAGTGATCTACACCGCTGTGGAAGGCGGCGCCGGCAGGGCGCTAAACCGGGGGCCCGATGTGATCGGCGCTCAGTTTGTCGCTCACACCGCGCTCAGCAAGAGCGATGACAAGCTCTTCTCTCCCGGCACTCGCGTTGACGGCGCTCTGTTCACCGCTGCGCCGAGAATAGATTCGCTCGACCCGGCTGTGATTGATGCGAGCGACAGCCCGATCATTATTTCAATCAGTGGAGAGAACTTCTCAGACCGGGCCGGCGTCCGTTTAGGCATTGAGCGACTGGAGGCGAAAGCTCTCTCTCCCACCGGTTTGAGATTTGAAATCCCGGCGTCTTTCATCAGCGCAGCGGGCGCCCTTCAGATTAGAGTGATCAACAGCGATGGCAATCGCTCGAACGCTGCAATACTCACTGTGCTCAATCGCCCGCCGCGCATTTTGAGTCTGACGCCAGAAAGAATTGACGCTGGCAGCGCATCGTTTGAACTGGCGATTTCAGGCGCGGATTTTCAGAGAGAAGCGATGGTTGAAATTGGCGCGGAGAGATTAACGCCAATTCGAGTCACTCCTGCAGAGATTGTTGTGCGAGTAACCGAAGCGATGATTGAAGAGCCCAAACAACTCTCTGTGAGAGTGATCAATGCAGACAGTAGAGTTTCTAATGAGAAGATTCTATCAATCCTGAATCCTGGATTGAGGCTGGTCAGTATCGAGCCGGAATTTGTGATTGCCGGTCGAGGCGGCTTGAATCTGAAGCTCAGAGGATCGGGCTTTCAGAACGGCTCTTCAGTATTGGTTGATGGAAGACCGGCGCAGACGGCTTTCCTGAGCTTCTCCAGACTATCTGCGCAAATTCCTGCTGAGCTTATAGTCGAAGCGGGAATGAGGCGAATACGAGTGCGCAATGAGGATGGCAATCTCTCTGATGAGCTCCAGCTCGCCGTGCTTGATCCGCTGCCCCGTCTGGCAGCCACGCGGCCTGCGCGAGTGGGCTCGGGCGCAAGCGATCTGACAGTTACTTTGCAAGGCTCAAGCTTTCAGCCAGGCGCAGCGGTTCGCGTCAATAACAGGCGGCTTTCCGCTCGCTTCATTAATTTTCAGACTCTGTCGATAATCGTTCCAGAGCGTGATCTGGCCCGGCCGGGGAAGCTGGCGATCAAGGTAATCAACGCGGATGGAGGCGAGTCTAATGCGCTGGATCTGGAGATTGGGCCGGGGCCATTGATTACTCGATTGACTCCTGAGAAGGTAGAGGTTGGCGCTGAGATTGTTTTGAAAGTTGGGGGCCTCGCCTTTCAACCGGGCGTAGTATGTTTCGTCAACGGGGAGGCGGCGCAGACGCGCTTGATTAGCGATATTGAGATCGAGGTATCCATCTCATCCGAATTCACCCGGCGAGCAGGCGAGATAAGGTTGCGGGCGCTCAATGCGGACCTGGGCCGCTCGAATGAGGCGATATTGCCTGTTGTGGAGAGATAAAAATGGGGAGTTTCCACTTGCTTAGAAACTCCCCGCTGAAGTTAATTAAGGTTCTCTTCAATGACACCCTCTAGAAGACGAACTTCAGGGAGAACTGAATTTCTCGCACACGAACGATCCTGGCGTTCGGCGAAATTCGGCGGCAGCTCTAGAAGACGAACTTCAGGGAGAACTGAATTTCTCGGGCGCCACCGCTAAATTGCCCGGCATTCAAGAAGTTCGGCGCTCTGGTATTCTCCGTAAAACACCACCGTTTATAGAGACGGCCTGGTAGGCCGTTTTCGCCAATATCCTATAGCCTTCCAAGTCCAGAACCGGTAACGCCGCAAACATTCGTTCTATAAACCGCTGGCAGGCCGTTTCGCTGCAACAATTGCCGGGAAGGGGGCCCCCCAGTGAGAAAGACTCTTTTCTTCCCCTTGACGCTTTCCATTGCTCTTCTTTTTAAAATCTATAGTTCGGGCGGTTTTGAGAGTGCAAGAACTTCGGGCGGACAGTTCTAAAAATAATTTGCGGGCGCAAGGACTTCGGGCGGTTTTGAGGGCGTTGCACGCCCGAAGTATTTGGCCCTCAAAACAGTTTTGCGGGCGCAAGGACTTCGGGCGGTTTTGAGGGCGTTGCACGCCCGAAGTATTTGGCCCTCAAAACAGTTTTGCGGGCGTTGCACGCCCGAACCAATTTTAATTTGTTTTGAGGGCGTTGCACGCCCGAACCAATTTTAATTTGTTTTGCGGGCGTTGCACGCCCGAACCAACCAGCTTTTATTTTTGGATTGTTTTGCGGGCGCAAGAACTTCGGGCGGTTTTGAGGGCGTTGCACGCCCGAAGTATTTGGCCCTCAAAACCTGGATGAAGATACTGCCGCTCTCGGTCAAGAGTTCCCGCATGGCGCAAGGACTTCGGGCGGTTTTGAGGGCGTTGCACGCCCGAAGTATTTGGCCCTCAAAACAGTTCTAAAAATAATTTGCGGGCGCAAGGACTTCGGGCGGTTTTGCGGGCGTTGCACGCCCGAAGTATTTGGCCCTCAAAACAGTTTTGCGGGCGCAAGGACTTCGGGCGTGCAACGCCCTCAAAACAGTTTTGCGGGCGTTGCACGCCCGAAGTATTTGGCCCTCAAAACAGTTTTGCGGGCGTTGCACGCCCGAAGTATTTGGGCCTTTCAAACTAAAAACGGTATGATTTGAGCAATGGCAGTCACTATCCTCTATCTGTTCATCGTGATAATCCACCGATTTCAAACTAAAAACGGTATGATTTGAGGAATGGCCGGGCATCCGAAAGAATTCGGATGCCCAGAGGGTTTTAGAAGTTGAGTTTCAGCGCAAACTGAATAATGCGCGGACGGTTAGCAGTGGCAAGAATGGAAGTATCGCCGGTGCTAATATCAACAATTCCATAATTGCCGAAGGAACCGCCAGCAGCTTGTGGGCTCTGGAATACCGGATGGTTCCAGACATTGAAGAACTCAGCGCGGAAATCTAGCGATGTCCGCTCAGTAATGGGGATACGCTTGACCAGCGAGAAATCCCAGTTCTGCTGGAACGGGCCGCGGAAGGCGTTGCGAGCCAGGTCTCCCGGAGCAGCAAAACCGGTGCTGGATGGGTCATTGCACGATACCGTAACGTTCTGGTTGTTTACACAATTTCCGCCTGAGACAAAGGCATTGAGATTGATCCAGTTATCAAGACGGCTCTTGGTGCTGCCGCTGGTTTCCACCCTACCTCGTGTAACGCCGGGGGCTAGAGTGGCCCTGTTGCCGTTTATGAAGTCGGTATCCTGCAAGGTATAGGAGCCGAAGTCGGCAATCAGGTATGGGGTCCCCGACTGGAATGTGGTTACACCATTGATTGACCAGCCATGCACGACCTTGCCCAGCCCACGGTTCTCGATGCCAGCCCACTTGGCGAAGGGCAGCTCATAGTTGTAGCTGATCACCAATCGGTGAGTGCGATCAAAATCCGATAGGCCGATATTATCGTGAGGATTAAGCAGATCGCCAATGTGCAATAGGCCGTTCAATTCATCGCCAAATGCCGAGCCGGAGCCGTTGTCGATCGACTTCGAGAATGTGTATGCCCCCTGGAAGTAGAGGCCGTTGGCCCACTGGCGGCTAACCGTGAACTGCAACGAGTGATAGGTTGATTGCCCGACCTGCTCCTGGAAGAAGCCGCGATTATTGGCCAATCCCAGGAATTGAGCAGGGACCCTGGCATTGATATTGGCTGCCGTGCTCTGTGTGATCGAGATGCTGCCGTCGGAATTCTTTACAACGCCCGGCGTCCCTGCCGGCACGGTAACACTAGAACCAATAAACGAGGGGATAATGCAGGGGTTCGCGCTGGTGCAGATCTGACCCGGATTGAGCGGACGCCCGGTGCCGATCAAATCCACGCCTCGAGAACCGACATATCCGACTTCCAGCACCCAGTTCTTGATAAACTCGCGCTGAACCGTCAGGTTCCATTGCTGAGCGTAGGGCGCATGGAAATCTCGTCTGGGGAAGAAGAAAAATCCTGACAGCGGGCTGCCGGGAGCAACATTGGGGACGGTGCTGAAGATGGGGGCACCGGTGGCGCCATTGAAGGCGATGAGCTTGGGGATCTGTTGATCGGTGGGCAGCGGAAAGTCTGAATTGGGGCGAATGGTGGGGAATGGATTATTCATCCTCACCGAGAAAGGCGTTGCGCTGACAGCCTCAGAGAACGGCAATCCACCCGATGTTTGCAGCAACGGCTGATTTGAAGTTCGCTGGTAGTAGATCCCATAGCCGCCGCGCAGCACCGTTCGCTGATTGCCGAATATATCCCAGGCAAGTCCGAACCGCGGGGCGAAGTTGTTGCCATCGAAACAATCGAGCAAAGTGCAGTTCTTCACCCCTGGGGTCCCCACTCTGGGAGTGGCTTCGGGGTGGATGATACTGATCGGCCCTATCTCGCCGTCGCCCAAGCCGCGGAAGTTCGATAGGAAATTCTGTTTCTCATGCGCTATCGACAACCCTTCCCAGCGCAGGCCGAGATTGAGCGTCAGCCGCTGGGTGATCTTCCAGTCATCCTGGAAATAAGCCGAAGCGTCGGTAGCGCGGAAGAAGAAAGTAGAGAACCCGGCGCTGCCCTGTGTGCTGGTGATGCGGCCCAGCAAGAAGTTCTGGAAGCCAACCAGAGCCGGAATATTTGCTCCTCCGGCGCCCGCTGAGGTATTGGCAAAATTTACATTGCCGCGTTGAGCGAAATTATTGAATCGGTTCAGTTGATAGCGGTCGATTTCAAAGCCAGCACGCAGTTGGTGCTTGCCCCAGGTATGAGAGAAGTCATCGCCCCAGACGAAGGTATTGAATGCGCCGCCGCGATCATCGTTGACTCCGGTGCCGATCGAGAACGCGCCGGTGATACTAATTCGATAGGCAGCCGGGAATTGGGCTGAATTGCCGCGAGTAGCGTTAATATCGCTCAGTAAGATCGGCTCCTGCGGCTTCTGGGCAAAAGTGAAGCGGTTGAGGCCAAACCTGAATTCATTGACCGTGTTGGATGAGAGCACGCGAGTCCAACCGAGTTTCAGGAAGCGATTGGAATTGGGAAATTCCTTCTGGAACGGCAAACTAGAAGCGACGCCAAACGGCTGTACGCTTTGGAAATCTGAGAAGAACCAGCGGCCCGTGATCTTGTCATTGGATGTGAGCTGCTTATCCATGGTTATGGTAAACTGATCATCCCTGAAAGTGCCTAATCCCGCGCGGGTAATATTGGCAAGGTTCAACCGACCCTCGGCGTTGAATCCGGGGGTGCCGGGTAGTGATGGGATGCAGAACTGGCCATCGCTAAAGCCGGGGCATTTGGAAGCCGGCAAGTTCAGGAATGCTACTGCAACCGGATCAAGCCCGGTGAATCCAGGAGGCAGCCCGTTAGGAAAGAAGATGCGTTGCAGATTGGCTGCGCTACGATCGGTGGGCAGCACCGGGATGTTAGTAGAGAAGAAGGTGCCAGCAGCGGCCCCCGATGCCGCGCGTGTGCCCTGGTAATTCCCGAAGGCGAAGAAGTTCTTGAATACAGGAATCGGCCCGCCGAACGAGAAACCGAACTGGTTCTGGCGAAGAACGGGGCGCGGCTGGCCGCGACGGTTGAGGAAGAAGTCGTTGGCATTGAGCACATTGTTGCGGAAGAATTCAAACGCATCGCCATGATATTCGCTGGCGCCGGACTTCAAAGTAACCTGAATATTGCCGCCGCCGTTCCTTCCCTGAGATGCATCGTAGAGCGAAGTTTGAGTCTTGAACTCTTGTACCGTCTGAGGATTGGGCAACGGCACATTGTCCAGAATAGGCAGGTTGAAATCGTTGGCATTAATGCCTTCAAGTTGATAGTTGTTGTTTACCGGACGCTGACCGTTGACATTGATAGTCACCGCGCCACGACCCAGCGCCGCTGAATCGAACAGCTCCGTGTTGGCGCCGGCAGAGAGCGTAAGTAGAGTCAAAAAATTGCGTGTGGAGAGAGGTAGATTGCCTACGGTCTGCGATGTGATCGTCTGTCCGGTTACCGGCGAGCTTACCTGCACCGGAACCGCTGCTTCGGTTATTGTCACCGTCTCTGTAATCTCGCCTACCTTTAAGGATACAACCACATTAGTAATCTCGGTGACCTTAACCCTGACATCAGGGGCCTCTGTCTTGGCGAAACCCTTTGCCGTTACTACTATTCGGTATGTGCCCACAGGCAACAGAGTGGCGGTGAAGCTGCCATCTGAGCCGGAGGTAAGAGTTCGCTCAATAACTCCTGTGCCTTGATTGATAATCTCGACTTGAGCGCCGGGAACTACCGCTCCATTGGGATCCTTTACTACCCCGGAGATAGCTCCTCGCGCTCCGCCTTGCGCGAGCCCGTTTGCGGCGAGCCCAAGCGCGAAAAACAACCCTAAAAGCAGAGTAATCAGCTTTGAGGTTGGAATACAACGAAACTCCATATTTCTAAGACCTCCTTATTGATTAAAGAACGCTATTCAAGCTAACTGATTTTCCTGGTTCAATTTTTAATTGAAAAATTCAGACCAGTACGGCAAGAAGCAATTCCTGCTCCATCAGCATCAGCATCACCCGGCAATGCTCGTTTTTCTTTAAGTTGTATTGATTTATAGCAGTATTGTGATCTCTGGAGCTTGAGCGATCAAAATGGATAAGATCCAAAATTTCGTATTTTCATCCGATATTTCGTATGGGAGGAACTCCAATAGTAGATGGTTGCTAAAAGCTGTAACAATCTGAACAGGTCAGGTTGACAAGCTTAAAGCTTGGCAGTGAACTTCAGACCATAAACGACCCGCTTTGCGGGTACCCCGGCCACACCGAGTAGCTCTAAA
>Ga0073934_10007044_pt1 | contig 15912 bp, 15 predicted proteins | sample LarsenN4metaG_FD_76834 | JGI IMG/M metagenome (GOLD analysis project Ga0073934, IMG submission 76834) | Hot spring sediment bacterial and archeal communities from British Columbia, Canada, to study Microbial Dark Matter (Phase II) - Larsen... ...
AACCCGTACGGGCTTCGGGACAGCTTGACCTCCAAGGTCAGGCCAGACTTCTGTCCAGCTTGTCCAAGCGCACTTATCCGCAAAACGCCTCAAAGTCCCCTGCAAGACGCGACAATTCAGCTCCATAACCCCACCCACCCCTTTTCTTTATCTATCTCAGTCCGCAAGAAGTGCCTGCCCTGACCCAAGTCGAAGGGCGGACTCTACCCCGCCAGCGGCGCCTCACCCGCTCGTCCGAATCTCAAATCTTGAATGCCCTCCCGCCGCCCCGCCCTCCCGTCTCCCTGAAGAACTCACAGGAGAGGAAAGTGAAGCCCACCCTGTCATCCTGAGTCCCGCAGGCATTCGGGACGAAGGATCTGCTTTTCCCCTCTCGGCAGTGCCACCGGCGGGACGCCGGTGGTTCGGCCAGGGCAAGGCCTCGTTTACCCTGAGCACGTCGAAGGGCGCCTTCCCGGGTCTTTTCCCCGTCCGCAAGCGCCGCTCGGTTTATCCTGTTTACCTTGAGGGAATCGAAGGGAGCGCAGTCGAGGGGAGCTGCGGCGAGGGAAGCGAAGTCGAAGGGCGCTGCACCGCGGCTAGTATCTGCAGCTCCATCTTGACTAAGCTTTTTTCAGTTGATTTGTGGGAAGCTGTATCTCATGTGCTAGAAGAATGAACTCACCCACAGCTTTCTGGTGCGTGGCGTAAACAGCGTGAGCATCTAAGTCAGGCTCAGGGCCAACCTTTTCTTCACGAAGTTCAATGAGACGGCGTACCACCTGATCTCCAACAATTTCTGCCAAGATAGCCTTGAAGTGAAGTTTCTCTTGCCCAGCGAAATTTGTTTCGCGCGGTCCCAAGTAGCGGCTCAACGACTTGTGCCGCGCTGAAATCTTAAGAACCGTATTCTCTTCCGCCCAAATTGCCCGCTGTGGACCGAAATCCTCGTCCACCAGCTTAATCTCAAAGGCAAACGGCCCCTCTATATCTCTCTGCACTACGACCACGTCTGCTTCGGCTAAGGAGCCACGGACTTGGGCAATGATCTTGGCCTTCCCACCCAGTCGCTTCCCCGAAACAAACGCATTAGCCGTGTAGCATCCAAATGCTGGGTTCATTTTGAGAGTGACCAGGTTGCTCAGCGGTAAGACATCCGCAGACGTGCTCGCAATCGTTACAGCGACGCCTTCCAAATCCTCTCCATGGATCTTGGCTCGTACCGTCAAGCGCTTCGTCTTCCCAAAGCGGATGTGGTAGCTGCTGTGCTCGAAGCTTAGACCGGGCGGAATTGGGGGCGGCTCGGGCCGCTCCTGAACTTGAATCGCCGCATCAGCCGTAACATCCCCCAGACGAGCACGAACTAGACACAACGCTCCTGCCGTTGCGGCTGTCACACGAAAGGTCCCTGAATGCACCAGGGGGCGATCCTTCCGCGGTGCCAAGGATGTTTGATTTTCCGCCAACTCCACTCCCTCACCTTCGACAGACAAGGCAACGATTGCTCCACTAGAAATGACCAGCTCTTCTTTTACAAGGACCGAGAACGTCTTAGTTTCTCCAGGTTCCAAAATACACGCTGGCGGAACGATAGTAAGAAGTGACGTCAACTGAAGAGGACCCAAACGGCCAGTCGCTTCGATCTCGAATTCACGGAGCTTATCCTGCATAAACTTGCTAGCTGCCGATGCCAATTTCCGAAGCGCCTTCGTTGTCTCCTCGTTCTCGACTCTCGAACGCTGTTCCTGATCCTTCTGTCTCTCCTGGTCTACGAGAGCTCGGAATCTTCTTTCAGCTTCGCAGAACAAAGTTTTAGTAAACGGATGCTCACGAACAAGGCCATCTCTTTGCCGATTCAAGAGGCGACTGGGGTTCGACGGCGGTGGTGTTTTCTCACTCTCAAAGCAGGCATCGTATTCCTTGATGAGCTGATCGATGTAGGGACATTCCAGCCTTCCGAAGAACCATTCAGCGTACGGGTCGTTTTCGAGATCGAAAAGGGTTACCTCATGGATAGCCCGCTTGCTCTTGATCAGGATTCCGCCTTGACGATACGGCGAATAGGCATCCTCCACAAATCGCTCACGCGCTCTCCAAATCCTTACAATGGCTTTCGCCTTTGGGTATCCCGGAATCTCAAATTCGTCTTCCAATACCAGCTTTCCCTCCGGATACTTGTAGACAAGCACGTCACCCTTGTGCCCGGGCTCCCGCAAGTTCACTAGGATCAGCTTTCGCGTTGAGTCGGACGCTATGTCCCGCAAAGCATAGTGCGCTGGCAGTTTCTCTACGAGAGTATTGTGGCGCGGTGCGTCGTATCTCGGATCAACATCGATTGCTACGCAAGTACCGTTCCCACCGCTGATGCCCACTTTCTCCCGAATTGCCTTTGTGGCTCCCATCGGCTCAAAGAGCTCATAATCGCCGCGCGGGTTCAGCCGGCACACGTAGTATGTTTCATCCTTGATGCTCTCAAATGTGACAAAGCCAAAAGCAGCGACATCTTTTGCTCCTCGTCCAAGTAGGCCCCTAACTGCTGCACCATCATGAAATCCGCTAGTGAGGCCCCCGGATCGACACAGCTTGGCTTTCATCTCATCTAAGGTCATTCCCTCCGCACGGTCTCGGACAATGACCTTCCACGGCTTTAGCCTGTGCCGATCGATCTCGATTCGAATAACCCCGGAGACCCGCAGCCCCTTTTCTTGTAGCCGCGCATAGCTGTCATCAGCGTTGGTCACCAACTCTACCAGCGCGCGTTCAATCCTCCCCCGCATAGCTGCGGCAGCATCTTGGTCAAACGCGCGCTCTGTGTATTCGATTCGACCTTCTTCAACAACCTTCATAGCTTTAATCCTCCACCCCTCTATGCTTCGCTCAGCATTCCCGCGAAGTAGTGCTCGCATGCGACAAGAAAGTCCAAAAAATCATCGCGACTGGCCTCATGAACTCTCGCCTTAAGTTTCTCTAATCGCTCCCGCAACACACGGGGAGATGCATCTAAGGAGCACCGTAGTAAATCTGTGAATTCATGGCGTTCGATAGATTCGCAGCTCTTTGATTGAACGAATTTCTTGTAAGCACGTGTCTTCTCAAGTGAAGCAAAATATTGATCCATCTCGCGATGCCGCCCGATCAACTTTCTGCTACTTGTACCTACTGCTTCCAACGCAGGTAATCTCGCTTTTACATAGTCGATCCCAGCAACGGTTAACATCCAACCTGTTCTCCTTTTTTTCCCTCGACACAGCTTTCCGCTCTTAGCCTTAGACGCATCAAACAATGCACTGCGGGCTGGCTCTGACTCAGGGTACTGTGGGTACTTTTTCCAACAAAATTTTTCTGGCACTAAACGCCAACACTCTATCGCTATTTCCTCCGTATCAACGGGTTGTATTGCACCCCCAAGTCGGAAGAGTGCAAATAGTGTTATATCGATATTGCTAAGCTCCTTTTCGCCCATTTTTTACTCCCCGCTAGCCCACAGAATAGAAGTCCCCTTCTCAACTTGCCCGAAGTCTCTGTCCACAGTGACAAGCGTTGCCTTGCGTTGCTGGGCAAGGGCGGCGGCGAAGCAGTCCACGTAGGGCAGCTTGTGCTGCGCCTTCAGGCTCGCCGCCACTTTGGTCGTGTCCATGTCCACGTCCACGACTTCGAGCGGAAGCTGCGCCATCTCAACCAGCTTTTCGGTGGCAGCCGCTTCCCCCCGCCGTTGCCACACCACGTAATACACTTCTCCCCAGTTCACCACCGACAGCAGTAGCGGACGGTTGGCCTGCCCGGCCTGCGTCAACAGCTCCTGCATCTTCCCTGCTCCCGGTTCATCCTCAAAAAACGCTAGGAGCGCGCTGGCGTCCAGCACGTAGCGTTTCACGAGTACCGCTCCTGCTTCCGCTCAGCCAGCAAATACCGCAGGGCACCGCTGCCCTTGAGCGAGCCGCGTAGGCTGGCAATGAACTCTGCCGTGATGGGCTGAACGATCAGCCGGCCGTCCTCCTCAAGAAATGACACCAGCGTGCCTTTCCGGATCCCAAACCGCCGCCGCAGCCGCGCCGGAATCACCAGTTGCCCCTTCGATGTCACCACCCCGGTCTCAGTTTTCATGATGCCTCCCAAACCGGATAATATCCTACTATTCCTCTGCTTGTAAGTCAATAGGTAAAATGTCTTACAGTCTAAGGTACAGCCAACAGCGCCTGGTTAGGCACCTATCGCCTTTAGGCGCCTGCTCTGGTAAGATCCTCCCCGACTGCTATGCCCAAGGTGCGCAAGGCCTACCTGCCCAAGTGGATGGCCTGGTACGCCCAACTCTTCATCCTCCCCATCTGGGGCTTCCTGACCTACATCGTTTTCTTCACCGAGGAGGGCCGCCGCAACCCCGGCATCCTCATCTGGCTGATGATGACGCTGGTGCTCGGCGCCGTCTCCGCCATGCTCCTGCTGATGGGCTACCGCAAGCTCCCCGCCTACATCATCGAAGAAGACGACGACCAGCCCCACTAACTGCCCCGCGGTGGCACAGGCGTCTCGCCTATGTTCCACGCGTTCTCTGTGTTCTCTGTGCCTCTGTGGGGAATTTTTCTCCCGCTCCCCTCTCTCCGTTTCCCGTTTCTCGTTTCCCGCTCCCGTTGCGACGCTCGTTGCACGGTGCTCGCTGCCCGACTAGAATTCCCCCGCCATGGCAGCCCTCCGCACCGCCCTCGCTCTCCTCCTCCTCTCCTTGCCTGTTCACCCTGAGCGTAGCGAATGGGTTCACCCTGAGCGTAGCGAATGGGTTCACCCTGTTTATCCCGAGGACAGTCGAGGGGAGCGTAGCGAAGGGCCTGCTTCTCTGCTTCTCGCGCAGGAGAAGCCGCAGACGCTCAGGGTCACCGCGGTCGAACAAGTCCTGCTCCTCACCAACGCCCGCGTCTGGACCGCCAACCCCGCCCAACCCTGGGCGGAAGCTGTCGCCATCCGCGGCAATAAAATCATCGCCGTCGGCAGCACCGACGAAATCACCGCGCGCTTCGGCAGGGCTCAACATCGGCTCGACCTCGCCGGCCGCTTTGTGATGCCGGGCATCAATGACGCCCACATCCATTTCCTCGGCGGCGGCCTCGCGCTCGCGCAAGTTGACCTCACCGGCGCGCGCTCGCTCGCGGAAATTCAGCGCCGCCTCATTGACTTCGCCCGCGCGAATCCCGCGGCCGCCTGCCCCGCACCAGATCGGTGCGGGGCCTGGATCACCAGCCGCGGCTGGGAATACGCCGCGCTTCCCAACCGCCTCCCCACTCGCGCCGACCTCGACGCCATCTTCCCCGACCGCCCCGTCGCCCTCACCGCCTACGACGGCCACACCCTCTGGGTCAACTCCAGGGCACTTCAACTTGCCGGCGTCACCGCGCAGTCGAAGTTCGACGGCTACGGCGAAATCGTCCTCGATGCCAGCGGTCAGCCCACCGGCATCCTCAAGGAAGGCGCCATGCGTCTGGTCCGCGCGAAAATCCCGCCGCCCACCCGCGCCCAACAACTCGACGCCCTTCGCCGCGCATTGAAGCTTGCCGCCTCCCTCGGCATCACCAGCATCCAGAACGCCAGCGGCTCCCCCGAAGACCTCGCGCTCTATCAGGAGCTTCTCGAGCGCGGCGCACTCACCCTCCGCGTCCGCCTCGCCATCTCCCTCAGCCCGCGCACCACCCAGGCTGAAATTGACCGCATCGCCGCTCTGGCGCAGAAATACTCCGGGCCGATGCTGGCGGTCGGCGCCATCAAAATCGTCCTCGACGGCGTCATCGAAACCCACACCGCCGCGATGCTCGAACCCTACTCCGACAATCCCGCCACTGCGGGCCAGCCCGCCTACACCCAGGAGCAGCTCAACCGCATCGTGGCGCAGGCTGACCGCGCCCGCATTCCGGGTAAAGCCGGCCTGCAGGTCTACATCCACGCCATCGGCGACCGCGCCGTCCGCATGGCCCTCGACGCCTTCGCGCACACACGCAAGGTGAACGGCACTCGCGATTCGCGCCACCGCATCGAGCACATCGAAACCGTTGCCGCAGAAGACATCTCGCGCTTCGCCGCCCTCGGCGTAATGGCTTCGATGGAACCCATCCACGCCGACCCGGGCACGATTGACGTCTGGTCACGCGCCGTGGGCCCCGAGCGCGTGCAACGCGCCTTCGCCTGGGGCGACCTCGAACGCGCCGGCGCACAACTGGTCTTCTCCAGCGACTGGCCCGCCTGCATCTCGCTCGACCCCCTCCGCGGCCTCCACAACGCCGTCAACCGCCAGACCCCGGACGGCTTCCCGCCCGGCGGCTGGGTGCCCGAGCAGCGCGTCTCCCTCGAAACCGCCCTCGCCGCCTACACCCGCGCCGGTGCCTACGCTTCGTTTGAGGAGAAAGTGAAAGGAATGATTGCCCCGGGGATGCTCGCTGACCTGGTTGTCCTCAGCGCCGACCCTTTCCGCGTCCCGCCCGTTCACGGAGAGCCTGTTCAGGGCGAGCCCGCCGACCTCTACAAGCTGCGCGTACTTCAGACTATCTTCAACGGCCGCGTCATCTACAACGCAACCAAATAGCGCGGCTTTCTTTGGCGGGGTTCCCTACTCCGGCGGCTCCGGCGGACGTGGCGGGCCCGGCGGGGAAGGCGGCTCCGGCCACTCAAACCGCTGCCGCAACTGCCGCAGCTTCTCCTGCTGCTCCGGCGTCAGCTTGTTCTTCACCCGCACCATCAGCGCCACCTGTGCGCGCTTGATGGCCCGCTCGGCTTCGAGCACTTTGTCGAGCTGCGCCAAGACCTCTGCCTCCGCCACCGGACTCTTCTCCAGCAACGCCTGCACCGTTTCCATCGCGTCTTGCAACTGCCACTGCAGCTCGGTGAACTGCAGCTGCGCCCGGCGAATTTCATCCCGCAGATACGTCCGTTGCTCCGGCGTCAACCCGATGGCTTTCTGATGCCGCATCACCAGCTCCGGCGGGAAGAGCTTCTCCCGCACCGGGTCGCCTGGATGCCCGGGCACTGGCACTGGAGCCATCGGCTCCTGAGCGAACTGCGGCGGTTGCGCCGGCTGCGGCGCTGGCATTTGCGCCCGCGCCACGCCCGCGAGCAGCGCCAAACTCACTATGAGTACGCACACCCTAGCTCTCATCTTTTCCTCCTTCTTCTTCCTTCGCCAACTCGCGCAGCGAATCGAGTGAAAAATAGAAATCCCCCAGCCGCGGCGCGGCCAGCAACTGCTGCGCGCTCGACCGCAGCAAACTGTCCGTCGGCGCCCGCCACGCCGAAAGTGTCACTCGCACTGGCGGCGGATCGGGCACACTCCACGTCAACCAAAAAACTGCCAGTACCACCACCGCCAACCCGGCCAACGCTCCCACGGGCACCGGCATGACCGCAGTCCTCGCTGCCTGCGCCTCCACCGTTGCCAGCACCCGCGCCGCAAATCCCGTGGGTGGCTCGGCGGCTGCCAGTAATCCGCGCAACCCGGCCTCCACCTGCTCGCGCCGCATGCGCCACTCCGCCAATTCCGCCGCGCAACTCGCGCACGCCGCCAGATGCCCCGCTACGCCATCCGCAGGCACTGCACCCAGCGCCAGTTCCAGCAAGACATCGGTTTCCAGACACTCGCTCATTCTTTCATCGCCTCCAACAACCGCTTCCGCGCCAGATGCAGCCGCGACCTCACCGTGCCTTCCGGAATCCGGAGCGCTACCGCCACGTCGCGCGTCTCGAACTCCTCCACCGCGGCGAGCAGCAGCACTGCGCGCAGCTTTTCTGGCAGGCGCTCCATCGCGACCCGCACCCGCGCCACCGATTCCTGTGCCGCCACCACGCCTTCGGTGTTCGCCGCCTCCGCTGCCGTCTGCTCAAACCAGGCGGTGTCCCGCCGCTGCGTGCGCGCTTTGCCTCGCTGATGGTTCAGCGCCAGCCGCCAGCTCATCCGCGCCACCCAGGCGCGGAACTTCTCCGGCGCGCGCAATGTCCGCCGCTTGCGATAGGCGCGCAGAAAGACCTCCTGCGCCACTTCCTCCGCGTCGGCCGCATTGCCCACTACGCTGTAGGCCACCCGATAGACCACCCGCTGGCTCGCCCGTACCTGCGACTCGAACTCCGCCCGCTCATCCGTCTGGGCGGCCACGTAGGTCAACGTCTGCGTCCGCACACTCATCGCATCCAGCCTGCACTACCCATTAGACACCACACTCCGCGCTTTTGTTTAGTGGAAGTGCGTTTTTGCTTCCCGGTCGCGAGGTTGTCCTGCTTGCCCTGCTTGCCCTGAGCGGAGTCGAGGGGAGCGGAGTCGAAGGGAGTGTAGCGAAGGGTCGGTAGATACCAGGTACAGGGTACGAGGTACGTCTTATCTTCCCTTGAATTTCGCCGCCCGCTTGTCGAGATAGGCCTTGATGCCTTCGGCGGCGTCCTCGCTGGCAAAGACCTGCGCCAGCACCTCGCGCTCCATCGCCAGCCCTTCTGTCAGCCCCGCCTCCAGCCCCGAATGAATCGCCCGCTTGATGCGCCCCACCGCCAGGCTCGATTTATTCGGCGGCACAAACTGCCGCACGTAGGCCATCACGTCGTCCCAGAAACTTTCCCCTTCAAAAATCTGGTTGACCAGCCCCATCTCCTGCGCTTCCTCGAAGCTGAACGTCGCGCCCGTCGCCGCCAGCTCCATCGCCCGCCCGCGCCCCACCAGCCGCGCCAGCCGCTGCGTCCCGCCCATGCCGGGCAGCACGCCCAGGTTGACTTCCGCCAGCCCGATCCGTGCTGGGCCTTTCTTGGCCACCCGCAGGTCGCACGCCATCGCAATCTCCAAGCCCCCGCCCACCGTGTGCCCGTTCAGCGCTGCCACCACCAGCTTGGGGGTGTTCTCCAGGCGACTGAGCGTCTCATGGCCATAGAGCGAGAAGTTGTAGCGCACTTCCGCCGGCGCGTCGGCCAGGAAGCGAATGTCCGCCCCCGCGGAAAAGAATTTCTCCCCCGCACCGCGTAGCAACAACGCGTGGACGTTGGCGTCCAGCCGCGCCGCCACAATCGCCGCATCGAGCTGCTCCAGCAGCTCTAGGTTGTAGGTATTCGCCGGCGGGTTGTTGATCTCGATGACCGCAATCCCATCCTGCGTCGAATAACGAACCAGTTCTCCGGCCATAGTCCCTCCGGCGTCAGGCTGATTGGTTGACTGGTTTATTGGTTCATCGGTTCAGGCGCGCGTGCCGGAACTCCTCCCCAATCAACCGATAAACCAATCAACCGGTTTTCACCACCACTGACTTGGTTTCCATGTAGTAGTCCACCGCTTCCGACCCGTGCTCTTTCCCCAGCCCGCTCCACTTCACCCCGCCGAAGGGCAGCTCGTCGTAGATAATCTGCGCCGAGTTGATCCAGGTGTAGCCGGACTCAATCTTCTCCGCCGCCCACATGGCCTTAGCAAGGTCGCGGCTCCACACCGACGAGCCCAGGCCGTAAATCGAGCGGTTCGCTCGCTCCACTGCTTCTTCCCAATTCTTCACTTTGAAAACTGGCAGCGCTGGCCCGAAGCACTCCTCCTGCACAATCCGTGCCTCCTCCGGCACGTCCACCAGCAGCGTCGGCAGATAGAAGTGCCCCTTCTCGTACTCCTTCCCCTCCGGCCGCTTCCCGCCCGCGAGCACCCTGGCGCCGCGCTTCACCGCGTCCGCCACCTGCGCCTCTACTTCCTCGCGCTGCCCCGCCGTGTGCAGCGGCCCCAGCCGCGTGTCGCCCTCCAGGCCGTTGCCCACCTTCAACTTCTTCACCTTCCCCGTCAGCTTCTCCACAAATTCGTCGTAGATGCGCTCGAACAGATACAGCCGCTTGATGGCCAGGCACGCCTGCCCGCAGTTGTAGAACCGCCCCACGGCCGCCGCGCTGACAGCCGCCTCCAGGTCGGCGTCGTCGGCCACAATCATCGGGTCGCTGCCGCCCAGCTCCAGCGTCACCCGCTTGATCTCCTGCGCCGCCACCTCCATCACGTGTTTGCCCGTGCGCGTCTCCCCGGTGAAGCCGATCTTGCGGATCGCCGGATGCCGCAACAGCTCTTCGCCCACCGTGCCGCCCGGCCCGGTCACGATGCTGAGCGCCCCCGGCGTCACCCCCGCCTCGCACAACAATTCAATGCAGCGGATGTCGGTCAGCGGCGTGGTGCTCGCCGGCTTGACGATGACGGCGTTGCCCGCCAGCAGCGCCGGGCCGAGCTTGTTCCCCATCAGCGACACCGGAAAATTCCACGGCACAATCGCCCCGCAAATCCCGATGGGACGTTTCAGGATCAGTCCGTAGGCGCCTTCGTCGAGCTGCGGGATGTGGCCGCCGCGGATGTTTTTCGCCAGCCCCGCGTAGTGCTCGAGCGTGTGCGCGTACCGTCGCAGCTCCCGCACCGACTCGGCGAGCGGCTTCCCCTGCTCTTTCGTCAGGAGCTGCGCCAGCTCGTCCTCGTGCTCGTGAATCAGGTGCACGGCCTTGTGCAGCACCTCGCCCCGGCGCGCCGCCGGCAGCGCCGACCAGTCCGGCAGCCCGCCCTGGCGGGCCGCCGCGATGGCGCGGTGCACATCTTCCACCGTTCCCTTGGGAACGGTGTCCACCACCTCGCCCGTCGCCGGATTCCGCACCTCCAGCCACTGCCCAGAAACCGACTCCGCCGCCTTCCCCCCAATAATCATCTTCATGGTTGGGTCACTGGTTCATTGCTTTATCGGTTCATTGGATTGCGGGTTCATTGGTTGGCTCGGCCGTCCATCCCAATCAACCAATAAACCAGTCAACCAATCAACCCGTCGCTACCACGACGCCTTTCGGCTCCAGGTAATACTCCAGCGCTTCGGGGCCGTGCTCGCGCCCGATGCCGCTGTACTTCACCCCGCCGAACGGCATCTCGTCGAAGCCGATGTGGAGCGAATTGATCCAGACGTTGCCCGCCTCCAGCCGCTCGGCCGCCCAGCGCGCTTTCGTCAAATCGCGCGTCCAGATGGAGGAGCCCAGCCCGAAGATGGACTTGTTCGCCCGCGTCACGGCTTCCTCCAGGTCCTTCACCTTGAAGACGGGTAGCGCCGGCCCGAACGACTCTTCTTGCACGATGCGGGCATCGTCCGGCACGTCGGCGAGCAGCGTCGGCAGATAGAAAAAGCCCTTGGCGAACTCTGCGCCCTCGGGCCGCTTGCCGCCCGCCAGCACCTTGCCGCCGCGCTTCACCGCATCCGCCACCTGCGCCTCGATCTCTTCTCGCTGCGCTGCCGTGTGCAGCGGCCCCACGCGCGTGTCGGCGTTCAGGCCGTTCCCCACTTTCAATCGCTGCACCTTGCCCACAAGCTTCTCGACGAATTCGTCATAGACCTTCTCAAACAGGTACAACCGCTTGATGGCCAGGCACGCTTGGCCGCAGTTGTAGTAGCGGCCGACCGATGCGCCCGTCACCGCCCGGTCCAGGTCGGCGTCGTCAGCCACAATCATCGGGTCGCTCCCGCCCAGCTCCAGCGTCAGCCGCTTCATCTCGCGCCCGGCGACTTCGGCCACGTGCTTGCCCGTGCCGGTCTCGCCCGTGAACGCCACGCGCCGGATGCGCGGGTTGCGCAGCAGCTCCTCGCCCACCACGCCGCCCGGCCCGGTCACAATGTTCAGCACGCCCTTCGGCAAGCCCGCCTGGTTCAACAGCTCGATGATGCGGATGGCCGTCAGCGGCGTCGTGCTCGCCGGCTTCACAATCATCGTGTTCCCCGCTGCCAGCGCCGGCCCCACTTTCGTTCCCATCAGCGTGATGGGAAAGTTCCAGGGCACAATCCCCGCGCACACCCCGATGGGCTGCTTCACCACCATCCCGTACATTTTTCCGTCGGGCAGCGGCACGTAGGCCCCGCGAATTTTCGACGCCAGCCCGGCGTAGAACTCCAGCCCGTGCAGGAAGTGCTCGATCTCGCGCTTCGCCTCGGCCACCGGCTTCCCCTGCTCTTTGGTTTCAAGCACGGCGAGCTCGTCAATCCTCTGCCGGACGAGTTCCGCGCCCTTGAAGAGCAGCCGCCCGCGCGCCTCCGGTGCGGTATCGCGCCAGCCGGGGAAAGCGGCTTCGGCAGCGGCTACCGCCGTCTGCACGTCCTCCGCCCCGCCCTTCGGCGCCGTGTCCACCACCTCGCCCGTCGCCGGGTTCTTCACCTCGTAGCTCTGGCCGCTCTTCGCCCCCACGCTCTCCCCATTAATGAACATCAATGCCATATCTCTTGTCTCCCTCCTCAGTGGTTCAGTGGCACCGGCTCGCCCTGAGTGCATCGAAGGGCGTCTTGCCGGTGGTTAGTTATCAGTTGTCAGATTGACCCTGGCGCTAGCGGGGCCAGCTAACTCCCCGCGAAATTCGGCAGTATAGCCGCATCCCGGCCCCCCCGACAAGGCCGGCTACGCCTTGGGCGCGGCGTGGTGAACCGGCTGGAGATGACTCAGGTAAGCGAACTGGAGCTTGTTGAGCGTGCGGTCAACCCGGTCGAGCCGCACCCGCACGCGCTCGCCCAGATGAAACGCGGGCAGCGGGGATCGCGCCCCGTGCTTCGCGTGACCAGAGCGCGACGGCAGCAGCCGCGGTGGGGATTCGTGAAAGGAGTAGCGCGCGCCGGGGTCAATCGAGTCCACGGGCACGAAACCTTCGACAAACAAGTCAAACAGCTCCACCCAGAAGCCGTACTTGTTCATGCTGATGACGAGCGCGTCGAACTCATCCCCCAGGTGCTGCTCCATGTAATCGAGCTTCTTCAGGTCAAGCAACTCGCGCTCGGCGTCGTCCGCCTGCCGCTCCGTCTCCGACGACTCAATCGCGATGGCGCGCAGTTCCTCGCGCTTGATGGGGCCAATGGCTGGCGGATGCTCGGGCAGACGAGAAGGATGAGTGAACCACTGAGACGCCCCGGACGCAGAGTCGGCGCGAAGGCAAGCCCGCACCAGCCGGTGGACAATCAGATCCGGATAGCGCCGGATGGGGGAAGTGAAATGCGTATAGCAATCGGTCGCCAGCGCAAAGTGCCCCAGATTTTCCTCCGCATAGCGCGCCTGCTTCAGCGACCGCAGCATCAAGTAGGAGACAATCCGTTCCTCCGGCCGCCCGGCAATCTTTTCCGTCAACCGCTGGTAATGCCGCGGGGTCACGTCCAGCCGTTCCGGCACCTGCAGTACCCGCTCTCTGCCCCGCCGATGCCCCCGCCGCGCCCCGGGCCTTTCCTCCAGCCGCACGCGATGCACGCGCGCCGGCGCCAGCCCCAGCGAATAGCCGAAACTCGCCGCAATCTCTTCGAATTCGAGCACCCGCCGCGGGTCGGGCGGCTCGTGCACGCGATACAGTGCCGCCACCCGCGCCGCGAGGAATCGCGCCACCGTGTCGTTCGCCGCCAGCATGAACTCCTCGATCAGCCGGTGGGCGACGTTGCGCTCGCTGCGCGTGATGCCGCTGATCTGCCCCTGCGGATCGAAGCGCAACACCGGCTCCGGCAGGTCGAAGTCGATCGAGCCGCGTTGCTCGCGCGCCCGGTTCAGAATCGCGGCCAACTCCCGCATCTTCTCGAACTCGGGCACGAGTGCGGCGTACTGCTGCTGCACCGCAGCGTCGCCGGCCAGGACGGCGTTCACCGCCGTGTAGGTCATCCGCGCCGCCGAATGAATCACCCCGTCAGCCAGCCGGAAGCGCGCGATGCGGCCGTTGCCATCAATTTCCATGATGGCCGAGAGCACCAGCCGGTCCACCTTCGGGTTGAGCGAGCAGATGCCGTTCGAGAGCTCCACCGGCAGCATCGGCAGCGCCCGGTCGGGGAAATAGACCGAATTCCCCCGCAGGCGCGCCTCGCGGTCGAGCGGCGTGCCCGGCCGCACGTAATGGCTGACGTCGGCGATGTGCACCTGCAACAGCCAATTCCCGTTCGGCAGGCGCTCGACGTAGACCGCATCGTCGAAGTCCTTCGCGTCCTCGCCGTCAATCGTGACGATGGGCAGATGCCGGAAGTCTTCCCGCCGCGCCGCTTCTGCCGCATCAATCGTCAGCGCGATGCGTTCGGCCGCGCGCTGCACTTCGGGCGGAAATTCCTCCGGCAGGTGGTACTTGCGGATGATGACCTTGACGTCGAGCCCCAGATCGCCCGTGTGCCCGAGCACTTCAATCACGCGCCCGCGCGGCGGCTCTCCCGTCGCCGACGGGAAGCGCGTCAACTCGACGTTCACCAGCGCCCCTTCCAAGTCCTTCCGCTGCCCGCGATACCCCAGCGGCACTTCCTCGCCCGCCGGAATGACGACCGGTTGCCGGATGCGCGCGTCGTAGGGCTGGACGTAGTTGTTGCGGTCGCCGCCCCCGCCTTGCGCGAAATGGAACTGGCCCACCAGCGTGGGATGCGCCCGCTCCAGCACCCGCACGATCCGCCCCTCCATCTTGTCCCCGCGACGCTGCGCCGACGGCCGCACCGCCACCCGGTCGCCGTGCATCGCGTCCGCCAGCGCCGGCGGCGGGATGAAGATGTCGCCTTCAACCCCCGCAATCGGCTCATCCGGAATCACGAACCCGTACCCATCCCGATGCGCCACCAACCGCCCCGTGATTTCGTTCTTCGTGCCTCGCGCTTCGTGCTTCGCTACCGATGCTCGCTGCCCAGGACGCGATGCCCGATGCTCGCTGCTCGCTGCACGCTGTTCCTTGCCCGATGCCCGGTGCTCGGTGCCCGATGCACGAGGTTTATGTCGTTCCGCCAGCAGATACCGGCTCCCGCCCACCTCCACCACGCGCTTCTTTTCTTGCAGTCGCTGTAGGGCTTTCTTGAGTTCTTTGCGCTGGCTGCCGTGCAGGTCAAGCTCCCGCGCCAGCTCCCGCAGGCTCAACGGATAGGGCTTGCCCCCCAGCGCCCCCAGCACCTCTTCGGTCGTAACTTCCCGCTCTTCTCTCATCCCCCGCCACTATAGCAGATACACAGATTACATTCGGTAGGTGAGAGAGCAGAAAAAACACGCCCGGAATCAGGGATTGGCGGCTGCCGGACCTATATACTAGCGTTTCTGGATGAACTCGCACATCTTGATGGCGCCGCTCGGGTCAATGGCCGCAGCGCCTTGCTCGATGTGCTGCACGCGCCCTTCCTTGTCGAGGACGAAAGTCGTCCGCCGCGCCCAGCCCCGCTCCTCGTCGAGAATTCCGTACTCCTTCGACACCTTGCGCTGGAAGTCGCTCAGCAAGGGGAAGGTGACGCCGATATCTTCACTGAAGCGCTTGTTGGCGGGGAAACTGTCCACACTGATGCCGATGATTTGGGTATCCATACTCTCGAATTTGGCGATATCAGCCTGATACGCCTTCAACTCCTTCGTTCAACCTCCGGTGAAGGCCAGGACGTAGAAGGCCAGCACCACGTTTTTCTTTCCGCGCAAATCGCTCAGCCGCACCGGCTTGCCCGCCTGGTCGGGGAGAGTGAAGTCAGGTGCCAGGTCGCCGACTTTGACGCTGGTGATGGGCGCCGGCGGCGGCTGCTGGCCCAGTCCCGCCACGCTCATGGCCAGCAGAATGAAAAAGACGAGCGTCCGCATCATCGCATCACCTCTTGACGAGAATCCCTACGCCCTGAGAGCGCTGATTATAGCTCAGGTTGTCAATGCCAGCCCCACCGCGCTAGCCCGGCGTGAGCAGGCTGCGGCGGCGGAAAATCACGAGCGCCAGCAGGAGAAACACCGCCCCGTAAGTCACCGCGTGGCCGATGCCCAGCAGATAGAACTCCGCCCCGCGCGCCAGCGGCTCGCGCGTCAGACTGAGATAGCTTCCATAATCGAGCAGGCTCCAGGCTGGCAGCAGATAATCGAAGACTCGCTCCAGGCGCTCGCCCCACAGGCGGGAGAGCAGCTTGATCGCCTCGACCATGCTCCTGAGCTGCAAGAAAAAGAAAACCGCGGCCAGCGCCACCACCGTGGAGACCAGCGTCGCAAAGAAGAACG
>Ga0073934_10007045_pt1 | contig 15912 bp, 12 predicted proteins | sample LarsenN4metaG_FD_76834 | JGI IMG/M metagenome (GOLD analysis project Ga0073934, IMG submission 76834) | Hot spring sediment bacterial and archeal communities from British Columbia, Canada, to study Microbial Dark Matter (Phase II) - Larsen... ...
ACCGCCGGTACTTCGACATGACCGCCGGACGAAAGGAGGGGCGCACGACGAAGCAGGCTGCGTGAGGCTTGGAGATGAGGAGCTTTCTACGTGCAGATCCTACACAGAGAACGGGACTTGACCCCCCAGGACACGCGTAGGCGTACGTGCTGATCGCCTTCCCTTTCTTGTATCGCGGTCCCATGAGCCGGCCGTTATGCCGCTCGCAGCGGACGAGCCCCTGTATCTGGGCGCGCCCGTGCCCCACACTGCCGTGGTCAGACGTCCAGCGATTCGTGCGCAGGATCCTCTGCACCTCCTCCCACTCCGCCGGCGTAATGTACGGCTCGTGGTGATTCGGAATGGTGACGATCTCAGCCGGCATCGCTTGGCGCGGCCGGCGTCGCCCCTTGGCGCTGCGGGGCTTCGTGTGATCGTCGACGTGGCGGCGGTACTGGTAGTCGCCCATGTACGCCGGGTGACGAAGCATGTCCTGCAACGTGTGAACGGCCGGCGCGCTCCAGTGCACTGGCCGGCCTGGCTTCTGACGCGGGATCGACACGCCCATCGCACGCAATGACACGACCGTGGTGCGCAACGTGCGACAGCGGAGGAACTCTCGGAAGACGATCAACACGCCGGCCCGCACGGCTGGATCGGGATCCTTGATCCAGGACTTGTCGGGTTGGGAGACGTAGCCGGCGGGCGGTGCGCTGACCGCCTTTCCGGCGCGCAGCCGAGCAACACGGCCGCGGTGCAGCGTGTCGCGCCTTGTGAGGCCGTCGAACTCGGCGAGAAGCGCGAACAGTCCGGTGGTAAACCACTCGGAAGTGTCATTGAGATTGACGATGTTACCGTCCCGAACGACTAGGACGCTGTAGGCATTGCATTCCCGAAGGAAGTCGAGGAGCTCCTTCGCGTCCCTCCCTAGCCGCGTGATATCCGAGACGAAGACCGCTCCGATCGCGCGCGCTCGGATCTCTTCGCGCAGTCGTTGATACGACGGGCGATGGTGGGCCGCAGCGCCGGAGAGGCCGAAGTCTTCGAAGCGCTCGATGAGGGCCGGCGACCAACCCCAACGCTGCGGCCAATCCACCTGCGCGCGTTGATACTCGGTGCTTCCGGTGTTCCGCTCAACCTGAATGGCCGTGCTCTGCCGGCCGTACACGGCCGCCTTGCGCAACAACTGGTCGCGCGTTATCGACGGAGGCCTTTCCATGCTCATCTCCTTCTCGATGGACTGATGCCAAGACCCTCACCGCCAGCCTCGCGAGAAGATGTAGCGCTCGGTCGGCGGGCCCGGTGTGTTCGGTCGTCATAGGGGGTATCCTGTAGCACGTTTAGTTAAACAGCATTCTGGATGCCCCCTTATTCGTCGCTGTTGACGATTCTCCGGTCTTTGAGCGCCCGCAGCAGACCCAGGACGCCGGCGTAGGCAGCAACCGCCCGGTCCCGCGCAGCCGCCGAGGGCCACGGAGAGTCATCCGGAGGGCCGCTTCCTTTGAACGAGTCGTTCAGACGTCCGTTCGCCTCACCCGTGTCGCAATCCACTCGTCCACCTCCTCCGATACCCATCCGACCGCGTTGGCGCTGAGTCGTCGCCGATCGGGGAATTGGCCTGCCCGCTCGAGCCGCCAAAGCGTGGTTCGGGAGAGGCCAGTCCGAAAGGACACCTCTCCCGCCCGCAGCATCTTCGTGGGCATCTTTGCCAGAACGCCGTCAGCGGCCGAGCCGGCGACCGCCCGCGCTTCGCCCCGTTTCTCCATGGTCCGGGGTTGCCAGGAGGCGGTCGATGGGTCGATGATGTGACCGAACGTGTGACCGGAGGAGGCGGGGATGCGGCCGATGCAGGTCTGGGTTCCGGCGCTCGGCAACAGCGTCGGGCTACCGTGGGTTCGCCGCGATATGCAGCGCGCCTATGAGGCGTGGCGGGACGAGGAGGTCATGTTCCTCGTCCCGGGTCTCGCCGAAGTCCGGCGCTGGCTGATGACCCTCGAGAAACTGGAGGCGAATTCGGCGGTTGCCGCCGTCCCGGGCGAGCACCCCGAGACGGTGTTCGTCCTGCACCTCAGCGCCAATGGGTACCTCTGGAAGAGCCTCCAGACACCAGCGTGGCGAATCGATGGCTTGTTGGAAGCGTGGCTCAACTTCGACGTTCAGAATGGGCGTCTGATAAGTCCGCCATCACCGACGATGTGGCTACCGTCGGTGGAGAACGGTGTCCTGGTTGAGCGGGACAAGGCGATCCGCTTCGAGAGCATTGTCGTCGAAACGGCGGCACCTCCTACCGTGCCGATCAGCATCCTGGACGAGGAGCGCCGGGAGATCGGCATCCACTGGCCGCCCGACGAGCGGTGGCCGGCTACCGTCCACCCGGACGCCGAAGCGGCCGACTACCCGCCCCAGTATTCAGACGGTACGGACCGCGCCGACGAGGACGGCGGACCACGCGGCCTCTACTACTGGTGGCCGCCCCCGTTCGGGTTTCTGTTTGGGCTCGGCGCAGGTCTGGACGTGTTCAAGGCACTCGTCGACATGCGAAAAATATCCGCCGAGGCGGCTAAAGGCCGTCAGGCGGCCCTCAGCCGCGCCCGCCTGCGCGCGAGCGACTACCTGTCCGAAGGCGACTCGACGCTGTGGTCCGCCGTCATATTGCCGACCGCGCTCGCGCTTGGCCCCGACGGGTTCACGGCGGCGGCCTGGGAGACGCACGGTATCATCGCCACAGACCTCGCCGAGGCCTCGAAGTCGCCTAGAGCGAACGAGCGCGTGCCCGTAGTCCGTGCTTGGGGAGGTATCGGACTGCTCTGGGCCCTTCTGATCGACCGCCTTGAATCCGATCGGCCGTTTCACACGTGCGAGCTGTGCGGGCGGCTGCTATCGGCGCGCCGCAAGGTTTGCGGCAAGCGTGACGATGCCCGGTGTTACAAGAGTCGCCGCGCCGCCGACAAGCGACGGTCGCGGGCGAAGATGAACGCCCCACACTCGAGCGGACGCGGCGGCCGCGATGCCCATTGTTAGAACCGCATCCGGACGCAATTTGGCAGACCTTGAAGTCCGGCGGGTTACGATCCGATTCCTCGTGCTCAGCGGAGTCAGCCAATGGCCGAATCAAATGAACCAGGTTCGGAGCATGACGACTGGGAGGTCGTCCGTCGCGACGATCCCCTCTCTGGGCCACCAGCGTCGATCGCTGGTCCGTTGGTCCACTCCGCCCCGCTCGTCCTCAATGTGCATGACCTGGAGTGGAAAGCAGTAGAGCATTTGATCGTCGCACTCGCGCGCGAGATCGATGGCGCTTCCGAGGTCCGGCTCTACGGCCGCCCAGGACAGAGACAGGACGGCATCGACGTGGTCGCGCGGTTTCCGGCCAACCGGAAACGGTCAGCCTACCAATCGCGCCGCTGGACGAAGTTCACGGCGGCTGACCTGGAGCGCGCCGTCTCAGAATTTGCCACCGGGAAACGGCCGTTCGATCCGAAGCGCTTCGTCGTCGTTACAAGCGCAGAAGGCAACGACACGACGGTCCTCAAGAAGCTTGAGACCTTACGGGCTCAGCATCCCGATCTCGACATAGACCTTTGGGATCGCCACGAGTTGTCCCGGCTGCTTCGATCTCATCCCGTGCTGGTCGCCCGGTTCTTCGGCCAAGCCACCGCGGACCTGTTTTGTGATGGGAACGCGGCGCCCACGAAGGAGCACAACCTTCCCGTATCGAGCGACGCCATACTACGGGGTCCAGTTGCTCATCTTGGTCTCGCCCGGCAGTTTGCCGAGGCTGTTGCCGCCAGGGACAGCGACCCAGCGAGTGCGGCAAGTACATACGGCGACATCGCTGAAGCGCTCGAGCGGTCCGCGTACGCGCCGCACGCATCGTTGATGCGTCTTCAACAGGCGGCGGCCCTAAGAGCCGCTGGTGACGCGGCGAACGCGATCGACGTCGATCTCCGGATCATGGCGGCAGCACTCGCCTCGGGCGATCCTTGGGAGGCGCTCGTCGTTGCGCACTATCTGGCCGACGAGGCATGCGACGTCCCAGAGAGCGCCGTCCGGGCGGTCAACGCTCTCGGCAGCATCGCCAGTTACGAACATGATCACGCGGCCACGTTGGACGGTGCCGCAGAGGCATTCGACGCTACCAAGCCCGGCGATCCGTACCGCCTCGAAGCTGCAGTGTTGTTCGGTGAACATGCCATTGCCGGGCGTCGCGCCGAGCTTGTCTCCGATCGTGCCGAAGCCCTCGCGTCGGTCGCAGATTCTGCACCGGCGGACGATGCTGGCCGATTGCTCGCCGCGCGCCTGCGCGCATGTTTGGCCGATGCTTCAGGCGATTGGGCAGCACTATCCCGCGCCTCCAGAAGCGACTATCCGTCGCATGTTGCCGCGCTTCTCTATGCGCGTCACGGCCGCCATCTCGCGGCCCGCGGTGAATCGGAAGCCGCCATTGATCGGTACTACGACGCGATCGAGCGAGCGTGCCAAGGCGGACGATACGCAGACGCTGCCGATTGGCTGTACGCCATTCGGCTAGTTCGTCTGCGCTACGGGCCGCTCGCGGACGACCTTGCGAATTTTCACAGGCTCGCCTTGGCCCTCCGAACCGTCGGGAACGACAGCGTGATTCCCGCACCGTTCTCGCCTCGGGAGCGTGCCCTCTCGGACCTGCATGATCGTAAAGATGCGGACGCACTCCAGGATCTGCGACGTTACCTGTGGCGTGCGGTGGTCCGCGGGGCGTGGGCGGATGAGCAGGAGGCCGAGCAACGTCTCGGCCAGCTCTACGCGAAAACCGGGAATGCGGCCGAAGCGATCAGACATCTTGTCGTCGCGGGCGCCGTCGACGAGGTGAAACAGATTGCAGCGATCTTGCCGGAAGCAGTCGTCCGCCTCGGCATTCCTGAGGAATTTCCGAGCCGGGCGTCATGGGAACGTGCGGCCGCGTTTGCATGCGCTGCCGCCGCCGCTGATCTTCTGTCTGACCAAGCCGCACAGCAGTGGGCCACGGCCGCGCTCGCTGAGATCGTGGCACAGCGCCCTGCGCCCTTATGGCGACCGCACCCGACGCTCACGGCCTACACGGCGTTCGGCGCACTAGCTGACGCAGCAACGGCCGATCAAGCGCGCGCTTTCCTCGACTTCGCCAGTTCGTTCATCAATCGCAAAGAGAACGAGTATCGACATACCGACGATGCGCACGCGGAAGCGCTGGTCCGTATCGCGCGGAGCCAGCCGACACTCCAGGCGAACGCCGTCGAGCAGATGTGCCGCGCATTGGTCGCGGACGACCGCATGGGGCAGATCATCTTGTCACGCGGAGCAGACGTCCTCCGCGCGCATAGAGCCGTCGTCGAGTCGATATGTGCCGGTCCCGCGGCGAGCGGAAATCAGCGTGCCGCCGTTGCTCTCCTGTTGGCTGAAGCCGACAAAGCGCTCGTTGCAGGCCTGGCAAGGCAGCTCCTCCACGCCGCGACGCGACCTCGCGTTCACCAACCTGGGCGCTGGCCAATCGGCGGAGGCTGGGGAACCACTGCTAGTCTCGCGAGTGCCCTGACTTCCTCGGAGTGCGCGCAGCTCGCCGATGCGTGCTCCGGGGTTGCCGGCGACCGCAACGAGATCGCCCTGAATCGGCTGGACGCCTTGGAGGCGCTTAGCGCCGTTGCTCATCATCTCGACGACACCAACCGCGACCATCACTTCACGTTGGCGATCGAAGCTGCCCGTGGCGTCCTCGATGGCAGCGCCGGTGATGACATTTCTTCGAAGAGCGGGTTGGATAGGTTCCGCTTACTCCTCGGTCCGAATACGCTGCGCTACAGCGGACTTCGTGCCGCTGCGGCGCTCGCGCGCACGAGATCACAATACGGCCAGATCGCCGAGATCGCGCAGCAATTGATCCCTCACTCCGACGAAGACAGCTCGAACGCGATCGCGGCGGCCCTCGCTCTCATTCCGGGCGAAACGGTCGGGCTCGAGGCATCTGCCTTGGCTGCCCACGGCAGTGTTTGGATACGTGCATTGGCCGCAGCGATGTGGTGCAGGAGCGATGGTCAACCGCCCGAACTTGGGATGCGACTTGCCACTGATCCCAGCCCGCACGTCCGCGAGACGCTGGCCGCGCATCTTCTCGGCGGCCCAGCGTACGACGAGGTACGTGCCGCCTTGCGGAAGGACGTAAGAGGATCCGTTCGCTCCGCTCTAACGCGACGGGACGGCTGACGGCCGTCGTCGGGCCATCGCGACACCCCAAGGATCAGGGCTACAGCGCTGACGCAGCCTTGAGCCTACTCATCGTCGCTCAGCCGGCGATAGTCATCTGCGCTGCCTTGGTCGGCGAGATACTCGAGGAATGTGGCGACCTTCCCGTTGCCGCAGATGTGGTCCCCATCGCTAACAAGAAGCGGCGACGAAGGCACCCGAGTAAATGGCTCCTCTCTGGGAACCCTTACCCGCAGTCGCACGTTTCTCCATAGGCGGCGCTCCACTCAGCGGGCGCGAAGTCGCGTGCCGCCTGCTGTCACACGGAACTCACGCGTCGCGCGCGCAAGAATGCCTGCAACCTCCAGCGTGACGGCTACCGCCGCACGCGCGCCCGCGATCGCGGGCAGAGTGGGGTTCGCAACCTCGATCGTCACGGAGAAGCTCGGCGCCGACCGGCGGCGGCCGAGCTTGACGGACAATGGGCCACCCGCGAAGCGCGCGCGCCCCGCCGAGGCGAGCCCGGTGGGGACGAGTGCCGTGGCGACGGTGGCGTCGCCTACCGTCACCCGCGCGATCGCCCGCGAGGCGGCAAAATCGGGGGTCGCCGCGTCGGCGGCGCGGACATCGAGACGGAGCTTCATGGCGGACGGCGTGATGCTCCCGGACAGCTTTCCGACCCGGGCGACGGGGGCAAACTGGTCCAGGTCCGGCGGCGGCTGCGCCCGGCACGTCAACCTGAACACGAGGACGTCTCGCACGGCGGACGGAAGGCTGTCGCCGCCGGCCGAAATGCCCACTAGCGTGAAGGTTCCGTCCGCCGCCACGGGGCTGCCCTCGGCTACCGCGACGCCGTTCGAGTCGCCGGCTCCCTCGAGCCCAGTGCTGAACCGAACGAACATCGTGGACGCCATCCCGTCGACCTCCACGTCGAGCGGAAGGGCGCGCGTGACGATGTCCCCCGCCGCCGTCATGGATGCCTGGAAGTCGGTGGGTAGGAGCACGGTGCCCTGGCTCGCACCGAGTGCGAACGGCCGCGCACTGGCGGCGGGCGCCTCGAATTGGATGATGTTGGATCCGGTCGTGTAGAGGATACGGGTCTGATCGGCGGCGCCCGGGGAGGCAACGACGGTGGCGACGCCCCTCCGTGGCGCCTCGATCCCGAACGGATCCACGGCGCAGACGCTCGGAGCGAGCTGCACGGTATGCGTCGCGCCCGTGGCCGGCACGATTAGCGCGGCGAGCACCGCACGACATGCATGGCGAGCGAGACGATTCATCTCAGCGCAAGACCGGCAGCGACGCGACGTCGCATTCCGCGCCCACGGGCGCACCGGCGACGGCGTCGTAGTATACCCCGGAAAGCACGCACACCTCGTCGTCGAGACCCGTGCCCGCAACCAGACGGGCGGGCACGCATCGACCGGTGAACGTCCGGCCGGGGTGGGCGCCGTCCATTGGCGGACACTCGCTCGGGTTCGCGCCTGACGTCGTGCACGGTTTGGCGGGCCCGCCACCCGATACGACGGCCGGTTGCCCGGGCGGCACGCCCGCCACCTCCTCGCAGCCGAGACGCACCGGCCGCGCGACGCCGTTGTCGTGCCAGCAGGCGTACCGGAGCCGCTCTCCGATCCGCACGAGCCGCGGCCGCTGGAACGTCAGCGTCCCCGGATCGGAATAGTCGACCGCACCGAAGAGATGACGCCGCGCCGGCTCGATCGGGTTCGTCACGCCCTGCGGCTGCGGCACGACGCTGCCGTCCGCCGCGACCGCATCGACGGCGAGGAAGCGCCCGTGGCGGTGGAACGCCCCCGTGACGAACACGACGCATGCGTCGCCCGCCGGCGCTGGGCTGCCGCGCGTCGGAAGGCCGGGGCCCCACGCGTCGAGCAGCGGCGCTCCGGGATTCGCCGCGTTCCATGCCGCCGTCGAGGATTCCGTGGAGGAGAGCGTCCGGGGCGCGACGTCCAGCGCCGACTCGGCGGTCCGCTCGAAGATCGGCTTGAGTTCGCGCTTCACTGTCCCAGCGCTCGCCGGACGGAGGACGACGCGGGCCGCGACACGGCGACGCCGCGTCGAGACGTTGGAGAGGTTCACGTCAATCAGGAGCCCTATGGCCGCGGGTGGTCCGCCTGGAGCATCCGGCGCCGGCGCCAGCGGCAGCACGAGACCGGGGGGAAAGGCGTTCCGGCTCCGAGTCAGCGGATTGCTTACGATGAGCTGACGACGGTCGCGGTCTGCCGACCCGAGACCGAGGCAGGCGCGACTCGCCACGACGCGTCCGGCGTCGCGTGCAAATTCGGCGGCGTGGTCGCCGGTGTAGTGGTAGACGAGGAAGTGGACAGCTGTGAAGTCGCGGCGCAGTCCCTGCTGCACGATCTCCCACCGCCCGAGGTCGAACGCCGCCGTCGCGGGAATCGAAGTGTAGAGACAGAGCTCGACGTTACCATTCGCCGCGACGACCGTCGGCGGCAACCGCAGCTTGATGGCGCGCGGCTCCCGGGCAATGGCGCGGACGGGGAGCACGAAGAGGCTCAGCGCAGCGCCGAATGCGACGCGTTTCATCGTTCCACGAGCCGCCACCCGCTACCGCTCCCGGGACCCCAACGGCAATTTCATGTGGGACCTACGGGGACGGCGATGCCGCCCCGAAACGACTTCAGGGACATGTGGTCGTTAGGCAGGACGTACCCGCACCCTTGCTGACGCCGCCGCGCTTCGCGCAGGCCTTCGGGCTCAGCGCCGCGCACATGTTCTCGATGACGACATTCGCTTCGGTCAGGAAACCGAGGCAGCACGCGATCCGCTTCTTCGGAAGCTTCGTCTTGCCACACGCCGAGATCTTGGCCGCCTTCCGGAGGGGTTTCAGCTCCTTCTGCTCCTCCCGGTCGAGCTTCCCGATCGAGCGTGCGACGCAACGTTTGAATTCCGCCGCGCTGGCAGCCTGCGAGCACGAGCACGTGGTGCCAGCGAGGTTGACGAGCTCGACCTGACCGCGGATCTCGCCGCCGGGGTTCGCAGCGGTATGAAGGTTCACGTAGAAGCCGCCGCGAGCGAGCACGTCCTGCTGCTCGGCGGTCAACTCGCCGGTCGTGCCGTTCAGCGTCGTGTCGAGCGGGATCTCGGGCGCCGGGTTCGCCTGACCCCGGGGCGCTCGGTGGAGATGGGCCGCGACGACGGCACCCGACAAGCCGCTCGCCGCAATCGTGTAGGTGAGCTTGTCGTCTTCGAGCTCGAAGGTGGCCGTGCCGGCAGCCGACGTCGCGACGGCCGGCACCTCCTGCGCTCCGTCGAGCGATGCCTGGAGCGTGGTGTGAGCCTGCGCAAATGTCGAGACGAGCATGACGCTCGACGCAAGGAAGGAAGTGAAGGTCGGTAGGTGCACCGGTGGTCTCCTTTCGCGGGTGGCTCAACCCGCTGAGGCGCTCTGTGTAGCGCGTGGGGTGTCGTCTACGTGCAACAACGGGGTCTATCGGTCAACCGGCGACGCCACGGTGTGCCGGGATTGACGGCCTTTGGGGATTGAAGGAAGCCGCCAGGGCACTCGGGAGGGCGTGCAATGGCTCAGAACCGGTATCGTTCGATTCCTATTCGCAGCGATTGCACTCGCCGCACGTTCTTCCGAGCCGCCGGCGGCGCGATCGCCGCCGGGGCTGCGCTGACGGCGATCTGAGGCGGCCGGTGTCGACCGCCGTGCGTCCCCAACCCAGCCAGGAGACCTCGGCCGCGGGCCGGCACCAGCGTCGGCTCGCCGCGGCGTTGGGGTTGACGCTCGCGTACATGAGCGCGGAGGTGATCGGCGGGATTCTCACCGGCAGCCTGGCGCTCTTGGCGGACGCGGCGCACATGCTGACCGACGCGGGCGGCTTGGCGCTCGCTCTCTTCGCCATTCGGTTCGCGCGGCGCCCGGCCACGCCGCAGAAGACCTACGGATATCTTCGTGCCGAAATCCTTTCCGCGCTCGCGAACGCCGTCGTCTTGCTGCTGCTCACGCTCTACATCCTCTACGAGGCCTACGAGCGGTTCTTGAACCCGCCGGAGATCGCGAGCGGGCCGATGCTCGTCGTGGCGGGCGTCGGCCTCGTCGTCAACCTCGTCAGCATGCGCATCCTCGCCGCCGGCTCCTCCGAGAGCCTCAACGTTCAGGGGGCGTATTTCGAGGTGCTGAGCGACATGCTCGGCTCGCTCGGCGTCATCGCGGCCGCCCTCATCGTGATGTTCACGGGATGGACGATCGCCGATCCGTTGATCGGCGCCGGGATCGGCCTGTTCATCGTTCCGCGCACCTGGCGCCTGCTCAGCCAGGCGGTGCACATTCTGCTCGAGGGAGTTCCGCCCGAGGTCGACTTGGGACTCCTCGAGCGAGCGTTACGCGAGATCCCGGGCGTCACGGCCGTGCACGACCTACACGTCTGGACCGTCACGTCGGGTCTCGATTCGATGAGCGGGCATCTCGTCGTCTCGAGCATGACGGAGGCGCCCCGCGTACTGCGCGCGGCGCGGGACGTCATGGCGAGGTCGTTCGGGCTTCGCCACGTGACAGTCCAGATCGAGGATGCAGCGCTGCAGGCCGACGAGACGGTCTTGCGAGTCTGAGTGGCCGCCTCCGCAGCGTGCCCGCGCGGGCCGGGTGTTTCCCCTCCGATCACGTCAGGCCGAGATCCATCCGATAGGTCATGCCGAGAGAGACGTTCCAGTCCGACGTGAGCTGAATGCCGTTGACGCGCTGGTAGACCGGGAGCTGCACGAACGCGTACGCGAACAGTCGATCGAGCATGCGAAGGCGAACGCCGGGCGAGAAGAACAGATACTCCCCGCCGGTGTTCGCCCGCTGCACGTCGGCCTCGCCTGGCTCGTCGCGATCTCGAAAGCGGAAGTTCGCCTGCGCCAGGAGCTCGACGCGAGGGAACAATGGATAGGCGCCGCCGGCGGTGACCACCGCGTCCGTTCCGGGCCGATAGCCGTCCTCGCCATCGCTGCCGGGCAGCCGGGCGGTCGCGCTGACGAACAACGGAAGCCAGCGCGCGCCGAGGAGGCTCGGCGTGAGGACGCTCCGCGACGCGAAGCCGCCGACCGTGGGCTCGACGGAGCCGGAACCGGGCTGGAGCGTGATCTCGGCGACCTCTCCCTCACCGTTCCGGATTCCCGTCTCGCCGGTCGGAAGCTTCAACCCGACGGCAATCGATGCGTGGGTTCGTCTCGGACCCGAGGGCTGGAGCAACGAGTAGCGCGCCCAGACCTGCGCGTCTCCGACGGCGGTGAAAGTCCATGATTCGATGGGCTCGTCTTCGGCGCCGACATGGCCGGGGTCCGCCGGCGCCCCTCCTCCTTCCGACGCCGGCTCGGCGTGGCGGTGCGTGCGGTGCACGACGGGAACGATGAACCCCGCGGACCACCGTGACGTCACACCGTATTCCAGGAAGATGCGATAGTTCCGGTTGACCGTCTCGATCTCGTCGTGATTCGCCGGCCGCGATCCCACCGCGACGTTGCGGACGCCGATCTGCGGCTGGTCCTGGTCGATGTATTCCCAGCCCATCTCGACGGCGAGTTCCTTGGCGCGCGGCGGGCGCTCCGCTCGGACGGTCGACTCGATCGGACAGAACGCCTGACCGCAGTTCGCTGCCGCGAGCGGGGGCAACGCAGTGATCGCGGTGCCCAACGCCGCGATCAGCATCCCGGTCCGCATGTCGATTCCCACCGCTGCCTCCCTCTGGGCGTCGACCGACCCCGAGGGATCGCCCGCCGCCGTGTCTCACGGGCTAGTCGATGTGCGGATCGCCGAGAATGCGACACGTTGTCGCACTCCACAGCCGACGCTTCTGGGTATCGGGACGCCCGCAAGGCATCGTCCATTCTGACGCGCCGCTTTGGACGGCGCTCCGGCGCGCCACGACGACGCGCACCGGGACGGCCTTGCACGCGTTACACGGCCTATAGCACTATGGGTTCGATGAGGCTCACGACACTTCGCCGCTCCATCGCCTGCGTCGTCGCGTCGTGTCTGACGGGCGGCACATCGGCGTACGGCATCGCGACGACGGCGACTCCGATCTACAACGGGGTGCTGCGGGTCGTACGGAGCGGCGGAACCATCGACCGTGGGACGGGGCTCGCCGAGGTGAAGGTCCGGCGATGGTCGTGGGTGCTCGCGCCGGGGTCGGACGGGATCTTTCCCGATCTGGAGCCGATCGTCATCGCGATCGGCGACGACAATTTCCGGCTCGAGGCGGGTTCGCTCAAGGCGGTCGGACGCAACCGGAAGGCATACCGCTACCGGGTGCCTCGCAGCGAACGCCCCGAGCGCGGCGTTCAGTCGGTCAACCTCCGCCGGCTCGGCGACGGCTCGTACCGGGTCGAATTCACGGTGCGGGGTGTGCAGTTGTACGAGCTGAGCAGGCGAGCGCCGCTCTGCCTCCCCACGGCGTTCATCGTCGGAGACGATGACGGCTTCAACGGCGTCACGTTCGACAGTCCGGGGTCGCCGCCCCTCGTCTCTCGACGCATCGTCGCGGGCAGCAGCACGTGTCCGGCGGAGGAGTGGCCCTGGGCCTGAGCTCGCGCGCGGCGGTCCCTGCGAGCGCCGTCCGTTCCTGACCCATCGTCGGGTACCGGAGCGTCGGAAGCGCGTCGACCTTTTACTCGCCGGTCTTCCTCTTCGCCTCCTCACCTAGCAGGCGGTACGTCGCTGCCAGGGCCCGCGCCTCCCGAGCGGCGGCGTCATACGCCGCGGCCTTGGCGAGGCACCGCCGCCGGAACTCCAGTTTGCGAATCCGCCCGGGCTCGATGTAGCGGTTTGCCCTGAAGCGGTACACGAGCGCCTTCCTGCTCGCGATCTCCGCCTTCTTCGCATACGCCGCGGCCATCTCTGCGTGTCGCGCCGACGCGTCGCCGCCGCGGATGGTCTCGTCGACGCGTGGCGCCGGCATGGCGGCGGCGAGCAGCCAGCACGTCGCAAAGCTCGCGATCGTCGAGTACCGGAGACCCCGCCGCCGTCTCGGCATGGGGCGTCTACGACTTCCCCTGCCCCACCCGAAGGCCGTTCGCGACCGCCAGCAGCTCGCTCAGCTCGTGCGCGAGCACTGTGGCCGTGATGCCGAGGAGGCCGCTCAGCGCCGCCGGAATGAGGAGGGCGAGCACAAGGATCGAGAATGCGATGTTCTGCCGACTGATCCGCCGGACCCGGCGTCCGAGGTGGAGCGCCTCCACGACCTTGGCGAGATCTTCCGCCATGAGTGCGACGTCGGCGGCTTCGATCGCAGCGTCCGAGCCGGCCACGCCCATCGCGACGCCACAGGTCGCGGCGGCGAGGGCCGGCGCGTCGTTGACACCGTCCCCGACCATGACGACGGGCCCGGACCGACGTTCGAGATCGCGCACGGCCCTGACCTTGTCCTCCGGCTTCAAGCCCGCCCAGACGTCGTCGATGCCGGTCGCGGCCGCGACGGCGTGCGCCGTCCGCTCGTTGTCGCCCGTCATCATCACGACATGCACGCCCATGGCGATCAGGCTGCGGACGATCTCCGGTATGCCGGGGCGGATCTCGTCCTGCAGCGCGATCACGCCATGGACCCGGTCTCCCGTCCCGACGAGGACGGCGGTCTTGCCTGCCTCCTGCAGCGTTCGCACGAGATCTTGGATCGGCGCAGGCAGCGGACGCCGTCGCTCGAAGAACGTGGGACTGGCGACATGCCAAAGGGTCCCGTCGACCATTGCCTCGGCTCCCGCGCCGGGCTGCGCGGCGAATCCGGAAACCGGGCGGGGCGAAACGCCCCGCTTCGCCGCGTGCGCGGCGATCGCCCGCGCGAGCGGATGCTCCGAGAGCCGTTCGATCCCCGCGGCGATGGCTAGAACCCGCTCGGCCGAGCCCTCGACGGGCACCACGTCCGTCACGGCGGGCCGCCCGACCGTGAGCGTTCCCGTCTTGTCGAAGGCGACGGCCTTCACGACGCCGAGGTGCTCCAGATGCGCGCCGCCCTTCACGAGGATGCCGCGCCGGCCGGCCGTCGCGATGCCGGTCGCCATGGCGACGGGCATCGACATGACGAGGGCGCACGGCGCGGCGGCGACGAGCAGCACGACCCCCCACGTCGTCCAGGGCTCGCCCGGAAGACCGGCGAGCCGCGGCAGCACGACGAGCGCGGCGGCGACGGCGAGGACCGCGGGGCTGTAGACGCGCCCGAAGCGCTCGATCCATTGCTGCGCCCGTCCCTTCTCCTCCTGCGCCTCCTCGACCAGGCGTACGATCTTCGCGAGCGTGTTGTCGGCGAACGCGGCGCTCGCGACCACCTCGATCGCACCTTGCCGATTCGCGGTGCCCGCGAACACCGCCATGCCGGGCCCCTTGTCCACCGGAACGGACTCCCCGGTGACGGTCGACTCGTCCAGGGTCGTCGTGCCGACCTCGATGGTACCGTCCGTGGCGACCGTCTCCCCGGGCCGCACCAGGAACCGATCGCCGGGACGAAGGCTCGCGGCCGGCACTCGCTGCTCCGCGCCCTCGCGCAGCACCGTGGCCTCCCGCGGCGCCACGTCGAGGATCGCACGGATCGCCGACCGCGTCCGCTCGTACGCGTATTCCTCGAGCGCTTCCGCAGCGCCATACAGGAAGACAAGGAAGGCGGCCTCGTCCCAGAGGCCGAGGGCCACCGCGCCCACGGTGGCCGCGAGCATGAGGAGGTCGATGCCAACCACCCGTTGCGTCACGAGTCGCTCGACAGCCTCGCGAGCCCAGTGCGCGCCGCCGATCGGGATCGCCATGAGGTAGAGGAGCCACTCGACGCGGGCGCTCACGACGCCCGCGTGGGACAGGACGAACGCGGAGGTCGCGAGCACACCGGCCACGAGCGCACGCTGGAGCGCCGGATACCGCCACCACCGCGCGTCACTCGTCGGAGGCGTCACACGCCTCCGCCCCTCATTCATGCGGCGCACCCTCCGCTGGAGCTGGCCTTCCTAGACTCGGGCCGGCGAAGAGGAGATACAGCGCGGGCAGGACGAACAGCGTCAGGAACGTGCTCGACACGAGCCCTCCGATCACGACCGTGGCGAGTGGCCGCTGGACCTCGGCGCCCGTCCCCGTCGCGAGCGCCATGGGGACGAATCCCAAAGACGCCACGAGCGCCGTCATGAGCACCGGACGGAGCCGCGTCAGCGCTCCCTGCACGACGGCGTCCTCGGCCGTCGCGCCCTCCTCGCGGAGGTGGTTGATGAAGGTCACCATGACGAGACCGTTCAGCACGGCGACGCCGGAGAGCGCGATGAACCCGACGGCGGCGGAGATCGAGAACGGCATGTCCCGGAGCCAGAGCGATCCGATGCCGCCGCTCAGCGCGAGCGGCACCCCGGTGAAGACCAGCGTGGCGAATCGGAACGAACCGAACGTGTTGTAGAGGAGCACGAAGATCAGCACGAAGCAGATCGGCACAACGACGCTGAGCCGCTTCTTCGCTTCGACGAGGTTCTCGAACTGTCCGCCCCAATCCAGCCACGCGCCCGAGGGGAGCCGTACTTCGCGCTCGATCTTGGCCTGCGCTTCCTCGACGAACGACCCGATGTCCCGGCCCCGGACGTTTGCCTGAACGACGATCCGACGCTTGCCGTTCTCCCGGCTGATCTGGTTCGGGCCTTCGGTCACCTCTATCCGAGCCACCGACGCCAGTGGGATGAACGCGAACCCCGGCCGCCGGGCATGGTTCGTACCCCTCGGGGCAGCGTCCGCGGTCGCCTCGGGCGACA
>Ga0073934_10007046_pt1 | contig 15910 bp, 19 predicted proteins | sample LarsenN4metaG_FD_76834 | JGI IMG/M metagenome (GOLD analysis project Ga0073934, IMG submission 76834) | Hot spring sediment bacterial and archeal communities from British Columbia, Canada, to study Microbial Dark Matter (Phase II) - Larsen... ...
ATGCTTTATTCGTATCATTTGGCCGCTTATTAGGGTGTTAGGGTGATGTCGTGAAACCACAAGCAAGGCGTTTTGCGAGCTAACTGCATGATCGGTCAAGCGAAATGGCCGTTCGTCGCCTCCGGGCCCTGTTCAGTAAAAAGTGTGACCTTGTTCCGGCGACTCAATCCAATGGGTGGTGTATAAATGCGCTCACACAGTGGGGGAAAGTGGCTGCCGAGCCGGCATGACACGAATTGATTCCCCGCCCAAATGACTGCGGTACTGCCGACATGACCACTAAACAGGAAAAAGTCAGCGCGTTCGATCTCGCTATCGGGATGTACGTTTCTGCGCTCGATCGGCCCTGGGTGGAAACGCCTTTCCCGATCCAGGGATTCCATATTGAAGACGACAAGACCATCGAGCAGATCCGCCGGTTCTGCAAGCATGTCTACGTCGATCGCAAACTCAGCCGCGTCGCGTTGTCCTTCGAACCGGCGCCGGTGGTGCGCTCGGGGCTGAAGCGCTCGGCGGCCGGTATCGTCAACCCGGCCGCGCGCATCCGCAAGTTCGAAGCCGTTTCCTACCCGACCACGCAACCGTTGCAGAAGGAAGTCGCCGTGGCGATGACCCTGCAGAAGGAAATGGCCCGCGCGATGGTGCAGGTGCTCGCCGACGTGCGTGCCGGCAAGGAACTGAACACGCTGGTCATGAAGAAGGTGGCCGGGCTGATGGCCAACAGTGTCATCCGCAACCCGGATGCCTTCGTCTGGTTGTCGCGCGTGCGTGCGGCAGATTCCTATTCCTACGAGCACTCCCTGCGTTCGTCGGTGTGGGCCCTGGTGTTCGGTCGTCATCTCGGCCTGCCGAAGGACATCCTCGAGGACCTTTCGCTGGGTGTCCTGCTCGCCGAGGTCGGCAAGACGCGCGTGCCGCGCAGCCTGCTGATGAAGCCGGGCGCGCTGACCGACGAGGAAACCGCAGAAGTGCGCAAGCACGTCGAGTACGGCGTGGACATCCTGCGCACCTGCCAGGGCGTCAGTGAAGTGGCGATTTCTGTCGTCCAGTTCCACCACGAGCGCTTCGACGGCAGCGGTTATCCCTACGGCCTTGCTGGCACCGACATTCCGCTGCTCGCACGCATCGCCGGTATCGTGGATTCCTATGACGCGATTACCAGCCCGCGCCCGTTTGCGCCGGCGAAGTCCTCCACGGAAGCCGTTTCGGTGCTGTACGAAGCCCGCGACCGCCTGTTCCAGGGCCAGTTGATCGAACAGTTCATCCAGGCCGTCGGGGTTTACCCGACCGGCACGCTGGTTCAACTGAGCACCCGCGAAGTCGGTGTGGTGATCTCGCAGAACACGGCGCGTCGCCTGCGCCCGAGCGTGATGCTGGTCACCGACCACGAGCAGAACCTGCTCCCGCGCCCGGAGATCGTTGACCTCACGGCAGTGACCACCGACAGCGCCGGCCAGCCGCTGTCGATTTCGCGCTGCCTGAAAAACGGCGAGTACGGCATCGACCCGAAAATGCTGCAGGTCAGCGCCGTCTGACCTGACTGCTGAAAACAAGAAAGGCACCGTTCAGGTGCCTTTTCTTTTTCTGCGCCCGGCGGCCGCTGCCGCGCGTGCATCAGGTGCCTTTGCTGAGCGTGTCGAGCCAGACTTTCTCGGACTGACGGGCGGCAGCGAGCTTCGCTTCCAGGCGACGCTTCTGCCGGTCGAGTTCCAGGAAGAAGTTCACCTTGCCCTTGAGGATGATCGGTTCGATGGGCTTGAACAGGTAGTCGATGGCCCCGGCCTTGTAGCCCTGGTGCACGTACTTCTGCTCTTTGCTGATCGCGGTGACGAAGATGATCGGGATGTTCTTGGTCTTCGGGTTGTTGCGCATCAGCGCGGCAACCTCGAAACCGTCCATCTCGGGCATCTGCACGTCGAGCAGCACGAGGGAAACGTCTTTCTTCAGCAGCGTACCGAGGGCCTGTTGCCCGGAGGACGCCTTGATGAGATTGCAGTCGAGATCCTCGAGCACGACCTCGAGCGCCACCAGGTTCTCCGGCGTGTCGTCAACGATCAGGACGTTCGGCTTCGGCAAATCGACCGTGTCCTTCTTTTCGATGCCGTCGTTCATGTGGATTTCGCGGAATCTCGCGGGGAAGAGGGGGCGTCCTAGCAGGCGGCCATTATAGGAGCAGGGTACGTTGAAGCAACCGCACCCACCTATAGGGGAAAGTCATTACCGTCGTGCTTGATCACGCGGTGTTTTCCGCGATGTCCAGCCACAGGGGGCAGTGGTCCGAGGGCCGCTCCATCGCACGGAGTTCGTAGTCAATGCCTGCGGCCTGCACCCGCGCGGCCAGCGCCCTTGAAACCAGGATCATGTCGATGCGCAGGCCGCGCCGGGGCTCGCGTTCGAATCCCTTGCTGCGGTAGTCGAACCAGCTGAAGCGGTTGTCTTCCGCCGGGTTCAGTTGCCGCCAGCCGTCGACGAGGCCCCAGGACATCAGGCGCCCGTACCAGGCCCGTTCCTCCGGGAGGAAGCTGGTATGCCCCTCGCGCAGCCACCGTTTGCGCGCCTCTTCGCCGATGCCGATGTCCTTGTCGTCCGGCGCGACATTGAAGTCCCCCATCAGTACCAGGGGCTGCTCCGGCGAGTACTGCCCGGCCAGCAGGTCGGCAACCCCGGCATAGAACCGCTCCTTGCCCGGAAACTTGACCGCGTGCGCGCGGTTCTCGCCCTGCGGGAAGTAACCGTTGATGACTGTGACGAGGCCGTCGCCGAAGGGCACGTCCGCGGTGATCAGGCGGCGTTGCGACTCGTCGCCGTCACCGGGCAACCCGCAGACAACGCGCACCGGTGGGGTGCGCGTGAGGATGGCGACGCCGTAGTGGCCCTTCTGGCCGTGGTAGACGGCGTGGTAGCCGAGAGCGCGGATCTCGCCGAGCGGAAACTCGGCGTCGGACACCTTGGTTTCCTGCAAGCCGATGACATCCGGCGCATGACGATCCACGAGGGCCGCCAGCTGGTGCAGTCGGGTGCGCAGGCTGTTGCAGTTGAAGCAGGCGAATCGCATCGGTCGTCGTCCCGGAAGTGGCGGTCGGCCCGGCATTCTCCCGCATCGGGCAGCGTGCCGCACATTGACACCCGGCGAAGGCGCGACGATGTTTGCCCGGTTTCGATCATCCCGGATCCTCCGCCGTGAACCGCCCCCTCGTCGTTTTCTCGCATGCCAACGGGTTTCCGTCCGGCAGTTACCGCAAGTTCTTCAGTTTTCTCGAGCCGCAGGTGGAATTGCTGGCCCTGGACATGTACGGGCACGACGCCCGCTTTCCGGTCAACGACAACTGGGGAAACCTGGTGCGGGAGCTGCTTGCCTTCCTCGACGCACATGCGGATCGCCCGGTCATCGGTCTCGGTCACTCGATGGGGGCGATGGTGACGTTCATGGCCGCGCACCGCGCGCCCGCCCGGTTCCGCGGCGTGGTGATGCTGGATCCGCCGATCATCAACGGCTGGCCCGCCTACCTGTTCCAGGTCATGAAGTGGCTTGGCCGCGCCGACGACCTCACCCCGGCCGGCAAGAGCCGCCATCGCCGCAGCCGGTGGCCGACGCGGGAAGCCGCGATCGCCGAGCTCGGCAAGAAGAAACTGTTCGCCGCCTTCGATCCGCAATGCCTCGCCGATTACGTGCACGCGGCAACCGAGCATCGTGATGGCGAATACCACCTGCGTTACCTCGTCGAAAAGGAACTCGCCATCTTCCGCACCACGCCGAGCGACCCCTGGCGGTACCTGCGGCGGCTGCCGGTTCCCGGCGTGCTGATCACCGGCGAAACCTCGGACGTGGCGATGCCGGCGCATGTGGGCCGCCTGCACCGCTGGCACGGTCTTGCGCACCTCACCACGCCGGGCGGGCACCTGTTTCCGCTCGAACACCCGCAGGCGACGGCGCGCCTCGTGTTGCAGCACATCGCGCGGCTGTCGCCATGAGCACCGAGATCCGCCTGCAGGCCCGCGGCCTGACGCTCGCCGCCCTGCGCTGGGGCGAGGGAATGCGCTGCCGCGTGTTGTGCACGCATGGCTGGCTCGACAACGCAGCCACCTTCACCCGCCTGGCGCCGTTGCTGTCCGGCTGCGATGTCGTTGCCATCGACCTGCCCGGGCATGGCCGCTCCGCGCACCGCGGTGCAGGCACGATGCAGCACTTCGTCGAGTACATCGCGGACGTGAACGCGACGCTCGATGCGCTGGGCTGGGACAGCGCGGTGCTGCTGGGGCACTCGCTCGGCGCCGGTGTGATGGCGTGCAGCGCGGGTGTCTTCGCGCCGCGTGTCCGGGCACTGGTGTTGATCGAGGGCATCGCGCCGCAGCCGGCGCCCGACGACAAGATCCTCGAAAGCCTGCGTGCGGCGGCCGATGCCGGCCAGCGGGGCGCCGGCGAGTCGGCAGGCTACGCCAACATGGCGGCGGCCGTGGCGGCGCGCCGCAAGGGCTTCTGGCCCATGTCCGACGCAGCGTCCGCGCTGATTCTCGCGCGCGCACTGACGGCAGACAGCGACGGCACGCTGCGCTGGCACACGGATGCGCGCCTGCGGCAACCGTCGGCGGTGCGCCTGGCGGAAGGGCAGGTGCGCGCGATGCTGCATGCGGTCCGCGCGCCAGCGTTGCTCGTCGGGGCGACGCAGGGATTGTTCGCCACCGCGTCGGCGCACGCGGCGCGCATGGCCGACATCACGGCGCTGGAATACGTGGTGCTGGCCGGAAACCACCACCTGCACCTGGAAGAGGAAACGGTCGTTGCCGTGGCGGAAACGATCAACGCCTTCCTCGCGCGGCACGCGCTGCTCGCCTGACGCCACGCGGCCGGCATGACGCCGGCGCGTCATCCTGCCGCGCTTTGGCTATCATGCCGACCGCGCGGTCACGCGCTTGCCTGCCGCAGGCGCGGTGCGCCTGAATCCCACCGAACATCCAGGAGTTGCCATGAAACTCGTTGCGCCCGCCGACCTCCCTTCCTACGTCGGCAAGGACCTTGGAACGTCCGACTGGTTCCAGATCGACCAGGAACGCATCAATGCGTTCGCCGAAGCGACCAGGGACCACCAGTTCATCCACGTCAATCCGGAAATGGCCAAGGCCACGCCGTTCGGCGGGACGATCGCGCACGGCTACCTGACGGTGTCGCTGTTGCCCTTCCTGCAGACCTCGATGGCCGAGATGATCCTGCCGCAGGGCATGAAGATGGGCATGAACTACGGCTTCGACAAACTGCGCTTCATGGCGCCGGTGAAGACCGGCAAACGCATTCGTGCGCGCGGCAAACTGCTGGAGGCCACCGAGAAGAAGCCTGGCCAGTGGCTGCTGAAGTTCGAGTACACCATCGAGATCGAGGGCGAGGATAAGCCGGCGCTGGTGGCCGAGTGGCTGCTGATGTACTTCGTCTGACGCACTCGCCCGCAGCAAAAAAATAGGCGCGGGATGCCGCGCCTTTTTCTTTGCCCGCGGATTCTCAGCGCACGGCCTTGAAGGCGATGCCGGCGCGGTCGAGGCGGTGGATCAGCGCGTGACCCATGCCGGCCGCCGGCGTCACCACGCCGGTGTGCGGCGGCAGGTCGGCGTCCAGTGACAGGCACAGCGCCGACTCGGCGAGCATCTTCGCCGTTTCGTCGTAGCCGGGGTCGCCACCCGACACCTCGCAAGTGACTTCATGCGTGCCGGCGTGCGCGATGAACAGCACGCGGAACCAGCTTTCCGCGCGCTTCTCGGGGCTGGGACCCTCGCCGCCGGGCAGCACGCGGCGAAGCAGGTCGGCGGTCGGCTTCACCTGCGACAGCGCGAAGACCGCCCCCACCCCGGCGATGCCTGCCAGCACCGGCAGCAGGTTGTCGGCGAGCAGGTAATGCCCGTAGGCGAAGCTGTGGCCGTAATCGCCGCGCAGGCGCGCCGACTGGCGCACGATCTGCGGGTCGATGGTGGGCAGCGGGCAGGTCCAGCTTTTCAGCAGGCGGTCGTACTGCAGTTTCATCGGCAGCGAGCGCACGCGGCCGGCACTGGACTGGTCCGAGTGCAGTTTGCGGTGCATCTGCATGTAGCCGCGCGCGCGAGAGAACTGCTCGATGGCGGAGTTCCAGGTGCCGCCGGAAAAGGCGCCGTTGGCCTCGACGAATCCACGCAGGGTGATGTCGGCCTTGCGATAAGCGTCTTCACCGATGCGCGCACGCAAGGTGTCCAGGGTGAACAGTGCGCCAAGGTCGTGCGGAATGCTGTCGAAGCCGCAGCAATGGATGATGCGCAGGCCGCGCGCGCGCGCCGTCTCATGCCAGGCTGCGCGCGAGCGGTCGACGAATTCCGGCTCGCCGGTCAGGTCAACGTAGTGCGTGCCGGCCTCGACACAGGCGCGCAGCGCACCCTCGCCGTAGCGCAGGTAGGGCCCGACCGTGGTGATCAGGACGCGCGCGCTCTCCGCCATCGCCGCCAGCGATTTCTCGTCGGCGATGTCGGCGAGGATGACGCCGGGCTGCGCGGACGGCGACACCGCGCGCGCTTCAGCGACGATGGCGGTGAGCGTCTCTTCGCTGCGGCTGGCGACGGCCCAGCGGAACTTTTCCCGCGTGGCTGCCTGCGCGAGGTATGCGGCCACGAGCTGGCCGGTGAAACCGGTGGCCCCGAACAGGACGATGTCATATGGGCGTTCGGTCATGGGCGCTCCGGTGAATTGAGAAATGAGTCACACAAAAGGGCGGCCGGCGTGGTGTGAACGGCGTCACGCCCGGGCGGGGCCGGCGCTATAGTACCCGCTCGCCCGGTGCGGCCAATCATACCGGCGGCACCGGCCTGCGGAGACCACAAGCGCATGTTCAGCAAGACCCGGAAACTCGTGCGGCGCCTGACCGGGAATCGCGATGCCATCCGCCGCGACCTGCAGCTGGCGGTGCGCAACCTGCCGACGCTGCCGCTGATCTTCTGGCCGCCGAACGCCGAGCCCGGCGTGCGCAGCGAGTTGTCCGCCGCGTCCTATAACAGCACCGGCGACCTGCTCACCGTCGTCACGCAGGCGCTGCTGCCGGCACGCCGCAAGCCGGTCAGTGCCGGCACCCTCGTTTGCCAGCCCGAGTACCCGGCGGCATCGGCGGAATCCTCCAGGTGGTTCTTCATCAACGGCGTGGTGACGGCGCCGCCGCTGGCCATCCTGCATGCACAGGAAATCGCGCGCGTCTTCCGGCGCCCGGTGCACCTGATCCACACGCCGACGTGGGGCGTGGTGCGGGATGTCTGGGACACCATCACGGCGCGCACGCTGAAGAAGGACGGCCATCTGTCCCGCCCGGCGTTCTACGTCGTGCAGCGTGCGCTGGAACGCCACGAGCGCGTCGTGCTGCTGTGCCATTCCCAGGGCACCATCGTCGCCAGCTACATCGTGCGCAAGCTGCTCAAGCATGCGTCCACGCGCCACCTGGTGTCGCGCCTGGAAATCTACTGCGTGGCGGGCGTCGCCGACGGCCTGCGCGTGGATGACGCGCTGACGCAGGAGACCGGTCACGCGGTGCCCTATGTCGAGCACTTCGCCAACGGCCGCGATTTCTTCTGCCGTGTCGGCATCCTCGCGCACCTCGACAGCACCGCGGGCCACGTCTATTGCATCCCGGAGCGCAGTGGCCACCTGCTCAACGAACACTACCTGCCGGGCATAGCGCGCGGTGATTATTGCGGCCGCAAGTCGCGCCTCTACCATTACGCCAATGGCCGAGAACCCGGCGTGCGTGACTGGCAGCAGCCGTCGAAGGTCGTCGATGTACAGCACAAGTCCGCCTGAGACGGCGAAGGAAGCGATGCCATGACGGCAACTGCAACGGCGGGCAAGGTCAGGATTCTCCTGGTCGACGACTCGAAGGTGATGCGCAAGTCGGCGGTCAAGATGCTCAGCGACGAGTTCGACGTACTCGCCGCCGAGGACGGGCTGGACGGCTGGCGGCAAATCGAAGCCGACAACAGCGTGCAGATCGTCTTCAGCGACCTGTCGATGCCCCGGCTCGACGGTTACGGCCTGCTGCGCAAGATTCGCTCCGCCGCGGACCCGGGCATCAGCGGCATGCCGGTGATCATCGTCACCGGCGCCGAGAACGACGACGCGGCACGCGAGAAGGCGCTCGAGATGGGCGCCACGGACTTCATCACCAAGCCGTTCAATTCCACCGACCTGCTGGCGCGCGCGCGCACGCATGCGCGCTACCAGCGCATCACCCGCCAGTTGCAGGAGCAGGCCACCGTCGATGCGCTCACCGGCCTGGCCAACAAGGCCGGGTTCATCGAGCGGCTGAAGCAGGACATCTCGTTCGCCAAGCGCCACCAGCAGCCGTTGTCGCTGGTGCGGCTGGAAATCGATGACTTCAAGAAGCTCTTCCTCGCGCATGGCAAGGATGTCGCCGACTCCCTCGTCATGCACGTGGCGCGCGTCATCCGCACGCGCATCCGCAAGGAGGATTCCGCAGCGCGGATCGGGCTGGCGCATTTCGCGTTGTCGCTGCCCACCGGCCAGCACGAAGGCAGCAAGGGGCTCGCCGAACGCATCCGTGCCGAGATCAGCGCACATCCGCTGCAACTGGGAGGCAAGCCGGTGCGCCTCGGGATGAGTGCCGGCGTGCTCACCCCGGACCCGCATCCGGGGTTGACCGCGATGACCGCGATGGAGGAATGCCTGCAGGTGCTCGAGGCCGCCATCAAGTCCGGCGGCAATCGGGTTTTCGGTGACCGCGATGTGCGCAAGTCACGCGTCGATGTGCTGCTGCCGTCGAAGCCGGTGCCGCCCCCGAAGCTCGAGGTCCCGGTCGGTCAGGTGCGCATCGACGAGCTGCTGGCGCAGATCGAGAAGGGCGAGACGGGCGGTGCGGTCGAGCAGATGCCGCAGGCCCTGAAGCGCCTGCTGCCCTTGCTGCGTCTCACCAGCGAGCGCCAGCGGGCGCAAGTGATCCAGTTCCTGCAAAAACTGGATGAGAAGAAATAGGACGGCAGGGCAGGCCCCGCCTGCCTTGCCGCGATCAATGCCGAGGTATGCATGAAAGTCCATCACGAGGATGTCTACCCGATCGGTACCGATGCGCTGTTCGCCGTCTACACCGATCGCGAGTTCTACAACAGCCGCTTCAACGCCGCCGGCGAACTGGAAATGCTGCATTTCGGCGAGCGCGGCGGCCGCTTCGTCATCGACATGAAGCGTCACGTGGCGCTGCGATCGGATGCCAAGATCCCGCCGCTGGCGCGCAAGTTCGTGCGTGACGTCAATGTGCTGCACACGGTCCTCGAATGGGACCTGTCGCAGGGCAATTCGCGGCGTGGCGTGCATCGCTTCCGCATCGAGGGCGTGCCGCTGGAAGTGGTCGGCAGCATGCACCTGGAGCCACGCGCGGCCGGCTGTGCCAACCGCATGGTGCTGGAAGTGAAGTGCTCGATTCCGCTGATCGGCGGCAAGATCGCCGAGATGGCGGCCGAGCGCGCCGGCAAGACGCTGGGCAAGGACTACGACAGCACCATGAAATACCTGCGCGCGCGCGGCCTCGTCCAGGCCTGAGCCACGCCGCCCGGAAGAGGAACCACGGCATGGCCCGCCAGGAAATCCCGCAGCGTGACGCCTACGGCTACTTCGTGCCCATCACCACGCGCTGGCAGGACAACGACATCTACGGGCACGTGAACAACGTCGTCTATTACGCCTACTTCGATACCGCCGCGAACCACCTGCTGATCCGCGAGGGCGGCCTGGACATTCAGTCCGCCGGTGTCATCGGGGTCGTCGCCGAATCGCAATGCAGCTACTTCGCCGGCGTTGCCTACCCGGACGAACTCGAGGCGGGCGTGCGTATTGCCCAGCTCGGCAACCGCAGCGTGCGCTACGAGATCGCCATCTTTCGCCGCGGTGAACAGGATGCGCGTGCTGCCGGGCATTTCGTGCACGTCTTCGTCGAGCGGGAATCGATGCGGCCGGTCGCCATTCCCGAAGGTCTGCGCGTAGCGCTGGCGAAGTACCGGGTGCCGCCGCCGGCGTGAGCCGGCCGGCGTCTGTCAGCGCCGGCGTGCCAGGCTGGCGCCGATCTTCGCCATTTCCTGCAGGTAGCGCGCGTAGAACGCCCGCTTCATCCACCAGGCGTTGCGGCCCTTGCGGTGCGGCAGGCAGAGGAAGTCACCGCGGGCGACCGCCCCGAACACCCGTGCGGCAACATCGGCGGCGGTGATGTCGGACGTGTCGAGCAGGCGATCGAACGACTTGCGCATGCCGGGATCCGGCGTGCGCAGCGACTCCATCAGGTTGGTGCGGAAAAAAGACGGGCACACGCAGGTGACACGGATGCCGAGCGGCTGCAGCTCGCCGTACAGCGTTTCGCTCAGCGACACCACGCCGGTCTTCGCCACGTTGTAGCTGCTCATGCCGGGTGGCGCCAGCAGGCCTGCCATCGAGGCGATGTTGACGATGTGGCCATGGCCCTGCCGGCGGAACTGCGCCGTGGCGGCCCGCGAACCGCGAACCACGCAAATCAGGTTGATGTCCAGCAGCCATTGCCAGTCTTCGTCAGTGAGCCTCTCGAAGCTGCCGCCACCGGCGACGCCGGCGTTGTTGACGAAGACATCGAGACCGCCCCACGCCTGCACGCAGGCGTCGACCAGGGCGTCGAGGTCGTCGGCCAGCCGCACGTCGCATTTCTGCAGCAGCGCCGTGCCGCCGGCGGCGGCGACCTCCTGGGCAACGGCCGCGAGGCGCTCGCCGTTGATGTCGGCAAGCGCCACCCGGGCGCCGGTGCGCGCCCAGCACAGCGCGAGTTCGCGGCCAAGGCCGCTGGCGGCCCCGGTGATGGCAATGCGCGTGGGTGTCGCCATGGCGTCGGGCCTCAATGAAAAGGGGCAACAAAAAAGGGCCGGATGGCCGGCCCTCTTTTTACACGCTGTCGCTGCGCCGGTGTATCCGGCGGGCTCGCGCGGGTGTCACGCCGTCAGCATGCGGTACAGCTCGTCCTTCAGCACCAGGCGCTTCTTCTTCAGGTCTTCCATGGTTTCGTCGGCCTTCGGGCTGCCCTCGCCCTCGAGGCGGCGCACTTCGCGGTCCAGCGCGTTGTATTCGTCGAAGCGGCGGGCAAAGTGGTGGTCGCTGGTCTTCAGCGCGTGGATGCGCTCCTTGAACTGGGGAAACTCGTTGGCCAGGGTGTGGTTGTCGATCGTCATGCAAACCTCGGTAATGGCTGGGAAACGCGCGGCGCAAGCATAAGGGCAATGCCTGCCGGCGACGGTATGATCGACGTCAAACCATGGGTGTGAATTCCGGCCAGCGCCTCGTCGGCCGAGCATTCGCCTGACGGTCACCGATTGCCTTCCGGGGAGCCACGTATGCCGGACCACAACACGCTGATCACCTGGGCCACCCCGGTGTTCTTCCTGCTGATCGCCGTCGAGGCCTGGGTTGCGCACCGGCGTCGCCTGAAGGTGTTCCAGCTGGCCGACAGCCTGACCAGCCTCGGCTGCGGGGTCTGGACCGTCACCCTGGAAGTGTTCAGCAAGGGCGCGTTGCTGCTGCTGTTCGCGTGGGTCGAACGCAACGCCGGGCTGCTGGCGTTCAGTGCAGGTTCGCTGTGGACCTGGCTGCTGTTCTTCTTCGTGCTGGATTTTCTCTACTACTGGGCGCACCGCTGGTCGCACGAAATCAACTTCCTCTGGGGCGTGCATGTGCCGCATCACCAGAGCGAGGAGTACAACCTGACCACGGCGCTGCGCCAGGGGGCCTTCCAGGACACCGTGCACTGGCCCATCTACCTGCCGATGGCCGTGATCGGCTGCCCGGTCGAGGTGTTCATCACGCTGCTGACGTTCAGCAAGTTCTACCAGTTCTGGATCCACACGCGCCTGATCGGCCGGCTGCCGCTGGTTGAAGGCATCCTGAACACGCCGAGCGCGCACCGCGTCCACCACGCGGTGAACGATCGCTACATCGACCGCAACCACGGCGGCACGCTGATGATCTGGGACCGCCTGTTCGGCACCTGGGTGGAGGAGAGCGAGTACTGCGTGTTCGGCGTGCGCAAGCCGTACCACCGCTGGAACCCGGTGTGGTCGCACTTCGACTGGTTCGCCGACCTGCTGCGCGATGGCGGCAAGGCGGCGCGCCTCGTTGATCGCCTGCGCATCTTCGTCAAGCCGACCGGCTGGCGGCCGCCGGACGTGGAGGCGAAGGAACCGCGCGCGCCCTTCGACCTCGCTCGCGTCACCCGCTTCACCGCCGTGCGTGGCGGCGGCTGGACGGTGCTGGCGGTCGTTGCCTTCGTGCTCGCGGCAATTGCGAACAATGTCCTGCTCGGCCAGGCGGGCGAATTGTCCTGGCCGCTGAAACTGGTGCTCGCACTCGATGTCACCCTGCTGTTGCTGCTGATGGGCTGGGCACTGCAGCCGCCGGCGACGGCGCACCACCAGCGCCGATGAGCGACAACGCACTGTGGGCGCGTGATCCGGCCGCGACCGGCCGTTTCTTCTGGGGCATGCGTGTGCGCGGTGATCTCGCGCAGTTCGCCCGCGACGAAGCCGCTGCCTGTTCCGCGTGGCAGCGGCACCCGCGCCTGCACTGGCATGCGCCGGACAACTGGCACATGACCTTGTGTTTCCTCGGCAACACGCAGGCGGCACTGCCGCAGACAATGGCGGCGGAACTGGCGGTGGCACTGGCGCCGCTGCACGCGTTCGTGCTGCAGGCCGGGAGCGCATGCTGGTTTCCGTCGCGGGCCAGGCCGCTGGCGATCGCACTGCCGGTGGCCACCTCGCCGCCGCTGGCCGCCCTGCACGCGGTGTTGCTGTCTGCGGCCGGCAACGCCGGCTTCGTGGCGGGGCCGCGTGCGTTCCGCGGCCACATCACGCTGGCGCGCGTGCGCGCGGGCGTGCACCCGGCGACGGAATTGCCGGCGCTGCGGCAGGTGGCATTCGTGCTGGACGAGGTCACCCTGTTCGAGAGCGTGGGGCACGGGGAGGGGTTGCGCTACGACGCGCTGCTGTCGCTTCCGTTGCGGCCCGCCGGCGGCGCGTGAGCTGCTGAAGCAGGCAACTCGCCGGTGTGCTCTGCCGTGTCGCACCGCCTGTGCGAGGGCAGGCGAAGGCGCCGGCGGCGCGGCGTTCAGTCGCGGCTTCCGAGTTCTTCGAACACCCGGTATTCGGCCGCCGTCAGCGGCGTCACCGACAGCCGGTTGCGCCTGAGCATCACCAGGTCCTCGAAGCGCGGTTCCCCGCGTATTTCTTCCAGCGGCACGAGGCGGCGGAACTTCTTCACGAACTTCACGTCCACCTGCAGCCAGCGCGGATTCTCCGGCGTGGACTTTTCGTCGTAGTACTCGTCGGTCGGGTCGAACTGGCCGGGATCGGGGTAGGCCGCGCTGGCGATCTCGGCAACACCCGCGGCGCCGGAAGGCGTGGCGTTCGAGTGGTAGATGATCACGCGATCGCCCACTTTCATGCGGTCGCGCATCAGGTTGCGCGCCTCGAAATTGCGTACGCCGTTCCAGCCTTCGGTCTGCCGCGGACGGGTCAGGAAGTCGTCGATGGAAAAGACCTCGGGCTCGGTCTTCATCAGCCAGTAATGCATGGGCTTCGATCCGTGTTTCCGGGTGGCGCGCCGTTCAGTCGTCGGCGAACGTGGCGAGCCAGCGCTCCGCGTCTTCGCTCTTCTGGAAGAGGCGGAAGGGATAGGGCGGCCTGAACAGGTTGACGAAGAGTGCGGCGATGCCGCGCTCGAGCGCGGATTCCGAGACGACCGCGCAGGCGATCACGGTCTCGGCGATGCGCTTGCTGGCGGACAGGCGCGAAGCCGCGTAATCCAGCGCCAGCACGCGGTTGCCGCGGACCAGCAGGCGCTGGCGGCGGACACCCGGCGGCATCAGGCGCAGGCGCTGGTGGAAGACGTATTCGACCATGTCCTGGTCCACCCGCGTGCCCGGCACGAAATCGATCAGGCACAGGCCGTCGCGAAGCGAGATCTTCGGCCGCGATTCCGGTGGTATCGAGTTGGCGGGCATGGGCGGTCCGGCGCGTCAGTTGTGGTGCAGCAGCGCGAGGAACTCGTTGCGGGTCTGCGCGCTGTTGCGGAAGGCGCCGAGCATCACCGAGGTCTTCATCATCGAGTTCTGCTTCTCGACGCCGCGCATCATCATGCACATGTGGCGTGCCTCGACGATGACGCCCACGCCCAGCGCGCCGGTGACTTCCTGCACGGCATCGGCAATCTGCCGCGTCAGGTTCTCCTGGATCTGCAATCGCCGCGCGTACATGTCGACGATGCGCGCCACCTTCGACAGGCCCAGCACCTTGCCGCGCGGCAGGTAGGCAACGTGCGCATGCCCGATGAAGGGCAGCAGGTGGTGTTCGCACAACGAGTAGAGCTCGATGTTACTGACCACCACCATCTCGTCGGTGTCCGAGGGGAAGATCGCGTTGTTGACGATCTCCTCGAGTGTCTGGTTGTAGCCGCGGGTCAGGAACTGGAAGGCCTTGGCGGCGCGCTTGGGCGTGTCGCCGAGACCGGGGCGGGTGAGGTCCTCGCCGACGGCTTCGATGATGCGGGCGAACTCGTTTTCCATGCTCATGACGTGGTCATCGCGAAAAGGGAGCGGGAAGTAAACCTAAGCGATCGACTGCGGGCAGGCAAACGCCGCCTGCGCGCGATCGGTGCGCGCGGGCGCAGTCAGTCGCGGCGGCGGCGCAGCAGCACGTAGAGGGCACCGGCGCCGCCATCTGCCGGCAATGCCGAGCAGAACGCCAGCACCTGTTCGTTCCGGCGCAGCCAGTGATTGAGTTCGGCCTTGATGGTGATGCCGTCGCTGCCGTGCCCCTTGCCGTGCACGACACGCAGGCAGTTGACGCCTTCCTCCTGGGCCTGCCGGATCAGCCGCTCCACCGCACGCAGGGCGTCGCTGCGCGTGGTGCCGTGCAGGTCCACGCCCAGCTGCCAGGGAATCGCGCCCTGGCGAAGTTTCTGCCACTGGCGCAACTGCAGGCCGGTGCGGTGGAACTCGATGCGCGCATCCGCGGCGACGGCCGCGATGACCTCGAGGCCGCCCTGCGCGGCACCGCCTGCGTCCGGCTGTTCGGTCGCCGCCTGCCGGCGGGCGAGCACCTGCTCGCGCCCGGGCTTCTCTGCCGCCGGCAGTACGCGCGGCTCGGCAGCCAGCGGCGTGACGTCCGCCAGTTCGCGGGCCAGCAACTCGGCATCGTCAGGCACGCGTTCGTCGGGGACGTCGCGGTCGGGCGGTGCGGCCGGCGCTGTCGGCGGGTGCGCGGGCCGATTTCTGCCGTTTTCGGGTTTGTGACGGTTCATGGCATCGGGGGGCGGTTGCAGCGGGCACCCGGCGCGCCGGCGGTGCGCGTGCATCGCGCAGGCGCTGCACCGGATGGCGCGGGCGTCACGCTATGATGCCGGCCGCGCATGCGGCTGCAAAGATTGGGCAGCGCGGCATCGCGCGGTGACGACATTCCGCAACCCGCCCGCAGGTGATGACTGCCATGCAACGATTCGAGCCCGATACCGTCGCCGCCGTCCGTGACCTGCGCAGCGTCCGCGACTTCGTGCGCTGGACGGTCACCTGCCTGACGCAGGGCGGCGTGCATCTCGGTCACGGCAATGACGATGTCTGGGACGAGGCGATGGCGCTGGTGCTGCATCCGCTCGCGCTGGACTGGGACACCGATCCGCGCGTGCTCGACGCGCGCCTGACGGTGCCGGAACGGGAAGCGGTTGCGGCACTGGTGCGCCGCCGCGTGGCAGACCGCGTGCCGCTGGCGTACCTCACCGGCAAGGCCTGGTTCGCCGGCCTGCCCTTCGTGGTGGACGAGCGCGTGCTGGTGCCGCGCTCGCCCATCGCCGAGATGATCAACGCCCGCTTCGAACCCTGGCTGGACGCGCCGCGCGTGCAGC
>Ga0073934_10007048_pt1 | contig 15908 bp, 16 predicted proteins | sample LarsenN4metaG_FD_76834 | JGI IMG/M metagenome (GOLD analysis project Ga0073934, IMG submission 76834) | Hot spring sediment bacterial and archeal communities from British Columbia, Canada, to study Microbial Dark Matter (Phase II) - Larsen... ...
CAAAGCCACCGGGGCGACTGACCATCGCCCCGTGATCCGAAATCCAGTTCAAGAGAGGAACACGCGGCTATGTACACACGGCAATACACACCGAAATCTTCGAACGGCTTCCGCAAGCACCAGCGCGGAGGCTACAAGAGCGGCGGTTCGAGTTTAACCCCAGTAACTCGCGAGCAGTTGATCGCAAGCCTCCCTCCGGCCAGCGCCGAGCAGTTCGCTATCATCGAAAACGTCAAGCACGGCGAGGGCGATCTGATCTGCAACGCCTGCGCCGGGACCGGCAAGACCACGACGATCAAACAGATGGTCGCGGCCCTCACTTCCGATAACGTTGTTTACGTTGTCTTCTCAAAGGCGCTTGAGCAGGAAGTTAAACCGCAGATATTCGGGCTTGCTGAAGTAAAGACCTCCTACGCACTGGGCTTTGAGGCAGTTCGCTCGGTCTTAGGCGAGCAGATAAGGCGGGCCGGGTTCAAGGCCGTTGACGAGCGCAAGTATAAAAAACTCGCCAAGCAGTATGCGCTTATGCTCGCCTCTCAGATTCGGATGGCCGCGTTCAGGCAAGGCCCCCTCACGGACGAAGAGATAAACGCAAAGGTTCCGGGCGAGCGCGAGTTGCGCGAAGTCCTCGACGCGCTTGTTACTCACTGCCAGAGCAACCTTGTCGACCCTTCCGACTACGCGGCGGTTGACGCCCTCGTTGATCATCATAACGTCACCCTCCCTTGTGAGCTTGAGCAATTGCTGCCGGTCGTCAACGCGATTCTCCAGCAGGGAATCGAGATGGCGAAAGAGCAGGGCATAATCGGGTTCGCCGATATGGTGTGGCTGCCTCATGTCCTCAAGATCGAGGCCCCGCGCAAGTTCCTATACATTCTAGTAGACGAGGCCCAGGACATTAACCCCGCACAGCGCGAGATGATATTCAAGCTGCGAGCCCAGGGCGGGCGCATTATCTGGGTCGGCGACCGCCATCAGGCGATCTTCGGCTTTGCCTCCGCTGATGCCTACTCATTCGAGAACATCAAACGGATGACAAATGCCCGCGATCTCCCGCTTACGACCTGCTACCGCGCGCCCAGGGCGGCCATCGCATTAGCTCAAGAGATTGTCCCGCAGATACAGGCCGCGCCCGACGCGCCGGAAGGACTTGTTGAGTACATAGGGGAAAACGATATGTTCGGTCTCGTGCGCGAAGGCGACATGGTTTTGTGCAGAATGACTGCCCCCCTCGTTAAGACCTGCCTACAGATGATAGCCCGCAAGATTCCGGCCCGCGTGAAGGGCAAGAACGTGGGCGATCAGATCATAGCTTTTGTCGAGCAGGTAGCCGAGCAGCCCGGTTTCAAATACGCGCAGTTCCTCAAGTGGCTCGACCTCTACACTGAAAAGCTCGTCAAGCGGCTTGAAGGCGACGACGCGAGCGAGGGCGTGATCGAGATGCTGCGCGACCGCTCGGAGGCCGTCAAGGTCTGCTACCAGAATTTCACGGCCTGTGAATCGGTCGAGGAGCTCAACGCCGCAATTGACGACCTGTTCACAGAGGACCGACCGGGCGTAACGCTTTCGACCGTCCACCGCGCGAAGGGTCTTGAGTCGGAGCGCGTATTCATCCTCCGGCCCGACAAGCTCCCGCTCGTCTGGAAGGGACAGCAGGCGTGGCAATACGAGCAGGAATTAAACCTGAAGTATGTCGCCGTAACCCGCGTCAAGTTCAACCGCAAGACCGGCTTCGCAGGCGAGTTACGCTTTGTGGGGTAAAAGCCCAATAAGGTTTTACGGGGCCGGGGCCCAATCGACCGCCCCGTAAAACCGCCTGTAATCACAAGGTAACGCGATATGAGCGCCGTTCATTGGTGTTTGTTGTCTTAGACGGGTTAGAATATCGGTTTTTACTGCGTCGCGGTAAAAACAAAAAAAGGAACCTACCATGAGCGAGAAAGGCTATCACTACCATAGCTGCCCGTGTGCGAAGTGTCAGGGCAGGTCATTCCGCTGCTTTATACCGTTCTGCGGGCCGATCATCGTAAAGGGAAAGCCGCAACCGCTACTACCCGTCGCTGTCTGCGATGATGAGATACAAAGAGAAAGGCAGGCTGAAAGCTCCGACGCTCAAGGCGAGGGGAGGGTCGCATGACTCTAGACCAGTACAACCTTATTTACGCGATGCTCAGGTCGGCGAGTGTCGGGCAGTTGAACGCGCTGTGCCACGCGTTAGAGTCAGATGGCGAAATGCTCAACCGGCTCATAACGCTTGAGATCGAATCGAGACCTGATAGTAATCCGGTTGATTACCGAGTAACAGACAGCCAGGGCGAGCGCCTTGTGCTTAGAGAGTACCCGGCTGCGTTCGGATTGACCGCCGAGCGCGGCGAGACGTTCAACCCAGGTCTGTACCTTCGGGTGCTGGCCGCACGAAGAATAGAGGAGCACAGGCGGCGAAATGAGCGGGGAGATGGACCAGTGGACCCTTCACATTTGGCCGCGACCTTTTAGCGGGAGACTGATTTATTACCTCAAGGTAACGAGGCAGGCAGGGTCTCGCAATAACAGTGAGGGGAGAAAATGAGCAGAGCACCGGAATACACAATCGAACAATTAGGGGAGATTGCAAAACGTGTCTCCACGCACTTGCGCGAATCGAGCCTGGGCAAGTGGCAGGTAGCCGAAGACCCTTACAACAACCGGGCCGCGTGGCTCAGGCGCGGCGAGTTCGCGCTTGTATTAAGCCAGGTCGTGCATGGGCCAAACGAAGGAAGGATTACGATCCGGGGCGAATACGGTAAGCACGGCTCGCTTGAGAAGTACAAGCGCGATGATATAAGGCTTCCCGTCCGCACCTTCCGTCATGATCGCGAGCACGAGAAGATAGCACACGAAATAGACAGCGTCTTTCTTCCTCTCTATTACGATGTGTACGCGGAGCTCAAGGCCCGAAAGATAGAGCACGACGAGGAGGTAGAGCGCACAGTCGCGCACGCTCGACTGCTCGCCGAGGCGTCGGGGGGCTTGCTCAAGCTCCCGCCCGACTTCGCAAAGACTGAGATAAGGTTTTCGGCCTCAAGCAGGCATTCGGGGTTCTACCTGCGCGAAGTATATGTCTCGTGCAGTGACCGCGCTTATATGCACCTTAACGGTCTCCCTGTCCGCGTCGCCACAAAAATTCTGGCTATACTCGCCGATTACGAAAGTGAAGGCGCGCCGGCTGAAAGCGAGGATTGCGACCACCCGTTCACCTACGGGGCCGTGTGTCTGAGTTGTGGCGACGTGATCGGGGGCTACACCGAGCAGTCAATATCTCAAGAACAGGGTAACTAAATGGCTGATGACGAGATCGGAGTAACAGAGGCCGCAGAGCTTCTAAGCAGAACCCGGCAGCAGGTCTATAAATATATCAATGGCGGTCAACTACAAAACGTGGCTACCGCGTCGGGCGATATACGACTAAGCCGGAGTCAGGTATTAACTTTTCGACCAAGACGCAGAGGCAGGCCGGAGGGTTGGCGCAAGCCTAACCCCCTTCACCCTGACCTGCAACGGAGGTATGATGAGCGCAAGCAACCAAGAGTTTAAACCTGCAAAACCTGTTATGAGGCATACGAGATGGTTCAGGGACCGCAGGCCCAGGATACTGGCATCGGGCTGGTTCGAAGTGGAAGAGAAATATTGCCCTCCGAACGCCTTCGGTTATATGCGCCTGGGTCTTCTAGGGCCTAACCTCAATGTCATGGTGTCTGGTCACATGGACGAGAGCGGCAAGCGATGGCTCAACGCTAGCTGCACGGCATACGACCGGAGGCCCACGCTCGAAGACTTCGAAGAAGTAAGAGACATATTCATGGGTGAACACACCCTTGCACTGATCTACCTACCCCCGAAAGGGGAGACCACAGACCCCGCACAGGCGAAGGTGCTAACGCTCAGTTGCTGCCTCGACATTCAGCCCTTCGCTGAAGAAGAGGAGGCAAGCTCCTCGCCCATTATTACCCTCAACTGAATCCGGAGGAACACACATGCCAAAGAAGAGAAAAATATTTCGATTAATGCGCGATCGTAAGGGTTGGACGATTACCTGCGATGGTCGGCAGCTAAGCGTTGAGCCGTACACGCTGAAGACAAAGAGCGACTATGTAACCTACGCGAGTTACTGCGCGAGGCAGCACGAGCCGAGCCAGCTCATAATCCACGACTCGAAGGGAAGGATACAGGAGGAGCGCACGTATCCCAGATCGAGCGATCCGCATGAGTCAAAAGGCTAGAGATACCTTGGGTCTGATAAGCGTTGTTATGTTGGAATAAATGATCATTTCCACCCCCCTGGGTAAAACCCAACAAACGGAGAAAATCTCTCATGGTAATTTGGGTAAAACCCAACAAACGGAGAAAATCTCTCATGGTAATTTGCGAAACTTCTGGTGCGCCATAGTTTAGCTTTGATTTCGCCCTCCCGCTTTTAGCCTACTTTTATGCCTTCGATTTTGGTCAGGTCCAACCCGATTGAATCTTGCAGCCTTTCATCCGAGAAGTCGTACTCGCCATGCAGATTGACGTGCTGCCAGGTGACGACCGAGCCGTCGCGGATGGCGTTGATGATCTCTGTTTTGCGCTCGTCGGTTTCGGCTTCATAAAGCTTCTGCGAGAGGTAGAGATAGTTCCAGCAGATGATCGCGTTCTTAATCAATCGGCGACAGCCTTCTGCGATTTCCTGTTCCTCTTTGTCGCTGTGAATGAACTCTTGATTGTGCCCAAACGAGATGGCCTTCGAGAACTTCTGGGCACTCTCGATCTTGTTTAGTTGCTTTTCGATTGACTGCCTTAGCACGGCGTCGTCGACGTAGTCGAGGATGAAGAGGCTTTTTGGGATTTTGCCGAACTCCTTGAGGGCCCGGTAGAGCCTATGGAGTTTCGAGTAGGAGTTCAGCCGCTTGAACAGTTGCGAGGCGGTCGCGTGTCTGAGCTTAAGGGTGGCGATGAAACGCAGTATCGAGTCCCAGTTGTCAGCGATCAGCTTCGTGTCAATATAGGCATCGGGCAGCAACCGGTATCCCACCTCCTCGTAAACTTTCCGGCGCTCGAAACAGTACAGCCGTTGCTTGTCCAGGCCTTTGATGCGCGGGGCGAAGGTGAAGCCCAACAGGTACGTGACCCCGAAGATGATTTCCGCGTAGCCGTGAGTGTCGGTCGAATGAATATCGCTTTTGACTACCTCGTTGTGCAGCAAGCCGTCGATGACGTAAGCGGCTTCGCGCTCGGCGCTGCTGATGACGGTCGAATGCCAGAGGAAATGGCGCTCATCAATGAAGCTATAGACTGTGGCTCCTTTGTTCTGCCCGAAATACTTGTAGGAGTAGTTAGCGTTCAAGGACTCGACCGCCACCTCGAACTTTTGCCCGTCGCTGGAGGTGTGCAGCCTGTCGGCGTCGCGGCGGTAGAGGTTCGGCAGTTCAAGCCGATCCAGCACTCTGAGGATGCGGTCATTAGCGGCCCGGACGTTCGGCAATGAGAAGTACCAGTTGATGGTCGTCTCCAATTCGCTTTCGTTGAGGTGTTTCGAGACGCGAGCGATCTTACCCAGCCCGATGTCGCACCCCAGGCCGATGATGCCGGCCAGGAAGGTGCGTTCGGGCGGGCGCTCCCTCCGATACTTGAGCTGCCAATGTTCAAACTCATCGAGGAAGTGCGTCGCCCGGTGGACGGTCGAGAGGACTTCGACCAGCGAAACGTATTGCCGCTCCGGAAAGAAGGGCAACAAGGGTGAGCTTTCGCTCTCTTCTTCTTTCGGCGTGACGAGATGAAACGCGCCGTCAGCGTGCATTTTCAATAGCTGATTGTCGCCCGAAAGCCATCGACGATTGGCGTGATGGTATTGCCGATCAAGCTCGAGGGCCAGCTCCCCCAGCGTGAGTTTAGCTTCGGCCAGCGGCCTCAGTTCGGCACGCTCGAACAACTCCTCTCGCTCTCGATGCCAGACCTCAGCCGGTAGCAGGTAGTCGTCGAGCGGGCGGTATTTGTGCGATTGCAAGAGGTTCAGAGTGCCGGCCTTGAGGCAGTCGGCGATTTTGACAAACAGCAGGGCTTTATAGAGCGAAACGCGGAACTTACCCTTTTCATCGAAGAGCATTTTCTGTTCGCGTGTTGAAAGAAAGGCGAGCGGGGCCGGGCCTTCGATCTCGCCCACACGGCGTTGAAAATGTTGGAGCGCTTCGGCCACTTCCGGCTGCGTCTGGGTTGTGTTGAAGCAGACGTGGCGCACGATGTCTGAGACGCGGTTTTGCAACTTCAACGACTTCTTGCCGAGCAGATCATAATAATCGGCGTCTTCCTGGGTACTCCCCGCGACGCTTTTGAGTTGAGAGAGCTGTGCCGCCAGCCGCTCGCGTTGCTCTTCCCCCTCCTGCAAGATATTCTCGATCATCAAGATTTTTTCGTGCGCAGTGAAGCCCGAGGCGGCGATGATGGTCCCAATATCAGTGAACGCGGCGATGACGCCAGAATCGAGGCCGGTGATGAGATCGCTTATTACTTGCCGACGCTCGATGCGACCGGTGTAGTAGAGTTCCTTGTGTTCGCGTCCCGTCGTATTGAGGGCAGACTGCACCGCCTGTAAGAACGCATCGATCAACAGATCATGAAGCTTGAAAGTCTGGTAGGCGATGAATGCCAGGAGATGAAGATGGCGATCCTCAGCCGCGCGGCGTGAGACTTGAAAGATTTCGGCCTTGATCACCGAGTTGGCGTAGTAGCGTAAGCCTTCGTCGGTCAGGCCAAGCGCGGCCAGCGTTGGTTCGATGGCGCTGTATAAACTCCTCAGCAACTGTAGGTCGGCGATGTTGGCTTTGATCTTTGAAGGCTTTGTCGAGTGGTAGAACTTCTTCAGCAGCGTCAAGCGGTAACGCTGCACTTTCGGTGGTTCTTCGGCCTCAGGCAGTCCCTCTTTTTCGAGCAAGGCGTCGAGCATCTCGCGCCCTTGTGTTGTGAGATGCTCGCCGACGAGGCGGATAAGCGCCCGCTTGTGAGAGTTAATCTCGTGGGCGATCAGCTCCGCCAGCAGGTAGTACTTTGGCAGGGCTAGCTTGTGGCGGGTGAGCGCTTCGACAAGCTCGAGGAAGATAGTCTTCGGTCGGCGGTGCGCTCGCACCTTCGCCTCTACCTCGCTTGCTGCGAACTCCTGTCCTGCCTGGTCGAAGCGGCGAAAGCCGAAGAAATCGAGGATCAGTTGTTGATGGCGCAGCGCGGTCTGCTTATCGTAGGCGCTCGTCTCAATAGAGGCGGCCTCAAGACCTAATCGCGCCGCAACGAACTCGATGTCCGGTGGGCGGAACTGTTTGCCGAAGAACTTACGACGCGCTTTGAAATAACCGAAGGCGAGGAGAAAACAGACTTTATTGGTCGGCGTGCGTAAATCATCGAACGCCTCTCGCAGGCTCGAAGGCAGGGCGAAGAATTTTTTGCGCTCGATGCTTGTGAAGTGGGGCGGCGACTCGAATGTCTCTTCTTCGAGCGCGCTGAGGATGTGCATGACTGGCATAATGGGTGACCTCGAAGACGGTGGAGACGCCCTCTACAAGGGGGCGTCGATCTCTTTACAGAAAGTATCTTCTGTTCAGAGTCATCAAAGTGCGCTATCATAAATCCTGGCCTTTTCGATAGTCAATCTGGGATCGCCAACATCTGTAAGGTAAAGAGTCGTTGTGAAAACGAAGAACAAACGAGCAAAACAGACTGTTGACAATCGAGGCAAAGACTTCCTGACTGAAGCCGAGATGAATCGCTTGCTGGAAGCAGCCCGTCAGGGCCGACACGGCGTCCGCGATTACCTAATGATGCTGATGGCCTACCGTCACGGCCTGAGAGTCTCGGAGTTGATCGACATACGCCTCAAGGACCTCGATCTGGAAACCGCGCGCCTATATGTCAGAAGGAAGAAAGGCAGCCTCTCTACCCACCAGCCGGTAGAAGGAGACGAGTTGCGCGCTATTCGGGCGTGGCTGCGTGAGCGGGAGCAACACAGTAACGCGCGCTCAACCTATCTGTTCCTCAGCGAGCGGGGACCAATGACCCGGCAGGCGGTTAACTACCTTGTCAACCAGATCGGCCAGCGGGCGAAACTGCGCTTTCACGTCCACCCGCACATGCTGAGGCATTCAACGGGTTACTATCTGGCGAATCGTGGATATGACACCAGGTTGGTGCAAGACTACCTGGGACACAAGAACATTGCCCACACAGTAAGATATACGAGAACAGCGGCAATACGCTTCGAGGGACTGTGGCGTTAGTGTTGTTTTATGAGGCTCTAAAGCCGTCTCTCCTATGAGAGATTTTCTCCGTTTGTTGGGTTTTACCCCCCCCTGGAGGATCGATCTTTATGGCCATTAAAGGCGCCCGAGATCTCGATCGAGGTCCGGATCACCTGGTAGCCTGGCTCCCGATCCGGACCGCGATCAGCTCGGCCGACGTCAGTGGCCAGCGACGGCAGCTGCTCGATCGCGCGGATCCGCGGGGCTGCCGGGCAAACTTCAGCTTGATCAAGTTTGGTGATCACCGCGGTCAAACGGCCGTTGATCGTAAATGATCTCTTTGAGAAAGGACAAAGCTTATGCCGCAGAAGAGACCGACAAGGCGTTGCCAGATATGCAACCAGCCTGAGCAGCGGTTCGCTGCTTTCTATACAACGATCTCCCATCAGCTCGGTGTCTGTGCCGATTGTATTAACAGGCTCCTCAGGCAGGAAAAGCTAGACAAGGAGTGCATTGATGGCTGACAGATTACAAGCGATGGCTGTGTTAACTTCCCGCTCAACTGTCGAATGGTACACCCCTCCTAAGTACATAGGGATGGTCAGAGAAGTTCTAGGGACCATTCAGCTTGATCCTGCTACTTCTCTCATGGCCCAGGAATGGATAAAGGCAGAGATGTTCTTTACCAAAGAACATGACGGGCTGGCCCAGAATTGGAAAGGAAAAATATTCCTCAACCCTCCATTTGACGACACTAAGAAATGGATAGCCAAACTCGTAGAGCAATACGATCTTGGCAATACGATTGAAGCTATAGCTTTGATCAATTCCAACTTAGGTTACAAGTGGTATGAGGAGTTGTGGAGAATGTTTCCTGTCTGTCTGGTAAAGGATAGGATAGAGTTTATATGCTCAACTGGAGAGAAGAAGGGGCAGGCAAAGCGTGGACAGACCTTTTTGTATATAGGGGATAATCCAGATAGGTTTTCTGGGGTGTTTAAGCAAATTGGAAGGATAATACTCCCCTAAGAACAGACAACAAAATAGCAGCCCCCTGCTCATTCAGATCCTATCAATAGTTGCTTACCTTAAGGTAATAATTGGCTACTATTCCAGAAACTTGGTTGTGAGCATTCCAGTTTTAAGCTCCTTTCTCCAGCTCCTCTTCCCGTCCGTAACCACGATGGCCGTAATATCAAGGGCAATCATCTCCCTGGTCGTCTGCTCGTCGCGTAAGAATCCCTCGATCACACCTTTTGCGAAGGTTTCCGCCATCTCGTCAGAGTAGCTCTGTATCGGCGCTGTGATCGTATATACGTCCTGGTTGGGACCGCTCGCCACAAGCACGCAGCCGTTGCTTGCGGCTTTCCTGTTCGCCCCGTCCACGCCGGCGAGCCGCCTGCGCAGCTTCTCATCCGGCGTTAGCGAGTCGAACTTCGCCGCCCAATCTGACGCGGGCCTGTGGTCTGAAGCGCGCGCCTCGCTACCAGCCGGACCGAATTGCTTGAATATTAACACGCCGATCAGACCGCCGACCACAAGCATAGCCAGCGCGCCCACAGCTATACCAACGCCAAGTTTGAGACGTTTGCTCATACTTGTCCCCCAGTTCGATATTGAACACCCGTGCCATTAGACGAAATATTATTCGAGAATTCAACAGGTAAGATCAAAAGTGATTATCGGACGCGCGGATTTATTACCTTGAGGTAAGAAAGTGGAGAGGGCGCAGCGGCCTAAACGTGCTCAATAGGTTAAGAAACCTTGCTCGTGGCGTGCGCCCTCATAAGCTCAGAGATTTGTATTAAAGGGCGAGGGGAAAAGGAGCAGGCAACCCCTCGCCCTATCGTCGCTTCGGTGTCCGGTTACACTAAAGCGGCGAATCCCCTTCCTCGCGCTTGAGCCGCGCGAGGTCTTCGAGCAGCATCAGCCGGTTACGCTCGCCCTTTACGCCGAGGCCGTCTAGTATCTCCTCGGTCGTCTTGGCCCCCCGCCCCTTCTCTGCCGCTATCAACTCGCCGGCGATCACCGCGAGTTGCCCGACCAGATTGACGGCTGGTATAGGAGTGAGGGGCGCGAGACCGCCTATGATCTGTAGCAGCGTCGAAAGCTCCACGCCCTCGCTGATTAATTTGATTATGTTTTCCATGCCTCATCGACCTCCTTGAAGAACTGCTCGAAGCGCCGTGGTTATCTGACCTAGCGTAGTCAGATAGGCGGTTATCTGCTGGCGGGTCGCCTCGTTCTTTATGTGCAGCGCCCCCGCATCGTTAAGCTCCTTGAGGCTCTTGCCCAGGTCATCGAGGAGCCTCAGTAAGTCATCTGAAGCTGCCGGGTTGAACTCCTTATACTCCTTCGCCCGCTTGCCCAGTTGTATGATTGCCTCGTTTACCGTAAAGAGTCCCTGCGTGATCGCCGTCTCGGTCTCGCGGTTTATCTTCCCTTCCTGGGCAAGCAGCCGCTTGGTCTTTATCGCAGCCGTGATGATATTAAGCATCCGGTCCGCGCCCTCAGCGACCTGCCGCAGAGCGTCTTTCTGTTCGGGCTGAGTTACAACCGGTCCGCCGCCGCCCGGATCGACCGAAACCTTCTTGCCTCCGCACGAAACGCAGCTAAAGAAGGTCGCAGCCACGACCAGCACGACAATGCTCAGCAGTGCCTTTGTGTTTTGCTTCATCGGTCATTGCCTCCAATTCGCGTCAACGTGAAACCTGACGCGCTCAAGATAGAAGTCCCAGGGAAAGCCCTTGCCGGGGTCCCAGTGTGTGCCGTGTAGGGGTACGTCCGCGTGTCCACAAAAACCAGGCTTAACAACTGCCGGGTTCGTGGCGGACCGGAACTCTGCCCGCTGCACAGGTATTCGAAACTTTATGCACAGGTGCGCGCCAATCTGGGCCGATAGCTCAAGCATCTGCTGTCCGTACCCGTCTAACCATTCCTCCTTCGTCTGCTTTGCATAACCCGCGTGTTCGATCCCGATCCCGTTACTGTTCGCGTTCTTGCAGTGAAAGGCCGTGTGCGAGTCGAACACGCACTGCACGACCGAATTGTTATCAATCGAGTAGTGCGCCGAGGCCTGGACAGTGCCTCGCTGGAAGTAGCGCGCGACGGCCTCCGCAGTGTCTCCCTTTTCAGGGGCCTCCATCGAATGAATGACAATGAGCTGCACCGGCTTTATGCGCGACGCGTGAAACCAGCGCGCTTTTATGAAGGGCGGATTAGTTATGATTGCTGGTAACATTTGTGTGTTCCTCCTTCGTTGGGTTCCGGTCGTCTGACTTCTTCGAGAACCAGCCAACGCCGTTTATTACACCGAGCAGAAATAAACAGAGCGCGCAGATAAACAACGCCTGAACGCTCAACCCGACAATGCGCTTGACAATGTAGGCAACAGGTAGATTCACCCCGCGCATGTCGCTCATTGCCCAAAAGGTCATGAAGTTGTTAAAGGCGATGGCCGCAAGCACCGCCCGCTGGTAGCGGTTATACGTGTTATCGTCGCGCATCTTCCCAATGCGCCAGATAGCCACTATAGATAGAATGATTGTCACCAGTATGAGCAATCGCATGATTACCTGTTAACCTCCGTATCCTCTTTAATGATGGTCCTCGAAACCTTTTCGAGACCGCGTTGAACCTCTTTTAGCGCCTGGGTCTGGGCCTCCATCCCGGCAGCATGGGTTGCGGCGTGGGACATCAACGCCTTCACCTGGCTTTCCGACTGCGCGCGTAAGGCCGACTCATGACTATCTCTCTGCTTTTCGAGCGTGGAGATAAACTCCTCTTGCTGCCGCTCGGCGCGCGTATTCGCAAGCTCCAGTTGCTTTCTCAGCATTTCGTGAGAGGCGTCCAAATTCTCTTGGAGCTTCGTCACATACGCCTTGAGCAGAGGCCAGATCGCCTTTGAGACGACGGCGATTGCGATCAGTACAAGAGCTAGAAAAACAGCGGGCCAGCCGTAGCGATCCAGCATCCGCTCCCAGAATGACAATTGCTCTGTATTCAGCATCAGCATGTTTATTACCTCAAGGTAATCTCTTGAATGCGGACTGTGCGTTTGCAGTCACATTCGGTTATAAACCGCGCTCAGATCGCGCGTATTTGAGCCGTGTGAGGCGTTCCCGGCCCGGACGCCGATTTACTCGACCGGCCCGGACGCCCTCTTGAAACCGATTTATAGGGGGTTAGTGTCGCTAAATGAAACGACTTGTTAGGTCGGCGATCCGAACGTCACTTTTATGACCCAGGTGCCGCCTTCTTTACGGCGCAGCCTGCCGTTATTGGTGTCGACGTGCAGATCGCCGTCCGCACCGAGGCCGATAGCCGGAGCCCCGGCCTCAACGAACCACTGCGGGGCGTTCACCCCTGCCGGACCGTCATTTCCTTGAGGCCCCTGCGCGCCTTGAATCCCCTGCACGCCCTGTGGACCTTGCGCGCCTTGAATCCCCTGCACGCCCTGTGGACCTTGCGCGCCTTGCGCTCCGGGCTGGCCTGCTACTACCACGTTCCAGTCGCTAAACGTACCGGCCCCGCTCGTCATGTCGGTTGTGACTGTCGCGTTTGCGCCGCTGAACGCAGTTACCGGCCCCTCCATAAACGCGCCGCTCGATCTGCTGAATAGCCTCAGTCTCACACCTATCGCGAATGACAGGCTTGCCTGATCTAGGACAAAGTTTTTTGCGCCGATTCCGATAGTTATATTCGTGGCGCTCGTTCCGGTGATCCCGCCTGTCGTCGAAGAGCTGCCAGACCCCGTAACGGGGTTGCCGATGGGGCCGATTATGAGCCTGCCCACGTCATGAGCCAGTATCGCCGCGACGTAATCGCCCGCCCTCGGCTGGTAGGTCGACAGGTGCGGGAAAGTAGCTTCAGATAGAGGGGCCTCGCCGGTCGCTTCGTCTCTCAGGCTATCGTCCCATCGCACCTTCGGCCAGCCTGAGCCGTCGAAGTCATCGTCTATACGACCGTACCGAATCAGGTGCGATAAGATGACGTTGATTATCTGTCGGTCCTGGGGCCTGAGCGCCCCGAAGACTTCGCCCGCATCCAACATATTGACCTCACGAAATATTAATTTGAAGTGGTGACGAGCCTGATCGTGTGCTCCACTCGCGCGCCCTTAGAAAGCGCGTACTTCGTCTTTTCTACCAAAAACCTGTTTTCACTTCTGAGTAGCTTGGCACTCGCGATCTCAAACCTTCGCCCGGCGTGTATCGCCGGGTCTATCCTGAACGCCGTTACATTGCCCATCTTCCAGAGATCGCCCCCGTCCGCGCTCCACATATCAGGCGTGTACTCATGAAACTCGCCGTCCGCTATGACCGTGAATCTCTTAACCAACACGGGCGAGAAATTAGCCGTGCCGTCGACCGTGAAGAAAAGCTCGCAGGTCGTCGCGCCTCCGCCCCTGACCTTCATCACCAACCGGGCAAACCTGTACGTCATCCCGAGGGGACCCGCCCCCATCTGATTTATCATCCGGTACACCTGGGGGTCGTTGTTGGTCGACTTCCCCTTCAGCGCCCCGTCCTCGATCTTCAGACCCGAAACGTTAAAGGAGACCCAAGACCCAAGCTCCGCGCTCGACTCGAACTCGCTTATCTCGAACGCCCCGTCCTCGGTGCGCGCGCCCACGGTCGACATGGGGCCTATGAAGGGTACAAGCCCGCTCCGAAGCGTCGTCGTCTTCGCCGCATACGAAATCTCGGCGAGCTTCCTATCGACCTGCTCTTGAAACGTGGGCTGGTCGGGCGCGTCGGTCAGTTGCATCTTATAGGGGATCACGAACCCGCGCCGGTTTATCGAATACTTGCTCGCCTCATTTGTGTTCTTGCTGAAGGCGGAAAATATTGTGGGGCCGTCCTGCGTCTGCCTTGAGACCGTGCCATAGACGTAATTGGGGGTGTCGAGCCCCTCGCCTTCGTCCTCCTCGTATTCTGTGTAGACGACCGAGCGGCCGTCAGGCACGAAAGACCAGGCCGGGGCGCGGAAGTTAGCGTCGACCCACTTGCGCGCTATGAATACGCCGAGCTCGTCAAAGAACCATTCAAAGTTGATCGGCTTGACCAGATCGGCCAGGATCACGACCCAGGGTGTGCCAACTTCATACTCCTTGATGTTCAGGTTCTCGCCGGCGTGAGGCTCAACTACGAGCTGGTCGGCGGTGAAACCGGCAGCGATCATTAGAGTCTTTATAGCTTCGGTGTACTTCGTGAGCTTCCCGATTGTAAATATCGTGGGACAGCCGTGCATCAGTATCTTGGTCTGGTCGTCGCCCCCGATGTCGAGCAGCCACCGCTTGCTGCTCAGGCGGCGGCGCACAAACTTGCTTGCGAGAAAGACGCCTTGCGGATACTTGAGGTAAGGCGAGCCGTCCCCGTTCAGAGCTACTGTGCGCATACGAAGCCAGGCTTGCGGCTGAAAGCGGTGGAAGTATGGATCGATTCGGTAATCGTAAGGCTCGATGACCTGGGACGACCACTGCGTAATAATGTCCCGCGTATTGTCTATGTCTATGTCGCTCGAATCACGCCTGACTGTTCGGAGCCACCGCAAGAAACTGTTCTTGTTATCTAGTAACGCTACGGGGAATCGCCACTTCAGATTTGCGGCGGTGAGCGCCGTCTCAGCCTGCTGCTGTGTGTATCCGTTGTTGTAGTGGAGCATGCTTAATTACAGGGCTTAATTACAGGTCCCTCTCCTTTACGTCGGTCCCTATCAGCCGAAGCGTAATGTTATAGCCGTGCATCAAGCCTTCCGAGTCGGTAATCTCGGTCGGGAGCGCCACGACCTTCCCCTTGTACCGCTTCCCTTTGAAAGTCCGGACGCCGTATTCGCTCCGCCTCTTTATTAATGCTTCAAAAAGAGGCCACTTGTTGACAGGAAAAAAAGATGTTGTGACCGTCAGTATCGTGAAGGTCGCTTCGAAGTCGGTCTCCTCGTGCTCCTCATCTTCGAGCGCCACTAGTCCGGCTCGCCCTTCGTACTTCACGAACTCAACGTCAATCGCCCAGTTGTCGCGCATCGTCCCACGGAAGTTTTCTATGTTAAGGATCGTCGCGGCGGGGTCATAAAGGTCGTGTATCCAGAACCCCTTTTTCAGATTGAGCGTCGTGTTCTGCGTCGCGGAGACCGTCAAGCCCCCCTGCACACCTACGGCAGTGACCCGGTAAAACTGTGCCACCTTGCTGCATGACAAGTAATCGTCATACACCTGGTTGGTCGGCCAATCGTCCTGTATGACTTCCCATAAAACGTTATCATCCGACCTCTCGATTAAGTTGTGCTTAGCCACGTTCTGCCCCCCACCCGGCGCGGGGTTGGTTATCGCGAGCCGCGTAAAGCCGCTGTCATGCATCGGGGTAAGCACGAGCGTCGGTTGCGGCGGCGGGTTAAAGACCGTGTTGAAGTTTGCGGTCGCCCACGCGGACCACACGCCGAACTGACTCTTTTCCCTGACCTCCGCGCGATAGTTTGTCAGATTCGCGTGCGGTACTGTGGTCTGGAAATTACCCCCCGGCGCGGGCTGCTGTCCGCTGTTATTTATTATCGTGGCGTCAGAAACCTTAACCGTGCGCGCCTCCCAATTAGTAAACCCGGCCTCGTTCGAGTTCCAGGTAACCGCTGGCGTGCCCGTGCCGATCTGCCCTATGGGTGCAGTGATCGTCG
>Ga0073934_10007049_pt1 | contig 15908 bp, 8 predicted proteins | sample LarsenN4metaG_FD_76834 | JGI IMG/M metagenome (GOLD analysis project Ga0073934, IMG submission 76834) | Hot spring sediment bacterial and archeal communities from British Columbia, Canada, to study Microbial Dark Matter (Phase II) - Larsen... ...
CATCACGCTCGCCGACGCCCAGCGCGTGCTCGCCAGCGAATTGCCGGGCGGCGGCTGGGCCGCCGACGCCGGCGGCAGCAGCGCGGATGCACGGGCAACGGTGCATGCGCTCTGGCTGCTGCTGGAACTCGACGAGGGCGAGCGGCGCTTCGGGCGTCTGGTCGCGCGCTGACCGCGGCCGGCTTCTGGCGCAGCCCGCAGGCCGCGCCGCTCAGGCGGTCAGCAGCGGCAACAGGCGCCGGGCCCAGGGCCGCAATTCGCGGTCGTGCTCGCGCCACAACGGATTGATTTCGGCAAGGCGCCGGTAGAAGCCGGCGCCGTGATTCATGTGCTCCACGTGCGCCAGTTCGTGCAGCAGGATGGCGTCGCACAGGTGCGGCGGCAGCGCCGCCAGCCAGGGGTTCAGCCGCAGCACCACATCACGGCGCTTGTCCGCCGCGCGTTTGCCGCCGCAGGTGCCCCAGGTCGCGCGCATCCAGCGGAATTCCACCCGCTGCAGGCGGTGGGGGGCGGCGTGCTGCGAGAACAGCTCACGCGCCCTCGCTTCCAGCAGGCGCTCCGCCTCGCGCCGGTGCCAGCCCAGGACGGCACGCTGCCAGCGCTCGCTGCCGTCCTGCGCGCGCAGCGGCAGGGCCAGCTGGCCATCCAGCAGGTAGCCGCCGCGCGGGCCGCCGCCGACAAACACGATGCGCTCCCCGCGCCAGAACCAGTCACCGCCCGCCTGCCAGCGCGGCTGCCACGGCGGATGACGCTGCGCGTCGGCTACCTTGCGCATGATCCAGTCGCGGTGGGTGTCGAGAAAGCGTGCGATCAGGGGGTCGGATGCCCGCAGGGGCGCGCGCACCTGCACCTCGCCCTTCGCGCTGACGTGCACCGCCAGGTTCTTGCGGCGCGGCGAGCGAACGATGTCCACCGCGATGCGCGCGTGCTCGTTACCGCCGCACGCGTGCACCGGCAAGCCGTCCGGGCCGCTCATGCGCCCTCCCGCGCGCCGTCAGACGGGCAAACGCCCTGACGGGAACCCGCATGCCAAATGCCCCGGCTGATAGACTGGCCGCTTGTTCTCCGCACGAGCCTGACCCATGAAGGAATTTTCGGACGCCGACGAGCAGGCCCTGGTCCTGCTGCTCGACGAATTCGCCAGCGAAGATACCCTCGACTTCGCCGCGACGCATGGCCTGTTGTGTGCCGTGATCGCCGGGCCCGGGGTCAGCGAGGAAGAGTGGCTGGCAACCGTGTTCGACGGCGAGCCGGTGTTTCCCGAGGAAGGCCAGGCCGGCCGTTGCCTCGAACTGCTGCGCCAGTTGCACGCGGACCTCAGCCACCGCTTCTACGGCAATGAACGTATCCAGCTGCCCTGCCCGCTGCGGCCGGGTCACGAGAAGCTGGAATCCTGGTGCGTGGGCTTCATGGAAGGCGTCTTCCTCAATGAACCGGCCTGGCTGGGTGACGACGCCGACGAGGAGATCGCCCATCTGCTGCTGCCGGTGATGGTCGAATCCGACCTCATCGACCTGCCGGAAACCCAGGAGATCCGCCGCAACCGTACCCTGCGTGAAACCATGCTCCGCGAGCTGCCGGAGAACCTCACCGACCTCTACCTGGTCTTCCACGGCGGCAAGGGCGAGGCGCAGGGGAACGAGCAGGAAGAATGAGGAACCACTTTACATGTGGGATGCAACTCATTGAATATTAAAGCTCGAGCGACGAATTTCGGTGCTGCACCCCGGCCAGGTCGGCCTGGTGCCACCGCGACGGCCTGACCGGACGACCATGAAGCGACTGCTGCTCCTCCTGCTCCTCGTCACGTTCGCCCGGGAGGCGTTCGCCGAGAAGGTGCGCGTCTATCGCAAGGAGGACGGCACGCTGCTGTTCACCAATCGGCCGCCGGCGCTGGTGAAGGAACCGGGCATGAAGCTGCTGGAAACCCGGGTCTACGGCGACGACCACTACGCGCGCCGCCCCGCCGCCCTGACCGCGCAGCGCCGTGACGCCTATGACGACGTCATCGCCGACGCGGCCAGCCGCTGGCGGGTGGACTTCGCGCTGGTCAAGGCCGTCGTGCACGCCGAATCGGCGTTCGACAAGGACGCCGTTTCCGTCGCCGGTGCGCGCGGGCTCATGCAGCTCATGCCGGGCACCGCCTCCATGCTGGGTGTATCCGACATCCATGACCCGGAAGAAAACATCAACGGCGGCGCACGTTACCTGCGCATGATGCTCGACAAGTTCAAGGGCAACGTCCGCAACGCGCTCGCCGCCTACAACGCCGGGCCGGCCAACGTGCAGAAATACGGCGGCATCCCGCCCTTCGCGGAAACACGGACCTACGTAACCCGTGTCGTCGAGTTGTCCGAACGCTACCGCGAGCTGATGGTCGCCCGCCGCTAGCAACCGGTGCCCCGTGCGGGGCGGGTTGCGTCTGTTTCAGAAGCCGCTTTCGCGCAGCACCGCACCGGCCAGGAACGTCCAGAAACGCATGGCCAGGCTGCGGTCGTCGCCGCTGAGGCGCAACTGCCCCCGGCTCACGCGCAGCGGCACCTCCGCCATGGTGGCGGCGAGGCGAACACGCACCCGGTACACCGCCTGCTCCGGCACCGCCTCGCCATCTGGCCCGCTGCGCACCGGGATGTCACCGCCCAGCGCGCTGGCCAGATAGGGCTCCTGCAACACCCGCGTGTCCACCGAATCCACCTGGAGCACGGTGCCGTCGAGCCGCAGCATGCGCGGGTCGTCGGCATAGAAGCGGGCGCTGTCGCCCGCCCGCACGAACGGCAGGTAATCCTCGGTGATGTAGGCATCGACGACAGCGGCACTGTCGCGCGCGACGAGCACGCCGAGGGCGAAGGAATCTTTCACCCAGAGCCCGCGCCGCACGGCATGCGGTACGTCCACCAGCGTGCCGCTGAAGGCAGCGACCACGCGCTGCCGCTGCTGCCGCTGTTCCAGCCCGGACAAGGCCGAGCGCGCGCGCGCCAGCGCCTCCTCGGCCACCAGCCTGTCACTGGCGGTGTCCTGGCTGGACATCACGCGGTAGAGCTCGAACTCATTGCCGGCGACCTGCGCGCGCACGCGGGCCACCTCTGCCTCCAGCTCCGGCGATTCCAGCTCGAAGAGCACGTCGCCGGCATGCACCTCGCTGCCGTTCTGTACGTGCACGGCAACCAGTTGCGCCGGCTCGACCGGGTAGATCCGCCACTGCTGCTCGCCCTTGAGCACCCCTTGCGCGGTGAACGACGACTGCCAGGGCACCAGCAGCAACAGCAGCAGGCCGGCGCCACCCGCCAGCGCGATGCGCTTGCGCCGGCTGCTCATGCGCTGGCCGAGTTCGCGCCAGTTGCGTATCTCGCGCCAGATCGGCGCCGCGATGAACCACCAGATCTCGACGAGGAACAGGAAGATGCCCAAGGCCTTGAAGAAGAACGCGTACACCAGCACCGCTATACCGACGAACAGGATGAACCGGTAGATCCAGGTGGCGTAGGCCCAGGCAATGGCGATGCGCTGTTCGCCCGGCTGCAGGCCGGGATCCGTCGCCAGCGGCACGCCGAACAGCACGTGACGCATACGATTGCGCGCCAGCGCGAAACCGCGGTCCTGCAGGTTGGGGATATCGAGGATGTCGCTGAACAGGTAGTAACCGTCGAACTTCATCAGCGGGTTCAGGTTCACCGCGAGGCTCATGATCCAGGTGGTGGTTGCCAGCGTGAACACGACACTGCGCAGCAAGCCGTCGGGCAACAGCACCCAGGCCAGCGTGGCGTAACAGGCAATGGTGAGTTCGGTGAGCATGCCCGCCGAGGCAATGGCGATGCGCGCGCGCCGGCTGGTCAGGCGCCACGCCTCGGTGGCGTCCGTGTACATGACCGGCCACATGACGATAAAAACCACGCCCACGGTGGGCACGCGCAACCCGTAGTGGCGGCAGGCGAGCGCATGCCCGCCTTCGTGCAGGACCTTGACCAGCGCCAGCGAGCAGCCGAAGGCCAGCGCCCCCTGCCAGTTCAGGAATCCCATGAACGTGGCGAGGAAGATCTCCCACTGGCGCAGCACCAGGAACACGCCCACCAGGCCGACCAGCACCGTGACCTGCGCAAAGCGCCGCGAGATCAACGGACGCAACGCGGGATACCAGCGATCCAGCAGCGGATCGGGCTGGACCAGGGGGATGCGCAGGAACAGGTAGTTGTGCAGCAGGCGGTGCCACCAGGACTGCTGCCGCCGCTTGAACGCCGCGAACAACCGCTTTCCCGGGGCGGCGTCGCCGCAGGTGAGTTCATTGCGGACCAGGAACTCGACGAACTCGTGCACGTCACCGCCACTGACGGCAATGCCGCTGGACGTCAGCCGACGTGCGAGCGCGAAGATGCCCGCCTCCTCGTGCCAGCGCGACAGCATCTCGAACTCGCGCTCACCCAGACGGAAATAGCGGTTGCGCAACGGATCGTGCAGGCTCCAGCCCGCCTCGCCGCGCGAATTGCGCGGCGCCGCAAACAGGCCGAGATCCTCGCGCAGCGCCGGCAGCGGCAGCTCCTGCTCGGGCTCGTTCGGCAGCGGCAGGACGGCTTCCATGGTTCAGATGCCCAGCCGTTGCCGCGCCCAGGCCAGCGGACGACGCAGCACGTAATAGACCAGCGGCACCCGGTTTCCGTAAACGCGCGCCGTGCCCTTGAGACCGAGCCGCGGCCGGTCAGTGCCCGCGAAGTCAGCCATCAACGTGTACGCCAGCACGTCCTGGGCGGTCTTCGACGCCTCGAAGCTGGTCTGCACCAGCGTGGCGTCATAGGCAGACAGCGGATCGATGTTCAGGAAGAAGCGCACCTCGGCACCGGCGTCGATGCTGATCGCATCCTCGACCGGCAGGTGCAGCTCCAGCCAACTCTCCTCCGGGCGTGCCAGCAACATCACCCGCTCGCCGACGGATACCGGCCGGCCGAGCAGTTCATTGCGGTCCTGGAATACCGCCGTCCCGGCCATCTCGGCGCGCACCACGGAACGCGCCTGCACCGACAGCATGTGGCGCAACTCGGCATCCTTCTGCTCGACGGTGGCGCGCAAGACCGGCAGCCGTGCCCGGCAATCGTCGCAGGAGTAAGCCAGTTGCGTGTTCTTCAGCAGTTCCGCCTGCGCCACGTCGAGCGCCTTGCGCGCGACGTCCACCTGGCTGTCGATTTCGGTGTTGTCGAAGGAAAACAACGGCGTGCCGATGGCCACGACGGAGTTCGGCGCCACGTGCACTTCGCGAATGACGCCCTCCAGCGGGGCGGCAACCACCATCGGGCTGCGCGCCGACACCGAGGCCGGCACCACCACCGATTGCCGCAACGGGAACAGCAACACGATCAGCACCGCGACCAGGATGCGCGTGCGCTGCTTCGTCAGCCACATCCGCAGGTTGCGCTTGCGCCGGTCGCCGGCCAGTGCCGACCAGGCGTGGGCATAGGCATCCGCCAGGCGCTCGAGCAGGATGCGATGCCCCTCTTCCCAGCCGAGATCGCCAGCCAGCAACAGCCCGCCGAGCAGCACGCCCTTCGGTGACACCAGCGGCACCAGCAGGACCTGAGGCGCGAGAAACTCGGCCCAGCCCGCGTGCAGGCTTTCCGGGACGTCCGCCGCCGTCAGCGCTCGCATCTCGCGCAGTCCCGCCGCATTCAGGTGCGCCAGCAGCTGCTTCGCCCAGACGACGTAGGGCGCATGCGGTTCGGTTTCCGAGGCACCCGATCCGGCAGCGATGCGCAGCAGGCCGGCGTCATCCAGTTCCCAGAGCAGCGCCTGCCGGTAAGGGACCAGCTTGCGCGTGTCGTTGACGACCAGGAAGCCGAGCTCGACCAGCGATTCCGCGTGACGCGCGTCGCGCTCGAGCTGCAGCAGCGCCGTCAGGCCGGCAACGCGCGCATCCGCCTCGGCGGTCATGTCAGCGCACCCCGAAATCGGCGGTGCCGCTCATGCCGGGCAACAAACCCGGGGTGGCGCCGATGATTTCCGCACGCACGTCGATGGTCTGGCTCGCCGCATCCACGCGTGCGCCCAGCGCGGTGACGCGTGCCTTGAACGTGGCATTGAGTTCATCGACGCGGATGGAGAATTCGGTGCCCTTCGTCAGCCAGCGCAGCCACACCGACGGCACCAGCATTTCAAGCTTCAGCGTGCCGCTCTCGACGATCTGCATCAACGGCGTGCCGACGGTCATGTGTTCATGCTGGTTGGCAAGCCGGCGGACGACGCGACCGTTGTAGGGCGCGTTGATGTAGCACTGGTTGACCTGTGCCTGCGCGATGGCGACGTCGGCGGCAACCTCCTCCAGCTCGGCCTTGGCGATTTCGTACTCAAGGTCACTGATGGCCTTCAGTTCGCGCAACTGCTTCTGCGAGGCTTCCGTTTTTTCCGCCTTGCCGCGCGAGGCGCGCGCGCGGTCGAGTTGCGCGCGGCGCTCTTCACAATCGAATTCCACCAGGCGGTCACCCTTGCGGAATGACGCGCCTTCCTGGAACAGGAACCGCATCAGCTTGCCCGGCATCTGGCTGGCAAGCTGCGCTTCCTGGGGTGGCTGGATCACGAAGCGTACGGTGGAGGCGCGGGCCGGCGCTGCCGGCTTCGCAGGAGCGGCGGCAGGCGCTTTCGGCGGCGGAGTCGTCGCCACGGCCGGGGCGCCACACAGCAGCGCCAGCACGGCGACCAGCCAGGAAAACTTCATAGCACGCAGGTTTCCGCGAAGGGCTTCAGCGCCGGCATGCCGCCGGTGCCGCCGGCAAGGGCCTCGGCGTCCTTGGCGAGGTGATCGCGCAGGCCGGCGGCGTAATGGGAACGCAATTGCGCAGCCACTTCCGCGACCGATCCCTGCGACAGGTCCTGCGGGTACGGGTCCACACCCAGCGTGTTGAGCAACAGCGCGTGGCTGGCCTGCAATTCCGCCTGCGAGAACGCGCTCTCCAGTGACGCCAGCACGCCCTCCACCTCCGTGCGGATCTGCGTCAGTTCGTCGCCGGCAGACGACGCAGCGCGCGCACGCTGCTGCGCCTCGCGCTCCTCGGCAACACGCCCGAGCTCGCGCGAGAGGCACCAGCCGCTGCGGTCCGTTTCCACCGCGCGCAGCGCCAGCGACACCTGCGCCACCACGGCGGCAGTCATGGCGTCGGCGCGCAGGCTTTCCGCTTGGGCGCCGGCGCGCGAATAGCGGCGTGCCGCCGGCAACGCGGCGAGGTTCAGCAGATTGAAAGAGAACTGCACACCGGCATCGTTCCATTCGTTGTTGACCAGGAACGAGTTGCTGTCATAGCGCGGGCCGGCATAGAAATTCAGCGATGGCATCAGCGTAGCCACGGCCAGCTTGCCTTCCAGCGCGGAAATGCGCTGCCGGTAGTTGAACTCGCGCAACTCCGGGCGATTGGCAAGCGCGATGCGCTGCAGTTGCTCACGGCTGAGCGGCGGCAGCCAGGCCGGGTCATCGGCGGACGCCGGTTCGGCCAGCGTCAGCGCGCTGCCCTCGGGCAACGCAACCAGGCGCGCGAGGTCGTTGCGCGCGTTCAGTACTTCTTCGTGCAACGCCGACAGGCGCTTCAGCGAGAGCAGGAGGTCGCGGCGGTAATCAAGCACCGGCATCGAGGTGCGCAGTCGCATCTCTTCCATCTGCCGCGAACGCTCCAGCGCCGACTCCACGCGCGCGCGCAACTCGTCGAGGCGCGGCTGGACGCGCTGCGCCGCCAGCGCACGCCACCAGGCCACCGTGACTTCCTGCGATATCGTCTGGAACGCCTTGCGGCGCTGTTCCTCGGCAACCAGAGCCGCGTTGCCTTTCTGCTTTGCGCGAAGGTAGCCGACACCGAAGTCCAGGGCATTCCAGGACATCTGCAACTGTGCCGTGGTCGAGTTGCGCTCCGACGACACCGAGGGCTGCAAGGTTTGCGCGCCGGTCAACGGATCGCGGCTGACGGAGGCAGCCTCCTTGTCACGTGAGCTGTAGCCCGCACCCAGTGCGAGTTGCGGCCACAGCGCGAAGGAACTGCGCGACAGGTCCGCGCGCGCCAGCGCTTCCGTCATGTAGGCAGCGCGGTAATCCAGGTTGTACATCAGGGCGCGCGCCAGCGCGTCGTGCAGATCGATGGCCGCGGAAGGCGCCGGTTGTTCCTGGCGAACGCGGTCCAGGCGCGCGGAGGCGTCCCTGGCCGCGGCATCGCGATCCATGACCGGAACGTGCACGCTGCAGGCGGCGAGCGGCACAGTGAGCGCCAGGGCCAGCGCGGCGCGCTTAACGCGGAACCCTGCATGACGCGAACGAGGCATCGCGAACTCCGTTGTGATTGTTGTTATGGCGGGCATTATCCATGCCGCCCGACGAACGGCAAACCGGAAACCCGTTGCCGCTACGCAAAGGAAACAAAAGAAAAAGCGGCGACACCCGAGGCATCGCCGCTTTCCGGTCTGGCGCAGAAACGATCAGGCCGCGTGGCTGCCGAAATGACGTGCCAGCGCGTCCACACCGGCGCGCTTGGCCATCGCTTCCCGGCCCAGCAGCGCCGACAGTGCCGGCTTCTCGATCGGCTTCGCCGCCTTCGCAACCGCGTCGGCGTTCGCCGCGGCAGCGTCCTCCTGCGCCATCTCGATCAACGCATCGAGTGCCTGGCGGGCCACCGCGTCGGCGGCGGGCGCCTCGACCTCCGGCACGCCCGCAGCCGCGGCAACGGTCGCCGTGTCAGCGCTGACCGGCGCGGCTGCCGTTGCGAACACGAAGCGCTCGTCATCCTGCAACTCGGCAGGACGGAACGTACCGTTGATGTAGAGCGTGATGGTTGCAGTACCGGTGCTGCCGTCCAGGTGGCGAACGGTGTACTCGACCTGTTCCTTGAGGAAGGTGCCCGCCAGCAGGCCCGACACCGAGGCGTCCGGTGTGTAGCGCACCACGCCACCGGACAGGACTTCGAACGTGCCGTACTTGCCGCTGCCGACGGAGAGCAGTTCCGCGCCGTCGTCGTTGGCCGTCACCAGGCCGGACACGGTCTCGGCACCCTGGATGACGGTGACGTCATCACGGGCGAGATAACGCGGCACCTCGACCGGGATGCTGCCACCCTGGTTGATCGTGACCGTCGCCGTGGACACGTTGCCGAGCGCGTCGCGGATTTCGTAGGAGAAGCGATCTTCGACCACCTCGCCGGCAGGCGCGCGGTAGCTCACCGTCCCGTCGGCGTTCAGCGTGACCGAACCCAGGGTTCCGCCGGTGATGACACGCGTGACCTCGATGGCATCGCCATCCGGGTCGGCGTCGTTTTCCAGCACATCGATGACCACCTGCTCGCCAGGCTGTGCGTAGGCGCCGTCGTCACGGGCCACCGGTACGTCGTCAGCACCGATCACCGTCACCGTGAGCAAGCCGACGGACTGGTTGCCGGTGGCGTCACGCACGATGTAGGCCACGCGATCTTCGGCCGTTTCACCGGCCTTGAGATGACGGAAGGCGTCACCCGCCGAATACACGAGCTGGCCGGACTCGGAGATGGACACCACGCCCTGCGTCGCGGACGTATCGAGGCCCGCGAGTTCGATGGTGTCGTTGCCGTCCGCATCGGTGTCGTTCGCCAGCACATCGACCGTCACCGGCGTGCCGACCGGCGTGGTGACGCGATCGGCCACTGCCACCACCGGGTCGTCCTCGCCGGTGACAACCACCGTCACCGAAGCTGTACGTTCGACGCCGTCGGCGTCGAGAACCGAGTAGGTGAAGGTGTGCTGGGCCTGCTCACCGGCGCGCAAGCCGTCGAACAGACCTTGCGGATCGAATACCACGGCGTTGTCGACGACGCTGACCGCGCCCGGCATGCCGGCGGCGTCCACGGACAGGATGGTCAGCAGCGGCTGTGCCTCACTGGCGATGTCATTGCCAAGCACGTCGATCACCGACGCGCGCGTGGCGGACACCACGACCTGGTCGTTGACCAGCGTCATCGGCTCCTCCATGCCCCGCACCGTGACCTTCACCAGGTTGGTGTAGGTGACGTTATTGATGCGGGTGACGTAGACGAAGGAATCTTCTGCGGTCTCGCCGATCCCGAGCGACTTGTAGCGTTCCGCCGGCGTGTAGACGAGCTTGCCGTCGGCATCGAACGACACCGAACCCTCGGCATTGCTGTCATCGATGTAAACCAGTTGTTCGGCATCGACCGGCAGGAAGAACGATTCGGCCGCCGTCGTTTCGGTCGACAGGATCGTCGAGTAGTTGCCGTCCACCAACAGGTTGGCGGTAAACGCAGCGCCGTCGTTGGTCTGTCCCCCGGTGTCGCGCCAGCGCGCCCCCCAGGCCGCCCGCGTATCCGCCACCGCGACGGAACTGCCGAAGAAGGACGCCGACCCCATCGAACCACCCTGCGGCGTCGACGCGACAAACTTTTCCGGAACCCAGACGTTGCTGGTGAACTTGTAGGCGTAAACGGCGCCGGTGTACGAGCCGCCGGCGTTGTCGAACGGGGCACCGACCAGCAGCCGCTGGCCACCGGTGGCTTCGTCGTAGTCGATGGCAACATCGTTGCCGAAATAGGTGTTCGGCGCCGCGTCGAAGGCGGTGAGCGTCGCTTCCAGCCGCCAGGTGCCGTTGCCGTTGCTGCCGTTGTTCTCGCTGGCACCCACCTGCTGGCTGGTTGAGCGCCAGACGTAGACCGCGCCGCCGTTGTTGGCCGACGCATCGTTGAAGATCGAACTCGCGACAATGACGCCACCCATGCGAGCGACGCTGGCATGGGTATAGATATCGACGTCGATGTTCCAGCCGAGCAGATCGCCGTTGCGTGCGCCCGGCACGTACAGCTTGGCCACCTGCGAGGCCGTGTCCGTCGACCAGACGTAAATGCTGCCGACGTCACCATAGGCTGCCTCGGCCGTGCCGACGCCGCCGGTGATGTTGCGGATCTCTGACTGGCTCAGCGCGCGGTCATAGACCCGGAAGTCGTCGAGATAATCCGAGAAGCGCTGGCCGTTACCCTGGAAGTTGCCGACGGCAATGATGTCGTCGGTCGGCTTTTCAGCCACCGCACTGCCGACCTTGACACCGTCGATGTAGAACGTCGTCGTCGTGCCCTCTCCCACCGCCACGATGTGGTGCCAGAGGCTGTTGTTGAGCACGTCCATGTCGTAGCCGGAACTGACGAATCCGGAGCCGCCGGCGTTGTCGTAGACGCCGAGCAGGCCGGTGTCGTTGACGATGATTTGATGGTCACTGGAGCCACGGGTCAGCGTGCGCCACTCGCCGGCGCCAACGGCACGCAGGCCCTTGTACCAGGTGGAGATCGTCCAGTTGGCGCCGAGATCGACGCCGGCACCTGCCAGCGTAACCTTGCCGTTGGTGCCGGTGAGGTTGAGCACGCGGCCGCGCTCGCCGTCGTCGATGAACTGCGCCTGCGAATCGAGCGTGCCCGTCACCGACCCGAAAGTGGCCGCGGCCGTCAGGCCCGAGGCATCGTCGAAGGCCAGGCGCGAGACCATGCCGTTGGCGTTGTCGTCGCCGACAGCCGATACCACGACGATGTTCTCGTCGAAGGCCACGCTGGTGCCGAAGCGGTCGAAGGACGTGGGATCTTTCGGCAATACGTTCGGCGAGAAGGTGTAGGTTCCTGCGGCGCCCTGGAACGCCACCATCCAGGCAGCGCCCGAATCGCTCAGCGGATCCAGCGGGCCAGCGCCGTCGGTGTCGTAGTCGTAGTGGCTCGCGCCGATGGCGACAAAACCGCCGCCCTCGTTGATCGCCACCGAGGTGCCGAAATAGTCATTGGCGGTACCACCGGCAGCAATGATCTTGCCGCGCTGGGTAAACGTCACGCCGGTGCTCGCCCGGTCGTAGCAGTAGGCGGCGCCACGCCCGATGTCGGCACCGATCTGTTCGTCACGCGCCCCCACGATCAACCGCAACCCGTCCGAACTCAGGTCAACGCTCCAGCCGAATTTCGCATTCGCAACCGGGCCGGTGATGCCGGCGATGTACGTCCAGGAGCTGCCGTTCCAGTTGTAGATCCAGATGGAGTTGTTGCCAGGCGCACCGATCACCAGTGAGCTGCCGTTCTCGGACATTGCCACCGAGAAGCCGAAATCGGCGTTGCTCGCCGGGCCGTCGGTGATCTGGGCAAAAGTCTTCTCGGCCGGGTTCACGACGATGATCTGGTAATCGTCGAACACGCTGAGGTTGGCGCCGCGGCCCTTCGAGGCGGCGTCGTCGGTCGCCGTGACGCGCACGGTGATCACACCGACATCACCGGCAGCCGGCGAACCGGAGAACGTCCGCGTCGCGCTGTCGAAGGTGAGCCACGCTGGCAGCGCCGCCCCGCTGCTGAGGGTCGCGGTGTAGGTCAGCGTGTCATACGGCAGCGGGTCGGAATCATTGAACGTGGTCGTCGGGACCGTGAAGCTGTATTCCTGCCCGGCGAGCGCAACCTGGTCGGCAATCGGAACGGCCACCGTCGGCGCATTGTTCACGGTATCGACGTTGATGATGAAGTTTTTCGTCGCACTGAAGGCGCCCTGCGGGTCCTGCACACGCACGGTGATGGTCTTGTTGCCCGCGGTCTCGCCCGCCGGGATGGTGACGCGCAGATAGACGCCGTCGGTGACCGCCGACCAGCCTGGCGGCAGCACCGTGGCGGAAGGCGAAAGCTGGGCGTCCTCGCCGGTATCGACGTCGTCGAAGAAGGCGCTGAAGTCATAGACCGCCGTCGAGCCGCTCTGCTGGTAGGCGTAGGGGGTGAGCGGCGTCAGCGCGTTGGCAACCGGCGCGTCGTTGACGCCGTTGATGGTGACGACAAGGTTGGAGGCCTCCGAGCCACCCTGCCCGTCGGACACCGTGACGAGGATTGTCTCCGTGGCACTCTGGCCGACCGCCAGGGACTGCAGGTAGGCAGACCCCGATGCGTTGTACGTGACGTTGTTGCCCGCGAAGGAAACCACGACACCGGAAAAGGCCGAGGCACTGACGGCGGACACGGAAAGCACATCGCCGTGCGTTACGTTGAGGCCGCTGGCACCGTAGGTGGTGATGTTGATATCGGTGTCGTTGGTGACCACGTTGACGCTGTTGCTGCCGTCTTCCGAAACGGTCAGCGAGTCGGCGACGGTGTCCGGATCCCAGTTGTAGTGGTACGAACGCGTTCCCGTGCCGCTGGCAGAAAGCAGGTCGATGCCGTTGTAGTACTTGTCGATGGCAACGGCCACTTCAGCCACCGTGTTGACAACGCCGATGCCGACGAACTGGCCTGACGCGTTGACCTGGTAGACCGCGCTGCCCGAGGCGTCGCTGGCGTAGATGCTTGCCCCGTGCGTGGAATCGCCGGCCGCGCTCTGATCCCAGTCATCGATCGCGACGACCGAGTTGCCGCCGCCGAACACAGAGCCGATGGCCGCGTAGGTGGTACTGCCACCATCAAGTATGTAGGCCTGCATGCTGCCCGAGTTGGCAATGACGAGGTAATCGTCATCCATCGAGACGGCATTCGGCCCCACGCCGGTGAAGGCGAAGTTGTTGGTCCAGGTGCCGCCGCCGATGGTACCGGCGCCAGGCGCGTCATAGGTCCTGACCTGGTCGACGCCCTCACCGCCAACGGCATACCACCAGTTGGCGCTGTCCTGGTCATAACCGGCCGCAACGACTGTGCCAAAGTAGTGGCCGTTGCCGGTCGTCCCGCCTTGTTGGGACTCGATCTGGGTCTGGAATGCAAACAGCCCGGTGTGGGTTGCCGTCGAATAAACGTGCGCAACCCCGGCCTCAAACCGCGTGTTGTTGTTGTACGACGTGTCACCGCCCCAGCCATCCGATGCGCGGACGCGGTTCCACCAGTCCTCATTCGGATTGCCGATGATCAGCCGGTAGTTGGTGCCGCCATCCCAGGCCAGGTCAATGCTGTAACCGAACTGGTCTTCACCACTGTCGTTGTCCTGATTGGCGCCGTCACCGGTCTGCCCGGAACCCGTCGCGGTCCGGTGGACGATGGTTTCAGTCAGTGCCCAGGCGCCTGCGTTATAGCTGTAGTTGTAGACGCGGCCGTCGTTGGTCCCGTTGTTGAAGTTCGGCGCGCTGACAACCACCTTGTTTCCCGCTGCCGCGACATCAAACCCGAAGTTGCCGGTACCCGGGCTGCCCGGCAGGGTGCCAACGAGGGTCCAGTTGCCATTGGCCACGGTGCGCAGATAGATGTCGACCGCGTTGGCCGCCGCTCGCCCGACGAACTTGTAATCGCGGTTGTCGGTCGTGCGTGTGATGGCGACACCGGTGGCCGCATTCGCCGAGTTGACCTCCGTGTCCTGATCCCAGCCATCGACCAGGATGCCGCCGAAATCGTCGTCGACGGCGCTGGTAATCGCCGCGTCTGTGTCGACGTCGCCCGACGCGTATTCCAGGTGCCAGTCGCCGCCCAGCGCGGCCACGCCGGTCACGTCGGCGGAGGCGGCCACGTCGGCGCCGGTGAGGCGGGACAGCGTATCCACGAATGCCCTGCCCTCGGCCCCGGCTGCCACGTCACAGCCATAGATCAACAGGTCGCCGTCGTCGGTCAGCGCCTGCTGCATCGCATTCCAGACACGGGTGTAACCATCGAGATTGCCGGCCGTGACGCTCTCTCCGCCCAGCACGAGCTTGCCGGCCGCACCGTGACTGACGATATGGATGGCGGCAACGTCGCCGTCACGGCGCCCCAGCACCGCCTGGATCTGGGCAGCCCAGTTGCCGCCCGACAACACATGCACCTCGACGCCGCTGTCGATATCGCGGATGAGTGCCTGGTAGTTGTCGATGGACGCATCGACAAAGAGGATTTCGCGGGCACCACCGGCACCCGGGAGCGAAGTGACGACAGCGCCGCCCTGCGAAAAAAGGTCCGCGAACTGAGCGTTGCCGGCCGCAGGCTGCGCGTCGCCCGAGACAACCTGGTCAAACGTCTCGACTGCGGCCGCGTCAAGCAGCACGCGTGGCTCAAGCGCAAGGAAGCGGCTCAACGCCCCGGCTTCCTTGCTGACACCTTGCTGCAGCGCTTTATTGCCGGACTGGGTCTGATCCCTGTTCATGACCGCCTCTCGTTGTTCTTCTGCGGGCCAATGATAAGAAGGGCGTAGTTTCCGCGTCTTCGGCGGTTACACTAACCCCAATTTCGTAACTTGGCAGCATAGGCGGGGCCAGCCGGGCTTGACAACGCCCTCCGACCGACGGGGCCAATCAACGGCCCGGTGTTTATCAACCCAGGGTTTGCCGGAGCACTGTGACCATGAACGAACCGCTATCGGGGCCGGCCGCCCCCCTGACACTTGCGGACAGGGTCTTCGCGCTCGTGAACCGGCATGGTTCACCGGAGGAGCGCCAGCTGGTGCGGTCGGCGGAAGAACCCGTCCGCGCGTTCCTAGATCACCCGTCCATACAACTCGCGTCACGGCGGTCTGAGCTGGATATCGGGCTCGAGAACACCCTGACACTGAAGTTCAACCTGGTCGCGACATGGCGCGGATCGCCCTGGGCGATGGTCGACCAGATTGCCGACTGGAGCCCCCCGCTTCGCGACACGGCGGAAGTGATCCTGCGTCACAAACTGCATTGCCATGTCGGATTCAAGGTGTCCCGAACCGGCGTTGAGTACGAGCTGTACCCCAGTGAAAACGCGGAGCGGGTCGTCGGGCAACTGGCGGGCGTATCGGACCCGTCAGTGACACGGCTTCCGGTGGCGCCCTACTGCTACGGGTTTTCCTCGACGGGCCAGGTCAGCGCCTATGCACGCATCGAAGATGTTCCGCTCGCCGAACTCGAGGAGGCGGTTGGATTCCGCATCGCCGGGGAGGGGCTCAAGTCGCGGGCCGTTTGCCACAGCCGCCGCGGCCACTCGGGCACCTGGACGCCGGAGAAGGCCGGCGTCGAGTTGCTGCCCTTCCCGTCCCATGTACTGAACCACGTGCTA
>Ga0073934_10007050_pt1 | contig 15908 bp, 14 predicted proteins | sample LarsenN4metaG_FD_76834 | JGI IMG/M metagenome (GOLD analysis project Ga0073934, IMG submission 76834) | Hot spring sediment bacterial and archeal communities from British Columbia, Canada, to study Microbial Dark Matter (Phase II) - Larsen... ...
CCGTAGTCAGACGCCGAACGCCGTCGGGCCGCCGCCCGCGAGGCCTTGCGCGTGCGACTCGGGCGCGCCGCAGAGCGGAAGGCAAACGGTCGGCATCCCCGGGCAACAGCCGGTGTCGACGCACACCCATCCGGACGGGCATTGGCTGCTCGCGGTGCACGTCGGGAGCGCGCCGCACACGAGGTTCTCGACGCAGACCGCATTGCCTTCGACGTCGCGCTCGCACGCGCAGAAGATGCCCTGTGTCGGCTCGCCGCAGATGACGATCGGATCCCCGCACTGCCAGTCGCCCAACCCCGCACACCCGTCCGGACCCGGAAGGGTGGTCGTCGTGGAGGTTGTCGCGGCAGGAGTCCCGGAAGCAGCGAACGCCGGCGTCGACAGGATCACAGGCGTCGTCCAAACCAACGCGCCACCTGCTGCCAGCTTCTTCAGTACGTCACGGCGGCTTTCGCTCGGGTTCGCGGACTGGTCCATGCGCGTTCCTCCGCCGTCGCTGTCTGGCGAGCGACTCTCGCACCGGGCGACGGCGTCCACAAGCGTGGTGTGGAGCGACAGCACAGCGCCCAGACGAGTGGTCTGCACACAAACCCCATCAGACCGCAGGCGTTGTGGGCGGTAGAGGACTCGAACCTCCGGCCTCATCCGTGTGAAGGATGCGCTCTAACCAGCTGAGCTAACCGCCCTCGGGACGAGCCAGGTTACCGGACGCGGAACAGTTCGACCGGGCCGCTGATGCCCTTGAGCAGGTACTCGCCGGCGGGTTCGACCGCCTCGCCGAGGTGGGCGGCGGCCGCGGCGTCGACGAGGATCGTCCCGGCGTCCGCGGCCGCTGCCGCGCGCGCCGCGAGGTTGACGGGGAGGCCGAAGTAGTCACCTTCGCGCGCGACGACGGGCCCGTACGCGACTCCCGCGTGCGCTCCCTCGAACTTGGTCCCGTCCGGGACGCTCATCAGCAGCGAACGGCACACGTCGACGACACGCTGAACATCGCGGGCGGCGAGCATCGCACCGTCGCCGAGCAGCTTGACCAGCCGGACTCCGTGCGCGCCGGCGAGATCCGCGACCAGGTCGTCGAACGATGCAAGCGCCCGCGCGAGGTCGGCGGTATCGACGTGTTGGCTGGCTGCGGTCGAGCCGACGAGATCGACGAAGCCGATCGCGAACCGCGCCTCGCGGCCCGCGGTGCGGGGCTCCAACCGTGTGATCGCCGCCTCGAAGTGCTGCCGCAACACGACGTCGACCGCGGTGCCGACGGTCGCGAACGCCGTGGTCGTCGTGAGCACCGTCGCCGCGTAGTCGTACACGTCGGCGTCGTCGGGCAAGCGCCCTTCGGCCACGCTCGTGCCGAAGACGGCGACGGCCGCTTCCGCGATCGACGCGCACGCAGCGCCCACGACGCGCGTGAACTGCAGCATGAGGTCGGCGCCGAACACCTCCATGCCCCCGCGCAGCACGCCCAACGCGTCGACCGACCTGGTCGCGAGGGCCGCCTCGTCGCCGGGATCCGGGAGCCCGAGTCTCAGCAACGCTGCCCGCACGATGTCCTCGGACATGCCACTGCGCGCGGCGGCTTCGGCGACGGTGAGACGCTCGCGGTCAGGCCACAGCGTGAGCTCGTAGGCGAGGAGCGCGAGCCGGTTCTCACGCTCCGCTGCGCCGATTTCCTCGGCGGTCGCACCGAGCGCGAGCAGCGCCTGCAAGAGGTCGGCGCGCCGGTCGGTCACGCCAGCGCGCCACCGGCGTCGAGGAAGCGCAGCGCGAGCGCGCAGTTCACGGCGACGCCGGCGTCGAGGGCGTCCTCGTCGAGCACCATGCGATTCGAATGGCACGAATGCGCCCGAGCCGGAGGCACACCGGGCGGGCTCACGCCGAGGAACGCGAGCGCGCCGGGCCGCTCGCGCAAGACGTACGAGAAGTCCTCGGCACCCATCACCGGCGCCGGCATCGTCCCCTGATGGTGCCGCCCGAGCAGGTCACCGGCGACGCGCAGCACGAACGCGGCCGCGTCGGCGTCGTTCACGGTGACGGGATACCCAGGCGTGATCTCGACGTGCGCGGTCATCTCGTGCGCGGCGGCGATGCCCGACGTGACCCGCTCGATGCCTGCGTGCGCGGCGGCGCGTGCCGCCTCGGACACCGCGCGCAGCGTTCCCTCCATGCGCACCCTCTCGGGGATGACGTTGTTCGTCGTTCCCGCACGCATCTTCGTGATCGTGATGACGACCGGGTCGAACGTGTTGATCCGTCGGGTCGCGAACACCTGGAGTGCCTGCACGATCTCCGCCGCGACGGGCATCGGGTCGTTGGCCAGGAACGGCGTCGAGGCGTGGCCACCCTTGCCCGTCACGTCGATGCGCACGACGTCGGCCGACGCGAGCAGCGCGCCCGGGCGGGTCCACAACGATCCCGCCGGAAGGTTCGGCGAGACGTGCAGCGCGAAGGCGGCGTCGACGTGAGGCTCGTCGAGCATGCCCTCTTCGACCATCAGGCGCGCGCCGGCAAACCCCTCCTCGCCGGGCTGGAACGCGAAGCGAATCGTGCCGCAAATGTCGCGGCGACGCGCCGCGAGCACGCGTGCGGCCCCCGCGAGCATGGCCGTGTGCGCGTCGTGCCCGCATGCATGCATCGCGCCGTCGACGGTGCTCGCGAAGTCGAGACCCGTGTCCTCGGGCATCGGCAACGCATCCATGTCGGCCCGCAGGAGCACGGTCGGACCGTCGTGGTCGCCGCGCAGGTCGGCAACGACCGAGGAGAGCGCGCTCCCGGTCCGCACGTCGAGTCCGAGCCCGTCGAGCGCTTCGAGCACTGCTTCCTGGGTGCGCGGGAGGTCGAGACCGAGTTCCGGGTGGGTGTGGATGCGGCGGCGCAACGCGACGACGTCGTCCGCGACGCGGCGGGCATCGTCGAGCAGGTCGGCCACGAGTGCGGACACTAACCGTGGTAGCCACCGCGCCGCCCGCGGGGTCACGCGCGCCCGTCGGTCGAGCGGAACCAGTCGCGCACCGCGATCGCGAACGACCGCTGGTAGTCGCCGTACGCGCGTCGCAGGCGTGGCCCGGGCCACCCGCGTCCGCACAGCTCCGGAGGCAGCAGCGGATCGGCCCTCACGTGCGCGAGCGTCGCAGCACCGGCGACGAACGCGTCGGCGAGACGGTCGGGACCGAGCGCGATGGTCTCGTCACGCAGGCGTGCCGCGAGGAGCTCGGCGCGCTGCGCCCACTCGGTTGGCGCGAACAAGCGCTGGGCGAGCTCGCGATCGTCGTCCGCCGGGCGGCCGCTCCACCAGGTGCACTGCGCGCCCGCGATCGCCCACGACTCCTCGGGCGCGGCGGCGCGCGGCAGGTTCGCCGGTCGGGTCCACACGCCTTCGCGCAGCTCGGCGTAGCGAAGTCGCCGCATCGCGTCGCGCAGCGCCACGCGCTCGGGCGCGGGGCGCGCGTCAGCGGCGACGACGGCGAGTGACCACTCTCCGGTCCAGCCCGCCAGCCGGGGTGTGAGGCTCCAGTCCTGGGGGCGCTGGCGGGCCCGGACCCGACCGGCGAGCTCGTAGGTCCCGTCGGCGGCGCTCAGCTCCCCCGCGGCGACCATCCGGTGCAGCGCGACGCGTGCCGTACCTTCCGCGATGCCGAACAGCGTGCACCAGCGCACCAGGCGGGCGCCCGACAGCCGGGGCGGCCGCATGCCCAGCAGGAGGCTCGCCACCAGCGAGCGGGCCGACAGTGGGCGCTCCAAGAGCGCAACCTGACCGAGCGGGGTGTTACGACTCTTTGTCATCCGACGCGAAAGTGTAATATCGGGACCGTGACCGCGACGATGCTCCCCGAGCCGGCGCTCCTCGAGGAATTCCGGCCGACCGAGCGACTGACCGGCTCCGCCCGTCCCGCCCCCGGGTGGCGCGAGGACCTCCGGCGCATCCCGAACACACGCAACGCTCTCGCGATCGTTGCCACCTACGCGCAGACACTCGGGATCATCTGGTTCACGGTGTGGGCCGACCATCCGCTCGTGTGGGCCGGTGCCTTCGTGCTCATGGGCCGCGCGCACGCGCAGTTCGCCGCGCTGATGCACGAGGCCGCACACCGGTTGCTGTTCCGCGACAAGCGGGTCAACGACTGGGTCGGACGCTGGCTGCTCGGGTACCCGTCGTTCACACCCACCGACCTCTACCGGCGCGGGCACATGGCGCACCACCGGGAGGAGTTCGGCCCCGACGAGCCCGACATCCCGCTCTACCGGGGGTACCCGATCTCGAAGGACTCGCTGCGCCGCAAGCTCGTGCGCGACGCGACGGGGCAGACCGGCTGGAAGCTCCTCAAGGGTTTGCTGCGCGCGACGGTCACGAAGGGACCCGGGGGCAACCACGCGCGCGCGATCGTCGCGACGCAGTTGGTGCTCGCCGGCGTGTCGCTCGCCGCGGGACACCCCTGGGTCTACTGGCTGCTGTGGTTCGCGCCCTACATGACCGTCTGGCGCGTGATCAACCGGCTGCGATCGATCGCCGAACACGGCGGGATGCAGCGTTCGAAGGATCGTCGCAACACGACGCACACGGTGCGCCAGCACTGGCCGGCGCGGTTCATACTCGTCCCGTTCCACATCGGGTGGCACCTCGCGCACCACGTCGACTCCGGCATCCCGATGTCGCGCCTGCCGAAGTTCCACGCCGAGCTCGTGCGCAGCCGGTACGTCACCGACGCGATCGAGTACGCGAGCTATCCCGCGCTGTGGCGCAAGCTCGGTTCGGGCGGCCAGACTCCCGGCGTGTGACACTCGACACGCTCGATCACGCCGGCCTCGCGGCGACCATGCGCGCCCAGGCCCCCGTGCGCACGTTGGAGCCCGGTCCCATCGACGACGCGACCGTCCTGCGCCTGCTCGACCTGGCCAGCCGGGCGACCGCCGGCCGGCGGCGCCGGTGCGAGTTCGTGGTCGTGCGCGATCCCGAGGTCCGCCACCAGCTCGCCCGCATCTACCGCCAGGGCTGGTCGGTGTACAAGCGGGTGCTGCGCAGCCGCAGCGGCGACGACGCGCTGGTCGCGGCGCGCCAGTGGGAAGCGGACCACTTCGAGGACGTGCCGGTGCTGGTGGTCGCCTGCGTGCGGGCGCGCCGCCCGCTGTTCCCGGCCGCGGATGCCGCGTCGTTCTACGGCAGCGCGTTCGGTGCCGTGCAGAACTTGCTGCTCGCCGCGCAGGCGGCTGGGCTCGGAGCTGGCGTCACGACGCTCGCGCTGTGGTCGACCTGGGAGGCCCGGCGGACCCTCGGTCTTCCCCGGCGCGTGACGCCCGTGGCCGTCGTGCCGATCGGCCGGCCGCGCAGTCAGGTGCCGCCGGCCCCGGTGCCGCCGATTGGCAATCTGGTCCATCTCGACCGGTTCGGTCACCAGCCATTTCGCGGCCGGGCTCTCGGCGCCGCGAGCGACATGGCATTATGAACGCTACGGATTCGAGGCAGGTGGCGACGTGGCCAGAAAAGGACGAGCGCGCCGGTTCCGCGAAGCGCGCCGGCTCAAGCAGGGCTACGACGACGGGTTGTTCCGTGAAGGTTCCGGCACCCTCGCCGACCTCGAGGCCAACGGCGAGGCCGCGGATCTCGACGACGACCTCGACGACGAGGACGACGACTGGGAGGACGAGATCCACGACCAGTCGGACGAGGACTGGGACCCGCTGAAGGACTGACCTGGCCGCTCAGGCCGTGCGGGGGTTGGGCTTCTCCGGCTCGATGCCGTACCTCGCGAGCGCCTCGGCGACGGCCTCGCCCTTGAGGTCACCGGTCTGGGCGAGCGCGTCGAGCACCGCCACGGCGATCGAAGGTGGATCCACCTCGAAGTGGCGGCGAAGCTCGTCGCGCACGTCGGAGAATCCGTAGCCGTCGGTCCCGAGCACGACATAGGGGTGCGGGACGAACCGGGCGATCGAGTCCGGAACCGCCTTGATCCAGTCGCTCACCGCCACGAGGGGCCCTTCCGTACCGGCGAGCTGTTCCGTGACGTACGGAGTGCGTGGCTCCTCCGTCGGGTTCAGGCGGTTCCAGCGCTCGCAGTCGAGCGCGTCGTCTCGCAGTTGCTTCCAGCCCGGAACGCTCCACACGTCGGCCGCGACGTCGTGGTGCTCCGCGAGGAGGCGCTGCGCCTCGAGCGCCTGGAGCACCATCGTGCCGCTCGCGAGGATCTGCGCGCGATGGGTGCGCGCCCCTTCGGCGGCGCGCAAGCGGTAGATCCCGCGCACGATGCCCTCCTCGACGCCGGCCGGCATCGGGGGCTGTGAGTAGTTCTCGTTGTAGAGCGTGACGTAGTAGAAGCAGTCCTCCGGTTCGGGCCCGTACATGCGGCGGATGCCGTCGCGCACGATCACCGCGACCTCGTACGCGTACGCCGGGTCATACGCGCGGCAGTTGGGGTACGCGAGCGCGTACGCCTGTGACTGGCCGTCGCAGTGCTGGAGGCCCTCGCCCGTCAACGTCGTACGGCCGGCGGTCGCGCCCATCAGGAAACCGCGGCCGCGCTGGTCGCCGAACGACCAGATGAGGTCGCCGACGCGCTGGAAGCCGAACATCGAATAGAAGACGAAGAACGGAACCATCGGCTGGCCCCACGTCGCGTACGCCGTCGCCGCGGCGGTGAAGTCGGCCATGGAGCCCGCCTCGGTGATCCCCTCTTCGAGGATCTGCCCGTTGGCCGCCTCGCGGTACGAGAGCATCAGGCCGGCGTCGACCGGCTCGTACTGCTGGCCGAAGGGCGCGTAGATCTTGAACTCGGGGAACAGCGCGTCCATGCCGAACGTGCGCGCCTCGTCCGGGATGACGGGCACGACGCGGTGCCCCCACTCGGGTTCCTTCATCAGCGTGCGGAGCAGACGCGTGAACGCCGTCGTCGTCGACGCCTGGACCTTCTCACCGGTCCCGGCCGCGAGCTGCTCGATGATCTCGTCGCGCGGGAAGATCACCGTCTTCGACCGCACCACCCGCTCCGGGAGGTAGCCGTCGAGCGCGCGCCGGCGGTCCATCAGGTACTCGTACTCCTCGGAGCGATAGCCCGGATGGAAGTAAGGGGCGAGTCCCTCGTCGAGGGCTTCGTCGGGGATTTCCATGTAGAGCCGGTCGCGCAGCGTCTTCAGCTGATCCGGCGTCATCTTCTTGATCTGGTGCGTGGCGTTGCGGGCCTCGAAGTCGGGGCCGAGCGTCCAGCCCTTGATCGTCTTCGCGAGTATCACGGTCGGCGCGCCCTCGTGTTCGACCGCACGCTTGTACGCGGCGAACAACTTGCGATAGTCGTGGCCGCCGCGCGGCAGCTTCTGGAGCTGCTCGTCGGTGAGGTTCTCGACCATCCGCCGCAGGCGCGGATCGGGGCCGAAGAAGTGCTCACGGATGTACGCGCCCGACTCGACCGCGTACTTCTGGAACTCGCCGTCGAGCGTCGAGTTCATCTTGTTGACGAGCACGCCGTCGACGTCCTTGGCGAGCAGCTCGTCCCACTCGCGCCCCCACACGACCTTGACGACGTTCCAGCCCATCCCTCGGAAGATCGACTCGAACTCCTGGATCACCTTCCCGTTGCCGCGCACCGGCCCGTCGAGGCGCTGCAGGTTGCAATTGACGACGAAGATGAGGTTGTCGAGCCGTTCGCGCGCGGCGAGCGACAGGCCAGCCATCGCCTCGGGCTCGTCGAGCTCGCCGTCGCCGACGAAGCACCACACCCGCGCCTGCGACGTGTCGGCGATCTCCCGTTGGTAGAGGTAGCGGTTGAACCGCGCCTGGTACACCGCGTTCAGCGCACCGAGCCCCATCGACACCGTGGGGAACTCCCAGAAGTCGGGCATGCGCCGCGGGTGGGGGTACGACGGCAGCCCGTTGCGCCCGACCTCGCGGCGGAAGTGGTCGAGCTGCTCCTCGGTGAGGCGCCCCTCGAGAAATGCCCGGGCATAGATGCCAGGCGCCGCGTGACCCTGGAAGTACACCTGGTCGCCGTAGCGACCGTCGCCCTTGCCGCGGAAGAAGTGGTTGAACCCGACCTCGTACAGCGCGGCCGACGACGCGAACGTCGAGAGATGACCGCCGAGGCCCTCGTAGAGGTGGTTGGCCCGGTCGACCATGACGACCGCGTTCCAGCGGATGAACGCGCGGATCCGGCGCTCGACGTGCTCGTCGCCGGGGAACCAGGGTTCCTCCGAGGGCGGGATCGTGTTGATGTAGTCGGTCTGCACCATCGCAGGGACACCGACGCCCTTGTCGCGTGCCCGCTCCATCAGGCGCGCGAGGAGGTAGTTGGCTCGGCTCTTCCCGCGGCCGTCGACGACCGCGTCGAGCGATTCCAGCCATTCGGCGGTCTCGGCCGGGTCGATGTCGGGGAGCTGGTGGATCGAGCCGTCGATGAACATGCGCGCTCGCTTCCTGGACGGTGGACCTCGACCAGCCTACGGCCGGATCGCGGCGCTCAGGTCGTTCTCATCGGCGCGTTCCGCGCACCGCGGAGAAGCCGCACTCGTCGACTTCGACCTCTTCGCCGAGGAACGAGCAGTCGCACGTCTTCGCGCAGTCGTCGAGCTCGCCGCGGTAGTGGACGCCCGCGAAGGCCAGCGCCGCGAGGAGGGCGACGACGACAAGGCGCGTGCCGAGCGATCGCACCCACACCACCGTGACGATCGCGAGCGCGCACGCGGCGAAGACCGCACCCGCCGATGCCCCTTTCAGGAACCCGGCGTCCATCCACCCGGGCAGCTCCGCCAGCATCGGGCTCGAGGGTACCCCGAATCAGCCGGTTCGTCACCTGTGCGGGGAACGGGCGTTTCGGCCCGTTCAGACGATCGGCGGGACCGGGCCTGCCGGGTCGTGCGACGGTGCGAAGAACCACGTCTCGACCGCATCGCGCTCGCGCGGGGGCGCACGCAACCTGGCGACCCGAGCGGATCGGCCGGAGTGGTCGGTGGGCGGTAGGCGACTCGAACGCCTGACCTCTTCCGCGTCAAGGAAGCGCTCTAGCCAACTGAGCTAACCGCCCCGGGTGGAACACGCGAGGATAGCAACGTGGGCCTTCTGGACGGACATGCGGCGGTGGTGACGGGTGGCGCTTCGGGGATCGGCGCCGCGACGTGCCGCCGCATGGCGGCCGAGGGCGCCCGGGTCGCGGTGTTCGACATCGACGGCGAAGGCGCCGAGCGCGTCGCCGCCGAGGTCGACGGCATCGCGTACGCCGTCGACGTGACCGACTTCGCCGCCCTCGACGCCGCGGTGTCCGACGCGGCGGACCGGTTGGGCCGGCTGTCGCTGCTGTTCAACAACGCCGGCACCAGCAACCTGGCGCCTGTGCACGACTTCCCGCTCGACGAGTGGCGCCGCATCATCGACGTCAACTTGACGGGCGTGTTCCACGGCTTCAGGGCGGCGGCGCCGCACATCGTCGCCTCCGGCGGCGGCGCGATCGTCTCGACGGCGTCGATCTCGGGCACACGCCCGGCTGCGGGCGAAGCGCCCTACGCGGCGGCGAAGGCGGCCGTTGCCGCGCTCACTGCCACGGCCGCGCTCGAATACGCGCCGACCGTACGCGTCAACGCCGTCTCGCCCGGGATGATCCACACGCCGATGACCGACCTGCTCCTCACCGACCGCGGGCTCGACCAGGCGGCCCGCATGACCGCGAAGACGCCGCTCGCACGGATCGGCACCCCCGACGACATCGCCGACGTCGTCGTGTTCCTGTGCTCGGACCTCGCGCGCTTCGTCACCGGACAAAACGTCGTCGTCGACGGCGGCATGACCTTGCATGGCTCGGGCGTCGACGGGCTCCTCGACCTGGTGCGCGACCTGCTCGCACGGCGCGGCGGGTAGCGCGTTAGCGCACCCCACTCGTCGCGCTGTCGACGTCGTCGAACACTTCGAGCACCTGTTCTGCTCCGCACAGTTCGAGCACCTTGCGCACGTACGACTGGGGCTCGCGAACGAGCGCGAACGCGATGTGCTGACCCGCGAAGCGTTGCTGGAGCTCGAACACCAGACGGACGCCCACGCTGTCGAAGTACTCGATGCCGCTGAGGTCGAGGATCATCCGTCGGGTGCCGAGCGTGACGCCGTCGAGGATCTGCGCCTGGACCTGCTCGCCGTTGGAGACGTCGATCTCACCGTGCACCCGCGCGATCGTGACGCCGTCGTGATGCTCGTGCTCGACCGATGCCAGCGGGCCCATGGCGTCTCCTGCGTAGCGGACGACGGTACCCGACGCCGGCGCTCGCGGGAAGCGGCAGTGGTCGGGACCGACGAGTTCACATACCGTGCAGACGTGCCTCGTGGCGCCGAGACGACGTTCCCCCGGCACTCCCTCGTCGCGGCGGCCGCCGTCCTGGTGGTCGCGACGGCAGGCGCGGTGGCGACCGTCCCCGACGACTACCCCGTCACCGCCGTGCTCCTGCTTCCGCTGGCCGCGGCCGCGGTGCTGCCGTGGCGTCCCACTGCCGCCATCGCGGGGCTCTCCGTCGTCGCGGGAGCGTTCCTGGCTGCAGACGCGTTCGACGGCGCGGCCCTGGCGTTCCGGTTGCTGTTCCTGGTCTCGGGTGCCGTGATGATCGTGCTGCTCGCGGCCCGCAGGGAGGCGCGAGAACGAACGATCGCGGGTACCGATGCGCTCCGCCGCGTCGAAGCCGAACTGCGAGTGTCGGAGCAGCGCTACCGCTCACTCATCGACGCGACGACCGCCCTCGTAGCCGTCACGGCCCCTGACGGGCGAATGGTCGAGCCCCAGCCAGCCTGGTCGGCGTACACCGGACAAAGCTGGGAGCAGCACCGCGACTACGGATGGCTCGACGCGTTCCATCCCGACGATCTCGGACGCATCACGACGCGATGGGAGCGCGACGCCCCGCGCAATGAGCTCTTCGAGGACCGTGTCCGTCTCTGGCATGCACCGTCCGGCGGGTACCGCTTCGTCGTGGCGCGCGGTGCCGCCGTCGGTGGCCCCGAGGGCGCGCGCGAATGGATCGGCACGGTCACCGACGTGCACGAGCACACCGTCGCCGAGCTGCGCGCGGCAGGCTCCGCGGAGCTGCGGGCTGCGGTCCTGGGCTCGTTGCACGACGGCCTGCTCGTCACGGATGAGGGGGGCGTCGTCTACGAGGTCAACGAGGCGTTCACGAAGCTCACCGGATTCGGACGTGCAGAGGCGCTCGCCGCACGTCCGCCGTATCCCTGGTGGCCCGACCCGGACGTGCACCCCGAGGCGTGGGCGGAGCTCGCGGTCACGAACCAGCGGCTCCGCGAGACGGACGATCCGGTCGAGACCGAGCTCTGGCTGCGGCACCGCGACGGCCATCTCGTGCCGACGATCACGTCGGCCGCGTCGGTACGAGCGGGCGACGGCACGCTCGTCATCGTGTCGAGCATCAAGGACATCACCGAACGAAAGGCCGCCGAGGACGCGCTGCGTTCCGAGCGCGACTTCCGCGACGCGATCGTCGCGTCACTCCAGGACGGCCTGTTCGTGCTCGACCGTCAAGGGACGATCCTGGAGGTGAACGAGGCCTGGACGCGAATCACCGGCTTCGCGGCGTCCGAGGTCGTCGGCATGCGGCCGCCATACCCCTGGTGGCCCGACGACGAAGAGACCCGAGCGCGCCGTACGAAGATCCTCGCCGAAGCGACGAGTGGCGCCCGCGCTCCCGACGTCGAGATGACGATCCGGCGCGCCGACGGGACGGAACGCACCGTCGTCATCACGCGCCAGCCGGTGCACGATCCGGCAACCCGAGAGTTCGTGGCCGTCGTCGGCACGTTCCGCGACATCACACGGCGTGCGCAGGCCGAGGCCCGGCTTCGCACCTTCGCCGCGCTCAGTGCCCGCGTCGCGTCGGTGAACGAGGTCGCCGGCGTCGCATCGGCGACACTCGACGAACTGCTCCCCGCGCTCGGCACCGACGTCGGCGCGATAGCCATGGTCGACGCACCGGCATCGAGCTACGGCATCGTCGCCGCGCCAGGCTTCGCGCCCGACGCGACCCAACGTTGGGGCAACGTCGCACTCGACCACCCGGGCCCGATCTCGCACGTCGCCGCGACCGGCGAAGCAGTCGAGGTGACGAATCGCGCCGAGCTCGCCGCCCGCTTCCCTGCCATCGCGACCGGGAGTGCGGCGCGCGGACTCGAGGCGTTCGCGGCCTGGCCGCTCGTGCGGGCCGACGCCGTGGTCGGCGTGTTGTTCGTCGGCTTCCGCGGGCCACGAACGCTGCTCGAGCGTGAACGCGACCTGCTGCGAGGCACGGCGCCGCTCATCGCGCAGGCGCTCGAGCGCGCGCGGCTGTTCGAGCTCCAGCGATCCGTTGCGTCGACACTGCAGCGTTCGCTCCTGTCGTCCCCCGCGGCGTTGTCGCGGCACCTGGCGCTCGCAACCCGCTACGAACCGGGGGTCGCCGAGCTCGAGGTAGGCGGCGATTGGTTCGACGTGCTGACGCTGAGCGGGGATCGTGTCGCCGTGGCGGTCGGCGACATCGTCGGTCGCGGACTCTCGGCGGCCGCCGCGATGGGGCAGTTGCGGAGCGCGCTGGGCGCGCTGGCACACACCACGCCCAGCGCATCCGAAGCCGTCGAGCGCCTCGACGAGTTCGCACGGCGGGTTCCGGGCGCACACGCCACGACCGTCTGCTACGGCATCGTCGACACCGCGGCGCGGACGTTCCGGTTCACCGCCGCGGGCCATCCGCCGCCGCTGGTGATCGACCCGGCAGGCGCGGCGCGGTTCCTCGAGGAGGCCAGGGCATGGCCGATCGCAGTCGCGCCCGCGCGTGCGCGGCCCGAAGCAACGGTCGAACTCCCGGAAGGCTGCACGCTCCTGCTCTACACCGACGGGCTCGTGGAGCGGCGTGATCGCTCGATCGCCGACGGGATGGCTGCGCTCGCTGCAGCAGCGTCGGCCCGCAGCCAGCTTCCCGTCGAAGAGCTCTGCGACGAGCTGCTCGAGACGCTGGTCCCCGGCGGTCCCGCCGACGACATCGCGCTCGTGGCACTCCGGTTCGTCACGCTGACGGCCTCGTCGTTCACGTGGCGGTTCGACGCATCACCGGCCGAGCTCGCGGCCGCGCGGCACCACCTGCGCGATTGGATGGCGGGTCAATCGCTCCCCGATCGCGTGCGCGACGACGTCGTGCTGGCGGCAGGCGAGGCGTGCACGAACGCGATCGAACATGCGTACAGCACGACCTCGCACCAGCAGGTAGTGCTCGAGGTCCAGCGGGGCGACTCCGACATCGTCGTCTCCGTGCGCGACTACGGGTCCTGGCGTCCACTGGCGCCCGACCCGCGGCGCAATCGAGGCTTCCACCTCATGGCGGCCGTCATGGACGACGTCGCCGTCTCCCCCACCGTTCACGGCGGGACGCGCATCAGAATGCGGCGGCGCGTCGATCCGACCGACCGCTACAGTGCGGCGTCGATGTAGCGCTCGACGCACCCCGCGCCCAACTGTGCCGTGAACTCCGAGGTGCCGTCGCATGCCGCCCGCTCCGTCCACCAGCGCCAGTCTCGTCGCCCGCGACGTCTCCAAGTCGCACGGCGCGCACGTGATCCTCGACCAGGTGTCCGTCACCGTCGCCCCGGGAAGCCGCATCGGCGTGGTCGCGCCCAACGGAACCGGCAAGAGCACGCTGCTCCACATCCTCGCCGGCCTGATCGCCCCGGACGACGGCACCGTGACGCGGCACCCGCCGACGGCGACGGTCGGGTACCTGCCGCAGGAGACCGAGCGGCGGCCCGGCGAGACGCTGCGCGCGTTCCTCGGCCGGCGCACCGGGGTCGATGCGGCCGCCGAGGCGCTCGACGACGCGAGCGCGCAACTGGCGGCGGGCGACGACGGTGCCGACGACGCGTACGCGAGCGCCCTCGAGCGCTACCTCGCGCTCGGCGCCCCGGACTTCGACGCGCGCGCGGCCGCCGTCGTGGACGAGCTCGGACTCACCGTGCAGCTCCTCGACGTCGACGTGACCGCGCTCTCCGGGGGTCAAGCGGCGCGAGCATCGCTGGCGGCCACGCTGCTGGCACGCTTCGACGTCTTCCTGCTCGACGAGCCGACCAACGACCTCGACTTCGCGGGACTCGAGCAGCTCGAGCTGTTCCTGGAGCGCACGCCGGCGGGCGCGGTGATCGTCTCGCACGACCGCGCCTTTCTCGACCGCACGATCCGGTCGGTCCTGGAGCTCGACGAGCACACACACCGCGCAAGGCTCTTCGACGGTGGGTGGACCGCATACCTGCACGAGCGCGCGGTCGCTCGCCGCCATGCCGAGGAACGGTACGAGCAGTACCAGGAGCAGCGAACGGCACTCGTCGCGCGTGCCCAGCAGCAGCGTGAATGGGCCGTGCAGGGGGTCGGGAAGGCACGCAAGAGCGGCGAGCGCGACAAGTTCATCCGGCACTTCCGCACCCAGTCGAGCGAACGACTCGCGGGCAAGGCACGCGCGACCGACCGGGCTCTCGAGCGGCTCGATGCCGAAGCGGTCGAGAAACCATGGGAGGGGTGGGAGCTCCGCATGACGGTCGCGACCGCGGGGCGCAGCGGCGACATCGTCGCTCGGCTCGATCAGGCAGTCGTGCGGCGGGGCGCCTTCGTACTCGGGCCCGTCGATCTGGAGGTCCACTTCGGTGACCGGGTCGCGATCATCGGCCGCAACGGCAGCGGCAAGACCACGCTGCTTCGCGCCCTGCTCGGGGAGCTGCCGCTCGCCGCGGGGTCTCGGCTGCTGGGTCCGGCCGTCGTCGTCGGCTCCCTCGACCAGGGGAGGCGGCAGTTTGTCGGCGGCGAGTCGCTCCTGGATGCGTTCGTCCGCGCCACGGGCGCAGAACTGTCGGCCGCGCGGTCGGCACTCGCGAAGTTCGGGCTCGGAGCTCGGCACGTCACGCGGCCGGCCGGCACACTCTCGCCCGGCGAACGTACCCGCGCCGTGCTCGCGCTGTTCACCGTTCGGGGCGTCAACTGCCTCGTCCTCGACGAGCCCACCAACCACCTCGATCTTCCGGCGATCGAGCAGCTCGAGCGGGCCTTGGCCTCGTTCTCGGGCACGTTGCTGTTCGTCACGCACGACCGTCGTCTGCTCGACGCGCTCGAACACACACGGGAGGTGCGCGTCGACGACGGTCGGGTCTCCGTCAACGCACCGTGATCTCGCCTCTCATCCCGTACTCGACATGGCCCGGAAGGTGGCACGCGAACTCGTACGTGCCGGGCTCGTCGAACGCGAAGAACGTCACCCCGGTCTCGCCCGGACCGACCGACACTTCGCCGGGCACCGGCGGGTGGCGCCGCTCCGTGCCGCGCGCGTGGCGGGCGTGCACGTCGTCGCCGCCGGTGACGAGCTCGTGGTTGATCGGATCGTCGTTGCGCACGACGAACCGAACCGTCGTACCGGCGTGCACTGCCAACCGGTCGATCGAGAACTCGCTGTGCTCGATGTCGACGGCGACGGTCACCAGACCCGGTCCGAGGGTGGGTTGCTCGTCGCTCGCGCCTGCGTCGATCGCGTAGCCCGCGCCGACGACCACCGTGAAGACTGTGGCGGGCACGAGCACTCGTGAGCGCCACCTCATGCCGGCACCGTCCGTGCTCCGCGCCGCGACGCCGAGCCCGTCAGGGCCACCGCACCGACCGTGGCCGCGAGGCCGGCGACGATCGGCCACACCGCGCGACCGTCGTCGTCGCTGACCGGGCGCGCCTCCCTGGCGTCGACGCCGACGTCGGTCAACGTCGGCGGGGTTGCCTCGTCGACCGATGCAGCAAGGTCGTAGTCGAGCTCCCCGGCCGGCGCGTTCAGCTCGAGGTAGGTGAGCCACATCTCGTCGGGTACCCAGTCCATCCCGGCATCCGACCGCAGGTCGGCCAGCAGACGCCCCGACGCGGGTTCGTCGCGCTCGATCGAGAGCCCGGGCCCCCCGGCGA
>Ga0073934_10007051_pt1 | contig 15906 bp, 13 predicted proteins | sample LarsenN4metaG_FD_76834 | JGI IMG/M metagenome (GOLD analysis project Ga0073934, IMG submission 76834) | Hot spring sediment bacterial and archeal communities from British Columbia, Canada, to study Microbial Dark Matter (Phase II) - Larsen... ...
CACCCGTGCCCGTCGGCGCGGCCGGCATACCGTACACCGCCATCCTGTCAGCTGCCGGCGGATTGAAGAATTACTCCTGGATCGTCAAGAACGGGACTCTGCCTGCCGGACTGGCCCTTGACAGCGCCACCGGCACCATCAGCGGCACGCCGACAGCCAAGATAGTTTCCAGTGTCACCTTCGAGGTAAGCGACAGCGATACGCCGCCGCAAACGGCCCAGCAGGAGCAGGTGTTCGAGATCAGGGATATCCTGACCATTTCCGAACAGTCTTTGCCGAACGGCAGGCTCGGACAGGCCTATCTGGCCAACATCCGTTCCCTGCTCGGGGCACCGCCGTACAGCTGGCGGGTGGCCAGCGGAACCCTGCCGGCGGGCCTAGCCCTGCTGCAAAATGCCGGCATCGCCTCCCTGCAGGGGACGCCGACGACGCCGGGCAGTTACACCTTTACCCTGGAAGTGAGCGATAGCGGTAATCCCGCGCAAAAGGCCAGCCGTCAATATACCGTTATCATCTACGGGCCCGTGACCATAACGACGACTGCCCTCGGCAATGCCATGAGGGGGATGGCGTACAACGGATCCGTTAACGCCTCCGGCGGCACCTCGCCCTATGCGTGGAGCATTGTCTCCGGGAATCTTCCCCAGGGGCTCGTGTTCAACTCCACAACCGGCGCCATCAGCGGCACCACCAATGTCGCAACGGGATATACCGCCTCGTTTACCGTCCGGGTCACCGATGGCGGCAATCCGGCGGCTTCCGTTGAAAAGCAGTACACGATCCAGGCTGTCGACCCGATGGCCATCACCACGGCGACGATCCCGGGGGGACAGCAGTACCTGCCTTACAGCGTCAACCTTTCGGGTCAGGGAGGTATCTCTCCCCTGGGCTGGTCAATAACCACCGGAAACCTGCCGACCGGGGTAACATTAAACAGCAGCACCGGGGTTATCTCCGGGACTCCCGCTGTCTGCGGCAGCTTCCCTGTCACCGTCCAGCTGGGGGATTCGTCATTGGTTCCCCTGACGGTGCAGGCAGGGTTTACCCTGGCGGTGGCATGCAACACGGGCGGTCCGTACCCGCTGAACGTCACCCTTGCGGGAACCGGAAGCGGATCGGTGAACAGTTCTCCCTCCGGCATCAGTTGCACCGGAGGTACATGTTCGGCAAATTTCATCTCCGGGACAACGGTCAGCCTGCTTCAGACGGCATCGAACGGTTCACAGTTCGCCGGCTGGAGTGGCAGCTGCGCCGGGACGGGGGACTGCAGCCTCGGCATGACATCGAGCAGGAACGTAACCGCCACCTTCAACATCATCCCCAACATCCAGATTGAAGGAGGCGGAAGTTTCGGAACGTTCATGGATGCATATAATGCCGCCGTCAACAATGCGGTCATCAAGGTCATAGCGGGAAGCCTCATCGGCTCCCTCGACCTGCAATCAGACAAAACGGTGTACGTCAGGGGCGGGTATGATCCATCATTCACGACACCAACAGGCTCTGCCGTTATCAGGGGTGTTATTTCCATCAGCAAGGGGAGGCTGGTCCTGCGACAGGGAACATTAAAGGCGGCGCCATAGCAATCAAAACGGTCAAAGATTCAAAGTAACCGCCTGCTTGAACGTGTCAAAGCTATCTCGGGGATTCAGGTGACCCGTGAATTGGGCCGAAACAGACGAAGACAGCCCTTCAGCGAGGAGTTGAAGGGCTGTCTTTTTGCACTGTGGAAGGGACTCTGATTGCTCACCGCCTAAAAAGAAAGGGTCTGACATTTCTGTCAGACCCTTCAAAATTGGCGCGCCCGGAGAGATTCGAACTCCCGACACCCTGGTTCGAAGCCAGGTACTCTATCCAGCTGAGCTACGGGCGCATTGAATTGTGACAGTAGTAGCGTCAGTTCCGGCGGCCTGTCAAGAAATAACTGCGACAATGGTGCGGAACGGGTTACGGATCTGCCGCTTTTGCTGGCATTGGCGCCGGATTCGGTGTATAAAGCGTGTCGCCTGAAGAATAACCAAGGAAGGATTCTACTGTTATGCATGAAATGATCAACTGGCTCTTGAGTACCATCGGTTCAATGGGGTATCCGGGGATATTCATCCTCATGGCAATGGAGAGTTCCGTCATCCCGGTGCCGAGCGAACTGGTCATGCCGCCGGCGGGCTATCTGGCCCACCAGGGGGAGATGAACATCTGGGTCGCCATTCTCATGGGGACGGTGGGGAGTCTGGTGGGGGCCTATGCCAACTACTTCGCCGCCCACTACCTGGGACGGCCGCTGGTGCTGAAGTATGGCAAGTACGTCTGGATAACCGAGCACAAGTTTGCCAAGGTGGAGAGTTTCTTCCTGCGACACGGCGAGATCTCGACCTTCATCGGACGGCTCCTGCCGGTCGTCCGCCATCTGATCTCCATCCCTGCCGGCATCGCCGGCATGAACCATCTCCGCTTTTCCCTCTACACCCTGGTCGGCGCCGGCATCTGGTGTACCATACTGGCCTGGATCGGCTACTTCATTGGCAAGGAGCAGGAGTTGATCATGAAGTATTCCCACCAGGCGGTAGTCGGCGTGGTGCTTTTCAGTTCGGTTCTTGTTGCGGTGTATGTCTGGAGGCAGCGTAGGGGAGGCCGGTAACCGGCCCCCCTGGAGAGTGGTCGGGGCTAATTCTGCCCTTTGTAGGTTGAGTAGCAGAGCAGTTGAGCCAGAAGAATTCCTGCGGAAATAGCGATCAGACCTGCGATGATGATTGACATGAGATCCCCCTTTGCTGGCTTGGCGTTGTTTTTCATTAGATTGCTCGATCCATGCCAAGGCGGAATGCAAAACGCCGGTTTAGTTAAAAATAATGATTCCGGGCAGCGATGCTGCAACCAGACGGCCGTTATTGCCGTAATTTGCAAATGCTTTCAAGCGGTTGTGCGCGATAAGTTTCTGCTGATTCCGTCAGTTGCCACTCTCCCCTGATAAGATATCTTTCCTGTTTATTAGTCGATTCACAACCAACCTGTTTCATCTCTGACCATGCATAGCGGACTTTTCGTGAAATAACGGTACATGTTACCATCTGGTTTTGTGTCCCGGTGTTATCGCGGCTGCAGAGGGTCTTCCCGCCCACCGCAGCCGTTTTTTATAATGTCATTATGTTTATTGAAGCCTGTTTGCACGCCTGTATTTTGCAACTGCGGGAGCTGGTCGTACCCTTAGCCTTTTGTTTTTTTTCGGTCGAGTTCCTCCTTGGCGCGGAGCTTTCATTGCAATACCAAGTTCTTGGCAGCAATTCAGGTTTTTGTGCTTAACGGCAGAATTTTCAGATTTTTTCAATGGGCAACTTGCCCATCCCTGACCCTGATAATCCGTTCGGCCCGTTTGGCAACCTCGTCGCTGTGGGTGACGATGACCACGGTCTTCCCCTGGCGGTGCAGCGTCTGCAGCAGGTCCAGAACCTCAGCCTCGGCAACCGAGTCCAGGTTGCCGGTCGGCTCATCCATCAGCAGGATGTCCGGATCATTGGCCAACGCCCGGGCAATGGCCACCCGCTGCTGCTGCCCACCGGAGAGCTGGCCCGGTTTCGCGCCGGCTTTCTCCGCCAGACCCACCAGCGCCAAGAGCTTTTCAGCTCTGCCCCGTTGTTCGCGTTCAGGGACCCCGGCCAGCATCATGGCGATCTCCACGTTCTCGATTGCCGTCAGCCCCTGCATGAGGTTGAAGAACTGAAACACGAAGCCGATCCGCTTGCCCCGCAGGCGGGCCAGGTCGCTGTTAGGGATGCAACTGATCTCCATGTCGCCGATGTAGACCTTGCCGTCACTTGGCCGGTCGAGGCCGCCGATCAGGTGCATGAGGGTACTCTTGCCATGGCCTGACGGGCCGACGATGCAGGTGAATGACCCTTGCGCAATCTCCAGGGAGACGTCCTTGAGGGCAGTGGTGGTAATTTCGCCGGTCTTATACGACTTGGCGGCATGTTCCGTACGGATGATGCTATTCATAGCTGATCGCCTCCACCGGGGTGAGCCGTGCCGCCCGCCAGGCCGGATAGATGCCGGCTACCACGGCCACGACGGCTGAGAAGAGGATTGAGCCGGCAATCACCTTGACATCGATTATGTCGCCGCTGCCGGAGCCCTTGACGAAGGTGGTGAATGCATTCTGACTGATATAGGGAGTGGCAATGACTGCGGTTGCCAGTCCGGCGATGACTCCGGTTACTCCGCCGATGACGCCGTAGAAGCCGGATTCCAGCATGAAGATGGTGAAGATGGTTCTCCTGCGGGCGCCGAGCGCCTGGAGGATGCCGATCTCCCGTTTGCGCTCGTACGTGGCGGCCATCATGGTGTTGATGATTCCGAAGGCGGCAGCCAGCACCGAAACCGCGGCAATCATCTGCAGGGTGATATTGACGGTGCCGACGATGCCGAGCACCGATTTGAGCATCTGCTTGTCCGAGACTACCCCCAGTCCCGTCGCTTCGCGGATCTTTTCGATATACCCTTCGGTGTTGGTCAGGTTATCGACCCGGATAGCCGCATAGGAGACCTTGTCCGCCGACTTGAAGAGTCGCTGGGCAACCGGCATGGAAAGGAACAGGGTAGCGTCGTCCCGGCCGCCGGTTTCGCCTAGAATGGCGAGGACCGGCAGTTTTTCGCCGCGCACGGTCACGACCGAACCAGGCTTGAGACCGAACTGGCGCGCGGCAGTGACACCGAGAACCACGCCGTTTTCGTCCGGCTTGCTGAAATACGCCCCCTGGCTGACCTGCCAGCGCTTGAAGGCCAGGGTTGCCGACGGTTCTATGCCGCTGACGGTGACCGGCCTGTTGTTGATGGCGGTCTGCTGTGCCAGGAAAGGAACCACGGTCAGTCCCCTGATCGCCCGGATGCTGGCGATTTCCGCCGCCGAAATGTTTGTCGGCATCTGGTCGCCGGTCAGTATCGATAGCTGTTCATAGCCGCAGGACCCCTTGGGGATCACTACCAGATTGGCGCCGAGCGCCGCTGTTTCACGGTGGATTTCATCCTTCAGGCTCCCCCCCAGGGCCATGAAGGTGACGAATGAGGCGATGCCGATGGTGATGCCGAGCAGGGTGAAGAGAAACCGCCCTCGCCGCCGGGTGATGTTCTTGATAACCAGTTTGGTGAGAGTCATCTAGCCCCCGATCTTGTGGTTGCGTACCACCTTGACATCCGTGGCGGAAAAAAGGTAACTGCCGGATACTGGTATGAACGTGCCGCTGACCCGGACCTCGTCGCCTTGTTTCGGCATGGTCCCCTGGTATTTGACCGGCAGGTAGATCTTGTTGCAGTTGGGGGTCTTGCACTGCAACTCCTTTAGATCAAAGATGCCGAACACGCTTGGATCCTGCGGGGAGGTGCCTGCCGTGATACCGGTAACTGTTATTGTTCCGCTGTAGGCTGAAGGATCGGAGGCGACCTGATTGACCTGGAGTGTGTTTGCGTTTCCCTTGAAGAAAAGTGCATATGACAAGGCGATGCCGACCAACAGGGCGACGGCGATAAAAATATTTTTTTTCATAAATTCTCCTTTGTTTGAGCATGAATAAACGCTGTCAGGACTATCGGTGTTTGAAATTACAGGGTGTTTTCCGGCATGCAATTCTAAATTGCATCTTTTCCTCTTTCATTTGTCCGGATCTTGATTATTTCATCAACCGTGGACACGAATATCTTTCCATCACCCGTATTACCGGTATGAGCATATTTCTGAATCACGTTGACGACTTCATCCACCATCTCGTCAGCTACGACAATTTCCAGTTGTATGCGCGGAATGAATTCCACCATTTCATAACCAAGCTTATCTTTTGCGTTTTTTGCCCTGCCTTTGCCGAAGCCTTTGATTTCCGACACGGTAACACCCGGCAGACCTTCAATTGCATGAAGTTCCTCGGTGACTTCCAGTAATCTCGAAGGTCTTATGATTGCTTTTATCTCTTTCATGGGATTCTCCTTGGCATGACCTTGTTGTAAGATGCGCTCAAATGGGGATTCATTACATCTCTTCCTCGACCTTTCTCTTTTCAAACCAGCTGTACACCGAAGGAATGATCAAGAGCGTCAGCAGGGTTGAGGTAACCAACCCCCCCACAACAACCGTAGCCAGCGGTTTCTGGATTTCAGACCCCGCGCCGCCGGCGAGCAGCATCGGCATCAGGCTGAAAATCGCGATTGATGCGGTCATCAGTACCGGCCGCAAGCGGTCAAGGCTCCCCTTCCTGATGGCTTCAGGCAATTCATACCCCTCATCCCGCAACTGTGAGATACGGGACACCAGGACGAGCCCGTTCAAGACGGCAACGCCGAACAGGACGACAAACCCTACCGATGCCGGAACCGACAGATATTGCCCCGAGATGAAAAGGGCGAAGACACCGCCGATCAGGGCAAACGGCAGGTTGGAAATGACCAGCAGCGCAAGGCGGATCGAGCGGAAGGTGACGTAGAGGAGAAGAAGGATCAAACCGACCGCCGCCGGGCCGATGATCATCAGCTTGTTCATTGCCCGCTGCTGATTCTCGAACTGGCCGCCCCAGGTGAGATAGTAGCCGGGGGGCAGCTTGACCTGATCCTTGATCTTCTGTTTGGCCTCGGCGACGAAACTGCCGATATCCCGGCCGGTGATGTTCATCTCGATGCCGATCCGTCTCACCCCGTCCTGGCGGCTGATCTGTGCCGGTCCTTCGATCATCTTGACCTCGGCCAGTTGGTCGAGCGGAACGTTGACCCCGGTTTTCGTGGTGATCAGCAGGTTGCTGATTGCCTCCAGGGAATTCCGTTTTTCTTCCGGCAGTCGCACCGATATGTCGAAGCTGCGGTTTTCCTCAAACAGTTGAGATGCCGCCTTGCCGGCCACGGCAATTTCGATGACCTTCTGCACATCGCTTATGTTCAGGCCATAGCGGGCAATTTTCGCCCGGTCGATGTTGACGGTCAGGTATGGCTGTCCGGTAACCTTTTCTGCGTTCAGATCAGTTCCCCCCTTGACGGTGGAGAGCACCTTTGCTATCTCGGCTGATTTTTCAGTGAGGACGTTAATATCTTCACCAAAGAGCTTGAGAATAAGCTGCGCACGGGTGCCGGCAACCAGTTCATCAATGCGGCACTGGATCGGCTGGCTGAAACCGAAGTTTATCCCCGCCACCGATTCCAGGGACTTGCGCATCTCATTGGTCAGCTCTTCCTTGGAGATATCACGTTTCCATTCGCTCTTTGGCTTGAAGATCCCCACATAGCCGGTCTTGTCCGATCCTCTGGTGTCCAGGGCGACCCCGGTCTGCCCGGTTCGTCCCACGATGGTGTCCAGTTCGGGAAACTGCTTAAGCTTTGCCGCGGCCAGCTGATTTACCTCCATCGCCTTGGCCAGAGAAACGCCGGGGAGCATGGCGACGTCCATGTCAAACGAGCCTTCATCCATGATCGGGATGAATTCCGTTCCCAAGCGTGTTACCAGAAAGAGCGAGGCAACCAGGAGAACGCCGGCGACACTCAACACCACGCGCTTCGTATTCATGGCATATTCGAGCAACGGCAGATAGAGCCTGCTGGCATGCTTCATGATGAAGCTCTCTTTTTCCGGGTGCGGTTTCAGGAAAAGGATGCAGAGAACCGGGATGACAAATACCGACAGGAACAGTGAGGCAAGCAGTGCAATCGCCACCGTTATTGCCAGCGGGCTGAACATCTTTCCTTCGATTCCCTCCAGGGAGAGGATCGGGATGAAGGTGAGGGCGATGATCAGTTCACCGAAGATGCTCGGCTTTCTGACTTCCATGACCGCTTTCAGCACGGTCAGTAATTTGGGATGCTGCCCCCCCTCTTCACTCAAATGGCGCTGGACGTTTTCTACCTGGATGATGGTCGTATCGATGATCATGCCGATGGAAATTGCCAGGCCGCCGAGGGACATCAGGTTTGCGGTTATGCCGACAAGTTTCATGACAATGAACGTGGCCAGCAGTGAGAGTGGCAAGGCGATAAGGACGACAAAGCTCCCCCGGAAACTGTTCAAGAGCAGATACAGAATGATCAGCACCAGGATGGAGCCTTCCAGCAGCGCCTTGTTGACCGTGTTGACGCTCGCTTTCACAATGTCGCTCCGGTCGTAATAGGGAACGAGCTTGATCCCTTCGGGGAGCACATTGTTCTCATTCATCTCCTTCACTTTTTCCGCAACGCGTCGCACGACATCGCGGCTGTTTTCGCCGCGCAGCATCATGACGATGCCGCCGACACATTCATCCTTGCCGTCCTTCATGGCGGCGCCCATCCGGACAGCCTCGCCAACCTTTACCTGGGCGACGTCCCGGATATACGTCGGTGTCCCCCCCTGGGATTTCAGGACAATGCTTTCTATGTCGCTGACATCTTTTATCAAACCGACTCCGCGGACGATATACTGGTCCGTGCCCCGTTCGAGGAGGTTGCCGCCGACGTTTTCGTTGTTGCTGCCGATGGCGGAATAGACGTCATCCACGGTTATGGCATATTTCAGCAGTTTCTCCGGGGAGACGATGACCTGGTACTGTTTGAAGTAGCCGCCGAAGGAGTTGATCTCGTTGACGCCGGGAACGCTTTTCAACTGGGGGGTTACAATCCATTCCTGAATGGTGCGAAGGTTGGTCAGCCAGGCAATCTTCTGCTGCGGGTCATCCGGCATCTTTCCTTCGAGGGTATACTGGTAGATCTCTCCCATGGCCGTGCCGATCGGTCCCATGGCAACCTCAACCCCCTTGGGGACCTTCTCCCGCGCCTCCGCCAGTCGCTCGAATACCAGCTGCCGGGCAAAATAGATGTCCACATTGTCCTTAAAGACAATGGTGACAATCGACAGGCCGAACTTGGTGACTGAACGCATCTGTTCGATATCGGGCAGGCCGCGCATGGACATTTCAATCGGATAGGTTACATTTCGCTCAATCTCTATGGCCGAGAGACCATCGGCGTGACTTACCACTTCTACCTGAATGTTAGTTACATCCGGAAAGGCATCAATCGGCAGTTTCAGATATGAGTATAATCCGAATGCAATAATCAGCAGTGCCAGGAATAAGACCATTCCTTTCTGCCGCAACGTATAGGCAATCAATTTTTCTAGCATCGGAACCTCGCTCCAGTTAGTTCAATTATGTAAAAATCACGGCTACTTGCCATGGCCGTGCTCGTCAACGACTTCACCCTTCTTCACTTCCGACTTGAGAATGAACGCTCCCTTGACCGCGTAGCGATCTCCTTCTTTCAGGCCGGAAATGACTTCGACCATGCCATTTGCGGTTCGGCCTGGCTGAACCTGACGCGCCGCGAATTCAGTTTCATTTTCCGCGACGAAGACCACCTTTTTACCATCCAGATCCTGCAGGGCATCTTCGGGAACGGCCAGCACCGGCGGCGCATCAGACGCCAGCGCAAGTTCGACGGTGGCGAACATCTCAGGCTTCAGCTTCCGGCCCGGATTGGCAACCTCAATCCGTGCTTTTACTGTACGGGTGGACACGTCAACCAGATCGGCAATATAGGTGATGCGGCCTCTCAGCTTCTGGTCCGGGAAAGCGCCGACGGTAACGATTGCCGCCTGTCCTTTGCGAACCTTCGCCAGATCTTTCTCGTTTATATCCACCAGCACCCAGACTGAGGAGAGATCGGCCACGGTATAGAGGCTTTTAGATGGATCAGAAAGTTCGCCGACAATGGCGTGCTTTTCGGTGATGATGCCGCCAATGGGTGAGCGGACCGACAGGAGCGGTTTTTTGTCTCCTTTCAAGTCGGAGATCGAGACTCCGTAGAGGGACAAGCGCTCTTCATCGGTGTGCAGTTCGGTCTGGGCGGTCTTGTAGTCGGTTTCGGCCTGAAAGATATCCTTGCGGGCGGCTATCTTCTTTTCCACCAGGGTCTTGATCCGCTCCATGTTGGACTGGGCAAGGGCCAGTTTGGTCTTTGACTGGTGGTAGCGGCTCAAAGCTTCGCCCAGTTCGACACTGTCCAGGGTTGCCATGACCTGTCCGGCGGATACGCTGTCCCCAAGGGACGCCTTTACACTCACGATCTTACCGGAGATGCGGGGCGAGACATGGGCAATGCGGTCGGCGTTGGCTTCAACCTTGCCGGTGGCGCTGATGGCACCGGCCAGCCGTTGCTTCTTGGCCGCAGCGACAACCACGCCGTTCTGCTTCTGCACCTCGGCGGTCATCCTGACGATGCCCGCTTCGCCATGTTCGTCATGCCCTTCGTGACCCTCTTTCTCACCCTTGTGTTCCTTGCCTTCTCCATGGCCGCCGGCCTTTTCAGACCCGTGGCCGGCTTCCTTGTGTTCCGCATGTTCCGCCTCGCCGCTTTCGGTCTGGCTCGCGCGATAGTAGAGACCGCCAGCCAGGGCTACGGCCAGGACAAGTCCGATAATGATTGCTCTTTTATTCACTGCACACCTCCGCTGAGTTCCGTTGCCACTGCCGATTCGAGTCTGACGAGTGCTGTCTGGCGATCATGGAGCGCCGTCAGATACCCCTCGCTGACCTCGAAGAATTTTTTCTGTTCCTGTATGACGGAGAGGATGCCGACTTCGCCGAGGCGGTAGGCTTCCTGGGTCAGTTTCAGGTTTTCCTCAAGCTGGGGGAGAATGTCTGTCTTGTACAGGGAAAGGACTTTTTCACTGCTGTGGTAGCTGGCGTAGGCTGTTTCAACTTCGCGTTCGACATTCCTTTTAGTTGCCAACAGACGGCTTTCGCTGCTGCTTTTCCTGGCCCGGGACTCCTGAACGCCGGCCTGATTCCTGTCAAACACGGGGATCGGCAGTGAAAGCCGGATGCCGAGCAGGTTGTCGCTGACCTCCTCTTCCCCGGTACCGGTTGCATCGGTTCTCCGCTCGTGGGAATAGAAGAGCCCGGCCGTGAGGTTGGGGACAGACTCGGCCTCGGCCAGGATGATGTCCGCGTCACCCCTCCCGTTTTCAGCCTCCAGAGCCTTCACGTCGGGGCGCTGGCCAAGCGCAAGCTGCTTCAGATCGGCCAGCGACCTTGTCATGGTTACTTCGGTATCAAGACTGCCGGCTAGGGCAGGCGATTCTTCGACTGGAAGCCCCATGAAACTCCAGAGTCTTGACTGGCTCTGACTCATCGTTCTTGCGGAATCAATCCTGGAGCCTTCGCTCCGTGCCAGTTCGACCTTGACCAGATTCATCTCCAGTTCCGGGATATCACCTGCCGCCAGGCGCTCCCCGGCGACATCGAGGAGCTGACGGTTGAGAGCGATGGCCCGGTCCGCCAGGTCGGTCCGCTTCATTGCCAGAATGGCTTCATAGAAAGCGGTCTTCACCTCTTCGCGGAGCACCCGCTCCCGGTCGGCCAGTTGCCAGCGGTAGATCTCGAGTTCCCGCTCGGCGATGGTCAGCCGCTTATCCCGTTTTCCCGTCAGGGAAAATTCCTGCGATATGCCGACAGACAGGCTGTTTTCGTCACTGCTGCCGGTCATGGCACCCGTGACCGCCTCAAAATCAAGGGTTGGATTCGGCAACAGACCCGCCCTGACCTTGCCGGCTTCGCGGATGCCTTTTTCCTCGCGAAACGATTTGAGCTCGCCATTGCTGCGCAGCGAATACTCGATCACCCGGGGCAGTGACAGCGTCTGCTCCTCTGCCCGCACCGGGGTTGAGGCTAAAGCAGACACGATTACTGGCACCACGAGCAGCGCTCCTCGTGCAAATACAGTTGTTCCCAAGGGAATAACCTCCTTTATTCGGTTTTAAATGATGAATGTAAAGCGGTTGCGGTCGCGCCATGAGGGGGAGAAGTTACATCTGTCCTGAATCAGGGCAAACTACTCCCGGCGCGGTGCGTTAGGCGTGTATTTGTGGGGGAACAAACTTGGAAAGATAGACTTCGGGTAAATGCTTGAACAGCTCAGAGGTGCGCAGATCCAACACTATTGGATTATAGCCGAGTTGAAACGGTTGAACGGCCAGGGGGGCATGGCATACGCAATTGCTGCAGTTATCGCAGCCGTCATAGTCCTTGTGTTCTTCAGATGGGATACAGGGGCACTGGTGAGGTGTGGAGATATCCTCAAGTGATGCCTTGTCGTTTGCTACGTTCACGTGACCTTGCATTGCATGAGCACTTTCGTGCACGCAATTGACCGTGACGGTCAGCATGACGACGAGTAGAAGGCGGGAGACAAGTTTTAGCGGGATCAGTTTTCGCATAGTTGTTGTTTCGAGAATCATAGTCAATCAATAGAAAAAATGTCAAGAAACAAACTTTCGACAAAAACGTTCGTTGCCGCCCACGAGCCCAATCAGATCGCGTCCCGCAGCGCAGCATTGGCAAATTTCATCCGAATCCGCGTGCCCCCGGTTTCAGGTGCCTCTCAAATGCATTGACAAAGCGTGTTAAAATGTGCAAAAGTCACATTTAATACGCTTTCATACTCCAAGGATTGTCAAGCATGCCCGACAGCATAACTTCAAAAACAGATGTAGCAGCCTGTAATATAAATTGCGAGGACACGGCTTTATTCAGGGCACTGAGCCGCCTGCTAGTCCCCATAGCTCGTCTTTGCCTTGCGAACGGCATTACGTTTGCGACTGCAGATGAGGTTCTAAAGCGGGCTTTTGTGCAAGAGGCGAATGCACTACAGCCGGGAGCGCCAGAGCATGGCAAGGTGAGCCGTATCAGCACCGCCACAGGCATCAACCGTCGTGAAGTCACACGGTTAACCAAATTAGAAGCACCTGAGCGAGCGACTAAACAGCCACTTGCTGCCGAGATACTCGCACGCTGGACGACAGACCATGCTTATCGCAACCCAGATGGTGAGCCAAGTGCGTTGAGCCGGCTAGGACCTGCTCCGAGCTTTGAAGCTCTTGCTCAGACTATTACTCGTGATGTCCACCCCCGTAGCATGCTCGATGAACTTATCCGTTTAGACCTTGTCAGCCACGATAAAAGCCTCGACCTTGTATCTCTCACCCGTAATGATTTTGTTCCAAGAAGTGATGTCCTGCAGATGCTTGACTTCCTGGGAGACAATGTCGGAGATCACCTCAATGCAGCCATAGCCAACATCTTACACGATGGCAACAGTCATCTTGAACAGGCTGTCTTTGCCGACGAATTATCTGCGGAGTCACTTGAAGCATTGCGGCCGCTTGTCATCGCCCATTGGAAGGCACTTCGTGAAAACATGGTGCCTGCCATCACGACGCTTATCGAGGCTGATAAGTTTGCCGGTCGCAAGCAGGACCAGCGTGTTCGCATCGGGCTTTATACATTCGCAGATTCTACAACGGAATCTAAACCGTCAAAAAAAGACCAGGTTCCACGCCGTTTTCGTAAATCTGCCTCAAAGGAAAAACCAACATGAAATCCAGCTATCTAAAAAAATGGTCTGCCTGGCGGTTAATTGCCATCGGCATTATCAGTGCTGCCATAATCACGGGATGCGGTGGTGGTGGAGACACGACAAGCGCGGGGGTCGGCACGGGTGGCACTGGCAGCCTGGCAAAGACAATATCCGGCAGCGTTGCCGATGGTTATCTTGTGAACGCCACTGTGTTCCTCGACAGGGACGGCAACTACCGGTTGGATGCGGGTGAACCCGTCACGACAACGGATGCATCCGGCGCTTACCGGCTGACCGTTGACCCTGCGGATGTGGGTAGGTATACCGTTGTCGCGCTGGCAAGAAAGGATGTTACCATCGACAAGGACACCAGCCAGGCAATTGCAAGCAGCTATGTGCTCAGCATGCCGAAAGATTCCGTCAGCGATACGGCCGGCAGCAACTTCATCAGCCCCATCTCGGCACAGCTTCGTGAAATGATGGAAACGGGAAAATACGCCACCGTGCAGCAGGCCGCGGACGCTTTGCGGACCCGGATGGGCCTGCCTGCCGGGACGGTCATGACGGCAGATTACATTGCCGCCAATAACACGGCCGTGCATTACGCCGCACGGAACATGGCAACCCTTATGGGGAACCAGATGGATCAGGTGCTCGTGACGAGCGGCTCCACCATAACCGTCGACGTCAATCGCTATCGCACCATGATGGGAGTGATTTTCAGCAACATGTCGACAATCTGCGCGGCAGACAATCAGACGAGCATGTCGACCCTGAGCAGCACCATGACAACAATGTTGTCCAACACGCCCACGACGACTTCGGGACAACCCTACCGGAATATGTCAAGCGCCTACAGGGGCATGATGGGAGGTATGTAGCAGGTACTGGCCGGATTTTGACAGGCAGTTCACATTTTTAACAGAGTAAACCCAAAAGGTAGGAATCACCATGAAAAAGCTGGCATTGGCAGTACTCTGCATCATTTCGGCAGGCATTATCGCAGGGTGCGGCGGCGGCGGTGGCGGTGGCGGGAGCGCAACCAGTACAACAATCAGCGGCAAGGTTGCCGATGGTTATCTCAGTGGAGCAGAGGTCTTCCTCGACAAGAATGGCAACTATCAATGGGATAGCTCAGAACCAAAGACGACAACGGATGGAAACGGTGCGTACAGTATGACGGTATCAACCGCAGATGCTGCAATGTATCCGATGGTTGCACGTGCAATTGCTGGTACGACCATAGACAGGGATACCAATACCGCTGTTGCGAACAGTTATGTCTTGTGTGCACCGGCTGGAGCAACCGGATTTATCAGCCCTATGTCTACTCTCATCCGGGAGAAAATGCTCGCTAATCCGAACATGACCTTGACCGAGGCAATGACTCAACTCCGAAACCAGATGAACCTGCCTGCCGGCATCGACATGATGTCGGACTATGTGGCTGGTTCCCAGTCAGGAGCCTATGCAACCCATCACCAGACCATGCACACTGTCGCCCGGCAGATGGCTGGCTTGATGGCTGGCCAGTCAGCACTGGTCATGCCTGACGGTAGAAGCGTGATCGTTAATCGCTACCGCAGCATGATGGCCACTCTTAATACCAACATGCCGGGTATTGCAGCCAATGCCGAGAATTCCCTGGGCATGCAGAGTCCGTTCATGACAACCATGATGACTACAATGCAGGCCCAAATGGGAGCCATCTCAACGACGGGCGGCTTCATGAATTACTCCGCGATGTTCCGCAATATGACGAGTAGCCGTCATTTCTGGGATACTACCTCTGGAACCGCCACTCCCATGACTCCTATGCGTGGCGGCATGATGTAGCGAAATAGCATGCAATCTGGCGAGGGGGTAGTGTCTGCTGGAAGGGGCAAGAAAAAAGAACCCCCAAAACCCTTGACATCCTCGCGTTGAATAATTAATATCTGAACAACACAAAGGGGAGTAGCTACCGGCCACCCACAAGGCCGGCCCCGAGCCCGTCAATACGGTCGAAAGACCCGGGCCGGGGACGAATGATTCGTCAGCAAGACCTTTATCCAGGCAACCGTGCCGGGGGTAAAGGTCTTTTTTATTTCCTCCGGCGCGTAAAAACGTTGGAGGTAATAAAGATGAACCGACTCAAGACAACCCTGCTTCTTTCTCTGCTCACCGTCCTCATGGTCCTCATGGGGAGTGCCATCGGCGGCAAGTCCGGCATGATCTTCGCCTTTGTCATGGCCCTTGGCATGAACTTCTTCTCCTACTGGTTTTCCGACAAGATCGTCCTGCGGATGTATGGCGCGCAGGAGATCGGCGAGCACGACCACCCCGCCTTCTACGGCATGGTCCGGCGCCTGGCGCTGCAGGCCGGGCTCCCCATGCCGAAGGTCTACATAATTCCCGACGACTCTCCCAATGCCTTTGCCACGGGACGAAACCCCAGTCACGCGGCGGTGGCGGCCACCCAGGGGATCCTGCGCATCCTCACCCCGGAAGAGCTTGAAGGGGTGATGGCCCACGAACTTGCCCACGTGCAGAACCGCGACATTCTCGTCGGCACCA
>Ga0073934_10007052_pt1 | contig 15906 bp, 17 predicted proteins | sample LarsenN4metaG_FD_76834 | JGI IMG/M metagenome (GOLD analysis project Ga0073934, IMG submission 76834) | Hot spring sediment bacterial and archeal communities from British Columbia, Canada, to study Microbial Dark Matter (Phase II) - Larsen... ...
GTCGATCCCGACAGTAGTAACGTTGCCCATGACTTCCCCTTTTCGAGTTGGTTGAACATGCACACACACTTCAATCTTCGCACTCGCGTGCCTCGGGATGGGGAAGTCCCTTACATTCGTTAGCCGACCAAGCTAGGGGGGAGCTATGCGCTTCGGACTACTCGCATCGATTGGGCTATGCGTTCCCGCGCTCGGACAAGCCCAAAGTCTGCAACTCGACTTCGCAGCGGAGAGCGACGCATTCGGCGACGCCGCCGCGGAGTATCGATCCATCTGGCAGGCTGACGGCGAGCGCATCGTCGAGGTAATGGAGAGACTCACGGGCCTGGAATTCGAAGCTGGTCCCGTGCGTGTCATCGTGCATGAAGGCATCAGCTTTTCCGGATACCGCGATATCCCCATGCGCATGCGCGCAAGCTATTCGCGCTCTACGAAACAGGCGACACTGGTGCACGAGCTTGCGCACCGGCTGATCTCGGAGCGGGTCCCCGGTAGCTTCGAGGACCATCCCATCATCTTTCTCTTTGTATATGACGCGTGGGTCGAGCTCTGGGGTCGCGAGTTCGCGCACCGCGAAGTCGAAGTCGAAAGCGCGCGCCGCGGCCCATCCAACTATGCGGGCACCTGGCAGAGCGTCCTGGCGCTGAGCGCCGACGAGCGGGCACAAAGATTCCAGCAGTTCCTCCGAGAGCATCCGCAGCGATAGTCGTGCCCGTCGATGTTCGTCTTGGTCGGCGGGTGGTCGTCTGACAAGCGGTTGCAGAGGATTGTGATGCCCCAGCACATGCGCGCCGCGAGCGCTTCACCATGCGCTCGCTGCGCGCTGGACAGCGCAGCGCGTGGCGGCTGACCGGCGGTGTCATACGCAATCGGTGCCGAGGCGCGCATACTGGTGCCCAAGGCATGGCGTCGCCGTGTCGCAGCGAGCACAGGGGGCACCATGAATCAGTCCTGGATTCCCGACGGCTTCCATACGATTACGCCTAACATCATCGTCGACGATGCGGAAGGCGCCATCTCGTTTTTCAAGGAGGCGTTTGCTGCTACAGGGCGCTACCGGCTGACGATGGCGGACGGGAAGATCGCGCACTGCGAGCTGAACTTTGGGAGCTCCGTCGTAAACATTGGCGAATCCGCAGATGGATGGCCGGCGCATGGTCTCATTGCGCAGATCTATGTCGAGGACTCCGACGTCTTGTTCGAGCGGGCGGTGGCAGCCGGTGCAACGGTCATCATGCCAATGACGGACATGTTCTTCGGCTCGCGAGAGGGTCGGGTATCAGATCCATTCGGGAACGTATGGACGATCGCCACGCTCAAGGAACGAGTGTCGCCCAGCGAGATGCAACGGCGAATGGCGGCCGCGGGGAATTAGTTGGTTAGAGAGGCGCGGTGCCAGCGTGTTATCGACGCGACCCGGCAGCGTATGACAAGACTTGCAGCCGACCGTCATGCCCAACCGCCGGCGCGCCGTGAGCGCAAGTGCGTCATCTCATTGTCGACGTTCGCTTGCCGGGCACGTCCGGCGCGCTGCATAGCGCAACGCCGGCCGCCGAATTGCGGCGTACGCGACAGCTCGAGCTCTTTGCCGGCCCAGCGTAACGACAAACGCCGCAAACACGCCAGGCGCGCGACCGTTAAACTACGGCATTGAGCCTGAGGACAAAACGCGCGCCCCACGCGCCATGGAGAGGAACCACGATGCCGAAACATCGCGTCTTTGCGACGCCATTCGCACGAATCTATCCGATGTACGTGCAAAAGGCGGAGCGCAAGAATAGGACGAAGGAAGAGGTCGATGAGATCATCTGCTGGCTCACCGGCTACGACCGAGCGGGTTTGCAGCGGCAACTCGAGCAGGAGACGGATCTCGAAACCTTCCTGGCGGAAGCCCCGGCATTTCATCCGAATAGCTCGCTGATCAAGGGCGTCGTGTGCGGCATCCGCGTGGAGGAAATAGAAGACCCGCTCATGAAAAAAGTACGCTACATGGACAAACTGATCGATGAGCTCGCCAAAGGGAAAGCGATGGAGAAAATTCTTCGTCGATAGCTCTCGTCGTCCCGAGAAACGCGCCAAATGGAATTCGTCGTCCCGAAAAACGTCCTCAACCGCGTGAGTCCAGCTCGTGGTGCCGATCGGTGAGCACTCCCGAAACTGACAGCGGGCGCTGCGGCTACGTCGCCATCGTTGGCCGGCCGAACGTCGGCAAGTCGACGCTCTTGAACGCGCTCGTCGGCGAGAAGCTGAGCATCGTCACGGACAAGCCGCATACCACGCGGCAGCGCGTGCTCGGCGTGCTGAACCGCGGCGCGGACCAGGCTGTCTTCGTCGACACGCCAGGCCACGCGCGCCGCACGAAACGCGCGTTGCACCGGCTCATGGCGCGGCAGATTCACCAGGCGCTCGAAGATTGCGACCTGGCGCTGCTCGTCGCCGATGCCGGCAAGCTCACGAGCCAAGATCACGCGTTGATAGAGATGCTCGGCGACAAGCTCGCGAGCACGTTTCTCGTGCTGAACAAAGTCGATGCCCTCGCGAGCAAAAACGACTTGCTGCCCACGCTCGAGAGGCTATCGCGCCATCCGTTCGCCGAGCTAATACCGATCTCGGCGCGCACAGGCGAGAACTTGAGCCGGCTCGTGGACCAGATCTTCGCTCGCCTGCCCGTCGGTCCGAAGCTCTTTCCGCAAGGCGTGGTCACGGACCGCGATCTAGCGTTTCGCATCGCGGAAACGATCCGCGAAAAGCTCATGACGCTCGTGCACCAGGAGATCCCGTACGGCTTGACGGTCGAGGTGGAGCACCTCGGCCACACCGAGGAAGGCCAGCGCCTCATTCACGCCCTCGTCTGGCTCGAGCGCGACAGCCAGAAAGGCATCGTCATCGGGAAGGGCGGCGGTGTGCTGAAGGAAGCCGGCACGCAGGCTCGCGAGGAGCTCCGGAAGCTCCTCGGCGAGCGCGTGCACCTCGAGCTCTGGGTAAAGGTGCGAGAGCGCTGGGCCGACAATGAGCGCGAGCTCGCGCGGCTCGGCTTCGAAGTCTGATGGCCGAGCGCGAACAGGTTCTGCTCGATCGCGGGTTCGTGCTTCACCAACGGCCCTACCGCGATTCGAGCCAGCTGCTCGAGTGCCTCACGGAGACGCACGGCCGCATGGGGCTCGTCGCCCGCGGCTCGCGCCGAGCAGGGAGCCGGCAGCGCGCGCTGCTGCAACCGTTCGCGCCGCTCCGGCTGTCGTGGGTGCGCCGCGGCGAGCTCGGGCGGCTCACGCACGTCGAAGCGGACGGACCGAGCCATGCGCTCGAAGGGCAGCCGTTGCTCGCGGGCTACTACGCGAGCGAGCTGCTGCTGAAGCTCACTGCGCGCGGCGATCCGAACGCCGCGGTTTTTTCCTGCTATAGTCGCTGCCTCGCGCAACTCGGGCGGACGCCAAAAGTCGCTCGCACGCTGCGCGTATTCGAGCTCGAGCTGCTCAGTGCGCTCGGATACGGGCTCGAGCTCGAAAGCGACGCGACGACCGGCGAGCCGCTACGCGCAGATTCGAGCTATATCTTCGAGGTGGAGCACGGGTTTCGCCGCGCCGACGTTGCGGATTCCGACGCCGACGTGTATTCGGGCAGGGATCTGATCGCGCTCAAGCAGCGGGCGCTCGATGATGACGCGAGCTTGCGCACGGCGCAAAGGCTGCTCGGCCGGGCGCTCAGGGCGCATCTCGGCGAGCGGCCGCTCAAGAGTCGGCTCGTATTGCAGGACATCGTGAGTCGCGGACTGTAAGTGGCACGCATGGAACCGATACATCTCGGCGTCAACGTGGATCACGTCGCGACGCTGCGGCAGGCGCGGCGTACGCGTTACCCGGACCCCGTCACGGCAGCGCTGATCGCCGAGCAGTCGGGCGCCGACAGCATCACCGTGCACCTGCGCGAGGATCGCCGGCACATCCAGGCGCGCGACGTGGAGCTGCTGCTGCGCGCCGTGCAGACGCGCCTGAATCTCGAGATGGCCGTGACGGAGTCGATGGTGGAGCTCGCGATCAAGCATCGGCCGTCCGACTGTTGCCTCGTTCCCGAGCGGCGCGAGGAGCTCACGACCGAAGGCGGGCTCGACGTTGCAGGGCAGAAGAAGCGCGTTGCCGACGCGTGCGCGGCGCTCGGTCAGCACGGCATTCGCGTGTCGCTCTTCATCGATCCGGACGCCGCGCAGGTCGAAGCGAGCGCCGAAGTCGGCGCGCCCGTCGTCGAGCTGCATACGGGCGCGTACGCGGAAGCAGCGGGCTCGGCCGGTGCGCGCGAGCTCGCTCGCATCGAAGCTGCGGCCGAGCGCGCTCGCTCGCTCGGCCTCGTCGTGCACGGCGGCCACGGCTTGAACTATCACAACGTCACGCCGATCGCGGCGATCGGCACTATCGTCGAGCTCAACATCGGCCACGCGATCGTCGCGCAGTCCCTGTTCGACGGCTTCGCCGGCGCCGTCACGAAGATGAAGGCGCTGATGACGGCGGCGCGCGCGTGATTTTCGGCATCGGCACCGACGTGCTCGAGGCCGAGCGCGTCGAGAAAACTGGCAACGGTTCGGCGAGCACTTCGCGCGGAGACTGCTGCTCGACGAGGAGCTCGCTTTGTTCGCGCGCGCGAAGCGGCCCGTGCGCTTCCTCGCGATGCGGTTCGCGGCGAAGGAAGCGATCGTGAAGGCGCTCGGCACCGGATTCGCGAACGGCATCTGGGTGCGCGACGTCGGCATGGTGCCGAACGCGCTCGGGCAGCCGCAGGTGATCTATTCCGACCGCGGGCGCGCGCTGTGCGAGAAGCTCGGCGTCGGCGAGGGGCACCTCACGTTGAGCGACGAGGCGGGGCTCATCGTGGCCGTGGCCGTGTTGATGCGCGCCGCGCCGCGCGGCGGCTAGAGCTAAGCGAGGTACGCATGAACACGCTCGTGTTCGACATCGAGACGGTGCCCGACGTCGAGCTCGGCCGGCGCCTGTACGGCCTCGACGGCCTCGACGACGCAGCGGTCGCCCAGGCGATGTTCGCGAAGCAGCGGGCGCTCAAGGCGAGCGACGTGCTGCCCCCGCCGCAGCAGCGCGTGGTCGCGATCTCCGTGGTGCTGCGCACGCGCGATGGGCTCAAGCTCTTCAGCTTGGGCGACGTGCAGGCGCCCGAGCGCGAGCTCGTGCAGCGGTTCTTCGACGGCCTCGAGCGCTTCAGTCCGACGCTCGTCTCTTGGAACGGCTCCGGCTTCGACCTGCCCGTGCTGCAATACCGCGCGCTGCGCCACGGCGTGAACGCGCAGCGTTACTGGGAGCTCGGCGACTCGGACCGCGAGTTCCGCTACAACAACTACCTGAGCCGCTATCACTGGCGGCACATCGACCTCATGGACGTGCTGTCGGGCTACGGCGCGAGCGGGCGCGCATCGCTCGATCTCGCGGCGCAGCTCGTTGGCCTGCCCGGCAAGCTCGGCATCGGCGGCGCGCAGGTGTGGCCGGCGTATCTGCGCGGCGAGCTCGGCGCGATCCGCGACTATTGCGAGCTCGACGTGCTGAACACGTATCTCGTGTATCTGCGCTTCCAGCTCGTGCGTGGCGAGCTCGATCCCAAGAGCTATCAAGGCGAGCTCGCTGTCGTCGAGGAAAAGCTCGCGCAGTCGGATCGCCCGCACCTGCTCGAGTACCTCGAGCGCTGGAGGACGTCGCGGCATGCGGGCTGACGGCCCGCCCATCGTCGCCACGATCGCCGACCTCACGCATGACGGCGTGGGCGTCGCGGACGTCGACGGCCATAAGGTGTTCGTCGCCGATGCGCTGCCCGGCGAGCGCGTCGAAGTTGCGCTCCGCAAGCGGCGCCGCAAGCTCCAAGAGGCTGATCTCGTTCGCGTGCTCGAGGCGTCGCCCGAGCGCGTCGCGCCGCCGTGCGAGTACTTCGGCCGCTGCGGCGGCTGCGCGCTACAGCACCTCGAGCACGCGGCGCAGGTGCGGTTCAAGGAGCGCATCGTGGCCGAGACGCTGAAGCGCATCGGCCGCGTCGAGCCCGACGAGTGGCTGCCGGCCGTCGCGAGCAAGCCGTGGCACTACCGCCGGCGCGCCAGGCTCGGCGTGAAATACGTGGCGGCGAAGGGCAAGGTGCTCGTCGGATTCCGCGAGCGCGCCGGACGCTACATCGCGGAGATGCGCCGTTGTCCCGTGCTGATGCCGCCCGTCGACGGCTTGCTCGGCGAGCTCGCCGACCTGATCGCGACGACGAGCGTCAGGGAGCGCTTGCCGCAGATCGAGGCCGCCGTCGCGGACGATGCGGCCGCGCTCGTGCTGCGCGTGCTCGACGAGCCGAGCGCCGCGGATACCGAGGCGTTCATCGACTTCGGCGAGCGTCACGGCATCGACATGTACTGGCAGCGCGGCGGGCCCGGCACGGTCGCGCCGCTCGCGCAAGCGCGGCCGCTCACGTATCGGCTGCCCGCGTTCGGCCTCACGCTCGAGTTCTTACCGATGGACTTCGTGCAGGTCAACGCCGGCATCAACGAGGAGCTCGTCGCGACGGCCGTGCGCTTGGCCGAGCTGCAACCGGCGGACCGCGTGCTCGATCTCTACTGCGGGCTCGGCAACTTCAGCCTGCCGCTCGCGCAGCGCGCCGGTGAGCTGCTCGGCGTCGAAGGCGAGGCGGGGCTCGTCGCGCGCGCCGTGCGCAACGCGGCGCGAAACGGCATCGGTAACGCGCGGTTCGTGACGGCCGATCTCACGCGCTCCGACTGGAGCTTCTACCGCGAGCGCTGGGACGTCGTCGTGCTCGATCCGCCGCGCACGGGCGCCGAGGCGCCCGTCGCCGAGCTCGGCCGGAGCGGTGCGCGGCGCATCGTCTACGTGTCGTGCCATCCGGCTACGCTCGCGCGCGACGCCGGCGTGCTCGTCGGCACGCACGGCTACCGATTGCGCGCCGCGCGCGTTTTCGACATGTTCCCGCACACGCATCACGTCGAGGCGCTGGCGCTCTTCACGCGCGACTAGTGGCTCGAATCGCGGCTATGATCGCGCAATGCCGCGCGAGATCGAGCGCAAGTTTCTGCTGAAGAACGACGCCTGGCGCGCCGCCGCGCAGCGCCGCGCCTCGATGAGCCAGGGCTACCTCGCGAGCGGCGGCCGCGTATCGGTGCGCGTGCGCGTCGCCGGCGACGAAGCGTGGCTCAACATCAAGGCGGGCGGCCTCGTCGCGTCGCGCCAGGAATACGAGTACGCCGTGCCCGTCGCCGAGGCGCGCGAGCTCCTGAAGCTCGCCGAGGGCCCGCTGATCGAGAAGACGCGGCATTTCGTCGAGCACGGCGACAAGACGTGGGAGATCGACGAGTTCCACGGCGAGAATGCAGGTCTCATCGTCGCGGAGCTCGAGCTCGAGCGCGAGGACGAGCCGTTCGAGCATCCCGCGTGGCTCGGCAAAGAGGTCACCGATCTCGAACGCTATTACAACGTCTGTCTCGTCACGCATCCCTATAGCGCATGGACCGAAGCCGAACGGAACCCGTGAGACTCGCGGTATCGCTCGCCGCGCAGACGTTGACGCTGCTGCGCGGCGCCGACGTCGTAAAGACCTACGCGGTGTCGACGTCGAAGCACGGCGCCGGCGAAGTCGCGGGCAGCTTCAAGACGCCGCGCGGCCGGCACATCATTCGCGCGAAGATCGGCGCCGGCGCGCCGCTGAACGCAGTGTTCCGCGGCCGGCGGCCGACGGGCGAGATCTACTCGGCCGAGCTCGCACAAGAGCAACCCGATCGAGACTGGATTCTGACGCGCATTTTGTGGCTGTCGGGCACCGAAATCGGCAAGAACCGTCTGGGCAAAGTCGATACAATGCGCCGCTACATTTACATCCACGGCGCGCCGGATACGGAGCCGCTCGGGAGCCCAAGCTCGATCGGCTGCATTCGAATGGCGAACTGCGACGTCGTCGAGCTGTTCGATTCCGTCGAAGCCGGGACGATCGTGGACATCGCCTGACGGGAGCTTGAGAGCGTCGTGTCGCTGGGCCCGCTGATGATCGACTTGCGCGGCAAGTCGATCGCCGACGACGAGCGAGAGTGGCTCGAGTCGCCGCTCGTCGGAGGCGTCATTCTCTTCAGCCGCAACTTCGAGGGCGTCGAGCAGCTCACGAAGCTCGTCGCCGACATCCACGCCGTGCGCGAGCCGCCGCTGCTCGTCACCGTCGATCAAGAGGGAGGGCGCGTGCAGCGCTTTCGGGAGCCGTTCTTCAAGCTGCCGCCGCTGCGCGCGCTCGGCCGGCTCTACGACGAGCAGCGCGACCTCGCGTTGCGTACCGCGGGCGCGTTCGGTTGGCTCATGGCCGCGGAGCTGCGCGCCGTCGGCGTGGACTTGAGCTTCGCGCCGTGCGTCGAGCTCGACCGCGGGCTCGCGGAAGTCATCGGCGACCGCGCGCTGCATCGCGAGCCCAAGGCCGTCGCGGCGCTCGCGCGCCGGCTCGTCGCGGGCGCAAAGAAGGCCGGCATGGCAAGCACGGCGAAGCACTTCCCGACGCACGCCGGCGCGCGCGCCGATTCGCACACGGCGTTTGCCGTCGATACGCGCGAGCTCGCGGATCTCGACGACGATCTACGTCCGTACCGCGACCTCATCGCGAACGGCCTGACCAGCATCATGGTGACGCACGTGAGCTTCCCGGCCGTCGACTCGCGGCCCGCGAGCCTGTCGAGCTGGTGGATCCGCGACTACTTGCGCGGCGAGCTTCGTTTCAAGGGCGCCGTGATTTCCGACGACCTCAGCATGACGGGCGCCGCCAAAGCCGGCACGGCGGCCGATCGCGTGCGCGTCGCGCTCGACGCGGGTTGCGATCTCGCGCTGCTCTGCAACGTGCCGGAGGAGGTGCCGGCCGTGCTCAAAGCGTTGCAAGGCTACACGAACCCCGCCGCGCAGCTCCGCCTCACGCGGCTGCACGGCACGAGCTCGTTCGATTGGGAGATTCTGCATGCCTCGGCCGAGTGGCAGAAGGCGCGCGCGCTCGTCGCGCCGCTCTGCGCGCAGCCCAAGCTCACGCTCCAAGGCTGACGCGGCCGCGGCGCCGAGTCCGGGGCCGGCCGACGCGCCCGCCGGCGTGCTCGCCGACGTGCGGCGCGTGCGCCGCACGGCGCGGCGGGTGTACTCGGCGCGCGACGTGGCGCGGGCGCTCGACCGCATGGCCGCTGAGCTCGCTCCGAAGCTCGAGCACAGCAACCCGATCGTGCTCGCCGTCATGCACGGCGGCGCGTACACGGCGCTCGAGCTTTGCAAGCGCTTTAACTTTCCGCACGAGCTCGACTACGTGCACGTCACGCGCTACCGCGGCGAGACGAGCGGCGGCGGCGTCACGTGGCGCGTGCGGCCGAGCCGGTCGCTCGCGGGCCGCACGGTGCTCGTCGTCGACGACATCTTGGATCACGGCAGGACGCTGCGCGCGCTCGATGCGGAGCTCGAGCGCATCGGCGTGCGCAAACGTCTGAGCGCCGTGCTCGTCGTGAAGCGCCTAGCGCGCAAAGCGGCGCGGCCGCGCGTAACCGTGAGCGGGCTCGCCGTCGACGACGTTTACGTGTTCGGCAGCGGCATGGACTACCGCGGCTACTGGCGCGAGCTGCGCGGCATCTACGCCGTGGCCGAGGACGCGCCGTGACGGACTTTGCGCTGATCGTCGGCAGCGGCTTCGAGCGGCTAGGGTTTCCCGTGCTCACGAGAAGCCCCACGAAGACGCCCTACGGCGAGCCGAGCAGCGCCGTGCTCACGCTGGCGATCGGCGCAGCGCGCGTGCCGTGCATCGCGCGTCACGGCGAGCCGCATGCGCTCGCGCCGCACGAGATCAACTATCGTGCGAACGTCTGGGCGCTCGAGCAGCGCGGCGTGCGCACCTGCGTCGGCATCAACACGGTCGGCGCCATCGACGCCGCGTTCTTGCCCGGCGAGCTCGCCGTGCCGGACCAGCTCATCGACTACACGCACGGCCGCGTCGCGACGTTCGCCGGCAGCGGCGCGCCGGTGCGGCACATCGAGTTCGCCGAGCCGTTCTCGCCCGTGCTGTGCGGCCGCCTCGCCGCCGCGGCGGCCGACTGCGGCTTCACGGTGCGCCGCGGGACTTACGGCGTCACGCAAGGGCCGCGGCTCGAGACCGCAGCCGAGATCGCGCGCCTGAAGCGCGACGGCTGCGCGATGGTGGGCATGACGGCCATGCCCGAGGCGGCGCTCGCCCGGGAGCTCGGCCTCGACTATGCGATCTGCGCCGTCGCCGTGAATCACGCTGCGGGTCGCTCGCCCGACGGCGTGCCGATCATGGCGGAGATCGAGCGCTTCACCGAGGCCGGCATGCGGAAGGTGCGGGTCGTCCTCGAGCGTCTCGTTGCCGAGCAGGCGGGTGCAATGTGATGTGTTTCATAGACGCTTGCGGAAGGCGTCATCGAACATAATCGACATGGAAAACGGCAGGGACGCAAGCGGCATCAGATCCCTGAACCGCCACACCTTGGAGCAGATCGTGGCGGCAAACCCCGCGGCGCTGCTCATTGCCGACGCTACTCAGCCCAACCTGCCGATCGTCTACGCAAACCCGGCCTACGAGCGCTTGACGGGCTTCGCGCTCGCGGAGCTCGCGGGGCGCGCCTGGGCCGCGCGCGATCGAGCCCCGAGCGACGAGTCGTTCACGCCGCTCGCCGAGGGTATCGACCGGCGCGAGCCGTGCCGCACGACGATCGACGACGTGCGCAAGGACGGCAGCTCGCTCCGCTGCGAGGTGAGCATCACGCCGCTCAAGGGTCAGCGCGGCGAAGTACGGTTCCTGTTGCTGGCCCACGAGCCGGTGCCCGAGCGTGGGCGCGATGGGGCACCGGACGTCGCGGCCTTCGACTGCGCCTCGGACTCCGGCTTGCAACGCACGCTGGGCGGCATGAAACAGAAGCTCGCCACGCTCGACCGAATCGATCCTGCGACGGGGCTCGTGCGCTTCGCGTACTTCCAAGACACGCTGCGGCGCGATCTCGTGATCGCGCGCCGCGAGCGGCGCTTCGTGACGTTGCTCGTGTTCGAGATCGTCGAGTTCGACATCTATCGGCAGACGTTCGGCGACAAGGCCGCGGACTCGTGCCAGCGCATGATCGGCGCGCAGATCATGCGCGCGCTGCGTCGTGCCGGCGATTTGAGCGCGCGCTACGCGGACGGAATCCTCGTCGCCGCCGTCGTCGGGCAGCACGCGAGCGACGTCGAGCCGCTCGTGCACCGCATCGCCGACAGCGTGCGCCAGCTCAGGCTCCACAATCCGCGCGCGAAGTCGAGCCGCTACATCGAAACGCGCGTGAGCGTCATCGGCTGCCCGCCGGGCGCCCACGACGATCCGGAGCCGCTGATCGAGCGCGCGCTCGCCGAGTCGCGCGGCGGCCAAGCGCCGGCGCGCGCCATTCACGGCTGAGGGATTCAGGCGGCGGGGCGGCTCGAGTCGTTCGGCTCGGGAACGGGCGTCACGCGCACCAACACGCCGAAGGCCGGATGATCGAAGTAGTGCAGCTCGCCGCTGCGGACGTTGCGCGTCGCTTTTAGCCGATACTTCGGCCCGATGACGATCTCGTCGAGGCCGTCGGCGCTGACGGGCGCCGGCGCGCTGCCCGCCGAAGCCTGATAGGTCAGGTCGAGCGTTATGTGCAAAAAGCGAATCAAGTGCACCTTCACGGTGCCGCTCGGATTCGTGACGCCGAGCGTTTTCAAATCGAACGGCGTCGCATCGTTCTCACCCAAGCCCGGAATCACCCAGCCCGCGTGAACGAGCGGCTCGTAGGCGCGGCTCGCGACGAGCCGGCGGTACTCGTTGCCGAGCTTGAGCTCCTCAGGCGTGAGCACGCGCGTCTTCAGCGCTTCCGCGCGCACCGCATCGAGCGGATCCAGGGGCAGGGCGGGCTCCGGCGGCGGGGCGAGCGTGGTCTCGTCGAAGACCGGCACCTCGCGCAGCGGCGCGCCGGCGCCGTCGTCGAACGCGCTCGGCGCGTACTCGAAGCGTTCCTCGGTCGGGTCGAAGTCGCGGTTGGCAAAGACGATGACCTCGACTTCGTAGCGTCGCGGCAGCTCTAGCAAGGGCTGCGCGGGGGGTTGCGCGGGCGCCTGGGCGAGGGCTGCGCTGCCCGCGAGGAGCACGCCGGCGAGGAGGGCCGTCCATCTCATGGCGGGTGAGTATAGCCTGCGGCGAACCGCTCAAGCCGCTGCGGCCGTCGCGCTTTCTTCGGCGCCGAGGCGCTTCAGCAGCGTTTCGAGGGCCGCGACGCGTTTGTCGGGGTTCTCGAGCGCCCACGTGAACTTGAGCTTGTAGGGGCCGTCGAGCCGGTAGCGCTTCGAGTCGCTCTCGATCAGCTTCAGCACGCGCGCGGGATCGACGCGCGACCGCTCGGCGAACCCGATGCTGCCGCCTTCGGCGCCCGCCTGTATTTTCGCGATGCCGAGCTGGCTCGCGAGCAGCTTCAGCGCGGTGACGGTGAACAGCGTTTTCAACGGCGGCGGCAACGAGCCGAATCGGTCGATGAGCTCGACCTTGAGCGCGTCCAGGTCCGCGCTGCTGCGGCAGTTCGCGATGCGCTTGTAGTGCACGAGCCGCATGTGCACGTCGGGCATGTAGTCCTCGGGGATGAGCGCCGCGAGGCCGATCGCGATTTCGGGGCCGTGCGTGAACGGGTCCTCGAGGTCCGGCTCGTGTCCGGCGCGCAGCGCCGCCACGGCTCGCCCCAGCAGCTCGTTGTAGAGCGCGAAGCCTACGCCCGCAATCTGGCCGCTCTGACCTTCGCCGAGCAGTTCGCCTGCGCCGCGAATCTCGAGGTCGTGCGTCGCGAGCGTGAATCCGGAGCCGAGCTGCTCGAGCGACTCGATCGCCTCGAGGCGCTTCTGCGCGTCGGGCGTCAGCGCGTTGCGCGGCGGCGCAAGCAAGTACGCGTAAGCCTGATGGTGCGAGCGGCCGACGCGGCCGCGAAGCTGGTGCAGCTGCGCCAAGCCGAGCCGGTCGGCGCGGTTGATGATGATCGTGTTCGCCGTCGGAATGTCGATGCCGCTCTCGATGATCGTCGTGCAGACGAGCACGTTGAACTCGCGATGATAGAAATCGAGCATCACGCGCTCGAGCTCGCGCTCCGACATCTGTCCGTGCCCAACGCGCACCTCGGCTTCCGGCAAGAGCTTGCGCAAGCTCTCGGCGACGCTCTCGATGTTCTCCACGCGATTGTGGACGAAATAGACCTGCCCGCCACGGCGGATCTCGCGCAGCACGGCTTCGCGGATCTGCCGGTCGCTCCACTCGCCGACGAACGTCTTCACGGCAAGGCGGTCGGCCGGCGGCGTCGCGATGATCGAGAGGTCGCGTAAGCCCCCGAGCGTCATGTTCAGCGTGCGCGGGATCGGCGTCGCCGTCAGCGTCAGCATGTCGACTTCGGCGCGCAGGCGCTTCAATCGCTCCTTGTCCTTCACGCCGAAGCGGTGCTCCTCGTCGACGATGACGAGCCCGAGCTTCTTGAAGCGGACGTTGCCTTGGAGCAGCTTGTGAGTGCCGATCAGGATGTCGACGGTGCCCGCAGCGAGCCCTTCGATCGTGGCCGCGGAGCCGCTCGGGCCGCGGAATCGCGACAACAGCTCGACGCGCACGGGCCAGTCGGCCAACCGATCCGAGAACGTGCGGTGGTGCTGCTCGGCCAAGAGCGTCGTCGGCACGAGCACGGCCACCTGATAGCCCGCCTGCACGGCGACGAACGCCGAGCGCAGCGCCACCTCGGTCTTGCCGAAGCCCACGTCGCCGCAGACTACGCGGTCCATCGGCCGGCCGCTCTTCAGGTCCTCGAGCACGCGGTCGATCGCGGCTCGCTGGTCCTCGGTCTCCTCGAACGGAAATTCGCGCGCAAAGCGGTGGTAACTGAGCTCGTCCACGGCGAGCTGCGTGCCGGTTCTCGCGGCGCGCTGCGCGTAAAGGTTCAGCAGCTCGGCCGCAGTGTCGCGCGCTTGCTGGGCAGCTTTTCGCTTCGCTTTGTCCCACTGGTCCGTGCCGAGCCGGTGCAGCGGCGCATCTTCCGGCGACGCGCCGCTGTAGCGCGTCACGAGATGCAGGCTCAGCACGGGCACGTAGAGCTTGTCGCCGCCGGCGTACTCGAGCAGCAAGAACTCCGTCGGCATACCTTCGACGTCGAGCGTCGTGAGCCCGCGGTACCGGCCGACGCCGTAGTCCTCGTGGACGACGGGCGCACCGATCTGCAGATCCGTGAGCTCGCGGATGATCGCTTCCGGGTCGCGCGCCCGGCGCCGCCGTTGCCGCTGGCGGGGGCGCTCCATTCCGAGATCCGTGGCCGTGATCACGCGCAGCTTCGGCTCGGCCAAGCGAAAGCCGTCGTGGATTTCCGCGATCGCGATGCCGAGCGGCGCGTTGCCGGCGAGGAAGTCGTGCCAGCTCGAATAGAGATGCGGCTCGTAGCCGCGGCCGCGCAAAAGCTCGAGCAGCATCTCGCGATGACCCGGCGACGACGTCGCGAGCAGCGTGCGCTCGCCTTCGCTCGCGCCGAGCCAGCGGTCGATGCGGTCGACGGTGGCCGCGACGCCCGCGGCCTGCGGGTGCGTGACGCCGGCGTTGTCGCCATCGGGCGCGGCGTGGCGCGCGAGCGTGAGCACGGGCCGCTCGTCGATGCATGCGCGCAGCACGGAGGGAGCGAAGAACGCTTCGTTCGGCGCCAGGATCGGCCGCTCGACGTCGCCGCGGAGCTGCTCGTAGCGCTCTTCGACGAGCGACCACGAGCTCTCGAGCGCGTCGAGCGCGCCCTCGACGACGACGAGCAGCGTGTCCGCGCGCAGGTAGTCGAACAACGACGCCGTCGTCTTGAAGAACAGCGGCAGGTAGTACTCGATGCCGGCAGGCAATTGCGCGTCGGAGATCGTGCGGTACACGGGGCAACGCCCCGGCTCGACGGGAAACTGCTCGCGGAACCGCTCGCGGAAAAACTTGATCGCGCGTTCGTCGAACGGAAACTCGCGCGCCGGCAGGATCTCGATCTTGTCCGTCTTGCCGGCCGAGAGCTGCGTTTGGGCGTCGAACGTGCGCAGCGTCTCGATCTCGTCGTCGAAGAGGTCGACGCGCACCGGGATCGCGCTGCCCGTCGGGAAGATGTCGAACACGGCGCCGCGCACGGCAAACTCGCCGGGCTCGGCGACCTGCTCGACGCGCAGATACCCGTGCTCGCTCAAGCGCTTCGTCATCTCCGTCGGGTCGAACTTGTCGCCGATCGCGAGCGACAGCGACCGCGACACGATGAACTCGGGCGGCGGCAGCCGCTCGAGCAGCGCCCCTCCCTCGAGAATCAGCGTCTCGGCCTCCCCATGCGCGAGCCGATGCAGCGCGAGCAGCCGATCCGCCAGCAGGTCCTGCGGCGGACTGATCGGCTCGTACGGGAGCGTCTCGTAATCCGGAAACCGCCGCAGCGCGCGCGGCCCGAAGAACGCTATCTCGCGCTCGAGCCGGTCGGCTTCGGCCGCCGAGCCGGCGATCACGCAGACGGGGCCGGGATGGCGGGCGGCCGCTTCCGCGGCGGCGAGGCTCACGGCGCCGCCGTGCAGCTCCGCCCAAGTGCGGCGGGGCGCCGCGGCGCTCGGCAAGGCGAGATGCCGCAGTAATACGTCGAATTCCATGGTCACGAATCGCGGGGGATAGGCCGCAAATTATCCCACACCCGACCAACCCTCCCTCCGCCAAGGACCGCCGTGTCTCGCTTTGACCTTGCTCGCCGTTTCGGGGCGCGAGCGCCTGGTGGACTTTGACCTGGTGCGCTTGGCGCGGCGGCGGCCGCCGCCGTTTGAGGTACGGCGCGGGGTCAAAGTGGGACGGCGCGTCGCTGCGCTCGAGCGAGCAAGGTCAAAGCGAGACACGGCGGTGCTTGGCGATTGCGCA
>Ga0073934_10007053_pt1 | contig 15903 bp, 13 predicted proteins | sample LarsenN4metaG_FD_76834 | JGI IMG/M metagenome (GOLD analysis project Ga0073934, IMG submission 76834) | Hot spring sediment bacterial and archeal communities from British Columbia, Canada, to study Microbial Dark Matter (Phase II) - Larsen... ...
AGACCTTCATGTTGACGAAATAGACTTCCGCCCGGAGGGGGCTCGTCATTCCCCAGGGAGTACTAAGAACACGAGTAAGGATTGGGAGATTTGCCGTCTTGAGCGTGTGGCGACCTGCACCAAATGCGTCATAGGCTTTGCCATTATAGAAAAAAACAGCCGACTGACTTTCACGAACGATGAGCTGGGCTCCGTACTTGATGTCCCCCGATCCCTTTTCGGGAATACGGTGGACGATTTCTCTTCCGGTTTCATCGAACCACTCGATGATCTCAAGGAAAATGATGTTGTTTGTTCCCATGACTACCTCGTTGGGATGGTAAGAATTTCTAGAAGAGATCTGCAAAACTCAAGCCAAAATTGGGACGTTGCGGTTAAAACCCAATAATTTCAGTAAAATTGCTGCTCCTGGTACATCGCCTACTATTATAGGAAAAGGAGAACCCATGAGGATGTCAGCTAAAACTGGACCTCTCTTTTCCAGTAAATGACAAAAATGGACACCTTAGGTAAAAGCAAGTGAAAAGTGATTTAAAGCGGGCAGGGTTCGTATTTGGTGGAGAGCCATAAATCAAACAGCTACTTCATGACGAATCGGTGGTTCCGAGAAGTTTCGCTATTTCATTTCCTTTACGAGGCGCTCCACCTTGGTTCGGGACTCGTCGATTTCCATCTTCATCAATAATTCCATAGCGCCATTTAAATCTTCTTTCGCCTTGGTGTGAAAGGGAGCATCAGATCTTCCCTCCAGTTTCTTCTGGCATTCCCGGATGAGTTGAGCCACTTCTTGAACCTTGGGCGCCTTTGAACGATTCGTCACCATCACGGTCATGTCCAGGTCTTGCTGCCATAGCACTTCAATCGCTATATCCTGCGGGAGACTGAGAGAAGGGACTTGTCCCTTCTTTACACCAAAGGGAGCAGCCCCAAAATAGGGTACCTTATGATTTGCATCCACAATGCGGACAATCCCTTCCCCATCTTCTTTTGATTCGTCCACATGCAGGACCACCAACCCAGTGCTTGGCATGATTGGATCGCCGGGTACCTTCTGTCTGTTTTCCAGAAGATAATACGTATTCGAAAGGCCGGGAATTTTCATTACCAGTGTGCCTTTGCCATTACCCAATGGCTGCAGCGTAATGGCTCTGCTTTCCCCGGGCAGGACTTGAACCACCTGCTCATCGTCGATCCATCCCAGGCGAAGGCGTGAGAAGGAAGACATGCCTGGTGGAGGAAGATCAAACTCAACGAAATGACATGATAGCAAGTCCCACGGACCCATGAACGTCTGCCATTGCCGCCTCGTCTCAATCCTCATGGCATCCCTTTCCCGGTTCTCTCTGGACCTGCCGCCGGTTGGTTTGTGTTGCCCCCGGGAGGTGCCGATATTTCTCTTGATGTCATAGAGCATTGGGATGACCCTCGTCCCATCGATGACGCCACCAAGGATGACCGCCACGTCAACAGCCCTCTGCCCCAGATGTGCATCCTCTGTGGTAAGTGTGATGCCACCTCGGAATTTCTGTCCACCCGTTGTGGTCACTCTAACCATACGTGCTTTTCCATGACGAACACCGGATAATGCACCCGGATTGGCAGTATACCCCATCATTCCAAAGTCTTTCCCCGGAACCCCGAGGAGAATGACGATGTGATCGTATTCTTTGAAAACGATATCCTTTTCTGAAGCGTTCAGTGCATCTTCAACAAGGAGACGACCCCTTTTCTTGTCTTCTCCCCAGTCATCAAGATAGACCTTATATTCCTCCATCCGACGGGGAAGGGAATACCATCCCTTGATCTCACCTACAAGTTGGGTTTTGCCAAAGGATTGAACGTAAAAATATTTTGCACACCCTTCGAGCACTTCTTCTTTTATTTTGCTCAAGGATTTCTCTGGTTGGATGTTTGGAAATTTCACCGCCAGGACGAGGACTCGTTGAGTCCCAAGGGAGTTTTTCGAACGGACCCGCGTGCCGCCGGCATGAGGCGCAAGCAAAAACATCGCAAGGCCCGTAATTAATAAAATACTGGTCCAAAATCTCTTAGATGAACAATTCATTTGATAAACGGCTAGGACTTTTCAGCTTTATATACCTTACAAAGAGAGGCACGAAGTGGCCACCCGTCACTGATTTCGTTACAAATATCGGGATCATCATTCGTCAACACATTGCAGTTTGACTTCCAGACCCCGTGCAACGAAGGTTCCGCGCCCTCCTCCTCTGGAAACCACCAACCATGTTGAACGTGGACTACCCTGGCATCCATTCCCGGGAAAGGTCTGTATTTTTGTTGGGTTCGCCCTCTAGGAGATTCTATCCAAACCCAGTCCCCTTCTTCAATTCCAAGTTGCTTTGCTGTATTCGGATGTATCTGTACAATGGGATCACGGTGCATTTCTCTGAGCGACTTAACCTGACGATGTTCAGAGTGATCATAGGGTTGGAACCTACCACCTGTTATGAGGATCAGGGGGTATTCCTTAGCTAGATCCGGACGACTGTAAGGGCTTTCGGGAGGCTCCTTAAATTCGGGAAGCGGATGATATCCCAAATTCTCAAGCGTTTTAGAATAGATTTCGATCTTCCCCGTTGGTGTTCCGAAACCAACCTTTTCATAACGCTGATGTTCTTTCGGTGTCGAAAGGAATCCTCCCCGACCCATAAATTCTTGGAAAGTGAGCCCTATCGGCTTGAGCCGATAATCATATACCTCCTCGAGTGTCTCCCAGGGCCAATCCTTTTCCTGACGTAGTTGAAGAGCTAACCCTCGCCAAATATCATAATCATCCCTTCGGTCATATTCCCCTTCTATCTTCCTTGGCATGGCCCGCTCACTTCCCACAATCCCTGAATAGGTCCATAACCATGGTCTCTCAAGGTAGGTAGTGAAGGGTAATACATAATCAGCCAGCTGAGCGCTTGGAGTCATGAAAAAGTCCACAACCACATAAAGATCGAGGCTCTTCAGGGCTTCATAGACAAGTTTCGTATTGGCCTGAGTGACCATGGGATTGCTTGAAAGGGTAATCATCGCCCGAACCGGATAAGGTTCTCCCGATAAGATCGCTCGATAGACCGTCGGTGCGTGAGCATAGCATTCATAAGAGCTGCGATTATTCGCGGCCCTGCCCCAAACCTTCAAAACGTGAGACTGCACTGCATCATAACCTTGTCGGGACATCAGACGAAAACGATCGATCCCCAGGGTTTTTCCAATTTGTTGGGTTGAAAGCCTGTCATGAGCCGCGATTTCCTGCCATGAATCAAGAGAGGGTGTGGGGAAGGAAAAATATCACCGCCTGGTATATCGGTGTTCCCTGTGATCGCTGATAAAATGTAATGGGCATGGACGGCTTGAATGGAATTGGCCTGGTGTTCGAGTCCCATCCCATGGTTAGTCACTCCCGGTTTCAGGGTCGCATACCATTCAGCGGCCTGGCGAATTTTTGGGCCAGGAATCCGGGTAATTTCTGCAACCCTGTCAATTGTATAGTTCTTAACCCATGTCTTTAATTGGTCAAACCCATAACACCATTTCTTCACAAATTCTTCGTCATATAGATCTTCTTCGATAATATGGTGAATCATCCCTAAGGCGAGTGCACAATCCGTACCTGGTCGAATCTGGAGCCAGAGATCCGCATGGCTCGTACTGTCCGTCCTTCTCGGATCAATCACAATGATCTTTGCCCCATGGTCTTGCTTTGCTCTCTTGGCAGCTCTCCAGAAAGCGTCCCAGTAACGAGGCCCTCCTCCACCCCAAAGCAAGATACAACGCGTATGCGATCGGACTACGGGAAAAACCCGCCACCCAAAAAGTGTGTACCCCATCACACACGTGGGCCCATAACAGATCTCTCCAGCTCCAATATGATTTGGAGACCCCAGGATATTGAAAAATCTCGCTCTTATTTCATCATGGGTTCGGCCCGTCCCGCTGGTTGTGGCAACGGCCTCAGGTCCATATTGATCCGCAATTCTTCTCAACTCCGCGCCGATTTCTGAGAAAGCTTCGTCCTATGAAATCTTACGCCACCTATTCTCTCCCCGTTTTCCTATGCGCTTCATTGGGTAATTGAGTCGCGCAGGATGATAGAAATACTCAACGACTGCTCTTCGTCTCGGGCATCCCTTGGAAATGGGATTGGAAGTCTTTGCTCCCGGAAATTCCGTGTCAGGATCAACCGAGATGAGACGATCACCGTCTACGGATGCTGCAAGCCGACAGCCATTGTGGCACTGGATACAAACGACCTTCTTAATTTCCATACAAGTTTCAATAGCATGTTCAAAAGGTTGTTTCAAGGTTTGAGGTTTGAGGGGTCCCTGCCTGCCTGCCCCGTTCCCGGCCGAGGGCAGTCTGGCAGAAAGGGCCCTGATCTACACTATCATTACCCTTAGACTTTATGTATCGTTTCACCAGGTCGTTATAAGTCTTCACTCCTTGGTGAATTCTTCTTCTTTGATCATCCGAAAAGGGTTTAACGATCCTTGCAGGATTTCCGGCAACGACGACATTGGCAGGGATATGAAAGTTTTCTTTCACGATGGACCCTGCCCCTATCATCACATGGTCCTCGCAAAAGACTCCGGCCATCAGAATCGAACCCATGCCAACTAAAACATAAGATTTTATCGTGGTGTCATGAAGAATGGCCCCATGGGCAATAATAACATTGTCGCCGATCGAGACCACCCCTTCTTCTCCCACATGGACGACACTATTTTCTCGAATGCTCGTTCCACGACCGATGACGATCTTCCCGAAATCGCCACGCAGTACAGCACCTGCGCCAACAAAACAATCGTCCGCTATCTCGACATTACCGATGATGGCTGCTTGAGGATGAATATAGGAGGTTTTGGCGATTTTTGGAATTTTCTTTTCGAATTCATAGATTGACATAACGCGGCATCCTTTCTCCATTGTCTGAGAGAACTCTATCAGAATACGGCGAAAAATCAAAGGGAACTAATCTAATTTGGGGTGGAGCATCTATAATCAATTAGTGAAGAAGTTGTGGATCGATAGTTTTCTGATTTAATAAACCTCTCGACGTGACTGAATTTTTCAGTCAGCTTACATGGCTCCTCTGATTGTCCCGTGACGTGAGATCTCGAGCAACAACCGCTCTTACTCCATCCCGAAGCAACGAGGGCAACATCCATTTTTCGATGTTGCCCCCTTTTGTCCTAAACGATAATCGTACCCACCACGGATGTAATTAAGCCTTCTTTTCCTTGATGGCTGCCAGAACCCTTTCCGGGGTGAGGGGAATCCTTCTGATCCTAACACCCGTTGCGTTAAAAAAGGCGTTTGCAACCGCAGGCGCAGTGGCCGGAATTCCCAGTTCCCCGATGCCGCCGATCTTGTCGGTGCTTTTCACTATGTGGACCTCGATCTCAGGCACTTCACTCATCCGGATGAGTGGATAGTTGTCGAAATTCGACGTGGCAACTCCACCTTTAGCAAACTTAACCTCTTCCTTTAGGGCAGTGCTGAGGGCCATGGTGATACCCCCTTCTATTTGCTCCACGAGTGGCCCCGGATTGATGACAGGTCCGCAATCGACGGCCGCCACCACCTTATGCATTTCAACCTTGCCAGTTTTCTCGTCCACGGAGAGATCTGCCACGACGGCGATCCACGTTCCAAAACAGGCATGCTGTGCAATGCCCCGGCCCCGACCCTTTGGAATGGCTTTCCCCCACCCAGCCTTCTCTGCCACAGTTTCGAGCACGCGACTAGCCCGTTTATTGTTCTTCAGGCTCTGGAGCCGAAACTCAAGTGGGTCCTTTCCTGCGGCATGGGCCAGCTCATCAATGAAAGATTCAATCGCAAACGCATTGGGGCCATTCTGAACGGCACGCCAGGGCCAACAGAGGATGGGAAGATCGGCCATGAGGAATTCGATATACAGGTTTGGTATTTCATACTGGATCCTGTCATTCCAGTGCGGAGAATCGGGTACGTCCCATAAGCCCCATAGGCAATAATAATCGACTCCGTCCTTGATGGCGTTGGGATTGACGGGTTTCATAATCGAGATAGCCGAGGTCTTGTGATACCAGCCAATCAATCGGCCCTGAGCGTCAAGGCCCCCCTGAATCCGATGAGTCATGGGTGCGCGAAACCTATCGTGTTTGATATCATCTTCCCTTGTCCACATAACCTTGACCGGTTTCTCGAGGGCTTTTGAGATCATCACGGCCTCAGGCACAAAATTCGTGAACGCCCGTCTTCCCAGCCCGCACCCAAGGAACGTTGTATGGATGTGGACCTTATCGGGCGCCAATTTGGTGATACCGGCAGCCATACCCTGGCAGGCCGTCTGATTCTGGTTAGGCGCCCACACGTCACACCGGTCCTTCTGGACATAGGCTGTGGTGTTCATGGGTTCCATCGTGACATGGGCAACGCAGGGGATATAATAGGTGGCCTCCACCTTTTTCGCAGCCTCGCCGATGGCCTTTTTAGCATCCCCAACCTCATGGACTTTGACGCCCTGCCTGTCCAAATCCGCTATCATCAATTTTTCAATATAGGCATTGTCCATATCCGGGAGGGATCCCGTGTCCCACTGCACCTTGAGGGCATCCTTCCCTTTCAGGGCTGCTTCGGTGGATGTGGCGCATACGGCAATCCCCATGGGGATCTCCATGACCTTGACCACACCTTTTACCTGTTCGGCCGCCGTCCGGTCGAAGGAATGAGGCTTTGCACCATAGGCCGGTGGCCTTGCAATAACTGCATAAAGCATTCCCTTCAGTTCCTTGACGTTGCTATCGTTGACATCAAGACCATAGACCGCCTTGCCTCTCACCTTCTCGGGAACGTCCACACGTGGCATGGTCTTTCCCATGTATCTGAATTCGCTTTCATTCTTGAGGGGAGGATCTCTCGGGATCTCAATTTTGGCTGCCTTTTCGCAAAGCTGGCCGTAAGTGAGACTCCGCTTGCTCTTTTCATGCTTCACGGTCCCCAGCACGGCCTTGCATTCGCCTTCAGGGACTTTCCATGTGTCGGCTGCTGCTTTTATGAGCATGGTGCGTCCTGCGGCGCCTGCTTTTCGCAACGGCTCGTAAAAGCCTCTCATGCTGGCGCTTGCAACCGTAATCTGGGCCCTCAAGAGAGGGCTCTTAAAAGCATCCTTGGCCCCACCCTGGCGGATCTGAACCTGTTTCCAATCTGCTTCAAGTTCATCTGCGATGATCATGGACTGGGCGGTCAGCGCCCCCTGGCCCATCTCGGAATTGCCGATATAAATGGTTACTTTATTATCGGAGGTGATGTGCAGCCATACATTGGGGTTAAATGTCTTCAAATCCTTCTTCTCAGCGGCGTTGAGGATGGTATAACCAAAAGGGGTGACAGAAACGGCAATGGTTAAGCTGCTGGCCTTCAAAAAAGCGCGACGTGAAATGGACGTAGTCATGATTTCTTACCTCCCTTCCCAGCGATCTGAACAGCGGTTTGGATACCCTTTTTCATGCGCAGGTAGGTTCCGCACCGGCAGATCACGTCATCCATTTTGCTGATAATTTGATCCGCAGTTGGAGTAGGCTTCTCACGAAGGAATGCGGCCACCTGCATCATCACCCCGGGCTGACAGTAACCACATTGGGGGACCTGTTCTTGTATCCATGCCCTTTTCACCGGATGATCTTCAGGCAGCCCTTCGATGGTCGTGATCTTCTTCCCTTTGGCCTCGCCCACGGGGATCGTACAGGACCTCGTCGCTTTGCCATTAATGTGAACCGTACACGCCCCACACTCTCCAATACCGCAACTGTACTTGGTGCCCGTGAGTTTCAGATGATCTCTGATCACCCAGAGCAGTGGCACATCATCTGGAACATCCACCCGATAGGTCTTACCATTAACATTGAGAGAGATCATGTCTACCTCCTTTCTACGGAACTGCGGCTTTTCGGAAATTGTGACCCCCAATCCTAAAGGATTCCGATCGCTTGCATTCCGCCCCGTCTCCCTGCGACCAGGATGATCGGACTGAGTAGTAAGGAATTTTGGAAAGACTATCGATTAGATTTTAGTCTTGCCATTTAAGCTGAGTCAAGAAAAATCTCTTTTTGTGCGTAATATCACGAAGCGACCCATTACGGAATTTGTGAGGCCAGACAATTGACAACCGTGCGCTGGGGTTTTAGATTTCGAATTGAAATCAAGGAGGAGAAGATGCCCGAGTTTCGCTATTCGAATATAGAGCGTGAGATGGAGGTCTATGGTTATGACTCGTATGTGAAGAGCCACTGTCGAATGTGTCACGGGGGCTGTGGAGTCATCGTCTATGTCAAGGATGGTAAAGTGGCAAAGATTGCAGGTGATCCAGACTGCCCAATTAATCACGGGACCCTTTGCACGAAAGGGCTTGCCTCAGCACAGCTTGCGTATCATCCGGATAGGCTAACCTACCCTGTCAAAAGGGTCGGGCCTGAGGCAAGCGGCCATTGGGAACGGATCTCATGGGATGAAGCTCTTGACACCATCGCAGAACGAATCCTTCGGTATAAAGAAAAATACGGGCCTGAATCTATCGTATTTGGCTATGGGACAGGCCGCGAAAATGAGGCCGTCATCTACCGAATTGCCAATTACCTTGGGTCGCCAAATGTTCTGACCGCAGGTCACTTCTGTTACGGTCCTCGAATCTGTACCGGCATTATTACCTGCGGCACGAATCCCATCGCCGACTACGAGAATTTCCCAAAGTGCATTATGATGTGGGGAAACAATGTGACGATCAGTAACCCTGATGAATACAAAGGGGAACCCTTCTCATTAGCTCTCGACCATGGCGCAAAGCTCATCGTCGTTGACCCCAAGCTCACCCGTCCAGCCGCACGAGCAGAGGTCTGGCTCCAGCTGAGACCCGGGACAGACGGCGCCCTCGCCCTCGGCATGCTTCATGTCATTATAAATGAAGGGCTCTATGACAAAGAATTTGTCGAAAACTACACCTACGGTTGGGATCCATTCATCAAAAGGGTGAATGAATATCCTCCCGAGAGGGTTGAGCAGATCACCTGGGTTCCCAAAGAAAAGATTCGAGAGGCGGCACGGCTCTTTGCAACGACAAAACCGGCAGCCATTCAATGGGGTGTAGCCATCGAGCAGCAGACCAACTGCGCAGACAATGACCGGCTCCTCATGTCTCTCATGGGGATTACCGGTAACATAGATGCACCTGGTGGACAGGTCCTTAACCGAACGCCAAATATCGTTAATGTAGGTCAGTTTGGAGCCCATGGCGCGCTCCCCAGGGATCAGTTCGCAAAGCGCCTGGGAGGGGATCGTTTCCGTCTTGCCTCACGCTTTGCAATACTTCAACCAAAATGCGTCTGGGATGCGATCCTCGAGGAAAAACCCTATCCGGTGAAAATGCTCTTTCTGGTCAGCTCCAATCCAGTGATGACCCGTGCGAATGCAAAGGAGGTTTACCGTGCTCTTGAGAAGGTCGAATTCATGGCTGTAGCCGACTTCTTCCTGACGCCGACTGCGGAGCTTGCGGACATCGTCTTGCCTTCGGCGACCTGGCTTGAGATGGACTACATCGGTGATTTTTGGAAACGTCATGGGTACATCTTGCCACGACGCAAGGTCGTTCAGATTGGTGAATGCCGCTCAGATCATGAAATTCTCAACGACCTCGCTCGCCGCATCGGCCAAGGACCCTACTGGTGGGACAGTTTCGAACAAGCCCTCGACTACATTCTTCATCCGATGGGCATCACCTGGAAGGACTTCAAGAAGATGAACTATATCAGAGGAGAAGTGAAATACTACAAGTACAAAGAAGGAGGGTTCTCCACCCCGACACGGAAGTTCGAGCTCTATTCCACGGTCTTGGAAAAGCTGGGTTATGATCCCCTTCCTGGGTACCGGGAGCCCTCTGAAAGCCCGGTGAGCACTCCCGAACTTTTCAAGGAATATCCCTATATTCTGATTACGGGCGCAAGGCTGCCCGGATTCTTTCATACGGAGAACAGGCAACTGCAATGGTTGAGACAGCTCCACAAAGACCCAGTCGTTGAGATTCATCCCGATGCCGCGGCAAAAGAACGGATTCGAGAAGGTGACTGGGTTATCATTGAATCCCCTCGGGGAAGGATAAGACAGCGAGCCAGACTTACCCTCGGCCGTGACCCTCGGATCGTTTCGGCCGAGCACGCATGGTGGTTCCCTGAAATGAAGGCACCGGGCCATGGCTGGGAAGAGTCGAACATCAATCTCCTCACGGATAATGCCATGGAGAGCTGCGATCCCGCGATGGGCGCCTCAAATGTGAGAACCCTCCTTTGCAAGATCTCCCCGGAGAGGGGAGACGGGGACCAACCATGAAACGATACGCACTGATCATCGAAGAATATGCCTGCTGGGGATGCAGGGCCTGTGAGGTCGCCTGCCAGCAGGAGTTCAATCCGATTGAGGCAACGAATGGAGTGAAGTATCTGTCGGTCTGGCCGGATGGTCCGAGGCTGATGAACGGAAAGCTCGATTTCATCTGGCGTGTCAACGTCTGCAGACACTGCGATGACCCTGCCTGTATGAACGCCTGCCCAGCCGAAGCGATCACCAAGAGGCGCGACGGGATCGTCGTGCTCGAAAGCGACAAGTGCACCGGATGCCAACTCTGTATGGACGAATGTCCCTACCAGGCCATTCATTATGACGCCCAAAGAAAGACTGCCGCCAAGTGCAACCTCTGCTACCATCGGGTAGACCAGGGACTCTATCCAGCCTGTGCCGATAACGTCTGTCTCGCCCACTGCATCTACTTTGGCGACCCTTCAGACATCGAACAGAAGATCATAGAAAAAAGAAAGAGAAGAGGCGGTTGGGGAGATATCCTTCCTAAGGAGCTAAGGATTTCAAGAGAATAATCGGAAAGTAGAAAAAGGTCCCTTTTGTCACGAGGCCTTTTCCGAGAATATTAGGTTAAGGTTATGGGTGAGCGAGACGATGAGAAGCTCCAGGCAAGGTTAGTATTGAGGAGCAGAGACATTCGGGCACTTGCCATTAAGGGATGTATTTGGTGTTGGTTATACGCCAGTTTCAAGGTCAGTTAAGCGTGCGGACAGTATTTAGGGTCCGATGAGAAGTTGGACAGAATCACCAAAATGATTGCTGACATATGAAGATGTGACCCCGCTTGTCACTCCTTCCTTTCGAGGAATTTCTGATAATTTTTCAGCGCTAAAATCCTTCCAACCCGTCCACGTTTTTTCCATCTTCTATCTCTTTTCTACCCCCTCTGGACCGTAAGGATAATTGAATGAGAAATGAATTTAACCAGCCAATTCTTAGAACCAGGGTTCAAGGAGAAGATATCGTCCACTATTACCTTTTAGGTATGAACCCTAGCCTGAGAATGCGATCTATAAGTCAAGGAGAAAGCACTTTCGAAATTTCTTCACTTACAAGGTCTCTAAAGAATTCATACCACTCAAGAGATTCATCTGAAATAGTAACCTCTGGGAGGAATTGGGCAATATGCCCGACCACAGCTTGGAATGCCTTATCACATAATTGAACGGGTCTATCCATCTTGGGATCTCTAATATCACAAAAGCACTTCCTCGGATATAGGTTTGTCTCTGGAATGCATTGAAGTTCATTTATCAACCCTGCACACTCCTCATTAAGGCCAGGGTTCCCTGGTGGAAAATAGAATCTGTGGGGAACCTGCAACATCTGATCCGATAGAACATACCGCTGAGAATGCCTATTCTTATAAGAAAAAAGAGGTAAACAAAGCCACGTGTCATGAAAGTATTTCTCCGGAACTCTCCAATCAGATTCAATCTCTCTTATTACCAGCACCGGCCTTATTTTACATTTAAGAACTAGGAGATCGTCGTCGGTTTCAAGCTGGAAGACCTTGTATGGTCTATGGGGCAGGCGAGTGTCTCTTATTCCGTGTTTAAATCTGCCGATCTTCCATGTGGATGCTTCTTCATGGATCGGATCGTACTTGTCTTCTATCAGAGTTAAGATCTCATCATCTTTGTAGCAAACAGGCCCCATACAGATATATTTTGAGCCGACATTATGAAGGGGATTTCCGAAATCATCCGGAAATACCCATTCATAAAACCGGCCATCACAACAATATTCGTATAAGTCCCTACCCCTTTATTAGGCACCTTTTTTATTGATCTCCCACTTCCTGACTTTTTGAACAATTTGCTGACCTTGCTTTTTATCAATCCTGTATTCTTTCACGGAATAGAATTCTTCTGGCATTACAGAGTCAAAATCCAATGTCTCTCCTCTTACTTGTGCTTTCATCATGGGTTCGGTATCGAAGTAGACGAAATCGAGTATCTGGTTCAGATCATCGGAGGCATGTTCCAAAGCGCGATTCACAGCATTTTGTTCTACAATACTCATCTCTCTTGTTTGATAATCATCCCTAACCTCGACGGGATAGAACTCGTCTGCATCATCCGGTTTTAAGAATATCGCCTCGTTTGAAATCATTGCCTCATACTCCCATAAATAAGGCCCATATTTCCAAAAGACCCATTCTTGCCCAGTCAGTCTTTTTGCTGTTAGCCTTTTGTAATAAACTTCCGCAAGATATGCCAATTTTAATAATTTTGTCTTAGCCGGTGCGATACCAACCGTTTCTTTGTAATCCCTTGCAATGGTAACGATCAAATCAACCATGTCCATAAATTGCACCGTTCCTTACTTTGAGCTTTCCGACCACCAGATTAAATGAATAGTTGGATTCATGCTCTGAATAAAGCGGTCTCAGATTTTCCTGAAATAAGATCGACTAAGTCAGAAAATTTCTTAAATTTCCCGTCACCAAAAACCTTTTGGTCGACCCTAATGTAATTCCATTTATAGCCAGTTTGGGCAGATACCTTTTTACACCAATCAAGAACACTCGCTTCTTTGTATGCGACAGCTTCATAAACCTGCCCTTTTGTTTCGATAATCCACTTAATTTCTCTCCCTTTTTCCCCTTTTTGAACTGCGACAAAATCAGGGTAGTAAAACTTAATGGCGCCTGATGGACTGAGATAATCGACCCGAAACCGGGTGAAGTGCTCTGCCAAGGCTGAAAACCGCAAGACATCAGGACATCGGTCCAGGAATTTAGCAAATTCTGATTCGAAGTCATTGTAAGTGGCCACATAGTTGAAGATGGTATGTTCACACTGCAAATGGCGTCTCCGCCAGACAAATGGCTGTGTGTCTGAAAGTTTAAATTCCTCCTCTTCAAATTCGATCTCCCTTTTCTCCGAGGTGAGTTCACTTATTTTTCTGGCAAGGTACTTGGCAATTCCCTGCTGGAGTATAATATCGCGAAGACGATTCCTGACTCTATCTTTCTCGAGATCGATCTTTTGACCGAAACATCGGTTCTCAACATAGGCCCTTACAATTGGATAAAGTTCAGCAAATACATTTGAGAGCCGTGCTTCAGCGATGACCTTATTGGTTATTGAGGAAAGAACCTCTTGGCTTAAAGGCGGTGTGCCAGGAATGATATCAACACGATGAATTTCAGTTTCGGTTGTAACAAACTCCATCTTGAGTGAAATTCTATACTCTTCTTCAAGCACATCTTGATCATAAATTGGGCCAAGACCCGATGGATCTATTAATGACAGCTTTTTGTAATCATGAAGATAAACAGGCCGGGTTAATGGAATTGCTATATCGTATTTCTTCTTTTCTTGCACAGGTTCTATTTTGATGGGTGGGGGGGGGTGGCTTCGTAACGGTTTTTATCCCTAATCCCTCCTCCTCTAACTTCCTCACAAAATCCTCAAAGTCTTTTGTACCCAGTACCTCCAGTGTTTGGGTTCGGTCAGGGCTGATATTTTCCATTAGGCGAAGGCCTCTACCAACGGCTTGCTCGGGTAGAATTTTTGCTTTTGCAGTGAATGGCCTAAGGCCAAGAACAACTGAAACATTTTTTACATCCCATCCTTCTCTTAACATCAGCACACTCACGATAACCTTGATTTTGTTAGTAGGATTATCAATATCTCGAGCTGCTTTTCGAGCCTCTTCCAAACTGGACTTAGTAATTTCTCCTGTGGAATCTGTATGAATAACCAGTACTTCTCCTTGTTTAAGACCAGTATTATTTGTTTTATCGCCTAACCAACTACCTATCTCATCGGCGATCACATTATTCGCAGCCATAATAAAAAGGACCGGCCTTGGACCTAATGACTTGTAGGTCTTATAATGTTCCTTCCATCTTTCTAAGGCGGCAAGAAGCCATTCCCCACAAACATCTGTAACATTGTTCTTTGTAACTTTCTCAGGGTCGGAACGTTTTACCTGGTGGACAATTAAAGGAGCCTTAACAATCCTATCCTCCACCGCTTGAGCAAGGGGATAATCACAGATGATCCAGGGATAGTATGTACCATTCTGGTCCTTTGGAGTTGCTGAGAAGTCCAACCATAATGCCAAACCCTTGGGGATATTTTCATGTATTGCCATTAGGGTCTTATACCAAACCAATTCCTCATCGTGGACATGGTGGGCTTCATCATTGATCACTACCAGATCCTTCAAGCTTTTAATCCTTTCAAGCATAGATCGCTGATAAGAGGCGAGGTCTTTAACTGGTTTCCGGCCAAGAATGGCATCCACCGCATTAGTAGGTGTCCATTCCTCATCCCTTGATTCATAAATCTGCTGAATATTTGTGAGAAAAAGATTCCCGCTTGGGTCAGGCTCAGTGCTTTCACCCCGGAGGATCACTTTCATATTCCATTGCCATTCAGGAGGAATAAGTGGGAGATCATAGAAGATTTTGTTACTAGCAAAATCCTTCTCAAGCCGCTGATGGACAATTACATTTGGAGCAACAATAAGAAAATTAGTTGAGAGATCAGATCCCTTAACTAATTTCTTATGGAAATATGACCAGACCATAATCATGGCCATCACATAGGTTTTTCCGGAACCAGTGGCCATTTTGAAAGCATAGCGACGTAGGTTCTCGGGAGGTAGATCCTGAAGACCATCGCTATCCAATTCTGGAAAATATCGCCTGATCTGACGACCTCCATCCATCGTAGTCTGGTGTTCTATCTTGTATTCAAACATATCTTTCTTAAAGACTTCGGCAAAAGAGTCAATAAGGGGTTTGGCATCACGGTTCTTTTCGATCTCTATAAGATAAATCAGGGTTTCAACCGCTTCACGCTGGCCAAAGTAATATTTGAAAGTACTTCCATTAAGAAGGTGGTCTTCCTCAAACCAGAATTGAAAAAGCCGTTGGGTTATTGAGGAGGCTCCTGGATAGCCATCATCCCGCCATCTGTCCACAGCTTCACGCAACCGATTAACAAGAAGCATTTTACTTGGTCGACGCCCCTCAACTATTTCATATTCTTCCGCCGTTTTCTTGATCAAATGGCAATCTGGTTTAAGATGCGCTAACCGATCTGGAACTTCAGGAAGGTCTTTATCATAAGAGATTACAGCTTTCGCCATGGCTATTTCACCTCCACTTCGAAAGCCTGGGATGTGTCGTTACCAAAAATGTCAACCACCTTGACCATTATTGTATACTTGCCCGCCATTTCGTAAATGTGAGGATCGCTCTTAAGAGCAAGGGTCCGATCTTTTCGGGTACGGTAAGTAACCCACCCATTCATGAAGGTGTCATTCTGGAAGTCCCAATCTATTGCCCAGTAATCAATGTAATCAGACCATTTTTTGATTTTTGAACGAACCTCTTCGGGAATGAGTTCAGTATTTGGGATGACAAAATCCTTGAGTGCTACGATAACTTTCTGTCCCTTTTCTTGTTTAATATCTACCTCAAGGTAGGCCAATTCAAAGAATTGGATGTCGCCTTTATCCACTGCCTGTTGTTCCATTACTTCCCGA
>Ga0073934_10007054_pt1 | contig 15903 bp, 10 predicted proteins | sample LarsenN4metaG_FD_76834 | JGI IMG/M metagenome (GOLD analysis project Ga0073934, IMG submission 76834) | Hot spring sediment bacterial and archeal communities from British Columbia, Canada, to study Microbial Dark Matter (Phase II) - Larsen... ...
CCGTCTGAACGACTCCTCAGAAAATTCCCTGGGAGCGCAGGCGTCCTCGCCTGCTTAGGTTGCACTACCTGGCAAGGCGGGCCTCTCAAGGAAACTACTGCCCCCAGAATTTTCATCATTTCTCTCGCGTCGCACGAGCTGTCTGAACGACTCCTCAGAAGATATACAGTAAGGCGGTCAGGTTGCTGATAGGTCGCGCACTATCAGCAAGCTAATCAGCAAGGCTGACCGCCTCGCTGTACATCGCTCGCATTTTTCATCATTTCAGGACGTCGTCACCGACGTGAAAGCTCCTCAATCCGATAATCATTAACAGCCTGCGCAACTGCTACTGCCTCTTCATCGGTCAATCCCGGATAAAGAGGCAGAGATAGTATCTGCTGCGACGCTGATTCGGCTTCCGGCAAAGGCTCAGTGAAGTATCTCATGAAAGCTGGCTGCTGATGAAGCGGGACTGGATAATGAATCAACGTTTGTATCCCGCACGTGGCCAGAAACTGCCTGAGACGATCACGCTCTTTGCACCTTATGACGAACAGATGATAAACATGGCCGGCATTGTCAATCTCTGCGGGCAAAGCCACTGCCTTATTCTTCAAGCTCTCTCGATAAATTCCAGCCAGCCTTCTACGTTCCTGGTTCCATTCATCGAGATGGCGAAGTTTGATGCGCAGGATAGCGGCCTGCACCTCATCGAGGCGCGAGTTATATCCCGCCTCTTCAGAGATGTAAGTCGAGACCTGTCCCCCCTGGCGCAGCCGTCGCGCGCGCGCTATTATCCGCTCATCATTCGAGACAATTATTCCTCCATCTCCGAATGCTCCAAGATTCTTGGTTGGATAGAAGCTGAAAGCCGCTGCCGCTCCCAGTGTCCCTGCGCGTTTGCCGAAGAGGCTGGCGCCATGCGCCTGGCAAGCATCTTCAATGACTGTGAGATTATTCTGCTCTGCGATCTTTAAGATTTCATTCATAGCGGCGACCTGGCCATACAGGTGCACAGGGATGACAGCGCGCGTGCGCTCAGTGATAGTGGCCTCGACGGCGCGGGGGGATATATTGAATGTTGCTGGATCAATATCCGCGAAGACGGGGCGTGCCCCTGCGTGAATGACAGCAAGGGCAGTGTAAGCTGCGGTAAGCGGGCTGGTAATTACCTCATCGCCGCGTCCCGGCTCGATTGCGCCAGAAGCCAGCAATGCCAGCATAAGCGCATCTGTCCCTGTAGCTACTCCGACCGAATAGCGCGCGCCGCAATATTCGGCCCATTCGTGTTCAAAAGCTTCGACCTGTTTGCCGAGTATATACCAGCCGCTCTCAAGCACATCCTGGACGGCCTGATCTATTTCAGGTTTGAGCCGCTGGTACTGTCGCTTAAAATCGAGAAAAGGAATCTTCATGACCAATACTGCTCTTTATATTCTCTGTAGTATTCAATTGTACGGCTTAAACCATCGCGCAGCTCAGTGCGCGGCTGCCATCCTAACAGCCGATTGATTTTGCCATAATCGCAATAAAAATCGCCTATGTCGATGGCGCGCCGCTCCTGGGGAAAGGGAGCCAGTTGCACGCTGCCTCGCCCTGTGATCTCGACCAGCATTTGAGCCAGGTCCAGCAAACAGATCGGCTCCTGGGCCCCCAGGTTGAATATTTGACCTTCGCTCTCCTCGCTCGCCCCGGCAAGCAGGATGGCTTCTACTGTGTCATCGACAAAACTCAGATCGCGCCTCTGTTTGCCATCGCCGAATATCTTTATCTCCTGCCCATCTATCGCCTGCTTGATGAACCACCCGATGAACCCCTGTCGATTGTGGCGCACAAGCTGGCGCGGCCCATAGGTGTTTGTCAGCCGCAGCGTGACAGTGCGCAAGCCGTATACTCTGTTGTACAACAGGTGATACTGCTCGGCAGCCAGCTTGTTGATGCCGTTTACGTCTACAGGAGAGAGCGGGTGAAGCTCATCTACAGGAAGGTATTGCGCCTTTCCATAGACCTGGCGCGTGCTGGTATAGATAATCCTGGCTTCCGGGCAGTGCTTGCGACAGGCTTCCAGCAGCGAGATGTGAGAGGCGCAATTCAATCTTAGATCCTGATGTGGATCGCGCATTGAATCAACGTGGCTGACCTGCCCCGCCAGGTTAAAGACATAGTGCGCGCCGCGCACAAGCTCTGCCGTTTTATCCTCATCGCTGATGTCGAAGATATGGACTTTTAGCCGATCTTCAATGCCATGAATGTTGAAATAATTTCCACCGCAATCAGGAACCATCGCATCGACGAGGATGATTTGCGAATCCCCCATCTTAATCAGGCGGTGAGCCAGATTGCTGCCGATAAAGCCGAGGCCCCCGGTGATGACGATTTTGTGGTTGATGTAACTTTCAAGGTGCTCTGCCACGTTGTTCTACGTTCGGTGTTCTACATTCTACGTTCGACGTTAAACCTGGAACATCGAACGTAGAACATTTACAGTCATCGGCGCTCCCCCTGCTCGCCCGCCAGCGTTCTCTCTTCGGCCAGCAGAGGAGCCTGTGGCCCCTTCTCCATCTCAGCCGCAGCCGCTTGCTCCTTGCGCACAACTATCTGCCACCACAGGCGGACCAGCTCGATAAGAGACTTCAAGACATGCCCGAAGGTGAAGAACTGCGAGCGCCCGTAGGCGCGGTAATAGTGATGAACAGGTACCTCGGCAATGCGGAAGCCGGCATCCTGAATCTTCTTAATCAGCTCAACGCAGATGCTCCCGGTGGGCGAAGTCAATTGGATTCGATCAAAGACACGGCGACGGATCAGGCGGAAATCGCAATCAATATCTTTGATCTTTATGCGGAATAGCAGTTTCGCCGCAAAGCGATACGCCAGGCCGATCAATGTACGATAGAGAGGGTCCGAGCGGCCTATCTTATATCCGTTGACGACATCAATGCCTTCGGTCATCAACGGCACAAGCTTTTTCAGCTCGCGCACATCGTACTGCGCGTCGCCATCGGTGTAGAAGATCCATTCTTTAGTGCAGTTGGCGAACCCTGTCCTGAGCGCCGCGCCATAACCTCGATTGACGCCGTGATCAATCACCCGCAAACAACTGTAGCGCCGCGCCAGCTCTTCCAGAACCTCTCGCGTATGATCGACGCTGCCATCATTGATGACTATAACTTCGTAATCATCGGTGAGAGTCTCCAACGTCAGTATTGCAGTGATCACCATGCTTGCTATGGTTCCGGCATCATTATATGCGGGAAAGAATACCGATATGCTTGCGGTTTTGTCCATACGGTGGCCTCTTCCATCAGGAGCTGCGCAAACGCCGGAGCGGTTGCGCAGCTCCTATCTCAACAGTGCATAATTCCAGTAAAACAGCCGATAATAGATGCTGAAAACTCGATGGAGGCAAAGACAAGCATCGAGCAATTAGCCGTGCCATTATAACGCTTAATGTCGGTTAATGGTACGGTTTTTATCGCGCGCTTGACTGAGCAGGGCGTTTAGATTACAGTTGCTGGCAACCGGGGTGTACAGGCCACGGAGTCATAGGCTCTCAGCAACCATTTTGCCCCTATTTCGTTTCTAAAATTTCCGTTTGCTGACTGCCTCTGTCTTCCAGAGAGCGGAGTGGGACGTGAAGCGTTGCCCTAAATGCAACAAGGAGTTCAAGGGCCGCAGGGTCAAGTGCCCAGATGACGGCGAGCAACTTGTCCTCATTGCCGAACCGGCTGCGCCGATTGAATCGCTGGTCGGAGCAACACTCGACAACAAATATCGAGTTGAAAAGGTTTTGGGGCGCGGCGGCATGGGAACGGTCTACAAGGCCACGCACACTGCCATCGGCCAGACCGTTGCTATCAAGGTGATGCACCCTCATCTGGCAGCCGACCGCACGGCAGTAAAACGATTTGAGCGAGAGGCGCGAGCCGCAGCCCGCATCCGCCATCCCAATGCAATATTCATCTATGACTTCGGCGAAACCCCCGCCGGCCTCGTCTACTTTGTGATGGAGTATGTGCCAGGCAAGACTCTATCGGAGATCATCTTTGAGCAGGGGCCCCTTCCAATATCCAGGGCCCTTCCCATAATGCGCCAGGTCTGCGGCGCAATACATTCGGCTCACAGCAAAGGGATAATTCATCGCGATCTCAAACCCGACAACATAATCATAGACCGGGAGACCGGCCAGGAGATCGTCAAGGTGCTGGATTTCGGAATCGCCAAGGTGATCGATGACAGCAATATCACCCATCTGACAAAGACCGGAATCGCCATCGGCACCCCCGATTATATGTCTCCGGAACAGATTGAAGGATTGGACCTCGATCCCCGGTCTGACATCTACAGCCTGGGAGTTATCCTCTTTCGCATGCTGACCGGCCATCTTCCATTTACCGGCCCTACTCCGGTGGCAGTTGTGGTGAAGCATTTGAACGAGCCTCCACCGCGCCCGCGCCAGCTTAATCCGGCCATCTCTCCTGAAGTGGAAGAAGTGATGTTGCGAGTCCTGGCCAAGAAGCGAGAGGAGCGCCCGCAATCGGCAATGGAGCTGTATGAACAATTGGAGCGGGCGGCGGGGCCCCTGGCGGAAAGCGGGGTTGAAATAGCAGCGACAAAGAATGAGCCGCTCGGCGCCGCTCCGGCCATCAACCTTGAGTCGCCCAGGAAGACCCCGGAAACGCCTATTACCAACTCTACACTCTACCAACTGGAGCAGAGCAACACGGCTCAGATGAAGGCCGAAGAGGTCGCTCAGGCAGCTACGGCAGATCAGAAGCCGGACGAGAAAGCCGCTTTCCTGAGATGGGATAGTGGAATAAAACGATTTGCTGCCGCAGCCGCATCCCTAGCAATTATCAGCGCGCTCATCTATTTCATCGCTTTCACAGATTCAGGTGAGGGCATCAATTACTCAGGGCCCCCATCTCCTATCAGTCAGCTTGCAGCGCAAAAAGCGGCCGATCTGCTGTCAGGCGGCGGAATGATATTTGTCACTGGCGGAAAGTTCACTATGGGGTATGGCGGAGCTAGCGACCTGGATGGACCATCTCATAGGGAAGAGGTGGATAGCTTCTATATCGATGAGAAAGAGGTGACATTCGGCGAATTCAAAGAGTTTGTCGAGCGGACAGGCTACAGGAGCGAAGGCGACTGGAACAGATACTACAGCGCGGGCAAGGAGCAATACCCGGTTGTCGGTGTGACCTGGAACGACGCCAGCGCCTACGCCAGGGATCAGGGCAAACGATTGCCCAGCGAGAAGGAATGGGAATATGCGGCGCGAGGAAACAAAGAAGTGGACTACGTATGGGGCAGAGAGTGGAACAGCAACTTTGCCAATACCAAAGAAGCCGGCGTGGGTCGGGCTGAGCTGGTTGGCAGCCGCGCAAAGGATATTAGCTGGTGTGGGGCCCTTGATATGACCGGGAATGTCCAGGAGTGGATTGCCGATAGATACGCGCTCTATCCCAACAGCGATCTTCAGCTCAAATCCGAAGCAGCAAACAACAGGGTAGTGCGCGGAGGCTGTTTCAATCTGGATAAGACCCTGTCAAAAACCTATATACGCTTCCATGCGCCGCCCAATAAGCCCGATCCTTGCGTCGGCTTCCGTTGCGCGAAGGACGCCGGCAACTCGCTGTCTCAGCCGTCCCGCTCTGAGCCGGCGCGGCTGATATTTCTATGGATGAGTGAGGTCCTCGTAAGGAACAGGTAATATGATTCCACCCGGTCAAGCGCAAAAGATAGACTTCCATCTGCCGTCGCCCTCTTTGACAGTAGCTGCTCTTAGCATGTTTATTCTCGCTATCTCTTTGTTCAACGCTGGAACAATCTACGGCCAGGCGGGGCGCGGCGGAGTAGAGACGAAAAAAAAAGAGACCAGGCCGGCAGAGTCAAAGGGCAAGAGACCTTCTCCGCCTCCAGCCGCCGGGCGCCCTGCCAGCGCTATAAAGCTGAGCCTCTCTATCACTCCGCCTAAAACAGGCGTTGCTATTAATGGCGTTCAGAAACGGTTTGCCGACGAAAAAGGGCAATTTGAAGATTGGCTCAGCAGATCACAGCCGTCTACTGTGCGCGTCTTCTACCCCGGACTGGAATATGCCCCGCGAGAGTTTCACCTGAGCTTCATTGAGCAAGGCAGGCAGATAGTCGCCCGCATAGAAGAGCAGCGCCCGGACCGGCCCGTCGAGGACTATGAGCTGCTCAAGACCGATCTGGCGCTGGAGCGAGGCGGCTCGCTCTCTCTTAGCGTCAATCTGTATCGTTCCCTGGCCGGTTTTATCATAACCAATGCGCCCGTTGGAGCAGCCGTCTATATAGATGACCGAGCGGTTGGGATTGTCGATGAGGAAGGCAGATTCGAAGGCAAATACCTGCCTGGGCCCCACGCGCTCAGCGTCAAGGTTGAAGGCGAAAGGGAGGCAAGGGCCCTTCCCAGGAGAGTATTCAGCCCGGCCGAGATCGTAGGGGCCAATTTCAATGAGCCGTTAGATCAACAGAGGGGCTCTCTGGAGATCTCCTCCGCGCCTGAATCTATCTCGGTATTCCTCAGAGAAATCAAAAAAGGCGATAGCTCAACCACCTGGAAGAGCTACCCGGCGGTGAAGAGCGATGGGGCCTATAAGGTAGCAGACCTCAAGCCTGGCATCTATAACATACTTGTTCAAGCGCCGGGCCGCGCCGACTGGGGCGCAGATGTATTTGTGCCGATGAGGAAGCCGGCGCTCGTCACCTACGGTGTAAAGCCGGAGATGCCCGTTCTGAGGGCCACGCTTTCAGCAGGGTCCCCATCGAGGCCGACGCCCACGCCGATTTCGCCTCCCAGAGATCCTGAGAAGACAACTGCCTCAACTGTAGCTGATAGCAGAATTGAAATTAACCTTCCTGCTAGCGCTGCTTCCCTTGCCGCTATTCCCATATTGTCGAGGAGGCCAGCCGTAGCCCTTCCAATTGCCACTGCGCCGCTGCCGTCAGAGCTGGTTATTAAGGGGCTTTCTCCGGGCGCAAGAGTATCTCTGGGCAGAGGCCAATTCTCTCTGCCTGAGACTGCGGGGGCCCCAGTAGATATGATGTTTATTCAATTGGGAGCAATAACTGCCGCAGTCAAACTGGTTGCTACTGGAGACAAGTACGAAGCGCAGATAGATAATGTCGGCGAAGGCCGCCACGAGCTTGTCGTCAGCAGAGACAGCTTCCGAGAAGCGACAGCAACCGTTGAAGCAAAAGCAGGCAAGAAGGTAGAGTATAGAATTGTTTCCTGGGATGAGAGAGTCTTTCGCTGGCGAGATACATCGCCGGCGAAAGCAATCAAAGCTGCGCCTGCGCTCTCGACCGGCGGCAATAGAGTTTACCTGGCCTCGCTCGATGGCAGCCTCTACGCCTACGATCTGGCTTCTTATAACGCCAGCACAAAGTCGATGCCATTGCGCTGGACATTCTCGACCAATAACGAGATTCACGCCTCTCCCGTAGTTGCGCTGGATGGGTTGATAATAGTTTGCGCGAGCAACGGCGATATTTATGCTCTGATTGATCAAGGCAGCAAAGTAGAGATCAAGTGGAAGGATTTGAATCCTAAAGGCGACATCTCTGCTGCCCCGGCAATTAGCAAGAATGGTCGGCTGCTGCTCCTTGGCACCTCTTATGCAATTATCGCCCTGTCACTGGATACCGGCGCTCGTCTGTGGCAGAAGCCGCTCAGCGGCGTCTACACATCGCCTGTTGTAGGGATTGACGGCGCGGTCTATGTTGCAACATCCGATGGCAGGCTGCATGCTTTCAAGGCCGACACCGGCGAGGTGAAATGGCCGACGCCTCTCTCCATCCCTGGCCGAGTGGCCAGGTCCTCTCCTGCTATCGGGCGCGATGGAACGATCTACATCGGCACTGAAGATGGCAGAGTCTGCGCCATCAGAGATCAGGGGCCCCTGGGGGAACCTCTCTGGATCAGCAAGCGATTGGGAACGCGCATCGATTCCTCTCCAGTAATTGATTCCAACAATTTCATCTATATAGGCTCGAAGAGCGGGCAGATATTCGCCTTGCAGCCGAATGGAAATGAAGCCTGGGTCTTTCCCAGAGAGCAAACCAGCGCCGAGATCATTGCCGCGCCCGTCCTGGCTTATGATGGGACGATCTATTTTGGAGCTTCTGATGGCTCTTTCTACGCCGTCAGGTCTTCTGATGGGAACTTCAAAGGCAGGTACATAGCCGGTGGTCGCGTTGATAGCTCAGCCATCATCGCCAGAGATGGCTGGATAATATTCGGGACGGTGGATGGGCAGGTCCACTTCCTGCAAGAAGACAACGGCGGGCTGGACCGCCGTGCCCCCTGGCCCACACAAGGGGGCGATGAAGGTCGCACAGGAACTAGAAGATAAAGCTGAGAGATGTAACCGCCGGATCCAACCTGGGAGCAAGAGAAGGCAGCGCGCGCCGCGCGGTTCTGAGGAAGGCGGCCCTCAGCGGCGTACAAGTACGCCCAAGTTCGGTGAGAAGGGAATATCTTCTGTTGATCGCAGGAAATATCAAAGGGCTCATCACTTAGCAGTCAATGCGCGTTGGTGTCTTATGCCTGCATTCTCCGGAGGGGAACCTTATGAGCGCATGATTCGCCGCTCAAGAGATAGGAAGGCACTGCATGATAGATTAGTAGTTGAGATTAGAGAGCTTTCACGTTCATCGCCCTACACCGATATTGATGATAGATCACGAGAGTTGACGGCAGTTCTTTCTGAAAGCGCCAGCGATGAAAAGGCACGGCTGGATGCTGTAATACTACGGCTTACAAATATATCGACGATGATTCCGCTCGATAGTGATGTGCTTCGAGTTTCAATCGATTATCAGGGTCGGTTTGCACTTAGGCCATAGGACGCAATCGTGTTCTCATCAATCATAAGTCATTTACAATCATTGGATTCTACAGAGGAAAAGCTTTTTATCACCAAGAATAGAAACGACTTCTTGAATCCGGACATATCAGATCTTTTGTCAACGCATAACTGTAAGCTGCTCTTTAACTTTACGGATGCAATTGGCTACATTCAAAGTTTACTCCGACGGGCCGGCTAACAATCCATCTGAGGCGTTCGTGTCAAGCAAAAAGTTATTCGGGATTGCTCGCCGCATACTTCAACAGCGGCGAGTTCTTCTTTCTCAAACTTTCAAGATACTTCACCTCATCGTATAGAGTCTTCGTCTTCCAGCACTTCCAGATTATCCTTATCCACTTTCAGGCCAATGCTCTCACTGCCTGCGAGTACCTTTTCCCTTTCGCCCTCTGCGACTCGTAATACGCCTTCGCCCAGAAGCTGTGCTTGGTTGATTCTCCAGCATACTCCTGAAATGTCTGCCTTAAAAACTTCGGACCGCAAGTATCTCCACCGCACCCAGCAGCTCTTGCCACTTCTCTCGAGTACTGGCGCTATCCCGCAAAGACATGACAGTTCATCGGCTGACTCGAATTTCTCTCGATTGTTCCCAAAGACGGCCACTAAGCGCGACACATATACTGGCCCGGCTCCCGGCAAGCCGGCAAATATCTCTTGCTCTTGATGGCTCCTTCTCAGAGCTTCTATCTGCCGGTCAAACTCTCTAATCGCTTCCAGAGTCGTTTTCATCTGCGAGGCCAGCGCACGTGCCATCATCGCTGAGGATGCTACCTGCGCGCGGTCTGTTACAAGCGGTAGACTCTCTTTGATCGATTTGATCCGACCCTCTACCACATCTTTACGATTAGAGTTGTGTGTACGGAAGAATTCTTCCAGCGATTGTGTTGAAGCTTGTTTAACCAGATCGAGTGTGGGCCAACGAAGCAGGAAATCACAAACAATGGGTGTGGCCAGCTCTTCAAACCATTCCAAGACTTGAGCCGTAGTAGCCCTTAAGCAGCAGCCCTGAGCCGATTGCTTTGGCGCACCTTGTCGGCAACGAGCCTGCGGCGATGCTCTACCGTAAAGCGGAGTTCACGGGTTTGCTGCGCTTCAGGCTGCCAGGCATTTAGACGGTCTCGATGAACGGAGACGATCTCAGCCAGGTACTGAGCATCATTAGGATCGTCTTTAGCGCCAGAGAGAGAATGCTGCTTGAAGACGGCGAGCTTCAGATGGAAGCTGTTTTCGTTGGCACACAAACTATAATGGTGGAAGGCAGGGATATTTCGCCAGTGTGATTGCGAAAGATCGCGGATGACATCAATCTTACGGTGGAAGAAATGCTCAAATATCGGTAACACGCCGCCTAAGCGCATTATTGCACGCGATCGTCCGCCAGCTTGCCTTAAAGCTGTGTGGTTTCTTTCGCGGCGCTCGGTTAATGTGGGCCGCTTTAATGCCCCCAATCTACCTGGGGAGCTTCAGTGTGCTTTTGCTTCTGCTCTTGAAACTCCTTGATGCGTTTCTCGATGAACTCTCGCTGCTCGCCGTCGGCTATCTGCTTCAAGACGTTGATTGCATCATCGAACTTATATAGCTTCGCATAGCCATCAGCGATGTTATAGAGAGCCTGGAGCCTGACTTTATGATCTCCGGTCATTTCGGCAACTTTTGAATATGCTGCAATAGCCTTGTCATAACGCTCGCGCACCAGTTGATTGATCCCGCCGATGCGCAAATAGGCCGTCTGGGAGAGGGAATCATAATGGGCCCCATCAATCACTTTCTGGTATTCGGCTTCCGCCTGGCTGTAGTTATGTTGCTTATGATAGAGATCGGCAATGGTCAGACGGATGCGCCGCCGATCGTCTGTTTCCGGGAAAGCGATGAAGAGGTTCTCATATTCGGCAATGGCCTCGTAAGTGCGGCCCATCTCCACATAGCTTTCGGCCCGGCGCTGACGTGCCAGATAGCTGAATTCTGAATCAGGGAACCGACTGAGAAGCTCTGAATAACTCTGCTGAGCGTTTGCGTACTGCTTCAGATTTAGAAGATAGATATTGCCCAGTTCAAACAGGGCGCGGGCGCTGCGCGGGTCATCAGGATTCTTCTGCAAGAACTCTTGATAATAGTGCGCGGCAGCCGGGTAATCTCCGCTCTGCCATGCCGCTTCAGCCATTTGCAGTAATGGCCGAGGGGCCTTGTTGCAAGCAATCAACAGAAGGCAAAGAGCAGCGACGAGAAATGAGCGGGAGAGTGGGGGAGAGAGCGGAGACACGGGGAAGCGGGGAGGCAGAGAGAAAAAGTGGGAGAGTGGGAGAAAAAATGAAGGAGTGGGAGAGTGGCAGAGAGAATGAAGGAGTGGGAGGGTGGGAGACATGGCATCTCTTCTCCCATTCCCCCATTCTCCTACTCCCCCATTCATTCTTTCTCCCCACGTCCCCGCGTCGTTTTCTCCCATTCTACTTTCTCGTTTCCCTATTGCCTGTTGTCTTCCGAGACTGCTTCGGCTAAAGATTCTGACTGGCGCTCAATCAGAGTTGCCGACGCTACCGGATCACTGCTATCGGCCTCAATGAGTTTGACTCCTTGAGTGCCTCGTCCTGTCTCGCGAATATTCGAGGCTTCGATTCGTATCACTTTGCCTCGCCTGGTGATGATCATCACTTGATCTTCATCGGTTACCGGGATGACGGCGACAACCTTGCCGTTGCGCTCGGTTGTCTTCATATTGATCACGCCGATGCCCCCGCGCGATTGGAAGCGATACTCATCGACGGGTGTGCGCTTGCCGTAGCCGTACTCGGAGATTGAGAGCATCTGCTCTTTGCCGGTCACAGCCGACACGCTGACTACATAATCGCCTTCTCTCAGATCGATGCCGCGCACGCCGCGCGCCTGGCGACCCATATCGCGCACATCATTTTCATCGAAGCAGATCGCCATTCCGTCGTGAGTTGCCAGGAATATCTTCTTCTTTCCATCTGTCAGTTCGACGGCAATCAGCTCATCGCCTTCATCAACAGCCATTGCGATTATGCCGTTGACGCGGATATTGGAGTAGTCCGTGATCTCAGTCTTCTTGATGACCCCTTTGCGGGTAACCATCACGGCATATTTGCCGGGCTCGAAATCGCGCACAGTCAAAATCCCGGCCACTCTTTCGCTGCTGGGCAGATTGACCAGATTGGCAATCGATTTGCCGCGCCCGGCAGCAGAAGCATCAGGTATTTCGTGAACCTTGATGCGATAGACCTGGCCGTTATGAGTGAAGATCAACAGGTAACTGTGAGTTGATGCGACAAATATATGCGTCACCACGTCCTCGGCTCGCGTAGCCGCGCCGCGCCTGCCTGTGCCTCCGCGCCTCTGGCTGCGATAGACATTGAGCGGAGTGCGCTTGATGTAGCCGCTGTGAGTCACGGTAATGACCACATCCTCATCTGCGATCAGGTCTTCAAGAGTAAATTCCGCTTCTTCATCGACTATCTGAGTGCGCCGCTCATCGGCGAAATCCCTCTTGATAGCTTTCAGCTCCTCGACGATGACCCCTTTCAAGACGCTCTCGCTGGCGAGTATCTCTTGCAGCTCGGCTATGCGCTTGATCAACTCCATGTATTCATCATCAATCTTCTTCCGCTCAAGGCTTGACAGGCGACGCAGTTGCATCTCCAGGATGGCCTGGACCTGAGCTTCGGTGAATTTGAATCGTTGCATGAGCGCGTCTCGCGCGTCTTCCGTTGCCTTTGAGCCGCGAATGAGCTTGATCACCTCATCCAGATGATTGAGCGCCTTCTTCAACCCTTCCAGGACATGCGCGCGCGCTTCGGCCTTCTTAAGCTCATAAGCGGTGCGCCGCCGCACTACCTCTTTGCGGAAGTCTATGAAGTGCTGCAACATCTCGACCAGGTTCAGCACCTTGGGCTGGCCGTTGACAATCGCCAGATTGATCACGCCGAATGAAGACTGCATTGGCGTGAGCTTATAGAGCTTGTTCAAGATGACCTGGGCCACCGCTTCTTTCTTGAGTTCAATGACTATTCGCATGCCTTCGCGGTCGCTCTCATCGCGCAGATCGGCCACGCCTTCCAGCTTCTTCTCTGTGACAAGCTCGGCGATCCGCTCGATGAGCTTGGCCTTATTGACCTGATAGGGGATCTCGGTGACGACGATGGCGTCGCGCTCGGCGGAGCCGCGTCCGACGCGGTCTATAGCGGCGCGAGCGCGCATCAAGATCATGCCGCGACCGGTCTCATAAGCCTGTTTGATCCCTGCGCGCCCATAGATGAAGGCCCCCGTCGGGAAGTCGGGGCCGGGCACATACTTCATCAGCTCTTTTACAGTCGCATTAGGCTTCTGGATCAGATGAATAGTAGCATCAATGATCTCGCCCAGATTATGAGGCGGGATGTTCGTAGCCATGCCCACTGCAATGCCTGACGCTCCGTTGACCAGCAGGTTCGGGATGCGAGTCGGGAGTACTTTGGGCTCTTGCAGAGATTCGTCGTAGTTAGGCTGGAAGTCTACCGTCTCTTTCTCAATATCGCTCAGGATCTCGTCTCCGATCCTCGCCAGACGAACTTCAGTGTTGTGATTAACAAATCCATTTGCGACAAAAGAGTGGCAGTTGCTGTCAACGCGCAATGAGTAAACGGTTTGGTTCCCGGCCTCTTCGATAGCAACAATCGGGTCGTACAGATAGTTTGTGCGACTCAGAAACTCGACCATCTGAAAGTCAGGCGCGCTTAGTGCTAACGCAAGTCGCGGCAAAACGGCGGCAAGACGCGCAGGACGGTCGAAGTTGTGCTTCACAAGCCACCGGCGCCACTGGCTTTGTTGCACTGCTTGACGGCGCACGTAAGCAGCGAGCAGAGGGATGTAATCATTCCTGGATAGGGCCCGTCCACTATGTGCGGCTAAAACTTTGGCCAGTGCTTGACGCTTTGCTTTCGAGAAGAACCCGATGCGCACGGCAAATCGCCGAAGATTTTCGTTGCCAACAATGCATAAACGGTGCATTTGACGACTATGTTTTGCGTCTGAGTAGCGCGCAGATACTATACCGAAGCGCAACAGAAGCGTTTGCACCTGTTTCAGCATCTGCTCGCTAATCGAGCACAATGTAATGCGCAATACGCTTCGCCCAGAGCGTTCGACCACTGCATCCCCCTCGAACAGACCGCGCAAGAAGGCAGCGACAACTTCTTGCGGTGAGCGCAAAATCGCTTCAGGCACAAGTCGCGCTTCTGACTTCCCTTGCAAGCCTAGATTGTGCAAGAGGGCCACAACTTCTGCGCTAACAATCAACATCTGCCAGAACGGGCGTTTGCCATAGCTCACAGGGGAACGCAGTTGCGTGTGCAGGCGACAGGTCGGGAACGCGCGCTTCCAGGCATCCATGAATTCGTTAGCAAAGTCGCCCAGTGTGTTGGTAAATTCGATGCGATGCTCTTGCACAGTTCCTTCTGCTGTTAAAGCGCCAAGCACAAAGGCAAGGTCTTCATTGAGGAACTGCGGCAATTCATTTCTCTTGGGAGCGCAGGCATCCTTGCCTGCTTGATAATAAGGACGCAGTTCGACAGGCTCGCTCGGCCAGAGCTGCTCGCCGCGATCTATCACCAGAGTATCGCCGCGCTGAAGCTGTTCAATAGTCTTCCAGGCAAATGTTGGCCTGCCCTGTTCATCCGCGCGGAACACAAGCAGCGGGTGGTTCGATGTCCCTACTATTTCGTAGCCATGCCGCGTGCGCACCCGATAAGTCGGATGCTCGCCACTGTCAAACCATTTGCTGGCAGTGTTCACTACGCCCCCGTGAGATAGAATGCGGATCTGGATATCTTCTGCTCCGCTCGATATATGAGCTATAGGCAACAACCCTTTGTCTGTTACTACAAGGGTATCGCCAGTCACACAGTAACGCATTGCGGCCGGTTCGTCGCCGTCAACGCTACCAAAGTTCCCTTGCCCATCAATAAGCGGATAGCGCATAGAAAAGTCCTGCGCCAGACGAACTATTGTGTCGTAGACGGCAGCTTCACCGTGAGGGTGGAACTTGCCAATCGCATCGCCGACCACGCGCGCGCTCTTCTTGTAAGGCTTGTTGTAAGTGTTCCCCAGTTCATGCATCGCCCACAGCACTCGCCGATGCACAGGCTTGAAGCCATCTCGTACATCAGGCAATGCGCGGCCAATAATGACCGACATAGCGTAGTCTAAATAGCTACGCTTCATTTCATCTTCAATGTTTACAGTTAATCGCTCTTGTGCTTCCATTTCTTCCTTTCTTCAGTTCACTGCTTATGACCTTACCCGAACTTACTCAGGAAACTCGTTCTTTTTTAGAATAAATCAATGCGGACAATGAAGACGGAAAAGCGGCTTACCATTGTCTCTCTCAGCTAAAAAGCAACGCAGTCTGTGATGGAAAATCATAGCTCAAAGTAAGCTTGATTATAGCTTGCCGGAAGCCCTCTTTTCAACCCCAAATATTGCCGGAAACTCTTCAGAAAACAATAGTTTAGCGGCAGCATCCGGCGCTCGGAGAGGATGCTGTGAAGTAGCCGGTTGCCGATCTATTTCTGCTTGCTTGCCAGCACAATGGGCAATGTAAAGTAGTTAATTTGCGCTTGCTCCCGGACACTTTCTATAGCGTAAGGCGATCAGTCTTGCGCCTGCTCCTGATGCTTTCCATTAGTGCATGCCTTCTCTTTTATCGAGAGCAGGAGCAACCTGGACAGGTTGCTCTACATTATCGGGCTCCAAGGTGTAGTGCAATTGTCTATATTGGCCCACTGCGTGTGCATGCCCTCGATACTCTCTTTTATCGAAAGCAAAAGCAACCTGGACAGGTTGCTCTACATTATCGAGCTCCAACGTGTAGTGCAATTGTCTATATTGGCCCACTGCGTGTGCATGCCCTCGATACTCTCTTTTATCGAGAGCAAAAGCAACCTGGACAGGTTGCTCTACATTATCGAGCTCCAACGTGTAGTGCAATTGTCTATATTGGCCCACTGCGTGTGCATGCCCTCGATACTCTCTTTTA
>Ga0073934_10007055_pt1 | contig 15902 bp, 13 predicted proteins | sample LarsenN4metaG_FD_76834 | JGI IMG/M metagenome (GOLD analysis project Ga0073934, IMG submission 76834) | Hot spring sediment bacterial and archeal communities from British Columbia, Canada, to study Microbial Dark Matter (Phase II) - Larsen... ...
CCCAGAGCGCCAGAAAGCCTTCGCGGAGACGGAGCGCGACGGGCCCCTGGTTGCCCGGATCGAAAACAAGATCATGCGGCCGACGCACTACTCGCCGCTGCAGTAGCGTCGGCGGAGGCGAGGCCCAGACCTGACAACCCCGCGCGCCCTTCGCCTTGCCCCGCGCAAAATCCGCCTCCGGAAGGCGGCGCTGGCCTTTTGTATCGCCGCCGCGTGCCTCGGTTTGGCTTGCGGCCCCCGGGCGGACGAACCCCTCCGGCGTTCGGTCCCGTCCCGCCCGACCGATGCAGGCCTCCTCGCGGCTTTCCTCGGCGATCAGGGCAACGGCGGCAACGCCCGGCGCGTGCTCCAGCTCGTGAAGGAAGAAGGGGCCGACTTGCTCCTCCTCCTGGGCGACTTCGATTACGGGGACGACCCGGCCGCGTGGAACGCCATGCTGGACGAAGTCCTCGGCCCGGACTTCCCCGTGTTCGCCGTGGCGGGCAACCACGACGTCGCCCGCTGGGACGCCTATCAGCACCTGCTGGAGGAGCGCCTGCGCCGGACCGCGGGCGCGCGCTGCGACGGCGAATACGGCGTCAACGCTGCGTGCGAATACCGCGGGCTCTTCTTCGTCCTGTCCGGTGCCGGCACCCTGGGCTCCGGCCACGCGCACTTCATCGAGGAGAGCCTGGCAGGCTCCGACGCGATCTGGCGCGTGTGCGCCTGGCACAAGAACCGCTCCGCCATGCAGGTCGGCGGCAAGCCGGACGAGGTGTCCTGGGACGTGTACGAGAGCTGCCGCCGTGGCGGCGCCATCGTTGCCACCGCCCACGAGCACTCGTACGAACGCACGCGGACGCTGGCCGACCTGCGGGACCGCCGCATCGACCCCGCTTGGCCGGAAGTCGGCAGGCTCCGCGTGGGCGGCGGCTCCACGTTCGTCTTCGTCTCCGGCCTCGGAGGCCGCAGCATTCGCGGCCAGGGGCGCTGCCACCCGAGCCGGCCTCCCTACGGCTGTGGCTTCGAGTGGGCGAGCATCTACACGGCGACGCAGGGCGCCACCTTCGGCGCCCTCTTCATCGAATTCGGCGTCGGGGGCGACCCGCGGGCCGCCCGCGGCTACTTCCGCAACGTCCGGGGCGAGACCATCGACTCCTTCACGGTCAGGGCGGAGCCTCCATAGGCGGCTCGGCGCCAATGCGGCCGCGCCGCGGCAGGTTAGAATGGCCCGCATGCAGCAGGACGGGGCCTTCTCGCCCGAGGACGCGCTCGGCCATCTACGCGCCGCCGACCCCGTCCTCGGCTCGCTGATCGAGCGCGTGGGACCCTACAATCCGCCCCGCCGTCCGGACCCGTACACGGCCCTGCTGCGGGCGATCCTCTTCCAGCAGCTGGCGGGGCCCGCGGCTAACGCCATCCAGAAGCGCTTCCTCGCGCTCTACTCGAGCGACGGGCGCGCTCCGGAGCCGCGGGAGATCCTGGAGACCACGGACGAACAGTTCCGCAGCGCCGGCGTGTCCCGCCAAAAGGCGGCCTATCTCCGCGACCTCGCGCTCCACGTCGCCGACGGCCGGCTCGACTTCGCGGCGCTGCCCTCCCTCAGCGATGACGAGATCGTCAGGCAGGTCACGGCAGTCAAGGGCCTCGGCGAGTGGTCCGCGCATATGTTCCTCATGTTCCATCTCGGCCGGCCGGACATCCTGCCCGTGGGCGACCTCGGCGTGCGCCACGGCATGCGGCTGACGTACCGCCTGCCCGAGCTGCCGACGCCCGCGCAGGCGAAGGAGATCGGGGCGCCGTGGGCGCCCTACCGGTCCGTCGGCTCCTGGTATATGTGGCGGGCCGTGGAAGCGGCCTCCACTCAGCCCGACATCTAGGTTCGGCGCCTGCGGCGGGATTCATCCCGCGGGGCGCATCGCGCTCGATGCTTCGACCGAGGTAGCAGGGGCGCAGCATGCTGCGCCCCTGCGGCATGTCCGGATGAAGGCGGCGGCGTCCCGGCGACGATCGCGGTCCCAGGCATGGATGCGGTGGCGAGAGGCGGCAAGGGGGCCGCGGGCTTTAAGAAAAACTTCAGAACAACTTAAGGATACGTTGAGCCGAGCGTAGGCATCATTTAGGAACCGAGGTCAAGGCGCCTGTCTAGCATGCTCCTAGCACCCGGCACGGCGCCGGCTAGGACAATCGGATTCGGAGACAGGCCATGCCACTCATCGTCCTGCAAGTCCTCGCAGCATCAGCCGCAACCGTAACCATCTCTACGGGCCTCGTTAAGCTCGTAGGCCACATCCTCAAGGTGCGCAGGGAGGCCAAGCAGGCGCGCCTGCAGCTCATGGAAGCGGCGGAGCGCCTGGAAGGCGCGGAGAGCGAAGCATCCATCCCTGCGCCGGAGCTGCCTCCGTCGCCTTTCAACAACCTCCCTTCACCCCTGAACGAACTGGTGGGGCGGGAGGACGAGCTCCGGTCCGTGGACGCGCTGCTCCAGGAGGGCGCGCGCCTGATCACGCTCGCCGGCCCGGGCGGAGTCGGCAAGACCCGGCTCGCCGTCGAGGTCGGCCACGAGCTCGCGGACGAATTCACGGACGGCGTGGCGTTCGTGAGCCTCGCCAACGTGCGCGACCCCCAGCTCGTCATCCCCACCGTCGCCAGCACGCTCGGCCTGCGGGAATCGGAGAACACTTCGACGCTGGAAAGCCTCAAGTCCCACCTGCGTCGCAAGCAAATGCTCCTCATCCTGGACAACTTCGAGGGCGTGGCGGGCGCCGCCCCTCAGCTCGCGGAGCTCCTCCAGGCCTGTCCCCTGCTGACGGTCCTCGTCACCAGCCGCGCCCTCCTCCACCTTCGCGGCGAACAGCAGGTCTCGGTCCTGCCCCTGCCGGTACCGCCCGCGGAGGGCCCTCTGGAAGACATCGCCGCGAACGAGTCCGTGAGCCTGTTCGTGCACCGCGCTCGTGCAGCCAACCCTTCGTTCCGGCTGACGGAAGCGAACGCGCCGTACGTGGCCAAGATCTGCCGCCACCTGGAAGGGCTGCCTCTCGCCATCGAGCTCGCGGCAGCGCGCACCAGGCTGCTCACGCCGCAGCACCTGCTCGAGAAGCTCGGCGACAGGCTCTCCCTGCTCACGGGCGGCTCGCCCGAAGTCGCGCGGCAGCAGACGCTCCGCAACACTTTGGCCTGGAGCTACGAGCTCCTCCCGGAGCCGGAGCGGACCCTCTTCAGACGCCTGGGCGTCTTCGCGGGAGGCGTCTGTCTGAAGACCGCGGAGGAGATGGCGGACGTGCTCGCGGGGGCGGCAGCCCCGGACATGCTGGAACGGATCGCCTCTTTGGTGGACAACAGCCTGTTGGTCCAGCAGGACGCCGATGGCGCCGCGCGCTTCTACATGATGGAGACGGTCCGCGAATACGCCCTCGAGCAGATGGAGGCCCGCGACGAACTCCCTGCGGTCAGCGAAGCGCACGCGCGGTACTTCCTGAAGCTGGCCAAGGAAGCGGAGCCGGAGCTGCGGGGGCGCGACCAGGTGTACTGGATAAACCTCCTGGACCGCGAAGTCGGCAACCTGCGGGCGGCGTTCGAATGGTTCCTGCGCCAGGGCCAGGCGCAGCAGGCCCTGGACCTCATGGGCACGCTGCGCTGGTTCTGGGCGGTCCGCGGGACGCCCGCCGAAGGCAAGCGTCTCACGGCGCGGGCGCTTTCGGCGCCCGGGGCCGAGGCGCGGACCGCGGCGAAGGCAAAGGCCCTGCTGGCCATGGGCATCTTCGCCAACTTCCAGGGACTCCCTGGGGAAGCGCGGTTCCCGCTGGAGGACAGCATCCGCATCTGGAGGCAGGTGGACGACAAGGAGTATCTGGCTGAGGCCATCGGCTTCCTCGGCAATGCCCTGGAGAACTCGCTCGATCCCCAGGCCTCCGACGATCTCTATGCGCAGAGCCTCGCGCTGCACAAAGAGGCCGGCGACTCCTGGGGCATGCTCCACATGGCCATGACCCGGGGCATCGGCGAGTTCCTCCGCCACCAGCCCGACAAGGCGAAGCAGCACTTCGAGTACGCGCTCGGGCTGGCCGAGGAGGCGGGCGACGCCTGGACCTCTGCTTATGCTTTCAACCACCTCGGCGACATCGCCAGGTACAAGGGTGATTATGAGAAGGCCCGCGAGCTGTACGAGGAGAGCCTGAAGCGCTTCAAGGCGCAAAGCCAGGCCGGGCCCATCGCCAGCCTGAGACACAACTTCGGCTACCTCGCCATCCAAAGCGGCGACTACCAGGACGCCGCCAGGATGTTCCTTCAGAGCCTGGAGCTCAACCGCCAGCAGGACGACAAACGCGGCATCGCGGAGGCGCTGAACGGCCTCGCGGCTGCTATCGGCCGGGCCGGGGACTGGGAACGCAGCGCCAGGATCTTCGGAGCTGCCGAAGCGATGCTGGAGGCGACGAAAGCCAAGATCTGGCCTTCGAATGTGCCGGACTACAAGCGCAACGTAGCGGCCATCCAGCAGCTTTCCGGGGACGAGGGCGCCTTCATGGCCGCGTGGCAGAGCGGCCGAAAGCTTGGTTTGGAAGAGGCGCTGGCCCTAGCAGCGTCCGTCCGGCCAACGGAAGGCCCGCGGGCGCCGGAAGCGTCGCGGCCGCGCGGGAAGCCCGCCCTCCTGGCGTCGACGACGTAGCACCGGGGCCGTGGATCGCGATTTCACGCTCGGCGGGCTCCATGGCCCGGGAGGGCGGTGGCGGGCCGCGGGCTTTTCCGGTCGAAGGGTGCGCGTCCGGATGAGCCCCCCGCTAAGCCTTCGCGGCCTCCTGCTGCGCCAGGTGGAGGAGCAAGGCGCGCGATTGCCACGCGGCGAGGCCAAACCCGGCCCGGACGCGACGCATGCGCTCGTACGCCCTCTCGAACTCCCAGCCGCGTCCGATGAGCAGGGCCATCGCCAGCATGCAGTCGCTGTCGCGCCCCGAGGGGTCCGCGATCAGGCCTGACGTTCCCTCGGCGGCCCTCTTTTCGAGCCAGCTGATCGCGACGTACAGCTCGCCGCGCAGGGGCAGGTGTTCGGGGCCGACGGGCAAGGCGAGGTAGCGGAGCCCGCTGCCGCGCGCGGCGGCCGCCCGCCCGGGCGCGGCGTCCCCGAGGTCGACGACGGCGCCGATGCCGCGCGCCTTGAGAGACGGCCAGTCAGCCGGGCCCGGCGCCGCGAGGGCCAGGTTGCCGTCCAGCGGCACCAGCGGTGCGCCTTTGGGCCGGGATGTCAAGCGGACCTGCGATAGCACGAATTCCGTCCCTTGCCGCGCGCGTCCGCCCCGGGCGGGCCGCGCTTGCGGTCGATCAGGAGAACGTGACTTTGAGCCCGGCGTTACCGGTACCAGGGCGCCCCGTATAATCACCAGCGGCGCCCGCGGGCCTCGCGGGCAATTCGTTGTGAGCAAGGAGTTTTGCAGTACATGAGGAGCGAAGCGGCCCGCCGGATGATGGACGCTGCCCGCGAGAAGGCCGGCGAAATCGGCAAGCCGGTCAGCGTAGCGATCGTGGATGCCGGCGGAGGATTGATGGCGCTGGAGCGCATGGGAGAGGCTCCATCCGCAACCGTGCTCGTCGCCGAGGGTAAGGCAGTCGCGAGCGCGGTCATGGGCCGCGATTCGGTCCGGCTCGAAGCCATGGCCGAGAGCCTGCCATCGATCATCAACTCGCTCATGATCCGCTTCGAAGGCCGGTTCGTCCCGGCGCAGGGGGGCGTCGTCGTCAGGGAGCAGGGCGCGGTCGTGGGCGCCATCGGCGTTTCGGGCGCCACCAGCGAGGAGGACGAGGCCATCGCCCGCGCCGGCGCCGAGGCGTTCGGCGAATAACGGGCCGATGCTACACTCGAACCCGTCAGCTTTCCCCATGCGCCACAGGAGCCGCCTTTGAAGGTCCATGAGTATCAGGCCAAGGAGCTGCTAGCGAAGTACGGCGTGCCGGTCCCCCGCGGCCGCGTGGCGACGACGCCTGCGGAGGCCCGTCGCATCGCCGAAGAGCTGGGCGTGCCCGTAGCGATCAAGGCCCAGATCCACGCCGGGGGCCGCGGCAAGGGCGGCGGCATCAAGCTGGCGTCCACGCCCGCCGAAGCGAAGGCCGCCGCGCGCCAGGTCATCGGCATGACGCTCGTCACGCCTCAGACCGGCCCAGAGGGCCGCCTCGTGCGCAGCGTCCTCGTCGAGGAGCAGACGCGCCCGGAGCGTGAGCTCTACCTGGCCGTCCTCATCGATTCGAGCGTCGGGGCGCCCGTGCTTATGGGGTCGGCCTCCGGCGGCATGGAGATCGAGGAGGTGGCGGCTTCGCATCCGGAGGCCATCCACCGCGTGACGATCGACCCGGCGGCCGGGTTTCAGCCCTTCGAGGGCAGGCAGATGGCGTTCGCGCTCGGCCTCGGCGGCGACCTGCTCCGCCCGGCGACGGCGCTGATGGCGGACCTCTACCGCCTCTTCGTCGACAAGGACTGCTCGCTCGTCGAGATCAACCCGCTCGTCGTTACGGGCGGCAACCGCGTCCTCGCCCTGGACGCGAAGCTGAACTTCGACGACAACGCCGCCTTCCGCCACCCCGATATCCTGGCCCTCCGCGATGTCAACGAGGAGGACCCCCTGGAGGTCCGCGCCCAGGAGGAGGGGATCAGCAACTACGTAAAGCTCGACGGCGACATCGGTTGCGTCGTCAACGGCGCCGGCCTGGCGATGGCCACCATGGACGCGATCAAGCTCGCCGGCGGCGAGCCCGCCAACTTCCTGGACATAGCCACCGCCAACGACCCGCAGCGGGTCGTGAACGCCCTGGCGATCATCACCTCCGACCCCAACGTGAAGGCGATTCTGATCAACATCTTCGGGGGCATGGCCCGCGTGGACGTCATCGCCCAGGGGATCATCGAGGCGAGCGAGAAGCTGAAGCTGGGCGTGCCCATCGTCGCGCGCCTGGCCGGCACGAACCTGGAGGAAGGCATCCGCATGCTCGAATCGTCGTCCGTCCGCGTCGAGCGTGCGGACGACCTGGGAGAAGCGGCGCGCAAGGCGGTCGCGGCGGCGCGGGTCTAGGCGGAGCGGGCGCGACGGCAGGGCGGTATAACGCCCTCTTGCCCCGGCCTGAGAGTTGGATGAGCAGCCCGGGCTGAAGGGCTGGCACTAGCACATGAGGTGGACGTTTGAGCATCCTCGTTAACAAGGACACGCGCGTGCTCGTCCAGGGGATCACCGGACGTGAAGGCGGCTTCCAGACGGAGCGCTGCATCGAGTACGGGACCAAGGTCGTCGCGGGCTGCACTCCCGGGCGAGGCGGCGAGACCGCTTTCGGCGTCCCCGTCTACAACACCGTCGCGCAGGCGGTGCGCGAGCAGGGCCCCATCCACTGCTCCCTGATCTTCGTGCCCGCCCCCGCCGCGGCCGACGCCATCCTCGAAGCCGCCGATTCCCGCATCGGCCTGATCGTCTGCATCACCGAAGGCATCCCTACGCTCGACATGATCAAGGTGAAGCGCACCCTCCGCGGCAGCGGCATCACCCTCATCGGCCCGAACTGTCCAGGCGTGATCACGCCATCGGAGTGCCGCGTCGGCATCATGCCGGGCGCCGTCTTCAGCAGGGGACGCGTCGGCGTCGTCTCCCGGAGCGGCACGCTGGTCTACGAAGCGGTCGACCAGCTGACGAAGCTCGGCATCGGCCAGTCGACCTGCGTCGGCGTCGGCGGCGACCCGGTCATCGGCACAACCCAGCGCGAAGTCATCGAGATGTTCAACGCCGACGCGGCGACCGACGCCATCGTCATGATCGGGGAGATAGGCGGCACGGCGGAGCAGGAGGCCGCCGAATACATAAAGGCCTCCGTGAAGAAACCGGTGATCGCCTTCATCGCGGGCAGCACCGCTCCGCCGGGCCGCCGCATGGGGCACGCGGGCGCGATCATCGCCGGGAACACGGGCACGGCCGCGGCGAAGAAGCAGGCGCTGGCCGCCGCCGGCGCGGTGATCTGCGAATCCCCGGCGGAGATCGGCGCCACCACCGCGCGCGTCCTCAGGGAACGCGGCCTGCTGGCTTGAGGCGTTAGTGCACGGCCGCCGTGACGAATACCCTGCAGTCCGCGACCGCGTTGTCGTTGCCCCGCCGGAGCTCGAGGCGAAGGCGGTATTCGTCCGCGCGCGGCGCTGGCGAGTCCACCGGCGCTGCCGTGAGGCGGACGGTATCGGGCCCGTCCTGACGCACCGTAAGAAGCTGCGCGGAGGCCGGCCCCGCCACGGGCGCGACGCTGGCGGACGCGATTTCGTAGCCGCCGAGCGCGGCTGCGTCCAGCTTCACGGTTGCGGATTCGCCGGACGCAAGCGTGGTGGTCTGAACGCAGGGGACGGTGGTTGCCACGGAGAGCCCTGAACCCAGCGGGACGGCGCCGGAGGCCTCCCCGCCGCCGCGTATCGAGTCCGCCACGGCGACCCCGAGGTAGACGGCGAGAGCCGTCGCGGCGCCAAGCGCCGCGTAACTCCAGAGCAGCCTCCGGCCGGACACCGGCTCGAACCACGCTTCCAGCTTCGCCAGCAGGCCCGTTCGGGCGCCGCCGCGCTGGGAGTTGTCCGCGGGCGAGCCGAAATACCCAGGCGCCTCGACGGTCCCGGGCGGGTCCTGGGGGCCGGCTTGGGCCGAAGGCGGCGGTCCCGGCTCGAAGGCGGCTTCGGGCGCGGAGTCCGGAGACGCGGCCGCGAGGGCCGTCGCCTCCACGCGCGGCCCGGCCCCGGAGTCCGGCGCCGCTTCTGCGAAGGAAAGCCGTCCCGCCTCCGCCGGCCCCGTGCCGGACGCGAAGATGCGGTCCGGGAGCTCCGGCGGCGGCTCCACGTCCGCCAGCGCCGCGAAAGCATCGACGGCGGCCGGCAGGCCGGCGAGCGTGGCGCGACACCGCTCGCAGGTAACGGCGTGCGCGGCGGTCTCCCTGCGGACGGCAACGCGCGTGCGGCCGCGGGCGAGGATCGCCTCCAGGTCGGCACACGCGGCGGCGCCGCGGGCCGCGAGGGCGATGGCGGCGTAGGCTTCCTCGAACCCGCCGACAGCCCTGCTCAGGGCGCCCGCGACCCTGCTGCGGCCGCCCACGCTGCGCTCGATGTCCTCAACGCTCAGGCCCCGCCTGACGCTGAGGTCCACGAGGCAGTAGTCGCGCAGGCGCAGCCCCAGGGCTGCCTCCCAGGCCCAGCCGGCAGCGTCGGGGGCTAGCGCTTCTGCCGCGGCGGTGAAGGCAGGATCGTCCGGGGGCGTGTCCGGGGCGGCCGGTCCCCGCTGGTTGGCGCCGAGCATCTCCAGCGCCACCGCGTTGAGAAGCCAAGAGCGCACCGAGCGCGCCGGGACGTCCGGGCGGACGGAAGCCAGGCTCCGGAATACGGCGACCGTGGCGTCAAGAGCGCGCCGCCGGTCCAGGGCGGCGCGGAGCGCGAAGTCATACACGGGCCGCGCGTGACGGCCGGCCAGGACGGCCAGCGCGAGGTCGTCACGGGCGGACAACGAAGCGAGCAGCTCTGCGTCCGAGCTGTTGGCGGGGTCGTTCATTGTCCGCGCGCAGTGTAAACGAAGCGCGCGCTTTCGGCTACCGCCAGGCGCTCAGGCGACGGACGCGCTGAAACGCTCGACCGCTGCCGCGACGTCCGCGGCCGACGTCCTGCCCGCCTCGACGAGCTCGCGGATGACGCCGGCGCGGCGGGCGAGGGCGGTGCGGTCGCGGCCCCACTGGGACGGCTCTTCCACCTGCTCGAAGCTGTCCTGCTGCGCGTGCCAGCGGAACAGCGGCCGGCCGATGGGCCTCCCGCCTTCGACGCCCTCCACCTCGTAGAGCTGGGTGACCCTTCGCCAGAAGCCCGCGTAGCTGCTCCCGAAGCGCTCTATGTACACGACCAATTTGAACGTGGAGGCGTGCTCGTCGCTGACGCCGTTCCCGTGCGTGACTTCCATGATGCCGGCCTCCGGCCCCAGGGCGTGCAGCGCGGTCTGGAGGGCGTAGCCGCCTTCATGGGCGGTCTCCAGGACCCGCCGCACGGGCGCGCCCCAGATATAGCCGGGCACGGGCGCGTAGGCGAACTCCGCGACGACGAGGTAGCCGCCGCGGCGCTCCCGCTTCAGCCGCTCCATCAGGTCGGGCTCGCCGGCGACGTGATGCAGGGGCACGTGCGGCGGCCGCAGCGCGAGCACGGCGTTCGATGTCGTCGTCTTGCCCGCGAAGCGGGGGATGGCCACGGTGAGAAACGACTTCTGCTCGTCGACGGCGGCCCACAGCACGGCCGCCATCTCGGCGTTCATGGTGCCGTTTGCCACGAGGTCCGCGATCGTGATCTCGGCCATGCAAGCCTCCAGGCTCCGAGTATACGATGGACTTCGTGGCGGCAGGCGGCCTGCGCGAGCCGCTGCGCCCCTGCGGGAGACTCCCGCGGGTTGCGTTTTCAAGCTCCTTCTAGAAAGGTGTCTGCGGTGAACGAGGGTTCGAAGCCGGCCCCGGAGGCCGCCGCGGCGCGGCCGGGCTCCCGGTTGGTGCGGCTGGGGCGGCAACCCCGCGTCCTGCTTCTGGCGCTGGCGGCCTGGTCGTCCCTCGCCGCGCTGACCCAGGTCTTCGTCAACAGCGGCGTCTTCCTCGATACACACGACGCGGAGTTGGACGGCGCCCTCGGCGGCTTCGCCTTCAGCCTCGGCTCCGTGCCGATGGCCGTGCTCTACCTCTACTGCTTCCGAGACCCTGTCCGGTTCGCGCACGTCTTCTGGCTGGCGTTCGTGCACCAGGGCGTGGCGGTGGCGGCCCTCCTCTACCACCTCGTCATCGGCACCTTCAGCTTGGAAAGCGCGATCGTGCCGCTGGCCGGCTCGGCGGTCCTGGGGGCGTTCTCGTTCGTCCAGATATTCGAACCGCGGCCCGGCCGGGGAACCGCGCAGCCGGGCCAGTAGAGCGAGGCCGAAGGCGCCTCTAAGCGGAGGATGCCCCCCTGCTGACCTTGACGGCCTGCCTGCGGGCCGCGCGCCGGGCAGGCTTTGGGGCGCCCGTAAGCCGCCGGCGGCCCCTGCGCAGGCGCCCCGCCTCTTCCCCTTCGGCAAGCGCGCCCGGGAAGTCCCGCTCCGTCAGGCGCGATTCGCTGGTCAGGAGATGCATGCGCAGCCGCGCCAAGAGGTGACTGAGCAGTTCCTTCTCGCTCTCGTTCAGGTCGCTCCAGGCCGCCGCGACCCGTCTGGCCGTCTCCGGGAACACGCGGCCGAAGAGCGCCTCGCCTTGCTCGGTGAGGGCGGCGTAAATGACGCGCTTGTCCGCGCCGCCGGCCTCGCGGCGCACGTGACCTTCGCGCTCGAGGCCGTCGATGAGCTGGGTCACGTTGTTCGGGGCGAGGTTCATATGGGCCGCGACTTCGCCCATGCTTAACCGCTTCTGCTCCGACGTGTAAAGCAACCGCAGCAGGATCACGCGCCGCGGCGTCAGGCCGAATTCGCTCCAGTGCGTGTCCCGCATGCTCGCGAGCAGCCTGTGGGTCCGCTCCAGCATGAGGTGCGCTTCCATGGCCGCGGCATCCACCTCCGGGAACAAGGCCTTGAGACGCTGGATCGAGCCGTGCACGGAGGTCTCGCGCACGCGCCCGTCCTCGGAGACCGTGAACTGATACATCGTCGCTCTCCGCCGATTATTGTCGCGGCCGCGCTGACAAGCAAACCCGGCTCCCTGGAGGCCTTCCACATGATGAAGCAAGCATTCCGTCGCCCGGCCGCGGACAGCCCGTCCCCTGGTTGCGGGCAGCCCGCTTTCTGCTTGACAGTTATTTCACCATCTGTAGCATAGCAGCAGCTTTTGGCCCGGCATTCCGGGCCGTGAACGGAGGGGAGTGCGATGAGCGGCTACTGGGCAGCGATCGCGGAGCGAAGGATCGGCCGGCGGCGCGCCATGGCCGCGGGCGGCGGGATAGCGGGGGCTGCGGCCCTTCTCGCGGCCTGCGGTGGAGGCGACGAGGGACCTGCGCAGGGCACCTCATCGCTCGTCGTCAAGCCGGAGGACACCTCCAAGCAGGCGACGCGCGGCGGCATCATCAAGGCATCGATCGCCACGGACGCGGGAAGTTGGGACCCGCACGTCCGCGGCGCCTGGTTCGGGACGCTGGGGGCGCTCCTCTACAGCCGCCTGACGGTCGTCAAGCCGGGCGAGGGGCAACCGACGTCCGGCGACATCGCCGGCGAACTCGCGGAGGGCTGGGAGATCTCGCCGGACGGCCTCACGGCCACGTTCAAGCTCCGCTCCAACGCAAAGTGGCAGCCCGTGGCGCCGGTCAACGCCCGCGCCGTGGACGCCGAGGACGTGGCCGCCACCTGGACGCGCTGGCGCTCGGTCAGCGGCACGCGCGCCACCATCGACAACTCCGTCAATCCGGACGCGCCCGTCCAGAGCGTCGCCGCCACCGACGGCCGTACCGTGGTCCTCAAGCTGGCTTTCCCGGCCGTGACGCTGCCGTCGCTGCTTTCGGCCTCGGTCGGTCAGGCGTTCCATATCATGCCGCGCGAGGCGGGCCAGGGTTACGACCCTCGGACCACGCAGATCGGCTCCGGGCCGTTCTACGTCAACGAGCACGTCGCCTCGTCGCACATCCACCTCAAGCGCAATCCCGGCTTCTTCGACACGACGAGGCCGTTCGTCGACGGCATGGAGTTCCCGATCGTCCCCGAGTACGCCACGGCGATCGCGGCTTTCCGGACCGGCCAGATTTTCACGTACCTCGTCCGCGCCGAAGAGCTCTTGGGCGTCAAGCGCGACATCCCGGACCTGGCCATGTACCAGTCCGGCATCACCGTGCCGCAGGCGACCCTGTTCTTCGGCTACAAGAACACTCAGAAGGGCATGTTCCGCGACAAACGCCTCCGCCAGGCGTACTCGATGTCCATCGACCGCGACCTGTTCGCCGAGACGTGGTACAACGTCTCCAGCTTCACCAGCCAGGGCCTGCCCATGGAAGTCGCGTGGAGCTCGGCGGTACCGGCCAACGAGTTCACCGGCTGGTGGATAGACCCCCGCGACAAGGACTTCGGGCCCAACGGCAAGTACTACGAGCGCAACGTGGCGGAGGCGAAGAAGCTGGTGGCGGCGGCGGGCTTCGCCAACGGCGTCGAATACGTCTCCACCCGCGCCGGCGGCAACTACGGGCCGGAGTACGACCGCCAGATCGAGATCATGGAGGGCATGGCGGCGGAGGCCGGCTTCAAGCCCATGACTAACGTCGTCCAATACCAGAACGACCTCATCCCGAACTACCAGAACGTCCAGGGCGAGTTCGAAGGAATCGCCTGGATGCTGCGCCCGCAGAGCTCCTCCGACCCCATAGACAAGCTCGCGGAGAACTTCTTCTCCAAGTCCGGCCCCAACTTCATCGGCTTCGACCCGCAGGGCAAGGGCGATCACTCCGGCGACCCCTACGTGGACGACCAGATCCGCAAATCGCGCGTGGAGCGGGACACGGAGAAGCGCAGGCAGATCATGAGGGACTTGCAGCGCTACCTTGGCGAGCAGATGTACCTGATCCGGCCCGTCAGCGGCGCCACGGGCTTCGAGCTCGCCTGGCCGGCCCTGCGCAACTTCATGTATTTCCAGGGCACCCGCCGCGCCGAGGAGTGGATCTACTTCTGGCTGGACCAGACGAAGAAGCCTCTCGGCGGCAGCTAGGGCCAAATCAGGGCCTCTTGAGGAGCGGCATGGAACGGCGATTTCAGGTGGTCATAGTCGGTGGGGGCCCGGTCGGCGTCGGGCTGGCGATCGAGCTGGCGCAGCGCGGGGTGACCTGCGCGGTGGTGGAGCGTCATCTCAGCCCGCAGCGCATCCCCAAGGGCCAGAACCTCACGAACCGCACCCTGGAGCACTTCTACTTCTGGGACTGCGTAGAGGAGCTGCGGGCGGCGCGGGTGATGCCGCCCGGCTACCCCATCGGCGGCGTCACCGCCTACGGCAACCTCATGAGTCCCTACTGGTACGCGTTCGCCGGCGGACGGGGCCGAGGCCAGGCCGTGGCCCAGTTCTACTTCCAGCGCAACGAGCGCCTGCCCCAGTACTGCACCGAGGAGGTCCTGCGCCAGCGGCTGGCGCAGTTGCCCGCCGCTACCGCCATGTTCGGCTGGCTGGCGGAGCGCATCGACCAGGACGAGGACGGCGTCCGCGTCACGATATCGCCCGTCGGCGAGGACGGCGGGCCCTTCTACAGCTGGTCCGCCGACACGGAGCAGCAGGTCAACCGCGACGTCGCCTTCGCTGAAGGACGCGTCGTCCTCGAGGCCGACTACGTCGTCGGCTGCGACGGCGGCCGCTCCCTGGTGCGGGAGAGCATGGGCATCGACCGCCGCGGCCGCGACTTCGACCAGCGGATGGTCCTGGCCGTCTTCCGTTCGCGGGAGCTGCACGAGGGCCTGAAGCGCTTCCCTGAGGCCACCACCTACCGGGTCTTGAAGCCGGAACTGGAAGGCTACTGGCAGTTCTTCGGCCGCATAGACGTGGGCGAGGGCTTCTTCTTTCACGCCCCGGTGCCCAGGAGCACACGCCCCGACAACTACGACTTCCACGGCCTCTTGAAGGAAGCCGCCGGCTTCGACTTCGCCGCGGAGTTCGATCACGTAGGCTTCTGGGACCTGCGGATCATGGTCGCGAGCCAGTACGGCAAAGGGCGCGTGTTTATCGCCGGCGACGCCGCCCACCAGCACCCTCCCTACGGAGGCTTCGGCCTCAACACGGGCCTGGAGGACGCGCGGAACCTGGGCTGGAAGCTGGCGGCGCGGCTTCAGGGCTGGGGCGGCGACGGCCTCCTTCACTCCTATGACGAGGAGCGGCGGCCGATCTTCGTGGAGACCGGCGAGGCGATGATCGCGGGGGGCATCGAGCGCGACCGCGCTTTCCTGGAGCGCTACAACCCGCAGCGCGACCGCGACGAGTTCGAGCGCGCCTGGAGCGAGATGGCGTCTACCGGCGGCGGCTTCCGGACGCAGTCGTACGAGCCGCACTACGAGGGCTCATCCGTGGTCATGGGGCCCCCAGGGGCCGTCTGCAGCATCCACGGCAAGCACGCTTTCGCGGCCCAAGCCGGCCACCACCTGGCGCCGGCGCCGCTCTCGTCCGGGCGCAACGTCTTCGAGGAGCTGGGCCCGGGCTTCACGCTCCTCGCCCTCGGCGTAGACGACGCGGCCGTGGGGCCGTTCGAGGAGGCGGCGCGGGCCGCCCACGTGCCCCTGAACGTGGTCCGCGACAGTTGCGAGGGCGAGCGCCGGGCCTACGAGTCGCGCTTGGTCCTCGTGCGGCCGGACGAATACGTCGTGTGGGCCGGGGACGGGCCGCCGCCGGATGCGGGCGCGCTCCTGCGCCGCGTAACCGGGAACGCCTAACGAGGCAGGGTGTCGAGGAGCCGCGAGCGCCCAGGAGGAAAGGACTCCGCAGCACGAATCCGGCAGCGAATGCCGAAGCTGCGTCCTGCGAGCCGAACGGAAGCTGTCCGCACGCTGCTGGGGGTAGCGCGCCAGACCCGCCGAATTTCCTTCGCTCGCGCCTCTTCCCTTACGGCGACGCGCGTCTATAATGCGTAGAACATGCTTGCGAAAGTCTTCTCCGGCGCCGTCGCCTTCGAGCGCCGGTGGTCCGGCCGCGACGAGAGGTATCGATGGCGTTTGATGGCGGACCCTACCTGAAGGCTGCCGTATTCGTGAATCAGGCGATCGAAGGAAAGGACGGCGTCCTGTCCTTGATCCGCGTTATCGACAGGCTGACGACGACGGCGGCCGGACCCCAACCGCCAGAGGTCATGCCGCGTACCGAATTCTCCATGACGGCAGTCCTCATGCTGGTGGCCGGTAAGGCTCGCGGAAGGCATCTCGTGAGGTTTGTCCGCGAAGCGCCAGACGGCATCAGAGACGAGAAGTGGAGCGCCGGCGTTCACCTCGAAGGGGAAA
>Ga0073934_10007056_pt1 | contig 15899 bp, 12 predicted proteins | sample LarsenN4metaG_FD_76834 | JGI IMG/M metagenome (GOLD analysis project Ga0073934, IMG submission 76834) | Hot spring sediment bacterial and archeal communities from British Columbia, Canada, to study Microbial Dark Matter (Phase II) - Larsen... ...
CCCGGATCTCCTCTTCGCCGGTCTTGATCTCGACAAGCTTCAGGGGCGGGACCGCCACGCTCCCCTTCGGCAGGGCCACGACGACCGTCAGGCCCTCCTGCACGTCCAGCCCTCGCGTCGCTTCGAAGCGGACGGAGTTGGCGCTGACACGGGCCGTGCAGGCTTCCTTTGAGCCGAAGCTTCCCTGAAAGCAGGTGACGTCCTGGATCGCCGGAGCGGTGACCGTCGCCGTGGCCCTGCGGATCGGCACCGGCCAGCCGTTCCCGGTCACGTTCCAATAGAGCTCGTCCCAGCCGGCCTGCGGGTTCAATCCGTAGCTCACGCGGTACGTGATCCGGTAGCGTTGCCGTCCCGAGACGGTGCGGGCCGGGTCGCCGATGCGGATCCGGCGGTAGGCCCCATTGCCTTCCAGCTGGTAGCGCACCGGCCTGCCCGTCCCGTCGTCGACCCCGACGACGTTCAGCTCCACGACGCGGCGGTGGTCCGCGTCGTACTCGTACTCCACCGGGATGTCGCGGAGGATGCCGTGCCGTTCCAGGCTCCCGAAGTCGACCTGGATGTCCTCGACCACGTCGAAGACGCCGTTGGGCTGCACCGCGTAGGTGGCGTCGAAGGAGGTGATCTCCCACCCCTCCTCCTGCGCGGAAGCGGCGCGGCCGGCAAGCGGCAACGCCAGCGCGGCAAGGAGCAGGAGGGTGACGAGTCTTCGCACGGCCGGCCTCAGGATAGAACGATGCGCGGTACTCCACCATCAGGCTTTGGCGGATGGAGAGCCGGCGCGGCCGGCGCAATGGCGCCGCCTACGGCGCGTGGCCCAGGGCCGGCCACAGGGCCTCCGCCCGCACCCGGAAGATCTTGAGCTCCTCGTTCGCGAAGGCCAGCTCCAGGGACCCATCCAGCCCCGCGTCGAGCTTCCGCAGACCGTCCGCGGGGTAGTACAGGCGCTCCACGCGCCCCAGGATGACGTAGCCGGGCTTGTAGGCGCGCAGGAACGCCTTCGCGGACTCGATGTCGGGGTCGGCGTAGAAGTCGTCGACCGCCTCGGCCCTCTGGCCGACCATGAAGGCGAACCGGCCGCGCTGCTGGATCTGATGCCAGTCCCAACCCAATACCGAAGGCAGGCCGGTGTAGACGGAGAAGCGACCGCCCCAGCGGTAGAGCGGCGTCCTCCCCTCCACGATCGCCGGGGTCCCCCGCACGTTCTCGCGCATCCAGGCGATGCCCTCGTAGTCGAGAGAGAGGTCTATGGGGCCGTGCTCGTCCGCGTAGACGGCTTCCCGCATGTAGGCCGCGCCGTCGAGGCCGAAGGAAAGGTCGTTGAAGCGGTCGTCGAGGCGCACGGGCGTCGCGAACAGCGGGTAGACGGCCGCGCCGAGCAGCAGCAGGGCGAAGCCGCAGACGCCACCGGCCGCGAGCGCTCGCCGTCCGGGGGCCGCCGCGGCCCGCAGCGACGGGCGCCAGGCCATGTAATACAGCTGCCATGCCGCGAACGATGCCGCCAGGGCGAAGACCACCCAGACGTGCAGATAGAACTTGAACACCGTGTTCATGCGCACGATGTCGCCCCTGAGACTCACCAGGTCAACGCCCATGCTCAAGCCGAGGCCGAGGCCCGCGAGGGCGAGCACGAAGAGGCGCACTCCGGAATCGGGGCGCGGCAGCAGCGCCTCCTTCACGGCCAGCGCCGCGACGCAGAGCAGCGCGGGCAGGAGCATGGCGACGAACTCCTTGCCTCGCTGCACCAGCGTGAACTCCGCGGCCAGGAACAGCAGCAGGCAGCCGCCCAGGAAGGCCGCCCAGCCCCCCAGGTCGCTCCGGCCGGCCGCCGTCCCGGCGGCGGCAGCCCGCAGCGCTTGCCGCAGCGCCCGCCCCAGCTGAAAGAGCAGCCACGCCGCCAGGACGGCGGCGAACAGACCGAAGTGGGCCAGGTACTGATGCATCGGCGTCGTCTCCGGCGCCGCCACGAGGCCGCTCACCGGCGCCTCATAGTTCGCCAGAAACGGCTGGTAGGCCAGCAACGAGACCCCGGCCAGGAGCACGGCCTTGAGGGCGGTGCGGCCGAACGCCGCCGCCACACCACCCTCTGCCCGCCTTTCGCCGACGACTACCGCCGCCAGCGCCAGGAGCAGGAACGGCGGATAGTCCCAGGAGTTCACCCAGCGCAGGCTGCCGGTTATCAGCCCCAACAGGCCCACCACCGTCCAGGCGCGCCAGGACGAATGCTCGCCTTCCGCTCCGAGCGCCAGGCTCAGCGCCACGCCGATGGCCAGCACCTGAAACGGGATCGCGATCATGTGGGCGTGCAGGTCGGCGAACAGAAAGCTGAAGTACGGGAACTCCGTGATGCTGATCGTCGGCGGCAGCATGCGGCTGGAGCGCCAGTAGTCGAAATCGGCCAGGCGGGCGCCGCCGAACAGCACCTCCCAGGCGCCGCCCGCGCTGTTGACGGCGCTCTCCAGGACGGGGATGCCCGAGCCCAGGCGCCACGGGCTCACCGCCGAAAGGCGTTCCACCAGCTGGCCCACGCCGTCCAGGTTGCCGGCCACCGTCACCAGCGCCGCGCCCAGGCACCCGGCGACGTACAGGCTGTACGTGGGGATGCTCCTCATCCCCGGTGAGCGGCGGGCGAGCGCCCGCGCCGCCGCCGCCAGGTTGTAGGAGACCGAGAACGCCCCCGCCGCCGTCATCGCGGCGAACGTCGGCACGGCGAGGTTGAAGGCGACCTCCGGCGGGATGCGCGTGAGCTTGATCAGCGTCGCGGTGAAGAACTGTCCCAGGTAGTAGTAGTTGATGTAGCCGCCGGCGAACCAGGGGTCGTAGGGCGGCAGCGTCGTGCTGCGCGCTACGGCCGTCAGATAGGCGAGGTCCATGGGCTTTTCGCCGCCCCGGAACGGATGCCAAAGGTCCGGGTCCGCCAGCCGCAGCTCCCGAAAGAAGAAAAACGCCAGCAGGAACAGCGCCTCGCTGAACAGGACCAGGCGCCAGTTCCGGCCCATGAAGCGCCAGAGGTCCTCCGCGGCGAAGTACCAGACGAGCGCCGCGGCCGCCAGCAGCGCCCCGAGCGCCAGCAGGACGGTCCCCTGCTCGAAGGGCGCGAGCTTGACGCTGACGGCCAGCCAGGCCGGATAGGCGAGGAGCAGGAGCCCCAGGGGCTTGGCGAGCAGATAGCCGCGGTCCGGCAGGCGCCGGAACAGCACCAGGGCGAGCGGCAAGGCGCCGAGGGATGCCGCCTCTACCGCCAGCAGCCAGAGCAACGTGGGCGCGGAGCCGGCCAGCCCGCCATCGCTGAACACGTCCGTCCAGGTCCCGCCCTCCTGCTGGGCTTCGAGGTCGTCCGGGCGGAGCAGCAGGGCGTTGCGCGACGCCTCGGCGGGCGGGACGTTCACGGCCAGCGCCGCGCCGTCCGGGTCCAGGAGGGCGAGGGCGCGGTCGTGGGAATAGGCGGCCGTCTTCCGCCAGACGGTCACCTTCGGGTGGTCGTAAACCGTGAACGCCTCCTCGGCGCCCTGGTCCGGGATTTCGATGCCGAACAGGTTCGGGTAGTTCGTGAACTCGGCGACCTTTTCGAAGCCGAGGCTGCCGTCGAAGAGGCGGCGGTAGTACCGCGTCGTGCTGGGATACCGGGCCGGGGAGCGCGGGATCGAGCCGTAGAGGCGGTTGCTCGTCTCGATGACGTAGTCAGCGCGGTCGAGGCCCTCCACGAGCTCCCGCACCTTTGCCGGCGTATCCGGCGCGTAAGGCTTCAGGAGGACGTGCTCGTAGCGGCCGGGGTCGATGCCCGGCAGCCGGAGGGGCACGGCGTCGTCCCATTCCTGGCTCGTCAGGGCCGTGCCGGGCGGCAGATTGCGCGCGATCCATTCGCTCGCCTGCACGCGGGAGATGTCCTGACGGTAGATGCCGGTGAACGCCAGGGCCCACAAGGCCGTCCCGGCCACCACCACGACCACGCCGCCCTGCAGCGCGAGGGAGGGAAGCCTGCCGAAGCTCGCGCGCGCCGCCGAAGCCGGCGCCGCCGCCGGCGCCCGCGACCGCGCCAGGTCCCACGCCGCGCCGAGCCCGAACGCGGCCAGGAGCGCGAGCGTGGGGTAGATGGGGATGAAGTAGCGCATCGTTGGGTTGAAGCCGCGGGCGGCGAACAGGAAGTAGCCGATGGCCCAGACGGCGAGGAGCAAAGAAAGCCTGTCGCCGCCCCGGACGCCGCGGTAGGCCGCCCAGACGAGCGCGGCGAGCGCGGCCGCTCCGAGCGGCGCTCCCAGCCCCCAGAGGACGATGTTCTGCAGCGGGAATAGCAGGAACGGCCGCCCGATCCATTGCATGTTGGGCGGGAAGTCGGAGCCCTTCTGCTGGTCGCGCAGGTTCTCGATGTCGCGCAGGAAGGCATCCGAGAAGTCCAGGTAATTGCGCGGGTCGATGACTGCCGGGCTCAGGACGTCGCCGGGGAGGTCGAGCTTGACCTCGAAGACGTCCAGGAAGCCGGGGCCGTTGAACGCGTACGGCTGCGCTATCCGGAAGACGAGGCCGGCGAGCACCAGCAGCGTCGCGCTGCCGGCGAGCGCCCTCAACCACTCGCCGGCGAATCCGCGCGCGCGGACGCCGGGCTGCCTTACGGCCCCGCGGGGCGTCAGGCCCAGCGTCCTCAGCGCGTCGCCGCCGTAGGTCCCCCAGAGGCGCAGCGCGATCGCCATGGCCGCGATGCCCGCTACGGGCAGCGCGCTCAGCTTCGTGGCCATGGCAAGGCCGAAGGCCAGGCCGGCGAAGGCGTAGTTCCAATAGCCGCCGTATTTCAAGATGCGGGCGGAGAAGTAGACGGTCGCCGTCGCGAACAGGGCCAGGAAAGTCTCCGAGCCGAAGAAGTGCGAGTACTGGATGTGGAGCACCGTGACCGAGAGCAGCGCCGCCGCAAGCAGCCCGGCCCGCCGGCCGTAGACCACCCGCCCCAGCTCGAAGACGAGCGCGATCGTGGCGACGTCCGCCAGCGCGGAAAGCACGCGGCCCACTTCGTTGCTTTCGTAGCCGGCATCGAAAGTGAGGCTGCCGTCGTCGTTCTCCATGTCCACGCCCAGCGGCCGCACGGCGGCGCGGAAGACGTCCGCCGTCCAATGCGTGGAGCCGTCGGCGTCGCGGTCGAGCCATTCCGCCACGGCCTTGTTCAGGAAGATGGGGAGCGTGCCGTAGACGAAGGTGTCGCTGACGTTGTAGGGGTTGAGCGGCGACCGCGCGGAGTCGAAGTACTGGCCGAGGCTATCGGGCGGCCGGACCTGGCTGCTGACGATCGAAAGGAAGCGCTCGTCCGGGTGGAGGTGCTGCCCCTTGTCCCAGTTGACGTGCGCGACCCTGAGCTGGAGCCCGGCGAGGAGGATGACGAGCAGGGCGGCCGCGGTAGCCGCGTTCTGGGCGGCGGCCGTGCTCAGCCTCGAGGCCCAGGGCGTCAGCGCTCCCGAGGCCGTCCTGCGCAAGCCGCCCGTCAGCTTGGCGCCGGCCATGGCTCCCGCGCGATGCTCACTTTTTGACGGCCTGGAAGAGCATGTACGCCCCGTCGTCCGCGTCCCCGGGGTCGGCGAAGCGCGACAGCAGCCGCGTGTACGGCAGGTAACGCTTCTTCGCCGGCCACAAGACCCAGCGGCCCAGGAGCTTCTTCGTGATCAGGGACGGCGCCGATACGTAGTGAAAGACGTCCAGCAGCATCGTGTTGCGGTGCGAGAAGTAGTAGCGCCGGCCTTCGACCGTAAAGCCCGCCTCCTCCAGCCAGCCCTGCCACACGTCCGCGGCGACGACGTGCCGGTGCCTGCTGATCGCGTTCATGAACGCCCCGTAACGGTCCGCGGCCGCTTCCAGGCCGAGCTTGCCGAGCAGCGTGGAGCCCAGCAGGTATTCTGGAAAACGCTCGCTGGGGACGGTGATCAGGCACAGGCCTCCCGACCTGGCCACGCGATGCATCTCCCGCAGGACCGCCCACGGCGACCGCGTGTGCTCGAGCGTGGAGTTGCTGAAAACGGTCGCGAAGGTTGCGTCGGGGAAGGGCAGCGCCTCCCCGTCGGCGTGGACGAGGTGCCGGTAGGCGCGCAGGCGGCGCGCCTGCTCCAAGGGTTCCCGCCAGGGGTCGATGCCCACCTCCACCGGCTCGTCGAAAAGCGCGTCCGCGAAGCTGCCGTCGCCGCAGCCGACGTCGAGGATCGGGCGCGGCATCTCGATCCTCGAGAGGAGCAGGCACTCGGCTGCCCGCACGACGACGCGAGGCAGCGTCACGTCGTCGAGGAACCGGTCGACGTACGCGCTCGCGGCCCGCGCGGGTGGCCCGGTGCGTTCGCCGGTCACCTCGGCGCCGCCTCCTCCGTCCGCGACCGGGGCGCCGGCGCCGCGCCGCCCGCCTCGAACAGGGCTTCGTAGAAGTCGACGGCCCGTGCCACGCCGAAGGTGCGTTCGAGGTCCACGCGCGGGCTTTGGTAGCGCTCGGGCGCCCCAAGGACGCGGACGATGGCAGCAGCCAGGGCTTCCGGATCGCGGGGCGGGACCAGCTCGCCCATCCCCGTCAGCGAGACGGGGACGCGCACTCCGGGGATGTCGGACGCGACCACCGGCACGCCGGCGAACATCGCCTCCACCTGCACCATCCCGAACGACTCCGTGGAGTTGACGCTGGGCAGGAGGAGCACGTCGCATCGCTCGTAGAACGCCGCCAGCTCCTGTTCGGGCAGCACGCCCAGCGGGCGGACGCGGTCCCCGAAGGCCTGCAGCTGCGCTTCCAGCCGGCCGTAGACGCGCTCGCCGATCACGGCCTCACGTTCGCCCACGAAGGCGAATACGGCTTCCGGAAAGGCCTCCAGGACGCGCGGCGCGGCGGCCAGGATATACTCGACGCCCTTCTCCGCCGCGAAGCGGCCCACGAACCCGATGAGCTTCGCCTCCGGGGGCAGGTCGAGCGGCGGCGCCGCGCCTCCGCTTTCGAGGCGCGGACTGGGCGGGTAGCAGAAGGCCATGCGGGAACGGAAGTGACGCAGGAACCGCGACCCGCGGGCGTAGTCGTCCGAGATGGCGACGACCTTCGTCGCGAAAAGCACGGCGAGGAGGTGCGAAGCCTTGATGAACGGCGTGAAGACGGCCTTCGCGGGCCCGGGCGGCAGTTCGAGGTCGCAGTGGTAGGTGACGAACACGGGCCTTCGCGCGACGAACCGGGCGTAGAGTACGAGCAACGCGGCTTCGGCCTGGGGCAGATGGATGTTGACGGCGCGGGCCTGGTGGGAAGCCGCGCAGGCGCGCCACAGGTATTGCGGGGAGATCGCGCCCTTGCTCACGCGGGCCAGCACCTTGGAACGCTCCACCTCCACTCCGCCCACCACCTCGCGCGCCGGGAGGCCGGGCCGAAAGCGAGACGTCAGCACGCGCACGGCGTGGCCGCGGGCGGCCAGCCCCTCCGCGATCCGCTTGGCGTAGAGCGTCAGGCCGCTGATGTGGGGCCAGTAGTAGGTGAGGAGGACGAGGATATGCTGACGGTCGCTGCTTGGGGTGGAGTCTGCTGCAGGCGTGCTAGCGGCGGGCTTGGCCGTCATGAGGTCCCGGCAGGTGACGACCAGTCTCGAAGCCGTGGGTTCGATCGTCGCCCAATGCCCTATAGTTTAGGCATCGACTCCTAGGCAGCCAAGAGCCGGAGCCGGCACCCGATCTGTCCGTGCGCAAGCTGCAATTCCTGGCCGGCCTGGCGATCAGCGCCCTCGCCCTCTATGCCGCCCTTCGAGACGTCCGCTGGCGCGACGTCGCGGACGCCCTGGAGGAGGCCGATTACGCCCTCGTCCTGGCGGCGGCGGCGCTCCTCGTCCTCACCGTCGTGCTGCGGGCCTTGCGTTGGCGCCTGATCATCGGGCCGCCGGGCAGGCCGTCGCTCTGGCACCTTTTCGGCTGCCTGAACGTGGCCTACTTCATCAACAACCTGCTGCCGTTCCAGCTCGGCGATATCGGCCGCGCCTACCTGATCGGCGAGCTGTCTGGGATCTCCGTGACGCGGTCGCTATCGACGGTGGTGGTGGAGCGCGTGGTCGACGTCCTGACGCTTCTCCTGCTCCTGCTTGCCCTGGCGCCGTTCATGGACCTGCCGGGCTGGGTGCGGGCGCCGGCCATCTCGCTCGCGGCGGTCTTCGCGGTCCTCGCGGCGGGGCTGATCGCCGTCTCGTCGCGGCGGGAGCTGGTGCTCCGGCTGGCGCGTGTGCCCCTCCGGCTGGCGCCGCCGCCCTCGCGCCGTAAGCTGGAGGAGATGGTGGGAAGCGGCCTGGACGGTCTCCGCGTGCTCGCGGACGCCCGCCTCGCCATGCGGCTGCTCGCCGTCTCCGTCCTCGTCTGGCTGGCGGCCGGCGTCGTCGTCAGCCTCGGCCTCGAAGCCTTCGACCTGGACAAAGGCTACGACGTGGCCCTCTTCCTCCTGATCGCGACGACGTTCGGCTTCTTCGTGCCGTCCTCGCCGGGCTCCGTGGGCGTTTATCACGCCATCGTCATCGGCGCGCTGACTTCACTCTTCGGCGTGGAGAAGGGCGCGGCGGTTGGCTTCGCCTTCGTCATGCACTTCATCTTCTACCTGCCGCCGATGGTGGTCGCGCCCTTTTTCCTATGGAGGGAACGCGCCGCCTGGACCGGAAGCGGCCTGCAGTCCAAGCTGCGCGAGCTCAGGGGCATGCCCGCGCCCGAAGCTCATCCCTAGCATTTCGTCATCGCCCTCAGCCGGCGGCCGCGAACGGAAACACGGGCCGGGGCGGCCCTGTGCGTGGCCGTTCCTGGAGCGCGGCCGCTGCCGCGCGCCGCGCTCCACCATCGCTGGCGCCGGAGGAGAGGCGCCCCGAGCGTTTGCTCGGGGCGCCCCTGAGGTCCTGACGAATGCCGGCCTCTACCAGCCCTTGCTCGCCACGAGCGCGGTCAGGTCGGCGAGGCGGCAGGCATAGCCCCACTCGTTGTCGTACCAGGAGACGACCTTCACCAGGTCGCCGTCGACGACGTTGGTCGAGAGGCCGTCGATGATCGACGAGTGCTCGTTGCCCTTCATGTCCATGGACACCACGGGCTCCTCCGTGATGTCCATGATCCCCTTCATGCGTTCCTTGGACCAGTGACGCAGGGCCGAGTTGACCTCATCCCGGTTCGTCTTCTTGTTGACGAGCGCCACCACCTCCACCACGGAGACGGTAGGCGTCGGGACGCGGTAGGCAAGCCCGTCCAGGATGCCGTCCACCTCCGGGATGACCAGCCGGAGGGCGCGGGCGGCGCCGGTGGACGTGGGCACGATGTTCGTGGCGCCGGAGCGCGCTTCGCGCAGGTCCTTGGGGCCCGCCCTGTCCAGGATCTGCTGCGAGTTCGTGTAGGAGTGGACGGTCGTCATCTGGCCCTTGAGCAGGCCGAACTCCTCCACCAGCACCTTTACGGGCGGGGCGAGGCCGTTCGTGGTGCAGGAGGCGTTGGAGATGACGTTGTGACGGGCAGGGTCGTACTTCTCGTCGTTGACGCCCAGGACGATGGTCACGTCCTCGTTGCGGGCAGGGGCGCTGATGATCACCTTCTTCACCGTGTCGTGGCGGTGGGCCGCGGCCTGGGTCGCGTCCGTGAAGAAGCCCGTCGACTCGATGACGATCTCGGCGCCGACCTCGCCCCACGGGATGCGGGCGGGGTCGCGCTCGGCGAAGACCTTGATGAAGTCTCCGTCCACCTGGAGACCGCCGTCGACGGCCGCAACCTCGCCCGGGTAGCGGCCGTAGTTGCTGTCGTACTTCAGGAGATGGGCGTTCGTCGCCGTGTCGACGAGGTCGTTGATGGCGACGACCTGCAGCGCATCGCCGTGCCGCTCCCGGATTGTCCTGAAGACCTGCCTGCCGATACGCCCGAAGCCGTTGATCCCCACGCGAGTTGGCATAGAACGTGCTCCTTTCAATCGAAGCGCGCGCAGTCACCGATCATTCTAGGTAGCCCGATGGTCTGGTTCCATAGCGAAACTCTAACGATCCCGGCTTCGGCGGCCCGGCCCGCGTCCCCCGCGGCCACACTCGCCCTTCATTGAAGGGCCGGACTTTGCCCTGCTATCATCCATCTAGGCTCTCCTGGATGAACGGGTCGACAGTCCTTGTCCTGAACCAGAACTACGAGCCTCTCAACGTGTGCAACGCACGCCGTGCCTTTGTCCTGGTGGACAAGGGAAAGGCGGAGATCCTCGAACACGCTGAGGGGATGCTTCGCAGCGCCGTCCATACCTTCCCCCTCCCGTCCGTGATCCGCCTCATCTACATGATCCGGCGGCCGCGGCCGCAGATGCGCCTTACCCGTCGCGAGGTGTTCCTGCGCGACCGCTGGACGTGCCAGTACTGCGGCAAGCAGACCCGCGACCTCACCATCGACCACGTGATCCCGCGGCACCGAGGCGGCCGTCACACCTGGGAGAACCTGGTCTCCGCCTGCCGCACGTGCAACCACCGCAAGGCCGGCCACACGCCCCAGGAGGCGCGCATGACGCTGCTCAATGAGCCGCGGCGGCCGCCTTCGTCCTCTTACTACGTCTTCTACCACTACCTCGAAGCCCAGTCCGACTGGCGGAAGTTCATTCCCGGCTGGGAGCAGTACGAGGGCGTGGCCGCTTCCTAGCTTCCCGGCTGGCCGGCGAGCCGTAAACCGACGCGCCATGCGGCGCCCTTACGGAACGCCCCGCGCCGCTGTACACGGCAGTCACGGGCTGCGCCGCCGCGCGACGCATTCCCCCGGCGCGTGAACGGGGACCCCGGCCACATGGTTCGTTCCCCGCCGGGATGCTTTACCCGCAAGGCCGGCCCCGTGTGGCAGAATGCTGCCACTAGACGGGAGGGAACGACATGCCCAGGATCACGCCCATCGCCGACAAGTCGGAAGTCGCGCCGGAGCACCAGCACGTGGTGGACGAGGTCCTCCAAGTCTTCGGCGCCATCCGAGGCCCGCACAGCATCCTCCTTCACGATCCTCCCCTGGACGCCCTCGTGCTCCGGCTCGGCAACTATTTCCGCTACGACTCGGCGGTCAAGCCGCCGCTGCGCGAGCTGGCGATCATCACGGCGGCGCGCGAGAAGGACTGCCTCTACGTCTGGGCGGCGCAGGTAGGGGCCGGCCGGCGAAACGGGCTCCGCGAGGAGGCGATCGCTTGCGTCAAGGAGCGGCGGGACCCCTCCACGCTCCAGCCGGAAGAGGCGGAAATCGTGACCTACGTGCAGCAGCTCTTTCGCAAGAACCGGGTCGACCAGGCGGCGTTCGAGGCCCTCCAAAAGCGTCACGGCATCCAGTGGGTGCTGGAGATGACGGCGCTCGTCGGCTACTACGCGATGCTCGCGGGCGTGGTCAACGCGGCGGAGCTGCCCGGGCCGCCGGACGGAGACGTCCTGCCGGTCTAGGGGTCAGAGCAGGATGCGCCGGGGCGTGCCGCCGGCGCCGCGCCGGAAGTTCTGCACCAGGTAGCGGATATCGTTCCCCTGCGCCACTTCCTCGATGCGGCAGCGGTCGTGCCGGCCGAGGGCCTCGCCGATGCGCCGCTCGAGCTCCTCGTAGGCGCGGCGGCGCTCCTCCGGAGCCGGGATTATCTCCGTGGCGTCCAGGGCCACCTTCGCCTGGCGCAGCGCCAGCGCCAGCAGCCAGCCGATGCCGATCTCCGCCCAGCCGAGATGGAACGACGCCTCCGCGAACGTCACCGCCAGGCGGTTGTTGTTCGATTCCGGCCCTACCAGCAGGAGGCTGGCCCCGAACGCCGGCCGGCTCAGCTCGCTCGCCGGGCGGTAGACCGCCCGCAGGGCGGCGTCGGTGGCGAGCACCTCGCCCGAAAAATAGCGCCCGAGCTTGATCTCGAAGGCCTTGAACTCCTCGTCCGGCGCCAGCGTGCCCGCCAGCCATTCGTCGTGCAGGCGCATTTCGCCGGCGCGCAGCCCCTCCTGGGCGGCGATCAGCTCCGCGGCCGACCTCGCCAGCGGCGGCGTCGATGCGTAGGACCCGCGGCTGACGAGCAGCATGCCGTCGGCGAGGTGCGCGTACGCCCGCGACCAGAGGGCCAGGACCGCCGCCAGAGCGTGCGTGCGGTAGCGGGACGGATAGGCGTCCTTGACGAGCGCCAGCTGCAGGCGCATCGCCTGGGCGAAGAGGTCGAGGTCGCCATCGAGCAGGAAGCGCGTCTGGCGGTAGGCGTCCTGCGCTCCGGCGCCGGCCGATTCAGGCGGCCGGCCCGGCGGGATGTAATCGTCTGGCGGGTGGACGCTGGAAACGCGAGGCCGGGGTTCGCCGGTCACTGCCGCCGCGACTGGGCGAGCATGGTCCCGCCCGCGTATCGCGCCCTCGGCCCGAGCTCGGCCTCGATGCGCAGGAGGCGGTTGTATTTCGCCGTGCGTTCGCCGCGGGCGGGCGCGCCGGTCTTTATCTGGCCCGTCCCCAGGCCGACGGCGAGATCCGCGATCGTCGTGTCCTCGGTCTCGCCGCTGCGATGGCTCATGACGGCGCCCCAGCCGGGCAGGGCCAGCGCCCGTTGGGTGGCGTCGATGGCCTCCGTCAGCGTGCCGATCTGGTTGACCTTGACGAGGATGGCGTTGCAGGCCCGGGAGGCGATAGCCCGCTCCAGCCGCTCGGTATTGGTGACGAGGAGATCGTCCCCCACCAGCTGCAGCCTGGCGCCGAGCCGCTCGGTGAGCAGGGCCCAGCCCTCCCAGTCGTCCTCCGCCAGCCCGTCCTCGATGCTGACGATGGGGTAGCGGTCGCACCACTCGGCCCAGAGACCCACCATCTCCTCGCTGCTCAGGGACCGCCCCTCGCTGGCGAGCTTGTAGACGCCGTCCTCGTAAAGCTCGCTCGTCGCCGGGTCGAGGGCGATGGCGACGTCCTCGCCGGGCCGGTAGCCGGCCGCCGCGATGGCCTCGACCAGCAGCTCGACGGCGGCAACGTTGTTCGCCAGAGAGGGCGCGAAGCCGCCTTCGTCGCCCACGTTCGTGCCGAGGCCTCGGCGGGAGAGGAGCCCCTTCAGGGTCTGGTAGACCTCCACTCCGGCGCGCAGCGCTTCCGAGAAGGACGTCAGGCCCACGGGAGCGAGCATGAACTCCTGGAAATCGGTGCTCTGCTGGGCGTGCTTGCCGCCGTTGAGGACGTTGAACAGGGGCAGCGGCAGCAGGTGAGCGTCCTCGCCGCCGACCGAACGGTAGAGGGGAATCCCGCGGGACGCCGCCAGGGCGTGGGCGGCGGCCAATGACACCCCAAGCAGCGCGTTGGCGCCCAGGCGGGACTTGTTGGGCGTGCCGTCCAGGGCTGCCAGCAGCCGGTCCAGGCCCTGCTGGTCGCTCGCGTGCTGACCGCGCACCGCCTCGGCGATCTCGCCGTTGACGTTCTCGACGGCGTCGAGGACGCCCTTGCCGAAGTAGCGGTTGCGGTCGCCGTCGCGCAGTTCGTGCGCTTCGTGGGCGCCGGTGCTGGCGCCGGACGGGACGATGGCGCGGCCGGAGCTGCCGTCCTCGAGGCGCACCTCGACCTCGATAGTGGGGTTGCCCCTGGAGTCCAGCACCTCCAGCGCCTTGACGCTTGCGATTCGGTCGTCTGCCATGCGAGCGCTCCTCGGGCGGTTGTAGCCTCCATTCTGGATCGCCTGCGCCTTGCGCTCACCCCCTGCGAGCGCAGGCCCCGCCCTTCGATTCTTGTTCTTGAACTCCGGGAGGCGGGGTGAGCTCCCTACTTCCCTTCCGCTGCCCTTATCGCGTGCTCCACGGCGTCCACCGGGTCTTCCGTGCGGTAGATCGGAACATCTTCGAAGTTTTCCGACGCCACTTTCCAGGTCGACAAGCCCACGACTGGCCTTTGATTCGCCAGAGCGAACGCGATCTCGCTCAATGTGCCGTAGCCGCCATCGATGGCGATCACGGCATCGGCGCTGAGGACGATGATCAGGTTCCGGGCCTCTCCCATGCCCGTGACGATGGGAAGCTCGACGAAGCGGTTGGCCTCGGCGGGTTCCCGGCCGGGCAGGACGCCAACGGTGCGGCCGCCGGCCTCCCGCGCGCCGCGGCAGGCCGCTTCCATGATCCCGCCGAGGCCGCCACAAATCAGCGTGCAGCCGCGCTTCGCCAATTCACGGCCGACGGCCTCGGCCTTCTCGAGGGATTCCGGGCGCGGCTGGCTGGCTCCGACGACGGCGACGATCATCGTCGCCATGATAAGAAGCGCTGCCGGGAGAGAACAGGCTGGTATCGCCGGGGGGACCGCCTTGGAGACGATACCGCTCGAACACGAGGGGGCGGCCGCTGAGTACGGCGCCTCCCCTCGCCGGCCGCTTGCCTCGGCTTGGCGGGCTACCAGCCCCGGGTGGCCAGCAGCTCCTTCTCCGGGATGGCGCCGATCTCGAGCCCGCGCATGGCGCCGCCGAGACCGCGCGAGACGTCCGCCACGATCTTCGGTTCGCGGAAATGGGTCGTGGCCTGGACGATGGCCTTGGCCATCCGCTCCGGGTTCTCCGACTTGAAGATGCCGGAGCCGACGAAGACGCCATCGGCGCCGAGCTGCATCATCAACGCCGCGTCGGCGGGAGTGGCGATGCCGCCGGCGGTGAACATGACCACGGGCAGGCGGCCCAGCTCCTTGACCTCGCGCACCAGCTCCACGGGCGCTCCCAGGCGCTTGGCCTCGGCGTAAACCTCGTCGTCGCTCAGGTTCTGGATGCGGCGGATGTCTCCCATGACCTGACGCATGTGCCTCACCGCCTCGACGACGTTGCCGGTGCCGGCCTCGCCCTTGGTGCGGATCATGGCCGCGCCCTCGCTGATCCGGCGCAGCGCCTCGCCCAGGTCGCGGCAGCCGCAGACGAAGGGGACCTTGAAAGGGTGTTTATCGATGTGGTTCACCTCATCGGCCGGCGTCAGCACCTCGGACTCGTCGATGTAGTCCACGCCCAGGGCTTCGAGGACCTGCGCCTCGACGAAGTGGCCGATGCGCACCTTCGCCATGACGGGGATGGTGACGGCCTTCATGATCGCCTCGATGACCTCGGGGCTGGACATGCGGGCCACGCCGCCGGCGGAGCGGATGTCCGCGGGGACGCGCTCCAGGGCCATGACGGCGCACGCGCCGGCCTCCTCCGCGATCTTGGCGTGGTCCGGCGTGACCACGTCCATGATCACGCCGCCCTTGAGCATTTGGGCAAGGCCCTTCTTGACCGTGAACGTCCCCTTGTCTCCGTTGCTCGCGTTCATCTCGTCCTCCGCATTGACGCCTTCCAAGGCCGGCGCATGCCGCTCACGCCGGCGCTGCCTTCGGGGCGACCGCGCCCGCCTGGACGAGGACGTCCAGCTCGTCGCGGTTTACCCACTCTTCGACGATCTTGCCATTTTCCAGCCGAAACAGCGCCATCGCCTCCCAGCGCACGCTCTTCCCGCCGACGTCGACGCCGCCGATGCGCGTCAGGAACCGCGTCTCCGGCGCGAAGCTGACGTCATGCGTCAGGTGCGCCGCCACGAGGTCGCCCGCGGCGAGGAGGTGGTGAAGCGTCGTCTTCATCGTCCGGCCGCCGGCGCTCGGCCCGCCGGCCCCGCCCTCGACGCGGATGTCGCGGCCCGGGAAGTGCTGCACGGCGCCGGGCGCGAAGAGTTCCGCCATCGCGGCGCGGTTGCCGCCATCGATGACCTCTTCGAAGTAACGCCTGACGACCTTCGCGTTCAGTTCTTCGGACAAAGGCCCCGCCTGCTGAAACGGCTGAGGCGCCCTCGCGCGGCGGGAGCGCCTCGTTGCAGCGCCATTGTAACGTCAGCCTCGCGGGAGCCTCAACCGCGGCGCGGGGACGTGTTGTGGGTCAGCAATTCTGTCAGTAGCTAACGGGCCAGTGATTTTGTCAGTGGGGCGGGATCGGGATTCTGTCTATTCATGGACAGAAAGGAACCCGTCACCTTGTCCCCGAG
>Ga0073934_10007057_pt1 | contig 15896 bp, 14 predicted proteins | sample LarsenN4metaG_FD_76834 | JGI IMG/M metagenome (GOLD analysis project Ga0073934, IMG submission 76834) | Hot spring sediment bacterial and archeal communities from British Columbia, Canada, to study Microbial Dark Matter (Phase II) - Larsen... ...
ACCGCCTGGCTCGCCACGACGCTGCGTCTCGAGCGGCAGTTCTGAGGCGGCGGGTCGGCCGGGTCGCCCCTCCCGAGCGGATCCAGTAGGGTCGGCTCGGCGCCGCGCCCCCGCGCCGCGCCGGGAGGACCGCCCGTGACCCCGAGCGACCGCAGCGGCCGCGACGCTTCCCACCTGCGCGCCGTCCCCACGGACGAGGCGCACGCCTCGGAGGCGGGACCGCTCGCCGCCCCGGGTGGGGCGGACCCGCAGGGAGCCGGGGCGACCCCGTCGCGGCGCGTGACGCTCCTTCTCGCCGTCGCCCTCCTCGCCGCGATCGCGGGCCTGGCCGTCGAATCGCGCCGCGCTGCCCGCCTGGGCGACCAGGTGACGGTGCTCGAGGGCGAGCTGCGCAGCGCTCGGAGCGCCCTGGAGGCCCACCGCCAGCGTCTGGCGGAGGCCCGCCTCCACGTCTCCGATCTGCGCGGCCGGGTCGAGACGCTGGACGCGCTCCTGGCCAGCGAGCCGGGTGCTCCGGCCGGCACCGCCGGCCCTGCGACCCAGCCCCCGGGGCCCCAGGGCCTCGCCCCGGCCCCGCCGGCGGTCCCGGCGCCCCCGCCCGCGCGCTAGCCCCGATCCCCGATCCCGCTCGGCGCGCGTGTGCGGCCTCCGCGCCCCCGCGCGCCCCGGCCTTGCGGGCCGCGGCCGAGCGGCTCCCGCCGCGCCGCGCCTCCCGACGCGGCGGGTCGCCGGGCGTCCCCCGAATCGCGCCCCGCGCCGCGCCCTCCCCTCAACTTCTGCGCGCCCGTGCCGATGCGGAGGGCAACCGCGCTTCCCTGCGCAACTCCCTCCGGAAGGGCACGCACACATGTTCTTCGACGCACTCAGCGGGATCTTCTCCCACGACCTCGCGATCGACCTCGGCACCGCCAACACCCTCGTCTTCGCGCGCGGCAAGGGCATCGTGTGCTCCGAGCCGAGCGTCGTCGCGGTCACCGCGCAGCAGAACGGCCGCGGCGACCGCGTGCTCGCGGTGGGGCACGAGGCCAAGGAGATGCTGGGCCGCACGCCGGACTCGATCCGCGCGGTGCGCCCGATCAAGGACGGCGTGATCGCGGACTTCGAGGTGACGGAGGCGATGCTCCGCTACTTCATCCGCAAGGCGCACAACCGCCGGCGCCTGGTGCGGCCGCGCGTCGTGATCTGCGTCCCGCCCTGCATCACGAGCGTCGAGAAGCGCGCGGTGAAGGAGTCCACCCTCTCCGCCGGCGCGCGCGAGGTGTACCTGGTCGAGGAGCCGATGGCGGCCGCGATCGGCGCCGGGCTCGACGTCACCGCGCCCACCGGCAACATGATCGTCGACATCGGCGGCGGCACGACCGACGTCGCCGTGATCTCCCTCGCGGGCATCGTCACCTCGCGCTCGATCCGCGTGGGCGGAGACCACATGGACGAGGCGATCATCAACTACGTGAAGCGCAAGTACAACATGCTGATCGGCGAGCGCACCGCCGAGCTGATCAAGGTGACGATCGGCACGGCCTCGACGCACGCGAAGACCTCGACCATGGAGATCAAGGGACGCGACCTCGTGTCGGGCATCCCGAAGGTCGTGGTCACCACCAGCGACGAGATCCGCGAGGCGCTGATCGAGCCGATCCACGCGATCGTCGAGACGGTGCACCTCACGCTCGAGCGCACGCCGCCCGAGCTCGCGGCGGACATCGTCGACCGCGGCATCATGCTGGTGGGCGGCGGCTCGCTGCTGCGCAACCTCGACCACCTGCTGCGCCAGGAGACGAAGCTGCCGATCCTGCGCAGCGAGGACCCGTTCACCGCCGTCGCCCACGGCGCGGGCAAGCTGCTCGACAACCTCGCGTTGCTGAAGGACGTGGCGATGCAGTAGGCACCGTCAGTCCGGCGAGAGCGCCGCCAGGGCGAGCTGCATCGTGAGCTGCACGTCGCCCTCGACCTTGATCTTCCCGCCCATGAAGGCGCCCTGGGGATCGAGCCGCCCCGCGCGCAGGTCGCGGTAGGCCTCGGGGTCCACCACCAGCTTCGCGTCCGGGGTCTCGGGCAGCGGCCCGTCGCCGAAGTGGGTGAGGATGACGAACCCGGTCGGGCCCGTCACCTCGAAGTGGAGGCACCCCTTCACGCCCGCCAGGTTGTCGAGGCGCGCGCGCGTCAGCTTCATGCCGCCGCCGAGGCCGGACAGCCCGCCGAGCATGCCGAGGGCCGAGTCGCCGGCCTCGACCGCGAGGCGCTCGAACGAGGCGCGGTCCTGGACGCAGGTGAGGAAGGGCGGGTGCGCCGGCGCGTCGCCCGCCGTCATCTTCCCGTCCGCCACGTTCAGGAAGAACGTGCCGCCGCCCTCGCCCGTCACGTCGAAGCGGATCGTGACGTCGACCGCGCGCATGCCGTCGAGCACGCGCTGGGCGGCCTGAACCGCGCGCTCCTGGTCCGCGAGGGCCCGGTTCCAGTCCTGGGGCATCTTCTGCCGGAAGAACGTCCGCGGCTCGATCGGGTCGGTCATCGCTCTCCTCTGCGCGCGGGCGACTTCTGCCAGCGGCGCACGTTGTCGGCGTGCTCTCGCAGCGAGCGCGCGAAGACGTGCGTGCCATCCCCCCGCGAGACGAAGTAGAGATAGTCCGCCTCGGCGGGGCGCACCACGGCGCGCAGCGATTCCGCCCCGGCGTTGGCGATGGGCCCGGGCGGCAGCCCCGCGATGCGGTAGGTGTTGTAGGGGTTCCGCTCGTCCTCGAGGTGCAGCCGGCGCAGGTTCCCGTCGAAGCCGGCGATGCCGTAGATCACCGTGGGATCCGAATCGAGCCGCATGCCGAGGCGCAGCCGGTTGCGGAACACCGCCGCGATGAGCGGCCGCTCGTCGGGCGCGGCCGTCTCCTTCTCCACGATCGACGCCAGCGTCGCGACCTGCCGCATGCCGAGCCCCTGGGCGCGCGCCTCCTCGGCGAGCGGGCGCCAGGCGGCGAGGAACTGCTCCACCAGCGTGCGCGCGACGTCCCGGGCGGAGAGCCCGCGCTGCAGGTGGTAGGTCTCCGGGAAGAGGTAGCCCTCTAGGCCGGGGCCCTCGACGCCGAAGGCCTCCGCCGACGCCGCGTCGTGTACCACGGCGAGGAACGCCTCCGGCTCCGCCAGGCCGAGGGCGCCGAGCCGGCGCGCCACGTCGGCGGCGGTCCAGCCTTCGGGCACGACCAGCTCGAGGGGCCGCACGCGGCCCTCCGCGATGCGCGTCAGGATCTCGTCGGCGGGCATCGACGCCGAGAGCTCGTACTCGCCGACGTGCAGGCTGCGCTCCACGCCGCGGTGTCGGCCGAGAAGGCGCACGGCCAGGGCGCTGCGCACGAGGCCCGCCTGCTCGAGCTCGCGCGCCACGCGCGCGAGGGTGGCGCCCGCCGGCACCGTGAACGCCCGGGGCGCCGTCGCCGCCGGGTCCACCGGCGCGAGGCTCCGCTGGAGCGTCCAGGCGGCGACGCCGAGGCCGAGGCCGGCGAGGAGCAGCCCCGCCCCGAGCCCGATCGCGAGGCGCTTCGCGAGCCGGCTCACGCGGGTCTCCCCGGCTCGGGCTCGCCGGCCGGCCCGCCCCCCGGCCGCGCCGCCCGGGCCGCCTCCCCCTCGAGCCGGGCGAGGTAGGTGCGCAGCAGGATCGTCGCGGCCACGGTGTCCACGGCGCCGCGCTGCTTGGCCTTGGGCCGGCCCATCTCGCGGAGGGCGCGCTCGGCCTCCCGGGTGGTCCAGCGCTCGTCCAGGGTGTCGACCGGCAGCCCGGTGGCGTCGGCCAGCTTGCGGGCGAAGGCGGTCGCCGCCTCGGCCTCCGGCCCCCGGCGCCCGTTCATGTGGATCGGCAGCCCCACCACCACCCGGCCGACCTCGCGCTCCGCCACGAGGGCGCGCAGGGCCTCGAGGTCCCGGGCCCCTCCCCGGCGCTCCAGCACCCCGGCCGGGAAGGCGATCCGCCGCTCCCGGTCCGAGACGGCGAGGCCGATCCGCCTGCTCCCGAGGTCGAGGGCGAGGACGCAGGGGGCCTCGGCGGGCGTCGGCTCGGCCATCGACCCAGGCTAGCGCCGGCCCTGGGGAATTTTCTGCCGGGCGGGCGCTTGACCGGCCCGCGGCGGTGCTCATCTCCACGCCGACGACGGACACGGGCCGTCGGGTGAGCGTCCCGGGAGGTACCCGGGCAGGACTCCCCGAGCCCCATCGTTCACGGAGGACCAGGAATGACGCTCCACGACCTCGTTCCCTGGACCCGCGAGCGCTTCGCCCCCTCGCGCTCGCCGGCCCGCGAGGACAACCCCTTCCTCGCGCTGCACCGCGAGATTAACCGGCTGTTCGACGACACCCTGCGCGGCTTCGGCGCGCCGGAGGCCGCGCGCTTCGTGCCGCGCCTCGACCTGGTCGAGAACGACGAGGAGATCCGCGTCGTCCTCGAGGTGCCGGGGCTCGAGCAGAAGGACGTGGAGGTCACGCTGACCGGCGACGTGCTCGTCGTGCGCGGCCAGAAGCGCGACCGCCGCGAGGGCGCGGACAAGAAGGAGCGCTGGCACCTCGTCGAGAGCCGCTGGGGCGCCTTCGAGCGCGCGATCCAGCTCCCCTGCGAGGTGGAGGGCGAGCGCGTGAAGGCCCGCGCCGAGCACGGCGTGCTCACCGTCACGCTGCCGAAGGCGGCGTCGGCGAAGCCGCAGGTGCGGCGCATCGAGATCCAGTCCTGAACGCATCCATCACGGCGGGCCCCTTCGGGCCCGCCGTCTTCGTCTCCGCCCCCGGCGCGCGCCGGGTGCGGCGCACAGGAGGACCCATCGCATGAAGTTCCGACCGCTGGGAGATCGCATCCTCGTCAAGCGCGTGGAGAGCGAGGAGAAGACGAAGGGGGGGATCATCATCCCCGACACGGCGAAGGAGAAGCCCCAGGAGGGGCGCGTCGTCGCCGTGGGCAAGGGCAAGGTGACGGACGACGGCAAGCTCCAGGCGCCCGAGGTGCACGCCGGCGACCGCGTGCTGTTCGGGAAGTACGCGGGCACCGAGATCCAGCTCGATGGCGAGGAGCACGTGATCATCCGCGAGGACGACGTCCTCGGCGTGGTCGAGTAACGGGAGGAACGAAGGAACATGGCTGCCAAGGAGATCCGCTTCCAGGAGAGCGCGCGGGCGAAGATCCTCGCGGGCGTCGACCAGCTCGCGAACGCCGTGCGCGTGACCCTCGGCCCGAAGGGCCGCAACGTCGTGATCGAGAAGTCGTTCGGCTCGCCGACGGTGACCAAGGACGGCGTCACCGTCGCCAAGTCGATCGACCTCGAGGACAAGTTCGAGAACATGGGCGCCCAGATGGTGCGCGAGGTCGCGTCGAAGACCTCCGACGTCGCGGGCGACGGCACCACCACGGCCACCGTGCTGGCCCAGGCCATCTTCCGCGAGGGCAGCAAGCTCGTGGTGGCCGGCATCAACCCGATGGAGCTGAAGCGCGGCATCGACAAGGCGGTGGGCGCCATCGTCGAGAGCCTCGGCAAGATGTCGAAGCCGACGCGCGACTCCGCCGAGATCGCCCAGGTGGGCACGATCTCCGCGAACAGCGACGAGACCATCGGCAAGATCCTCGCCGAGGCCATGGAGAAGGTCGGCAAGGAGGGCGTGATCACGGTCGAGGAGGCGAAGTCCATGGAGACGACCCTCGACGTGGTCGAGGGCATGCAGTTCGACCGCGGCTACCTCTCGCCCTACTTCGTCACCGACCCCGAGCGCATGGAGGCCGTGCTCGAGGACGCGGTGATCCTGCTCCACGAGAAGAAGATCTCGAACATGAAGGACCTGCTGCCGCTGCTGGAGCAGGTCGCGAAGCAGGGCCGCCCGCTGCTGATCGTCGCCGAGGAGGTGGAGGGCGAGGCCCTCGCCACGCTCGTCGTCAACAAGATCCGCGGCACGCTGAAGGTGGCCGCGGTGAAGGCGCCGGGCTTCGGCGATCGCCGCAAGGCGATGCTGCAGGACATGGCCATCCTGACGGGCGGCCAGGTCATCGCGGAGGAGCTCGGCCTCAAGCTCGAGAACGTGACCCTCAAGGACCTCGGCCGCGCCAAGAAGGTGGTGATCGACAAGGACAACACCACGCTGATCGACGGCGCCGGCTCGAAGAAGGACGTCGAGGGCCGCTGCAACGAGATCCGCAAGCAGATCGAGGAGACCACCAGCGACTACGACCGCGAGAAGCTCCAGGAGCGCCTGGCGAAGCTCGCGGGCGGCGTGGCGGTGATCAAGGTGGGCGCGGCCACCGAGACCGAGATGAAGGAGAAGAAGGCCCGCGTCGAGGACGCCCTGCACGCGACGCGCGCGGCGGTGGAGGAGGGCATCGTGCCCGGCGGCGGCGTGGCGCTGCTGCGAGCCCAGAGCGCCCTCGACGGCCTCGGCGAGGCCCTCGACGAGGAGCAGCGCGCCGGGGTGAACGTGATCCGGCGCGCCATCGAGGAGCCGCTGCGCATGATCTCCCAGAACGCCGGCGTCGAGGGCTCGATCGTCGTCGACAAGGTGAAGCAGGGGAAGGGCGCGTTCGGCTTCAACGCGTCCACGGAGACCTACGAGGATCTGCTCAAGGCGGGCGTGATCGACCCGACCAAGGTCGTGCGCTCGGCCCTGCAGAACGCGGCGTCGGTGGCGTCGCTCCTGCTGACCACCGAGGCGATGATCGCCGAGAAGCCCGAGAAGAAGGCGGCCGGCGGCGGCATGCCGGGCGGCATGCCCGACATGGACATGTAGGCGGCCCGGCGCCCATCGCGCGTACCCCGAGGCCCCGGAGCGAGCACGCTCCGGGGCCTCCTTCGTTTCGGCGGTCGCTTCTCGCGCGGCGCCTGGCCAGAATCCGCTGGCCCCCTCGCCCATCGCGTGGGAGGATGGAGCCTCGACGCGGAGGCGTGTCATGGCGCGAGATCTCGCACGGCGATCCCCTCTGAGCTCGGCACGGCGGTCCGTCGCCGGGCTGGCAGCCGCGGCGTGCATCGCCCTCGGCCCGGCGCTCGCCGCGGCGGCCGCGCCCGATCCCGAGATCGCCGCCCTCGTCGCGCAGGTCGACCCCGCCCGCTACGCGGCGCACCTCCAGGCCCTCGTCGGGCCCCGCGCCACGCCGGCCGAGCGCGCCGCCGCGCGCGCCTACGTGGAGCAGCAGCTCGCCTCCTTCGGCTACGCGACGAGCGTCGACGCCCAGGAGAACGTCGCGGCGCTGCGGCCCGGCTCGATCACGCCCTCGGTGCGCTGGCTGGTGGGCGCGCACTACGACGCCGTACCGGGCTCCCCGGGCGCCGACGACAACGCGAGCGGGGTGGCGGGCCTGCTCGAGATCGCCCGCGTCCTGGCCGGCGCCGAGCTCGAGGCGGGGGTCGAGATCGTCGCCTTCGGGCTCGAGGAAGTGGGCCTCGTCGGGAGCGGCTTCTACGCGGCGAACGCGGCTGCGGCGGGCCGCGACATCCGGGCCGCGGTCGCGTTCGACATGATCGCCTACACCACCGCCACCCAGTTCGTGGTCCCGCCCGAGGTGGAGGGCTGCTTCGACACCAGCGACACCGCGGGCCTCGATCGCACCGCGAACTGGATCGGCGCGCTCGCGAGCGACGCGCCGCTGCGCGACGCGTACGTCGCCGCCGCGCAGACCTACGTGCCGGCCCTGCGCGTCGAGTGGGGCGTCGTCGCGGACGGAACCGGTCTGTGCTTCCCGTTCGTGCCGGGCTTCGGCAACCTGCTGCGGCGCAGCGATCACGTCGGCTTCTGGGACCGGGGCTATCGCGGCATGCTGCTGACCGACACCGCGGAGCTGCGGAACCCCAACTATCACAAGGCCTCCGACACGATCGCCACGCTGGATCAGCCCTTCGCGCTGAACGTGACCCGCGCGACGCTCGCCTTCCTGGCGGCCTCCGCGGGCGTGCTGGCCGGCCCCGACGTCGATGCGGACGGCGTCGCGAACGCCGCAGACAACTGCCCATTCGTGGCGAACGCCGGCCAGCAGGACACGGGCGGCCTCGGCGCCGCCTCGCCGCCCAACGGCGTGGGCGACGCGTGCGAGTGCGGGGACGTGACGGGGGACGGCTTCGTGACGCTGGTGGACTCCGTCTCCATCTCGCGCGCCCTGCTCGTGCCGCCGACCGCCACGCTCGCGCAGCCCGCCCTGTGCGACGTCGGCGGCTCGCCCGGCTGCACGGTGGCCGACGCCGTGCTCGTGCGCCGCGCGCTCCTCGCCCCGCCGACCGCGACGCTGTCCGCGCGCTGCGGGCGCCCGGCGCCGTGACCCCGCAGGGCGCACCCGACGAGCCGTCTCGCAGCGGCATCGCGACCGGCGGCGCGCGTTCACGGCAGGAAGCGCCAGCCCAGGACGAACTGGAAGGTGACGTCGCTCGAGTTGTCGTTCTCGATCGCGCCCATGTTCTCGACCACCGTGGCGTCGAGGTGCACGCCGCCGGGCAGGTAGAAGCGGAAGCCGCCGGCGTAGTAGTGGGCGGGATCCGACAGGGGATCGTTCGTCCGCGCGAGGGGCCCGTACACCTGGTACTCGGCCAGCAGGCCGAGCCAGCTCCGGAAGGGCCGCCACTCGGCGCCGGCGTAGGTCATCCAGCGCCAGGGCGCGAGGCGGAAGTCCTGCTCGCGGGCGTCGGTGTGGTGCTGGAGCGTCGCGCCGCCGAAGAGGTTCACGGTGTCGAAGGGCTTCTGCAGGTGCAGGCCGATCCCCGGCGTCCAGCCCGCGCCGCCGTAGGTGCTGCGGCCGGTGGGGATGCCGAGGCTCGCCACCAGCGCCGCGTCGAAGCCGAGCTCGGGCTCGCGCACGAGCGCCGCCTTGACGCGCAGCGACACGTCGCCGAGGCCGTGGTCGTCGGGCATGCGCAGGCGCTCGGAGCCGTCGTCGCGCACCACCACCGCGATCGACTGGAAGCGCGGCATCTCGAAGCGCTCGCGCACGCGCGCGTCGAGGGCGTCCTCCACGTCCTCGATGAAGGGATCGAGCGTCCCGTCGAAGCGCGAAGTCCACGGCACGTCGAGTCCGAGCTCGAGGCGGTCCAGCGGAGAGAAGCGGAGCTGCGCGGTCGCGGTGACCGACTCGCCGTCGAACAGGAAGGTGTCGTCGGCCGCGAAGTGGTTGGTCCAGTCCGCCCGCACCACGAAGGCGAAGCCGCCCCGGGGCAGCAGCTCGGCGCTCTCGGGGTAGAGCTGGGGCCGCATCTGCATCGGCAGGAAGACGTCCTGCAGGGGCAGGGGACCGAGGAAGCCGCTCACGCCGTCGCGGCGGGCGTCGTCGCCCGGGTCGTCCGCCCGGGCGGGGGCGGGCCCGAGGGCCGCGCCGGCGCACGCCAGGCCGCCCGCGACGAGAGACACCAGGGTGCGTCGAAAGCGCTGCGCGCGCCGCCGCCCGGAGCGCTCCGCCGGCCGGAACTTCACGGGCGATGCGCCCCGTCGCCGCTCTCGTCCAGCAGGCGCTCGAGGGCGCCGACGTCGAGGGGCTTCACGAGGTGGCCGTCGAAGCCGGCGTCCCGGGAGCGGCGCCGGTCCTCCTCCTGCCCGTACCCGGTGAGGGCGACGAGCAGCGCGCCGCCGAGCGCCGGCTCCCGGCGCACGCGGCGAGCCACCTCGTAGCCGTCGACGTCCGGCATGCCGATGTCCAGCAGGATCACCTCCGGCGCGAAGGCGCGCGCGAGCTCGAGCCCGCTGACGCCGTCGTGGGCCACGCGCACGTCGTGCCCCTTGAGCTCGAGCAGCACCGACAGGCTCTGGGCCGCGTCGACGTTGTCGTCCACCACGAGAACGCGCCGCGCGCGAAGGTCGTCCGCCGGCGGCGCCTCGTCCTCGCGCGCCTCGCGCAGGTCGGCGCCGCAGGGCAGCCGCACCACGAACTCGCTGCCCCGGCCCTCGCCCTCGCTCCGCGCCTCCACGCGGCCGCCGTGCATCTCGACCAGGCTGCGCACCAGCATGAGGCCGATCCCGAGCCCGCCCTGGGCGCGGCCCCGGGTGCCGTCCACCTGGGCGAACAGGTCGAAGACGCGGGGGAGCATCTCGCGCGGGATGCCGACGCCGGTGTCGCGCACCGAGATCACCACCTCGTCGCCGTCGCGCCAGGCGCCGAGGCCGATCCGGCCGCCCGGCTCGCTGTACTTGGCGGCGTTGTTGAGCAGGTTGGACACCACCTGCGTGAGCCGCACGGCGTCGGCCTCCAGCACGACGGGCTCGTCGGGCACGTGCACGCGCAGCGCCTGCTGCTGCTGCTCGATCAGGGGGCGGCTCGCCTCCACCGCGCTGCGCAGCACCGCGCCGAGCTCCACCGGCTCGCGGCGGAGCTGGATCTTCCCGCGGCTGATGCGCGAGACCTCGAGCAGGTCGTCGACGAGCCGCACGAGGTGCTCGACCTGCCGCTCCATCATGCCGAGGACGTGCCCGCGCTGGGCCGGGTCGGCGTCGGCGAGGCGCAGGATGTGGAGGGAGTTGCGGATCGGCGCGAGCGGGTTGCGCAGCTCGTGGCTGAGGGTCGCGAGGAACTCGTCCTTGCGCCGATCGGCGTCGCGCAGCCGCTCCTCGGCCTCGCGCTGGTCCGTCACGTCGGTGCTCGTGCCCACCCAGCGCACCACGGCGCCGGCGGCGTCGCGGATCGGAACGGCGCGCGAGAGGAACCAGCGGTACGCGCCGTCCCGCCCGCGCAGCGGGAAGGTGTCCTCCCAGATGCGTCCGGCCGCGACGTGCTCGCGATACCGCGTCCCCACGCGCTCCGCGTGCTCGGGGTGGTGCAGGCGCATCCAGGCCCAGCCGTGGGTCTCCTCGGGCGTGGCGCCCGTGTACTCGTACCAGCGCTGGTTGAACCAGAACACCGCGCCCTCGGGATCCGCCATCCACGCGAGCTGCGCGATGTTCTCGGCGAGGGCGCGGAAGCGCAGCTCGCTCTCGCGCAGGGCGCCCTCGGCGCGCCGGCGCTCGGAGATGTCGTTGATCAGCACCGCGAACCCGCGCACCCGCCCGTCGGGGCCGAAGTGGGGCACGTAGGCGCCGCTCACCCAGCGCGCTCCGCCGTGGCGGTAGGGGATCTCGTCCTCGAAGGTCACGCGGCGTCCCGCCACCGCGGCCTCCATGCGCGGGCGCAGGCGCTCCCAGGCCTCGTCGCCCAGCACCTCCTTCACCCGGCGGCCGACGATCTCGTCCCGCCGCAGCCCGAACCACGTCTCGTAGGCGCGGTTGTTGAGGCGGTAGCGGTAGTCGCGGTCGATGTACGAGATCAGCGGGGGCAGGTTGTCGGTGATGAGGCGGAGGAGGTCGCGGGCGGCGCTGGCCGCCGCCTCGGCGCGCTTCCGCGCCCCGATGTCGCGCGCCACCTTGGAGGCGCCGATCAGGCGGCCCGAGGCATCGCGCAGGGGCGAGACGGTGATCGCGATCTGGATGCGACGGCCGCCCTTCGCGACGCGCACGCTCTCGTAGGTCTCCGTGCGCTCGCCCCGGCGGATGCGCTCGAGCACGCGCCGCTCCTCGTCGCGGAGCTCCGGCGGGATCAGGATGCCGATCGGGTTGCCGAGGATCTCCGTCGCGGCGTAGCCGAAGAGGCGCTCGGCGCCGGGGTTCCAGGACAGGATCGCGCCGTCGAGGGTGACGCTCAGGATGGCGTCGTCCGACGACATCACCACGGCCGCCAGCAGGGCGGAGGCGCCGAGCTGGTCGCGGAGCTGGTACTGGTGACGCCGCGCCCGGATCGCCGTACGCACGGCGCTCACCAGCGTGGCGATGCGCACCGGGCGCTCGAGCACGGTGACGTTGCCGAGGACGTCCATGGCCCAGGCGGCGGCGCCCGCATTGGCGCCCTCGTCGGCCAGCAGGAGGACGGGCACGTCCGACCACTCGGGCTGACACTTCAGCGTGGCCACGAGCTCCTCGAGGCCGCCCGCCGCGAACTCCTCCGTGAGCAGCACCGCGCCGGCGCCGGCGTCGATCTCCCGGCACAGCACCGCGGTGCTGCGGCAGGCAAGGGACGCGATCCCGGCCTCCTCGAACACCGCCGCGCAGTGCTGGGCGTCGCCCTCGGTGGGCGCCAGGATCAGCACCCGCTCGGGATCCGACGGGGCGCGCTCAGTCACGGCGGCCCCCCTGCGCCGGGCTCCGCGTGCACGGCGAGCCTCGGCACGCCGGTGAGCACGCCCTGGAACTGGCGGAGCGGCTCTCCCACCGTCAGCCCGCCCGGCCCGAGGCGAAGCTCGCGGATCGTGCTCTCGTGGGGGCCCGTGCGCTTCTTGAACACCGAGAGCGCCTTGCGCAGCTCGCCGGCCGCCTCGAAGAAGCGCAGCAGCACCACGGTGTCGGCCAGGTAGGTGGCGTCCACCGGCACCGAGTGCGGTCCCACCACGCCCTGCTGCGCGAGGAGCAGGAGCGTCGTGACGCCGCGTTGCCCGAGGTACGAGAGCAGCGGGTGCAGGTGCAGCGTGAGCAGGCGCTCGTCGGGGACGGCGTGCAGCAGGCCGTTCAGGCTGTCGATCACGACGATGCGGGCGCCGTCCCGCTCCACCGCGTCCTGCACGGCGGCGACGAACTCGCCAGGGCTGAGCTCCGCGGCGTCGACCTCGCGCAGGCTCACGGAGCCGGCCCGGGCGGCCTCGGCGATCCCGAGCCCGAGCCCGGCCGAGCGGACGAGGGAGGTGTCGATCGACTCGTCGAACAGGAACACGGCCGTGCGCTCGCCCCGCTCCGCCGAGGCCGACACGAACTGCATCGAGAGGGACGACTTGCCGGTGCCCGCCGAGCCGACGAAGAGGTTGCTCGTGCCGCGCGCGAGGCCGCCGCCGAGCAGGCGGTCGAGGGAAGCGACGCCGCTCGAGATCGGCTCCTTCGTGCGGTGCGCCCCGCCGTCGCCGGGGGTGAGGCGCGGGAACACCCGGAGGCCGTCGTCGCCGATGCGGAAGTCGTGGAAGCCCTCGACGAAGCGCCGGCCGCGCATCTTCGGCACCTGCAGGCGGCGGCGCAGGGCGCCGTACTCGGGCGAGTGCCGCTCGAGGCTGATCACGCCGTGGGCGATGCTGAGGACCATGTCGGTGCCCGAGCCCGTGCGGTCGTCCGCCATCAGCACCGTGCAGCGGCGCTTCGCGAAGAACTGCTTCAGCGCCAGCACCTGCCGCCGGTAGCGCAGCGAGTCCTGGGCGAGAAGACGCAGCTCCGACAGCGAGTCGAACACCACCCGCGTGGGCGACGTGCGCTCCACCTCGTCGAGGAGGGTGCGGATGGTTCCGCTGAGCTCGACCTCCGAGGGATGGAACATCGTGTAGCGCGCGTCGGCCTTGAGGCTCTCGTCGGATGGCACGAGCTCGAACAGGTCGATGCCGTCGAGCGACCAGCCGAACCCCTGCGCCGTGGCGTGCAGCTCTTCGCCGCTCTCCGACAGGGCGACGAAGAGCCCCCGCTCGCCCCGCCGGGCGCCCTCGAGCAGGAACTGCAGGGCGAGCGTCGTCTTGCCCGAGCCGGGATCCCCCTCGAGGAGGTGCAGCCGGTGGGCCGGGAGCCCGCCGTGCAGGATGGCGTCGAGCCCGGCGATGCCGGTGGGGTGGAGCTCGGTGGAAGCGACGGCGGTCATGGGGCCTTCCGAACGGACGTGACGCGGAATGCGCAGCCTCCCTGACGCCCGCTCCCGGCGCCCCCCAGGGCGCCCAGGCCGCGTGGCCCGAGTGCGAATTCCGCAGGTCCTGCGTGCCCCGGAGCGCATCGTCGATGCGCCCTCGCCGTACCCGCGCAGAGACACATGGTCCGATGGATGGTCCCGCCGCGCAAGGGTGAACCGCGTGCGCGTCGGGCGGAGCGTTCCGTCCTGGAAGATGCCCGCTATCGGGCGGTGTCGGGCTCCGCGGTGGGCTCCGGGCGCCGCCGCGACAGGGCGCGACGCGCCAGCTCGGCGACGCCTTCCTCGCGGCTCGTGGCGGCGGCGGCGAGCGCCTTCGTGGCGTCCTCGCCCGGCAGCCGCGCGAGCGCCTCCACGACCACCGCCTTGAGCTCGCGCAGCGCCTTGCGCTGGAACACGCTGCGGCGCGCGAGCAGCGACACGAGATCCGGTATGCAGACGCCGCGGCCGAGCCGGCCGAGGGCGCGCACGATCTCGCGCGCGAGGGCGAAGTCGCCGCGGGAGGCGGCGCCGCGCAGCGCCTCGCACAGGCCGGCGCACGCGCGCGTCGACGCGGTGACGCCGAGGCAGTAGGCGGCGAGGGCGGGCACGCCCGGGACGCGGCTCGCGAGGGCCGTGACGAGGGCATCCACGGCGCTCGGGTGCGCGATCTTCGCCAGCGACTTCGCCGCCTCGCGGCGCAGCTCGGGGTCCTCGCGCGCGAGGAGGCGCCGCAGCGCCGGCACCGCCGCGGGATGCTGCAGCTCGCCGGCGAGCAGCGCCGCGAAGCGCTCCTGGCGCTCGTCGCCGCTCTCGAGCGCCCGCACGATCTCCGGCGCCGCGCTCTCTCCCATCGCGATCAGGATCCCCGTGAGCTGTCCGCGCCGATCCTCGTCTCGCGCCCGCGTCAGCTCGCGCAGGAGATCCGGGACGACCGGCGCGCCGATCTGGAGCAGGAGCTGCGAGGCGCGGATGCTGACGTCGGGCTCGAAGTCGCACGCGCGCTCGATCAGGGCGGCGAGGCGCGGACCCTGGGCGAGCTCGCGCAGCGCCGCCGCGGCGACGGCGCGCTGCGCCTCGGAGCGGCTCGAATCGGCGGCCTGGGCGCCGAAGGCGAGGGCGATCGCGTGGGCGGTGTCGTCGTCGCCGCGCACGAAGGCGGCGACCGCCGCCTCCCGGGCGCGCTCGGCCAGCTCGGCGTGCTGCGCGTCGTCGCGGCACGCGGCGAGGGCGCCGAGCGGATCCGCGTTCGCCGGGGCGCCCTCCTCGCGGGGAGGGGCCGGCGTCTCCGGCGCAGGCGCCTCGCCGCCCGCAGCCTCCGCCGCGGGAGCGGCGAGAGCCGTCACCAGCCGCACGAACCCCGCGCGATCGAGCTCGCCGCCGAGACGCAGCGCGCCGAGGGCGCGCCGCTCGAGCTCGTGCACCAGATCCTCGGCGGCTCCCCCCGGCACGGGCAGCGCGCCGCCCTCCCAGCACAGCTCGCCGGCGCCCAGCTCGAGCTCGATCGGGCCGCCGCGCTCGAGCTCGGCGCGCACGTGGCGGAAGGCCCGGTCGATCAGCTCCGCGCGGGCCGCGGCATCCTGCGCGTAGAACCGAAAGCCCTTCACCACGCGCCCCAGCTCGACCACCACGGCCGCCACGTCGTTCGACGTGCGGCGGGGGGCGCCCGTGCGCGGGGTGGCTCGCTCCAGTGCCGTCACCGCTTCCTCCAGACCGTTTCGTTGCTTCGGCCGGACGCGGCGGCCCCTTGATCCGGGGGGAAGCCCGCCGCCCGCGGCGAGGGGCGAAGCCCACCGTGCGCGTTGACTCTCCGTCGGTGCGGGGGCTAGTCTGACCTCGGTCGCACGGCTCCCCCCCGCCGCAGCGGCTCCCCCTCCGCGGTCCCGAAGGCGGTACTCGCCATCGACGCGCCGACCTCTGCCCGCTCCTCGGCCCCGCCGCCGGGCCCGTCCGAGGCGCGCCCGGGCCCCTCCTGGCTGGCCTGGACGCTGGCCACGGGCTTCGGCTCCGGGTACTCGCCGGTGGCCTCGGGCACGGCGGGCGCCGCCGTGGGCGTGCTGCTCTTTCCCGTCTTCTGGCATCTCGCGCCGGCGCTCTACGCCCTCAGCGTGGCGGCCCTCACCTGCCTCGGAATCTGGGCGGCGGAGGAGTGCGAGCAGGCCTTCGGCGAGAAGGACGACGGCCGCATCGTGATCGACGAGATCGCGGGCCAGCTCGTGACGTACCTGCCCCTCGTCCTCCTCGGGCAGGCGCAATCCCCGCTCTGGGTCGTGACCGGATTCGTCCTGTTCCGGGTGTTCGATGTGTGGAAGCCGGGGCC